>ERZ832522.859-NODE-859-length-43572-cov-35.014063_pt1 | contig 43572 bp, 37 predicted proteins | sample MGYA00519951_ERZ832522 | MGnify/ENA primary metagenome ERZ832522 (study PRJEB31850, sample SAMEA3708728) | human gut metagenome | biome: human gut; feature: human-associated habitat; material: faeces | place: China | collected 2014 ... | reverse complement strand
TAATTTGTATATATTTTTTTATTTCTATTTTAGTTCACGGGAGTATAGTTTTTAGTCTTTATCAGCTAACCGCGCGGTGCTTGGTGTCACTCGGCACCATTGACATCAAGAGAGGTCAATGGTGCCGAGTGTTTTTACCGTTCTACCGGTACTTTATCCAGTTATAGATGATCTTCGCAATAGCTAAAGCAAAAACAGATAAAACAATAATTTCTGACATCACAACAGATCAGAATTTAAAATGTCACCAATTAAACGACCACCAGTAGAAATATTTTGTGCTGTATAAGATTTATCCGCAGAATAGCGAGAGGCCTTATAATGCGCCTGAGCGGAGTATCTTTGAGCGGCTCTAGACTGGTCAGCGGAATATCTAGCGGCAGAGGAGGACTGAATAGCTCCAAACATAGAGGCCAATTTAGCGGCATCGGCAGAGTAACGCATAGCGGCAGCACTAGCATAAGAACCTTTCAAGTGCTGATCCGCAGAATAACGAGAGGCGGCCGCGCCAATACTAGCAGAACCAAGAGAAGCCGAACGACTAATCTCGGCAACAATCTTTTCCATAGCGGTATACTTGTCCGCAACAGCTTCTTGAGTACGAGCGGAGACGTTAGCGGCTTCAAGCTGCGTATTAGCCGCTAGGATGCTTCCTAAGAGGTTCACGATGGCACCCGATGCGGAGGTATCGGCATCACCTTTCGCGCCAGCAGAGGTCACGCCAGAGGCCGTAGCACCACTTCCAACAGATGCACCATTACCATTCATGGCAGACAACACAGGATTCAGGCCAGCGGCCATCAAATCTTTTACCTCACGCTGATGGGCAGTATTAGACATGAGCTCTTGCCAATCTCGGTTTTTCTGAGCTTCCTGACGGTTAAACTCCATAGCCTTTGCATTTTGAACTTCCTGCCAGTCTCTTTGAATCGTAGCTTGCTGGGCATTAAAAGCAGAATTAGCACTAGCAATACCTTGAATCCGTCCAATCTGATCGGCGGCACTATTAGCGGCGGCAGAAACGGCACTAGAACGGCCAGAAGAGTCACCAGTAGAGGGAGTATAGCCCTGGGGTAAAAACTCCTGTGCAGAGGCCATACGAGCGGCTTTAGAGGCACTATAAGTAATCGGTAATGCCATTTTATATCAACTCCTTCAATTATGTCAAGAGGGGCCGAAGCCCCTCTTTTTAGTGATGGTCAATAAGACCGGGAATAGAATACATCGGCATAGGCCGGGTGCAGTAATTCTTCACATAGATATCAGCAAAGAACTGGTTAGCCAGATCGGAAGAAACAGCGAGTACACGATCAATGGTCTTTCCATCTTCCTGAATCCATTCGGCAGACAAAGAAGGTAGCTTGGAGTAATCGTCGGCCAGATGCCACACATCGAGAGATTGAGCGTACTGAGAGCGCATTTCACCGGTAACCTGATTGGGCTTGTACCGATACTCAGCCCATGCTTCCTGATAACCGAAAACTTCATCGTCAGTAGCATTGCCCTGGGCGTAAATCTCCTTATTCTTGATAGCCTGCTCACCGATATTTGCAAACACCGGCCAGTAATAATCAAACTTATCCTTACGGCTCCAAAGACGATTTAAACCCTGCTGATAGGTATGGTCATAACGGGCAACCATAACACCGATAATAAAACCATGCTCCGTGAAAGACTTGGTAAAGTCGGAATGGCTGTCAGTCGTGAGAGACATACCGACAACAGTACCTTGAGGAGTATTTACAGATTCACCAGTACCGGACTGCTGGATAACCTGATTCACATTGATGGGAGTACGATTACCGCCAAGATACTCAGGACGCTGCAACCGGGCATCAGGGGAAGTCACACCAAAGAAGCTGCGCACAACCTCAGTATAGCGGGAACCACCACGGGCCTGCTTCTCGTAGAATTTCTGAATCTGAAAAGCGAGACGGAGCTGATTAATGGTTGCAGCCTGTCCAACGCCACTAAAATCAGCAACAAGATTACCAGGTATAACTGAGGTACCAGGAGCAGAACTACCCGTAACGGCATCATTAAAATAACGGGTACTATCCGTATATGCATTGCCAGAAGTATTGAAACGGAATCCAGTAGATAACATGCCTCTATAATTGTTTGGAACAGAAACTAAATTTCCAGAAGAATCAACCCACTGCAAATCATTAAAACGAGCAGCCAAATCTGGATTTAATGTAGATGCTGGATAAACATAAGCCGTAGCAGCATCAGCAACAGGAATCGTAACATCCGGTCCCTTCTGGGGAGCAGGTAGGGCAGAGGTGAAATAATCGTGGTATTTGCAGGCGATGTAAGGTAAACCGCCTTTCGCTACATCAGTGACAAAAGTACCCGTATTAACGCCAGCCACGGTAGAATCGTCAGTAGGAACAACCAGAGGGTCTTGCAAGTTTTCATCACGGAACCACTCATTCATGATAAGAGCATAAGCCCTAAAGGGAAGAGCACTGACAGACAAACCAGAAACGCCAGTAGGCACTCCAAAATAGTCCGCAAGGGTCCCGACATTCCATCCACCATCCGGAGCAGTAATTTGAGGTATCGAATACTCCGTCTCAGGAATCCATGCACTTTCTGTGTTTTCACCACAAAACTCCTTCCAGTGATCCCATACCAGACGGTTGGGCACAAAGAAATAATAGGTATCAAGATAAACGTTGTCCATCATGGGAGTAAGCAAGGTCTGCATACGTACCACACGGGACGTTTTCACATTGAACGTATCTCCGGGAAGAACCTCTTCCAAAAAGAAGGGGACAATATTACCGGCATTGAAAGACGTTTTCAGGCTGGCAGAGCGGTCAAAGCGGGAACGCTGGATATCTACACGGGGCAGAAGGGAAAAATGTGATTCAGTATTGCGATTCATTCTGTAACCTCCTTAACAGGTTCAGTCTGAGAAGGCTCAGGAGCCTGCTCAGTCTTAATACCGAGACGATCAAGAAAATCTGGTTCACCAGAAGCGGCGAGAAACTCGCTGAAAGAATGACCGAACTTTTCACGGGTCTCAACAGGGAGGGCCATGAACTGCCGTTCCATTTCATTCATGTGATTCAGGGCTTCGGCATAGGTCTTGGGGAAATCCAACACATCACCAAAAAAGCCTTGCTGTTTGGAAAGAGCTTCCGCATCACCATTCGCATACCGCTTCATGAGTACATGGATATCAACACTTTCCGCATGGGACTGAATTTCATCATACAGATTGATTTCTCCGGTCTCTTCAAGCACCACACGACCTTTTTCATCATAGTGACCACCGTAAGTCTTATGAATCCGAGAGCCGGGCTCACAGGTCACACGCTGACGATCATACTGCGTTCTAAACATCATTCGTCTTCCTTTCTCAGACACACAGTTGCATCACAAACAAGAACAGGACTGCGCTCCGGAATAATTTTACCGTTCTCATTGTCAAAAGTGCCAACACGGAAAAGAGCAAAATCAGACGGGTGCGACCTCATGATAGAATCCGGCTGACGCACAGCATGCTCAAAATTCCGCATAGCAGAAACATTATTAAAATCAATGGTGGGGGGCATGAAGGTTGTCTTTGCGTCCTCAATAGCATAAATTCCATATTTCATATCATATATGGAACTTCTTTAACGCCGACACAGCCCTTGCCGTATTTTTCATAAACGTCACAAAGCTGTTTTGTAACAGGATTGTCGGAAATAATAACGTCGTCGCCGTAAAGGACTGCAAACGGCTCGTTGCCGACAAAGGATTTTGCACAAAGCACGGCATGTCCCAATCCCTTTGTCTCCTTTTGTCTGATGAAAAAGATATTGCCGAATTTTGAGCAGGCAAGAACGTCGTTGTAAATATCTTTTTTGCCTTCGTTATCTTTAAGCTTGCTTTCAAGCTCGAATGCGTGGTCAAAATGGTCCTCAATAGCACCCTTACCTCTGTTGGTAATAATGAGCACTTCTTCAATGCCTGAATTAAAAGCCTCCTCAACTATGTACTGAATAGCAGGCTTGTCAACAATGTTTAGCATTTCCTTCGGTATTGCTTTTGATGCAGGCAATACTCTTGTTCCCAATCCGGCAGCAGGTATTATCGCTTTTCTGACTTTCATTATGATTCTCCCTTGATTTAGAGTTTTGATATAATAGACGTGATAAGGTCAAGTACGCAAAATGCCAAAACAGGAGAGAATAAGCTTGTTCCGCCCATTTTGTTTAAATATAATTTCTTTAAATCATCCTGCGACATAGGCGTGCTGTTTCCAAAAGGTATCATTTGTTCAAGCATACCGCCTTCGTCAATTTTTTGATTAACGTCTTTAACCGTTTTAATGACCTTTGCTTTGTAAAAGTTATTACTGCAAAGCGCAATGATAACGTGAAATACTAAATTTGCAACTGCCATAATAAGCATCATCGGCAAAATTTTTTCATAAAGCGTGCTGAATTTGCTGACAAGGTCCGAGTTTAATTTGCCTGACGAAATTGCAACTGCATTGTCGGTTATAAATTGCATTAATTTTGCATAAGGCTTAGCGTAAATACCTTGGGCAACAAGGCTTACTGTAAGTTGAAGAGCAAGGAATATTGAACCCTCTTTATACATTTTTCTAAAGAAAAGATAATAGGGACCGAATATAAAACCTGCCCAATTCCACGAAAATTTCTTGCCGGATTTGAAATTATCCATAAATTTAGGAATATTTGTTTTAACAACGCCTGCGATATCCTCTGCGCTTTCACCGTCAATTGTTAAATCGCTGTTCTCGTATCCCGTGTTTAAATTAGGGATGAACGGCTGAGGATTTGACAAATTATTCATCGGCTGTCTTGCACCGCACTTGTTGCAAAACGGAGCATTTTTGTTAATCTCTTCGCCGCAGCTTACACACTTTTTGGTGTTGCTTTTTGAATTTTGAGGCTCGCTTTGATTGCTCTTTTCTTCGCCTTGAGCGCTTTTGTCGGGCGAAAAATATGAACCTACAGCCGTGCCCTGATTAATATCATGAGCCTTTTCTTCAATTTTTGTTTCATTAGTTTTCTTAAATTCGTAGCCCTCGGCGTGCTTATCTTCATTAAAGCAGTGACCGATTTTTTTGTAGCACTCTCTGTGGTGCGGAGTTCCGCAGACAGGGCAGGTTACAATATCGTCGCCGTCTTTAAATTCTTGATTGCAAACGGGGCATTTTTCGTTTTTATATGAAGGCATAATTTTTTCCTTTCAATGTGGATACCTATTTAATTTATTATATCTAAATTACCATAATAAATCAACATTATAATTAAAATATTGTAAATCTATTTTAAACTTGACAAAAATTAAAATAATTGTATATAATATATTGATAATATATAGAGATTGCTTATTCGGAGAAATTGTAATGATAGAATACGAGGAATTAAGATTAAGACTTTTGGAGTCTGAAAAAACAGTAAAAAATTTAAAAGAAGCACTTGCGATTGACACCTTGAAGGGTGATATTGCCGAGCTTGAAAAGGAAAGCGCCAAGCCTGATTTTTGGGACGATATGGAAAACAGCCAAAAGGTTATGCAGAAAATCGGCTCGCTTAAGGCTAAGGTTCAGTCATACGAAAATGTTAAAAATGAGTTTGACGATGCGCTTGTTATGATTGAACTTGCAAACGAGGAGGAAGATGCAGATTTACTTGAGGATTGCACTTCTTCTGTTGAGGAAATTGAGAAAAAACTTGAATCGCTTACTCTTTCAACTCTTTTGAGCGGAGAGTTTGACAGCAAAAATGCACTTCTTACTTTCCATGCAGGTGCAGGCGGAACAGAGGCTCAGGACTGGGCAGAAATGCTTTTCAGAATGTATAATCGTTGGGGAGAGCGCCACGGCTACAAGGTTTCAACTCTCGATTATCTTGACGGTGATGTTGCAGGTATTAAGAGCGCAACTATTCTTGTTGAGGGCGAAAATGCTTACGGCTATCTTAAAGGCGAAATGGGTATTCACCGTCTTGTAAGAGTATCACCTTTTGACTCATCAGGCAGGCGTCACACCTCATTTGCTTCTGTTGAGGTTATGCCGGAAATTGATGATGATGTTGACGTTGAAATCCGTGATGAAGATATCAAAATGGACGTTTACAGGGCGTCGGGTGCAGGCGGTCAGAAGGTTAATAAAACTTCTTCTGCCGTTCGCCTTACTCATATACCTACGGGCATTGTTGTATCGTGCCAGATTGAGCGAAGCCAGCACCAAAACCGTGAGGTTGCGATGCGTATGCTTAAATCAAAGCTTGTTGAAATCAAGGAAAGAGAAAACCTTGAAAGAATTGAAGATATTAAGGGCGACCAAAAGGAAATCGCTTGGGGAAGTCAAATCCGTTCCTACGTTTTTATGCCGTATACAATGGTTAAGGACCACAGAACGAATTTTGAAATGGGCAATATTACCGCTGTTATGGACGGCGACCTCGACGGTTTCATTAACGCTTACTTAAAAATGAAATCTGTTGAGGGAGTTGAATAATTTGGAGGCAATACTTGATATAACTGCATTTTCGGGCTTTACAATCAGGCTTGCGCTTGCTATTGTTTTGGGCTTTATCGTCGGCTTTGAGCGCCAATGGACAAAGCATCAGGCAGGAATACTGACTAATGTTATTGTGTGCGTAGGTGCTTATGCTTATACTGCGTTTTCATGTATGGCGCTTGGAAATGATAATGATACTACCCGTGTTGCGGCTCAGGTTGTAAGCGGTATCGGCTTCCTTGGTGCAGGTCTTATTATTCGTGACGGCACAAAAGTCAGCGGTCTTTCAACTGCTGCAACTATTTGGACAACTGCGGCTATCGGCATTTTGTGTACGCTTGATAATATTTATTATGCAGTGATTGTTGCTGCTGCAATAGTTATTGTTCATCTTGTTTTGCACCCGTTTTCAGATTATATCAACAAAAAGAGTCACTACAATAAGGACAGACGAGACAGAGAAGAAACTATGTATAAAATTTCGATTTTATGCAAGGAAAGCTCAGAAATTGATATCCGTTCTCATTTGATTAAAACCATAAGAGAAAAAAATGACGTTCTTTTACATAATCTTGAAAGCAACGATGAGATAAACGGCGACGTCAAGATTAAGGCTTATATAACAACGGCAAAGAAAAATAATGATGTTGTTGAAAGCATAATTGTTCATATCGGCAAGGACGAAGGAATCATTTCTGCCGGATGGAAAATTACCGAGTAATACCAAACATAATAATAACCTCCCGGCTAAAAATAATGGCGGGAGGTTTTTTTATGAAAAAAATCATTTTAACATTAAGTCTTGTGATTTGTGCACTTTTGGTAATTTGGGGTTGCACAAAATCATCAAATAATAACGAAACTACAACTCAAACAAAAACGTCGACCTCAAATTCAACAACCGCAAAAGCCGAAACAACAGATAACGACACTACAAATGTTGCCGACACATCTGTTCAGGCAAATAATATGGGCGTTGACGGCTTAAGCACCGAAAAAGTTGTTTGGGGTCCCGGCAGGGCGGAAAATCATCAGCAGCCGACAGATCCCGTAATGCTCAACTCTCAATACAAAAATCTCGGCGCACGCTTTATTCTTGATGATAAAAAATCAATTTGCCTAACATTTGACGAGGGGTATGAAAACGGCTTCACTCCTGCAATTTTGGATACGCTTAAGGAGAAAAAAGTTAAGGCGATTTTCTTTGTGACGTATGATTTTGCAAAGGATAATCCAAAGCTTATTAAGCGAATGATTGACGAGGGGCACATCGTCGGCAACCACACCTACCGCCACTACACAATGGACGAGGTTGACACAGCCACGGCTAAAGAGGAAATCACGTTTCTTCACAATTTTATTAAAAAGAATTTCAATTATGAAATGACGCTTTTTCGTTTTCCAAAGGGCGAGTTTAGCCAAAGCACACTTGCGCTTGCCAAGGATTTAGGTTATAAAAGCGTATTTTGGAGCTTTGCTTATGCCGATTGGGATACCCAAAATCAGTCTGACGAAAAAATGGCTTTGAATGAGATTACAAAATATCTTCATCCGGGCGAAATAATGCTTCTCCACGCAGTCAGCAAAACAAATGCATCAATTCTCGGCAACGTGATTGACGAAGCCCAAAAGCAGGGCTATAAATTCACAACGAACGTGTAAATAAAAGTTGAATTTATATAAACTTAAAGACTTCGAGAAAGCGAGATAAATTTCGTATTTTGCGAGCGGGTGCTGTACGTGGGTACTGCCCCCGAGCAAAAGACGGAAAGCGCCAAAAACGGCAAGGACTCGATGTCCTTGCCGTTTTTCCAATCCCTCCGAGTGCAACAAGTTGCACCCACCTCCCTTTGCAGGGGAGGCAAAAAGGTTTATTTATTATATTCGGCGCGGTTTAGCCGCTTTATCGACAGTCTAAGGAAGTTGATTTTGCTCAACTTCCTTTTTTAATGGCTTATAGCTTATTTATATAACGGTCCGTAAGTTTTACAAGCAGAATAGTCAGCTGCCTGAGTATCGTCTGTGCCGAATGCTGCCCAGCAATGAGGACGGAAAATTTCGCTTTCGTCAACATTATGCATATTTACAGGAATACGAAGCATTGAAGCAAGAGTGATAAGCTCGCCGCCAACGTGACCGTAAACCGTTACGCCGTGGTTAGCGCCCCAATTAGCCATTACGCTGTAAACATCTTTGAATGCGCCCTTGCCCGTAAGAGTAGGTGCAAACCAAGTTGTAGGCCATGACGGGTCTGTACGCTTGTCAAGTGTTTCGTGGATATCGTCAGGCAAATCAACGGTGTAGCCCTCTGCAATTTGAAGAACAGGGCCGATTCCCTCAACAATATTAACTCTGAGCATAGTTACAGGCATTTCAGCCTTGCAACGGAAGTGTGAAGAAAATCCGCCGCCACGGAAATATTCATAGTTTGCTCTGCACCAATCGGTAGCGTTAAGGCAAGCTTTAATATCGTCGTTTGTCATTTCCCAGAAAGGCTTCATACAGCCGTTGCCGTCAGCATTCTTTGATGCGCCCGAACCGTCAAGTGCGGTTGCACCTGAGTTAATAAGGTGGATAAAGCCGTCCTTTGCAACACCTTCGGGTCTTTTGCCTGTTACTCTTTCGCAAGCGTCAGGGCTCCAATATGTACGAACGTCGTGGAAGCAAGGCGCAGTGTCGGAAACAAGCAAGCCGAGCATCATTGAAACGCCGTTTAATGTATCGTTTTCAGTAGCGAAAGGAGTAGGCATCTTCTTGCCGTTCCAGTCAAATGACGAAGCCATAATCGACTCTGTAAAGTCTGCGTTAGGAAGCCAGTCTGTCCAGTTTCTCTGTCCCTGGAAGCCTGCGGCAACTGCATTTTTGCCGAGTGCCTCCTCGTGCCAACCCATTTCGTCAAGCTTTTTGTTGCCGAAAAGAATGTCACGAACGATAAGCGTCATCTTAGTTATAAATTCCCAATCCTTGTCAGGGTCAACTACCTTAGACTTAGTGATAACCTCAGGTAAATCCTTGCCTGCGTTTACGTCAAAGCCCTCCTTGCAGTTTTCCTTAATCCAAGCGTAAGCCTTGTCATATTCGTCATGGTCGTAAATACCAAGTGTGATTCTTCTGCAAATCTCTGTCATATCAACCCATTCAGGGCGAATACCGAGATATTTTTGGAAAAATGAAGCGTTGCAGTATGCGCCGGCAATACCCATTGTTACGCCGCCGATATTAACGTATGATTTGTCCTTCATCCAGCCGACAGAAACAGCACATTTTGCAAAGCGAAGGATTTTTTCAGAAACGTCTGCCGGAATTTCGCTGTCGTCCTTTTCCTGAACGTCATGGCCGTAAATTGAGAAAGCGGGCATACCCTTTTGAGCATAAGCCGCCATAACTGCCGCAAGATAAACAGCACCCGGACGCTCTGTTGCATTAAGACCCCAAACTGCTTTAATGGTTTTCGGGTTCATATCATAGGTTTCCATGCCGTAGCACCAGCAAGGTGTAACAGAGAGAGTGGCAACAACATTTTCAGTTGAGAACTGCTCCTCGCATTTAGCCGCTTCTGCGCCGCCGCCTATTGTGGTGTTGCTTACTACGCACTGAACAGGTGTACCGTCAGGGTAGCAAACATTTTCGCTGATAAGCTTTGCCGCAGCCTTTGCCATACCCATGGTTTGGTCCTCAAGGCTTTCACGAACTCCGCCCCATCTGCCGTCGATTACAGGGCGAATACCGATTTTTGGATATTTCATAAATTTTACTCCTTTAAAATTATTTATTCAGAATTTTCACAAATTTGTTGTAGTTATTTGCAAAAGCGCCTGCATTTTCGCTTTTGTATGTTGTGAGCTTTTCGCTTGATTTGATTATTTCTCTGCCCTCGTCAACATTCTTGATATCACCGAGTGCGATAAGCTGCAAAACGATATTGCCGAGTGCCGTTGCTTCGGTAGGGCCTGCAATAACGTCCATATTAAGGCTGTCGGCTGTCATTTGGCATAAAAAGCCGTCCTTGGTTCCGCCGCCGAGGAGATGAAGTACGTCAAATTTCTTTCCCGTATTTTCTTCAATCTGCTCAATTGCAAAGCGATATTTCATAGCAAGACTTTCGTAAATACATCTAATCATTGCACCGTCGCTTTCAGGCTTGCCTTGACCTGTTTTTTCGCAAAAAGCGCAAATTTTTTCAGGCATATTGCCCGGTGCGGCAAAGCTTGCGTCGTCAGGGTCAATGAAAAATTCAAAAGCCTTTGCTCCTCTTGCAAGCTGCTCCATATCGTTATATGAATATTGCTTGCCCTCGCTTTTGAAATTACGCCTGATTTCCTGAATAAGCCATAAGCCGCTTATGTTTTTAAGATAATTTATTTTGCCGTTTGCGCCAAGCTCGTTAGAAAGCTCATCGTTCATACTTTTTTCGGTCAGTATCGGCTCGTCATTTTCGCAACCGATAAGCGACCACGTTCCGCAGGAAAGAAAGGCAGGTGTTTCGCTTGGATTTGCAGGCATTGCACATACTGCGCACTGCGTATCGTGGCCGGCAACCTTGATAACCTTAATGCTTTTGTATTCTCCCGCTTGCGTTGCGCTTTTAACTATAGGCGGCAAAATGCTTTCGTTCTTTCCTGTTAAATTGAATACCTCTTTTTGCCATTTTACGTTTTCAAGGTCGAGCATTTGAGAGGTGGAAGCAATTGTTTGTTCCGCCGTTTTTGCACCGCAAAGAAAGTAAGCAAAAAGGTCCGGCATAAAGATAAAAGTGTCAGCATTGTTAATCTTCTCACTGCAAAGTTGAAAAAGAGTATTGATAGCCATAATTTGATTGCCTGTTAGCGAATAGAGCTTTTCATCAGGCATTTTTTCAAATACTTTGGAAACCTCGTTTTTCGTTCTGTCGTCACGGTAGCAAACGGGTAGAGATATAAGTTTTCCGTCTTTATCAAGCATACCGTAGTCAACGCCCCACGTGTCAAACGCAAGGGAGTCAACATTTTCGCACATATCAATTGCTTTTTTAACTTCGTTTAACAGATAGTCAAAATCCCAACACAAAAGTCCGTCTTTTTCAACAAGATTATTGTCAAATCGGTGAACCTCGTTGTAGCTTAATTCACCGTTTTTATATTCAGCAAGAATTGCTCTGCCTGTTGACGCACCAAAGTCGAATGCTAATACTCGGCTCATACCTTGACTACTCCTTTTTTCAGCAAAACGTTAGCATAAATTGCCGTTTCGCCTGTTGCAATAATGAGATAAGCTTTCTTTGCTCTTTCGTAAAATGCAAAGCGCTCCGTCATTTCAATATCGTGATGCTCAGGCTCATATTTGTTTAAAAGCTTGTCATATTCAGCCCAAATTGCAGGGGTAGGGGTGTTGTCACCTTTTACAACTTCCATAAGCGCCACTGGTTTTTCGGTGTATGTATCAAGAGGAACGAGAGATAAAACAGCGTCAAGAATATCTGTTGTTGAATGGCCGTCTGCACGGATAACTATTGCATTTTTGCCAATACTTTCGCAAGGAAAATTGCCGTCTGCAATAACAAGCTCGTCGCCGTGACCCATTTCGCAAAGGGCCTTAAGAAGTTCGGGGGAAACGATAGGATTAATACCTTTAAGCATAATCAGTCCTCCTTTTTGTGAAGCATATCATCATCAGGGTTATACATTTTATATCCCGGATGACGTCCTGTAATTCTGTAATAGCTTCTAAGGTCAATAAGCTTTTGAATATTTTTCTCGTCAATATCGTGGCTTCCGCCAAGGATAACTGCGTTAATAGTTATTTTAGCCCAAAGTTCAAGGCTTTCCATACGGTAAAATGCCGTAATAACGTCACTGCCGACAGCGAGCGCACCGTGATTTTCAAGAAGCATCACGTCGTGCTCTTCAAGGTAAGGCTCAATAGCATCAGGTACTTCGGTTGTGGACGGAGTGCCGTACGGAGTAAGCGGAACAGCGCCGATTGCAGCAACGTCCTCAATCATATTATACATATCCATCGCCTTGTGAGCCACTGCAAAGCCTGTTGCTCCGGGTGGGTGAGCATGGATAACACTCATAACGTCATCCCTCTTATCGTAGCATCTTAGGTGCATTTTGATTTCGCTTGACGGACGAAGTCCTTCGGCTGCTTCAAGAACATTGCCCTTAGAGTCAATTCTGATGAGCTTGTCAGGTGTTATAAACGACTTACTCATACCCGTAGGTGTTGCGAGGATTGTGCCGTCGTCAAGCTTTGCACTTACGTTGCCGTCATTAGCCGCAACCCAGCCGAGCTGCCACATTTTATGGCACACATCGCAAATTTGGTCTTTAATTACTTCAATATCCATAATTAATTCCTTTCTTAGTAAAAAATTAATATTTCTCTAATTTCAATTATACTGTTGATTTTTTGTGCGGGCAAGGTGTATAATGTGAAAAAGTAGGACAATATTGACTTTTTGATAAAACTATAACATCTGAGGAAAAACTATGCGATATACAGGATATCAAGAAAATAAAAGCAGAGGTACATTCGGCTTTCCGATTCAGCTTTATTATGTTGATGTTAATCATCCGCAGTATGAAATGCCGTTTCATTGGCACATGGAATGTGAGCTTATATTGGTGCTTGCAGGCAAATTCCGTTTATCCGTCAACGGCGTAAACTATACGCTTGAGGGAGGGCAAAGTGCATTTATTCCAAGTGAATTTATTCACGGCGGTACGCCTGAAAATTGTATTTATGAATGTGTTGTGTTTGATATGGAAAGCTTTCTTGCTCAATCGCCGCAGTGCATTGAAAAATATAACAATGCAATTGACAGCGGAGTTATAAGCGAAATGATATTTGAGCCTAAAAGCACGGCAGGCAAAATGGTTGACTCCCTTTTTGAAAATATGGAAAAGGAAAGCGTTGCTTATACGTTTGCCACAACGGGTCTTTTGTGGCAGCTTATAGGGTATATATTAGAACAAAAGTCACAAATTGCGCCGTCATCGCAAAATGCCGTTTATCGCAAAAACAAGCAGATAAAAAAGGTACTTACAAAAATCAGAAACGATTATTCAAAACCGCTTACACTTGATGATTTGGCGGAGGAGGCACAGCTTAACAAGCAATATTTTTGCCGTGCGTTCAGGCAGGCAACAGGCAAAACTCCCATAGATTATCTTAATTATTACCGTATTGAGTGCGCCGCAGAGCAGTTAAGTCTTTCTTATGTATCAATAACCGAAATAGCGCTTTCGTGCGGTTTTAATGATTTGAGTTATTTTAATCGCCTTTTCAAGCGCAGTAAGGGCGTAACACCGAGTAATTACAGGAAAAGATTCAGATAAATCGATTATGCCTCCCTTGGAAAGGGAGGGGGACCGCATTTTGCGGTGGAGGGATTTATTAAAACAAAAAGCAGAAGTCAGTTGACTTCTGCTTTTTGTCATATGTTTTGATTTATTATTTAAGAAGCGAACGATACATTTTGATATATTCGTTTGCACTCTTGCCCCAGCTCATATCACATTCAAGCGCACGTTTAACAAGAACGTTCCAATCCTTGCTGTTATATGCGTCAACACCTCTGTAAATAGCGCCGAGCATATCGTATGCGTCGTATGTTTTGAATGTAAAGCCGTTGCCCTGTCCGTCGCCGCAGTCGGTGATAGAGTCCTTAAGGCCGCCTGTTTCACGAACGATAGGCAGTGTGCCGTAGCGAAGTGCAACCATTTGCGAAAGTCCGCAAGGCTCGCTCTTGCTTGGCATAAGGAATAAATCTGCTCCTGCATAAATCTTTCTTGCAAGGTCAGGCACAAAGCCGATAGTAATACCAACCTTGTCAGGGTACTTATCGTGGAGATAGCGGAAATAGTTTTCATATTCCCATTCACCGCTGCCAAGAACAACGTATTGAATATTGCGCTCAAAAAGGCTCTTTTCAAGTACTTCTTTCATAAGGTCTACACCTTTGTGACCTACAAGTCTTGTAACAATGCCGACAACGGGAACGTCAGGGTCAACGTTCATACCCATCATTTTTTGAAGTTCGGCTTTGTTTTTAGCTTTGTTTGAAAAATCGTCTGCATTGTAGTTAGCCCAAATATCCTTATCGGTTTCAGGGTTGTAGTTGTCTGTGTCAATACCGTTTAAAATGCCGCAAAGCTTCCAACTGCGCTGATTTAAAATAGGGTCAAGGCCGTAGCTGTACCACGGGTCAAGAATTTCCTTTGCATATGTAGGGGAAACGGTTGTGACCTTATTTGCACATTCAATGCCGGCTTTCATAAAGTTTACAAGGCCGTCATACATAATAAGATTGCTGTACTCCGGCGCAATTCCGAGAACGTCGTTAAGAAGTTCGTCGCCGTATTTGCCCTGATATTGAATATTGTGGATAGTGAAAACGGTTTTGATATTTTCATATCCCATTTTGTTAGCATAGTAGCAACTGTAATAAAGCGGAGTTAATGCACTTTGCCAATCGTTGCAGTGAATGATGTCAGGTTTCCAATCAATAGCAGGAATAATTTCAAGTACTGCTCTTGCAAAGAATGCAAAACGTTCGGCATCGTCATAATGGCCATAAATTCCGTCACGTTTGAAATAATATTGGTTGTCAAGGAAATAGTAAATGACGCCGTTAGCCTTGGCTTCAAATATTCCGCAATATTGGCGGCGCCAAGAAACAGGAACGGAAATAGAAGTGATAAACTTCATTTGATCTTTAAATTCCTGCTTGATTCCGTCGTAAAGCGGCATAACAACACGGCAACCTATAAGTCTTTTGCGAAGTGCTACAGGAAGTGAGCCTGCAACATCTCCCAATCCACCCGAAGCCATAAACGGAAGTGCTTCGGAAGCAACATATAATACTTTCATTTTTGTTCCTCCAAAATTAAACCTTTGTGTTTTTAACAAGGCAAACAGGAAATGTTTCGGCACCTGAAAGCTCGGCAGAACTTCTTATGCTTACATTCTTATCCGTAATTACGCAGTTTACCTTTGAATTTTCGCCGACAACGGTATCCTGCATAAGAATGGAATTTTTAACCACTGCGCCTTTTTCAACCTTGACGCCTTTGAAAATAATGCAATTTTCAACCTGGCCGTCAATAATACAGCCGTCAGCTACAAGTGAATTTTTAGTTGCAGATTCAGGGCCGTAAAGGGTAGGCATATCGTCACGTTCTTTTGTTGAAATAGGGGATGAGAAAAGCTTATCTCTGTTTTCCTTTTCAAGAAGCGACATAGAAATTTTATAGTAGCTTTGAATTGAATCAATTGTGCCGACAAAGCTGTCAGTCGCATCAAAAGCGTGAATATTAAGGTTTTTAACATTTGCCATAACGATATTTCTTTGAAAAGAAATTTCATTTTTGGAATGAGCAGTCTGAATAAGAGTTTCAAGAAGATATTTCTTCATAATCATAATGTTACACGAGTAAAACACCTCGTCGTCAACATCACGGTCAAGGCTCATTTCTGTAATTTTGCCGTTTTCATCTACCTTGTCAAAGCAAAGAACAGAGCCTATGTTTTTAGGCATTTTGCTTTTTACGCCAACGATTGTGATATCTGCTCCGCTCTTTTCGTGAGCATCAAAAAGTTTAGAATAATCAATATTTACAATATTGTTGCAATCAGTCATCAAAACATAAGTTTGATGCGATTGATGAAGAAAATTCATATTGCCGAATATGGCGTCGATACGATTTCCCCAAATACTTGTGCTTCCTGCCGAAAACGGAGGGAGCAAGAAAAGGCCGTCGCTCTTTCTGCTTAAATCCCAAGGCTTGCCTGTACCGATATGGTCCATAAGAGAGCGGAAGTTTGCATTTGTTACAACGCCTATTTTGGTAACTCCGCTTTCAACAAGGTTTGAAAGAGGGAAGTCGATTAAACGAAAGCGTGAGCAAAAAGGAACAGAGCCCATAGTTCTCATTGCCGTAAGCGAATCAAGAGCCTCCTCGTGAATGTTTGCAAATATCATACCAAGTACTGATTTTCCGTTCATCGCTTATACCTCCTCTCCTGCTTTAACCATTACCCCGGGGGCAATGTGAGTTCCCGTTTTTATTGTTGCGCCAGAACCGATAACTGCAATGCCCCAATTTTCCGGTTTTTCAAGAAGTTCGGGGATTTCGCCGACCTTAGCGTCAGGCTCAATCACTGCGTCCTCGGCAACTATTGAATAATAAACCTTTGCGCCTTTTTTGATTTTTGCGCCCGGCATAATAACACTGTATCTTACGTCTGCGCCCTCTTCAACAACGCAGTTCGGAGAAACAACAGAGTAATCAACGTTACCCTCAATTTCGCATCCCTCGCTGACGGACGAATTTTCAACAACGGCATTTTTGCCTATGTAGTGCGGCGGCGCCATAGGATTTCTTGAGTAAATTCTCCAGCTTGTGTCGCTCAAATCAAGGTCGACATTAGGATTAATAATATCAAGGTTTGCCTCCCAAAGGGAGTCGATTGTTCCGACGTCCTTCCAATATCCCGCAAACGGAAAGGCAAAAAGTCTTTCGCCTGCCTCAAGCATTGTAGGAATAATATTTTTACCGAAGTCGTTAGCCGAACCCTCTGTGTTTTCATCCTGAATAAGATATTTCTTGAGCTTATCCCAACTGAAAACGTAAACGCCCATTGAAGCCTTGTTGCTTTTTGGCTCTTTCGGCTTTTCGGCAAATTCATAAATTCTGTCGTCGTCATTTGTTGCAAGAATTCCGAAACGTGATGCCTCCTCCCACGGAACTTCAAGAACTGCGATTGTGCAGTCCGCATTGTTCTTTTTGTGGAAATCAACCATCTTTGCGTAATTCATTTTATAAATATGGTCGCCGGAAAGGATTACAACATATTCGGGATCGTATTTTTCGATAAAATTAATGTTTTGGTAAATTGCGTTTGCAGTACCCTTGTACCATTCTGCGCCGCCGATAGCCTCGTACGGTGACAAAATGTGAATACCGCCGTTTTGCCTGTCTAAATCCCAAGGCTGTCCGTTTCCGAGATAGTCGTTTAGCTCAAGCGGCTGATACTGGGTAAGAACGCCTACGGTATAGATACCGCTGTTTACACAGTTTGACAAAGGAAAGTCAATAATTCTGTAATTGCCGCCGTAAGGAACAGCAGGCTTAGCGATATTTTTTGTAAGTACACCGAGACGGCTGCCCTGCCCTCCTGCAAGGAGCATTGCTACAACTTCTGTTTTTTGTGCCATTTCATTTCTCCTTTATTTGTTCTTTTTATTAGAAAGCGCCGATTTGACGGCCTTTTTTGCTTTTTTAACAGGCTCATCCTTTTTATTTTTAGGCTTTTCCGCCTTAGGTTCAGCCTTGGAAATTTTCTTTTTTTCTTCTTTTATATCTTTACTTTCGGCAATGGGCTTTGCTTCCTTTTTAGGTTTTGCATTTTCAAGCTTTTTTGCCTTTGTGCCGTTTTCCTTAGCTTTTGATTTTGAAGGTTTTTTGGCAACCTTTTCAAGGTAAATGCCTGAAAGACCCGAAAGCTTTAAGCCGATGCTTTGCTCAAAGCCGTGCATAGCTTTTTTCTTGGTCTTGTATGCAGGGTGCTTTGCAATTGTCGAGCCGCCGAATTGCTCAAGCGAGGTGTCAAGTACAACTTTGTAGCTGCCTTCGTTTGGAACGCCGATTCTGTATTCGTCAAAGCTGTTAGGTGTGAAATTAAATATTGCAATAATTTCATTGCCTTTTTTGTCAATTCTTCTAAAGGCGATTACGCTGTTTGCATTGTCCTCACTGGAAATCCATTGGAAGCCGTCCCAACTGTAATCAATTTGCCAAAGTGCAGGCGTGTCTTTATAAAGTTTATTAAGCGTTTTGGAAAATCCAAGCATCTTCCTGTGCATTTCATAGTCAAGAAGGAGCCAATCAAGCCCTTGCTTATAGTTCCATTCAATAAATTGACCGAATTCACTGCCCATAAACAAAAGCTTTTTGCCGGGATGAGCAAACATATATGCAAGAAACAGCCTTAATCCGTCGAATTTCATTTCATATTCACCGGGCATTTTGTTTATAAGGCTGCATTTTCCGTGTACTACTTCGTCGTGGCTGATAGGCAAAATGAAGTTTTCACTGAATGCATAATAAAAACTGAATGTAATGCAGTTGTGGTTGCCTTTTCTGAAAAGCGGGTCGAGCGAAATGTATCTGAGCATATCGTTCATCCAGCCCATATTCCACTTGAAATTAAAGCCTAAGCCACCGATATTTGTCGGCATTGTAATCATAGGCCAAGCGGTCGATTCCTCGGCAATCATCATAACCTCAGGATGCTCTTTGAACATTGCGCAGTTAAGTTCCTTGAAAAATTCAACCGCTTCAAGATTTTCTCTTCCGCCGTTTTTATTAGGAATCCATTCGCCGTCCTCACGTCCGTAATCGAGATAAAGCATTGATGCAACTGCGTCAACCCTAAGCCCATCAAAATGGAAATTGTCAACCCAATACATTGCAGAGGAAATAAGGAAAGATTTAACCTCGTTTTTGCCGTAGTCAAATACTCTTGTGCCCCATTCCTTATGTTCGCCTTTTCTCATATCGGAGTATTCGTATGTGCATTCTCCGTCAAATTCATAAAGACCGTAAGCGTCTTTAGGGAAGTGAGCCGGTACCCAGTCAAGTATTACTCCGATTCCGGCTTTGTGGCAAGCGTCAACAAAATACATAAGGTCGTCAGGTGTTCCGTAACGTGAAGTCGGAGCAAAGTATCCTGTAACCTGATATCCCCATGAACCGTCAAAAGGATATTCCATAATCGGCATCATTTCAATATGAGTGTATCCCATATCTTTCACGTAAGGCACAAGTTCCTCTGCCATTTGCCTGTATGATAAGAAATCGCCGTTTTCGTGCCTTTTCCAGCTGCCAAAATGAATTTCGTAAATATTAACGGGCTTTTCAAGAATATTGCCCGAATTTGCCTTTTTCCAAGTCGAATCATTCCAGCGGTATTTGCCTGTTTCGTAAACCTTTGATGCCGTGCCGGGTCTTGTTTCTGCGTGGAAAGCATAAGGGTCGGCTTTCATAATAACGTTGCCGTCTTTCGTCGTAATGGCATATTTATAGCAATCGTAAATCTTTACATTGTCGATTTTAGCTTCAAAAATACCGTCGCTGATTTTTTTCATAACACCGGCGCTTTCGTTCCAATCGTTAAAATCACCGACTGTTGACACGCTTTGAGCATGAGGCGCCCAAACACGAAATGCAAATGTATCTCCCTTAATTCTATGACAGCCGAAAAATTCATATGCCTTATAATTTTTTCCGCTGTAAAAGATATACAAAGGGAATTCATAATCTTTGTCTAATTTTGCCAAAATTTCATCTCCTTTATTTTATTGAAAAGCGTCAAAAACAATATTTTGGCGCTATTATAATTTTTATATAAACATATCATATCACCTTTACAACAAATAATCAAGCGGTTTTTGGTTACTTTGTTACAAAAAAAAGTTAAAAATTTTTAAAATCTGTGTAAAATGTTAGAAATGTATAATAATCCAAGAAATAATATTCAGCCAATTTTAACAATAAATACCGCCTGTGTATATCTCTATTTTGTATAATAAAAGTTAGTTTTTTCTATTGTATAATAAGTATTATATATGGTATAATGCTTTTGTCAGATATTTGTTAGCAGAGGTGGAGAGCATGCGTGAGATTTTGGTTGCATATCCGTCAAAGGATACTGCGCTTAAATTGCGCTCTCTTCTTGAGGGTGAGGGCTACGACGTGCCGTATGTTTGCGCAACGGGAGCAAGCGTGTTGAGTATCGCTCAGGATATGAGCGAAGGCGTTATAGTTTGCGCCGAAGGTCTAAGGGATATGACGGCGGGTAATATTGCCGAGCATCTTCCACCGGGGTTTGATATTGTTGCGTTTACACGTGGGGATACGGACAGCTTTATGAGTAACCTTATTTATCTTCCTCTGCCGGTTGACAGGCAGGAGTTTTTAAATACGGTCGGCGTACTTGTAAACAGCGTTTCAAGCTTTACCAAGCGAAGCGTCAGCGACGAGGACGTTATATCAAAGGCTAAGCTTATTCTCAAAGAAACTAACGGCTTTTCCGAACTTCAGGCGCATAAATATCTCCAGCGTGAAAGTATGAAAATGGGCAAGAAAATTGCAGTGCTTGCTCAGGAAATAATTAACGATTTTATGTAGTACATATTTTATTGCAAGCTTTATTGCGATTAATTTTGAAACGGACTGATTTTATGAAATTTACTAAGATGCACGGTTGCGGCAATGATTATATATACATTGATTGCACTGAAGAATTTGTCGAAAACGAGGAAAAGGCGGCAATTATTTTATCTGACCGTCATTTCGGTATCGGCGGCGACGGAATAATTCTTATCAAAAAAGGCACAAAAGCTGATTTTGAAATGGTTATGTATAATGCAGACGGCTCAAGAGGTGCAATGTGCGGCAACGGAATAAGATGCGTTGCAAAATATTGCTACGACCATAAGCTTACCGATAAAACCACGTTTACTATTGAGTCAATGGGCGCAGTTAAATATATTGACGTTAATGTTGAAAACGGCGAGGTTAAAAGCGCAAAGGTTGATATGGGTAAGCCGTCGCTTAAAGCAAGCGACATTCCTGTTAATGTAAGCAGCGATAAAGCGATTGACGAGCCGATTAAAATTCTTGACAGGGAATTTAAAATGACCTGCGTTTCTATGGGAAATCCTCATGCCGTTATGTTTATTGACGAGCATCCAAAGGATTTCGACCTTGAAAAATACGGCAAAGCCTGCGAGGGAAATACGAATGTTTTTCCTGACAGAGTTAATGCCGAATTCGCAAAAATAATTGACAGGAATAATATAGAAATGCGAGTTTATGAGCGTGGCTCCGGCGAAACGCTTGCTTGCGGAACAGGTTCCTGCGCTACTGCCGTTGCCGCAATCACTTTAGGGCTTTGCGATAATGACGTTACCATACACCTTTTGGGCGGCGACCTTGATATAAGCTGGAGCGGTGATGTAAACGACAGTGTATTTATGACCGGGCCTGCAAAGGAAGTATTTACGGGCGAAGTCGATTTGAATAAATTTGATTAAATATTTGTATTAAATGGAGGTTTAAAATAATATGAAGATTAATGAGAACTTTTTGAAGATTGAGTCAAGCTATCTTTTCTCAACTGTTGCCAAGAAGCAGAGAGAGTATCAAGCTGCTCACCCTGAGGCAGACGTTATTCGTCTTTCAATCGGTGATGTAACAAAGCCGCTTGCTCCTGCTGTTATTAAAGCTATGCACAAGGCAGTTGACGAAATGGCAGATGAGGCTACATTCAGGGGCTATCCGCCTGAGTACGGTTATGATTTTATTCTTGACGCTATTCAAAAGCATGATTATACAGGCAGAGGAATTGACATTGCCAAGGACGAAATTTTCCTTTCAGACGGCGCTAAGAGCGACTGCGGCAATATCGGAGATATCTTTGCTGTTGACAATAAGGTTGCTATTTGCGACCCTGTTTATCCTGTGTATGTTGATACAAACGTTATGGCAGGCAGAAGCGGAGATAAAGACGAAAACGGACTTTGGTCAAATATTATCTATATGCCATGCACCGCTGAAAATAATTTTACACCTGATCTTCCTAAGGAAGTTCCCGATGTAATTTATCTTTGCTTCCCTAATAACCCTACGGGTATGGTTGCTACTAAGGAGCAGCTTAAGAAGTGGGTTGATTATGCAAACGAGCATCATTCTCTTATCCTTTTTGACTCTGCTTATGAGGCATTTGTTGTTGAGGAGGGTATTCCAAAGTCAATTTATGAAATTGAAGGCGCAAAGACCTGTGCTATCGAGCTTCGCTCATTCTCTAAGACAGCAGGCTTTACAGGTATGCGTTGCGGATATACGGTAGTTCCTAAGGAACTTGTATTTAATGGCACGAGCCTTAATCCGCTTTGGGCAAGACGTCAGGCTACTAAGTTCAATGGTGTATCATATATCACTCAAAGAGCTGCAGAGGCTATTTATACAGAAGAGGGACAGAAAGAAATTAAAGAAACACTTGCTTATTATCAAAAGAATGCAAGAGTTATTTATGACGGACTTTGCGATGCAGGCTTTGAGTGTTACGGCGGTGTAAATTCACCTTATGTTTGGCTCAGAGTTCCTGAAGGTTACACCTCTTGGGAGTTCTTTGACGAACTTCTTGAAAAATGCCAGGTAGTAGGCACACCGGGTTCAGGCTTCGGCCCTGCAGGTGAAGGCTACTTCCGTTTAACCTCATTCGGCAATGATGAAAAGACGGTTGAGGCTATCGAAAGAATTAAGAAGGCTTACAAGAAATAATTTGATTTTTTAATCATTTATATACCCTACGGGCAGGGGAAGCGGTTCCTTGCCCTCGGGATTTTTAAAATAAAGGAGATATTTAAATATGGAAAAGACTGAACAGCTTTATGAAGGCAAGGCAAAAAAGGTTTGGGCAACAGATGACCCTGAAATCGTAATCGTTGATTATAAGGATGATGCAACAGCATTCAACGGCCTTAAAAAGGGCACTATCGTAGGTAAGGGTGTTGTAAACAATAAGATGTCTAACTATCTTATGCAGCTTCTTGAAAAGCACGGTGTTCCAACCCATTTTGTTGAGGAACTTTCAGACAGGGAAACAGCAGTAAAGAAGGTTAAAATTGTTCCGCTTGAGGTTATTATCCGTAACCGTGCAGCAGGTTCAATCTGCAAAAGACTCGGTCTTGAAGAGGGTATGGATTTTGTTCGCCCTTCAATCGAATTTTCATATAAAGACGATGACCTCGGCGACCCGCTTATCAACAGCTATCACGCTATTTCCTGCGGCTTTGCAACTCAGGAGGATGTTGACACAATTAAAAAGTATGCTTTCAAGGTAAACGAAGTATTAAAAGAATATTTCCTTTCAATCGGCGTTGAGCTTATCGACTTTAAGCTTGAATTTGGTAAAACATCAGACGGCACTATTGTTCTTGCTGACGAAATCAGCCCTGATACCTGCCGTTTTTGGGACAGCAAAACTCACGAAAAGCTTGATAAGGACCGTTTCCGTCGTGACCTCGGCGGTGTAGAGGACGCTTATGCAGAAATGATGAAGAGAGTAGGACTTGACTAATGCCAAACGATACATATAATTCACCCTTTAATGCACGTTACGCATCAAAGGAAATGCAATATATCTATTCACCCGATTTTAAGTTCAAAACTTGGAGAAAGCTTTGGATTGCACTTGCAGAGGCTGAAAAGGAACTTGGGCTTGATATCACTCAGGAGCAAATTGACGAGCTTAAGGCAAATGCCGATAATATCAATTATGATGTCGCAAGAGAGTATGAAAAAAAGTTTCGCCACGATGTAATGAGTCATGTTCACGCTTACGGCGAGCAGTGCCCAAAGGCTAAGCCTATCATTCATCTCGGCGCAACAAGTTGCTATGTTGGCGATAATACAGATGTAATCACGATGCGTGAGGCACTTTTGCTTATCAAGAAAAAGCTTGTTAACGCAATTGCATCTGTTTCTAAATTTGCTGATGAATATAAGGATATGCCTTGCCTCGGCTTTACTCATTTCCAGCCGGCACAGCCAACTACCGTCGGCAAAAGAGCCACCCTTTGGCTTATGGATTTAGTAATGGATTATGAGGAAATTTGCCATGTTATTGACAGCCTTATGCTTTTAGGCTCTAAGGGCACAACGGGTACTCAGGCATCATTCCTTGAACTTTTTGACGGCGACCATAATAAATGTAAGGAGCTCGACCGTAAAATTGCGGAAAAGATGAATTTTAAATCCTGCTTCCCTGTAAGCGGTCAAACCTATGCAAGAAAGCTTGATACCATAGTTTGCAACTGCCTTGGCCTTATTGCTCAGTCATGCTGTAAGTTTTCAAACGATTTGAGACTTCTCCAAAATCTTAAGGAAATTGAGGAGCCGTTTGAAAAAAATCAAATAGGTTCATCTGCAATGGCTTATAAGCGCAATCCTATGAGAAGCGAAAGAATTGCATCTCTTTCACGTTACGTTATGATTGATACGCTCAATCCTGCATGGACTGCATCTGCGCAATGGTTTGAAAGAACACTTGACGATTCGGCTAATAAGCGTGTTTCAATTGCAGAGGCATTTCTTGCAACAGACGGTATTCTTGATTTATATATCAATGTAACCTCAGGACTTGTTGTATATCCTAAGGTAATAGAGTCAAGACTTATGAGTGAGCTTCCGTTTATGGCAACTGAAAACATTATGATGGATGCAGTTAAAAAAGGCGGCGACAGGCAGGAATTGCACGAGAAAATTCGTCAGCATTCAATGGCGGCAGGCGCTGTTGTTAAGGTTGAGGGCGGAAAAAATGACCTTGTTGACCGCATTGCGGCTGACCCTGCGTTTATGACAACGAAGGAGGAAATTTTGGCTATTCTCAAGCCTGCCAATTTTGTGGGCAGAGCGCCTGAGCAGACGGCTGATTTCTTAAGTGAGGTTATTAAGCCTATCCTTGATAAGGAAAAAGACCTTATCGGAATTGACGTTGAAATTAATGTATAATATAGTATTAATATAGTAAATTAGTTAAGTGAAAATAATCTTTTGCTCGGTAGTTTTTGGTAAAATGCAAAAAATATGCCTGAAATTTGATTGTTTTCACTTAATTTTTACTAATTTTCAAGAAAAATTATCATCTAATTTATACAATTATACAAAAAATTAAAAAGAATTGCCAAGTGTATTGACAAATAGTATTGTAGTGATATACTAATTGTAATAATTTAGAAAGGGTAGTTTGTATGGACGAATTTCAAAAGGAAGAAGAGTTCCTTTTTGAAGAAAATGAAGAAAATATCGTAATCAAATATAAGCTTCTGCGCAGTCTGATTATTAAACATTATAATCGAGGATGCAAATATCTTGAAATTGCAAAGGTCGTTTGCGCAGCATTTTTCTTGATTTTTACGGCAGTAGGTCTTGCAGTTTGCTCAAACGGAGGCAGTAAGTCATTCTGGCTTGTGTTGTGGATAATCTTAATTTTCGTGCTTGTCAATATCTTTCTGATTACCGATTATTGCAAATATCTTGTAAAATCAAAAGTTATTCCGTATCTTGAGGACGATAATCAAATAGAGTTCGGCGAGTATTCGATTTTTTCTGACGACGAGGAAGAGGACGAGGATTACAAAGAATTTGAAAAAGAGCAGCAGGAGAAAAAACTGATAAAACAGCTCAAAAAGGAACAGAAGAAAAAGATTAAAGAAAATAAACGTAAGAACGGGAGGGCGAAAAAGTGAAAAATATATTTAAGATATATAAGCGAGATTTAAAGAAAATTTTTACTAATTCTATGGCGATTATTCTTGCGGTCGGTATTGCAGTTTTGCCGTCTCTTTACGCTTGGTTTAATATTTATGCCAACTGGGACCCTTATGGCCCTGAAAGTACAGGCAATATGAAAGTGGCTGTTGTTATTAATGACGAGGGCTACGAATTTAAAGGAGTAGAAATTAACGTCGGTGACCAAATTAAAAGTAATTTGAAAGCCAACGATATGATAGATTGGCAGTTCGTTTCTAAAGAAAGGGCGGTAAACGGAATTGAGGCGGGCGATTATTATGCCGGTATTGAAATTCCAAAAGGTTTCAGTAAATCGCTTACAAGTATTATGACTAAAAACTTTAAGCAGCCTAAAATCACCTATTATGCAAACGAAAAGAAAAATGCAATTGCCACAAAAATTACCGATAAGGTAGTTCAAACAATTCAAACAGAGGTTAACGAGTCGTTTGTCACAACCGTAATTAACCTTGTAAATAAGCTTTTGGGTACTGTTATTGAGCAGGGAAAGAAGGAAGGAACAAATATATTCCAAAATCTTCAAAATCAAATTGATTCCGCTCAGTCGGCAGTAAAATCGGTTGAAAAAACAATTGACGGTTTTGAGGGCGTTATGGAAGTTGCGCAAGACCTTAATAAATCATTGAGCAAAACCGACCTCAGTGCGATTTTGGGAGACACAAAGACTGTTGTCAGCGATACACAGGATGCAATTAAGGTTGCAGAAAGCAGTGTTGACGCTGTTACCTCATCTGTCGGTGACGTGCTTAAATCGTCAAGCAAGAAGCTTGCAAATTCGGCAAACAATCTTAAAAAAATAAATGATACAAATTCTGATAAGGCGCAGGCGGAAATCAAGTCTGTTCTTGCAGAGTGTGCGCAGGCAAGAAAGGAACTTCAGGCAATTGTGCCGGCTCTTGAAAAGGTAAATGATAATTTGCCAAAGCCGCTTAGTTCGGTCAAAGCACTTATAAAGGTGCTCAAAACCGCAGATTCAAGGCTCGGCGGTGTTGAAAATGAACTTAATAAAATTCTTAAAGGCGATACTTCTAAGAAAATCAGCGACATTGCCGATAAGCTTATATCCGTATCAACTACGCTTGATTCAAGCCTTTCAACATACACCAAGGAAGTTAAGCCTCAGCTTGACAAAACGGTTGACAGCCTTCTTGATGTACTTTTTGACGTGTCTAATCTTTTGACTACCATTGAAAATCAGTCACCTCAGCTTAATACGCTTGTTAAATCTCTTAACGGTTCGATTGAGGCAGGCGACGATCTTTTGACTTCGCTCCATTCTCTTATCAGCAATTGTGCAAAGCAACTTGAAAATCTTTCAAAGAAGCTTGACGGTTTGGGCGACAGCGAGATTGTTAATACCCTTATGAATTTGACTGAGGGTAATTCAGACGAACTCGGCTCTTTTATTGCCTGTCCGGTAAAGGTTAATACCGATAAGATTTACGGTATCGATAATTACGGCTCGGCAATGGCACCGTTTTACAGTACTCTTGCACTTTGGGTTGGCGCAATTATTCTTGTGGCTCTTATTAAACCTAAGGTTGCAAATAAAAAAGAAATCGGCAACATTAAACCGAGGGAGGAATATTTCGGCAGGTCGCTTATATTCCTTACAATATCACTCGTTCAAGGGCTTATTATTTGCCTTGGGGATCTCTATTTCTTAAAGATACAATGTTATCACCCGATTAAGTTTATTTTTGCCGGCTTATGCGCTTCATTTGTATTTACGTTCTTTATTTATTCACTTGTTGCCGCTTGGGGCGATATCGGCAAGGCGGTTGCGGTTATTATGCTTGTTGTTCAGCTTGGCGGCTGCGGCGGTACATTCCCGATTGATGTAACACCCGCATTCTTTAGGGCAATCAACCCTTATTTGCCGTACACTTTTGTTATTGACGCACTAAGAGAATGCGTTTGCGGCACCTACGGCAATAATTATTGGATTTGTCTCGGTAAGCTTTTTGTTTACTTCTTTATCGGACTTCTTATCGGTACACTCTTCAGATATCTTTTCCGCAAGCCGATGCGCTTCTTTGAGAAGAAAGTCGAAGAAACCGGACTTTTATAAAAATATAAAAGACATTCGCTTTTATTTGCGAATGTCTTTTTTGTGGAAATACGGCAGATTTAATATTAAAATATACTTTACTTTATATCTAAACAATGCTATACTTTAACGGTAATGAAAACAGAGAGGTAATACTATGCATCAGGACGTTGAACAGATACTTGTGACCGAGGAAGAGCTTAATAAAATTGCGCATCGCTTGGCAGCGCAGATTACGAAAGACTATGAAGGCAAGAAGCTTTTGCTCATAGGTGTTCTTAAAGGTTCAATTTACTTTTTTACGGACCTTTCAAGATATATTGACCTGCCGTGTAATATTGATTTTATTCAGGCATCAAGCTATGGCTCAGGCACTGTTTCAAGCGGCAATATCAATATTATCAAGGATGTTGCAGATGATTTGACGGGATTTGATGTTTTGCTTGTAGAGGATATTCTTGATACGGGCAACACGCTTAAATATATTCACGATATGCTTTCTAAGCGTAATCCCGAATCTATAGGAGTTGTTACCCTTCTTGATAAGCCGGCAAGGCGTATCGCCGATATCAAGGCTGACTATGTAGGTACTGACGTGCCTGACGCTTTCGTTGTAGGCTACGGTCTTGATTATGACCAGTATTATCGTAATTTGCCGTATATCGGTGTGCTCAAAAAGAGCGTATACGAAAAATAATTGAATTTCTCAAATTGAATAACAGACGGTTTTCTCCTTTGCGAGAAATTAAAAGGGAATTGGGTTAGACTCCCAAGCAACAGCCATTACCGTATTTGATGAAGAAAAATCATCAGCCATTGGGAAACCGAGAAGGCGATTTTTTAAGCAATGCTATATCATAAGTCGGGAGACCTGCCGCAAACTTAAATTCAGCTTTTGGGCAAGGGAAAGCAATGATTTAAAAGTCCGTACTATTATTGTGTCTTTTCCTCTGTCCTAAGCGACGGAGGATTTTTTTATGCGCAAATATTTATGCGTTTTAATGTCAATAATTTTATGCCTGACGGTGTTTTGCGCTTGCTCAAACGGCAAAACCGCCAACGTGGCAGGCAGTACAAACATTACTTCATCAACTTCGAGTGAACAGACGACAGACGCAGAAGAAGTAACTGTAACGGCAAATGAGGTTCAAACCACACAAAAAAAAGATAAAAAAACATCCGAAAAAGGCGAAAAGGCTTCGACTGCCGCTAAATCTGTTTCAAAAAAAGATAATAAAAAAACTACCGACGCCTCAAAAAAGTCGAACAGCAAGTCGAAAAGTAATTCTAAATCAAAAAACAATACAAAAGCTAAAAAGAAGTATTCTAAAGAAAAAGAGTCTGCCGCAGACTCTAAGGATGAAAAGCCGAAAACAACTTTGCAAAAAGAGAATGACGATAAGGTTACTCAAACCACCTCGTCTGAAATTAATTGCTCAATCACGATTGAATGTAAGTCCATTCTCGATAATATGGATGACTTAAAAAAAGGTCACGAAAAATATGTTCCAAAAAACGGAATTATGCTTGATAATTATAAAACCACGCTTAAAAGCAAGAGCACGGTTTATGATTTGTTTAAAAAAGCGTGCAATGATAAAGGCATAACCTATACTGCAAAGGATACTATGTATAGTGTTTATATCGTGGGAATAAATAATATCGACGAAAAGGATTGCGGAAAAGACAGCGGTTGGATGTATAGTGTCAATGGAAGCTATCCAAACGTAAGCGTAGATTCAAAAAAGCTTAAAGACGGTGATAAGGTTGTATTTACATACACCTGTTCATATAAAAAATAATTTCATATTAGGAGGTTAATAAATATGAAAAAATTAATTTCAGTTACACTTGCAATTTGCGTTGCATTGACTTCTCTTTTCACAGGGATTTATGCAATGGCAGACAGCAAGGTAACAAGCAGTGACGTTAAAACAAAAATTAATGAAAGCGCAATATATCTTATGTCTGTTAAAAAGACAGGCTTTACTGTTGATAATGCAGGCAGCCTCAACTCATTTATACGTGCAGGCGTAAATATGAGCGACTATAAGGCAGAGTTTGCAAAGAGCGTTAAGGAAAATCTTGACTCAAACGGCGGCAAGATTCAATCAACTGTAGGATATGATGCGAATAACAACTGGGCTCCGATTAAAGGCGAGTCTGCAGGTGTTTATGCAAACGTTATTTTAGCGCTTGACAGCTTGGGTTACAGTGCAAAGAGCTTTGAGGGTTATAATATTGTATCTGCATTTGAAAATGTTAAACTTGTTAAGGATAACGAAAATCAATATCTTTTCTCTTCAATATTTACTGTAGCAAATAAATACGGTCTTAAGGATTATCTCAAGAAGGCTCAAAACTTCCTTGTAAATAATTACTATGAGTTTGGCACAGGCTCAACATATTATACCAGCACAGACAGCACATCTCAGTTTGTAATCGCTATTGCACCGTATGCAGGCTATCAGTCATTTGTAGATGATGCACTTGCATCAATTGAAAACTTCAAGAAAGACGGCGGCTATCTTTATAATTTTGACAACACCTACGGTGAGCCAAAGGTAAATGCCGATTCAACAGCTCTTGCACTTGCCGCTTATTCTGCTGCAAATAATCTTGACAAGGCACAGAAGATTTACACCGAGCTTTCTGCATTTGAATGTAAAGACACAAAGGGTGCTTACTATTACACTGCTGACGATAAAAGCGAAAACCCAACTGCAACGGCAGATGCACTCACAGGTCTTATGTATTTCTATGATGCACTCAAGGCTAAAGAGGCTTATGACGCAACTACTACAACCACAACGACTACTGCTCCTTCAACAACAAAGCCGACAACTAAGAAGGCTACAACATACGCTAAAGACGGCAGCTATGTAAATAAAAAGCAAAAGAAAGTTTCAATCAAGAAGCTTAAAAAGGCAAGAAAAGGCTTTAAGGCAAGCTGGAAAAAGGTAACACGCGTATCAGGCTATCAAATCCAAATTTCAACTTCAAAGAAGTTTTCAAGAGAAACCTCAACCTATTCTATTAAGGGCTACAAGAAAACTTCTAAGTCATTTAAGGGCTTAAAGGCTAAAAAGACTTACTATGTTCGTGTTCGTACCTATAAGAATGCAAAGGTAAAAGGCAAGAGTGTTAAGGTATACTCATCTTGGTCTAAGGTTAAATCTGTTAAGACTAAATAAGGCGGTCACGAATAAACAGGCATAGCGTCGAAAGAAATTCCGTGTTTGAATGAATTTCTACGAAATTTATAATAAACACTTCGTTCCTTTCTCCTTTTCCCCAAAAAGCTTACGCTTTCCGGGGACCCACTACGAAAAGGAATTAGAAATACGTATTTATCTACGTTTTTCTAATTCCTTTGTTTTTTATATCAATAACATTTGAACGTTTTGTCTTAATATCCTAAAGGATACGGCGACAAAACGTTGGGCACTTTGAATTTTTAGCAAAGGGGCAGTACCAACGTACAGCACCCTTCACTAAAAATCCAATTCTGACTATTTCTTCGCAACCGCTTTTGGTGAGGTGCGGCAGATTTTGCATATTAAAAAGGGATTAGATATTTTAATATCTAATCCCTTTGTTTTGTTATATTTTAACTATTTTACTGTAATGCTTTTTGCCTGAATAAATGTGCCTTTGCCGCCGTCTGTTGTAATCTCAACGGTGTCGCCTTTATTTACAAGCATTACTTGCATACAGTCGCCTACGTTAATGTAATAATATTTTCCGTCAACCTTAAGGTAATAAACAGAATTGCCGTCGTTTACACTTGTTTTGATATCTTCAACCGTGCCTGTAACTGTGCCCTTTGCGGTTTCCTCGCTTGGCTTGGTTGTTGCTTCGTTTTCGGTATTATTTGCATTATCGTTTGCATTGTTATCGTCCGTGATATCTGCGTTGTTCGACTCGCTTATCTTGCTTTCGTCAACAATTATGTTTGATTTATCAACATTGTCTGCAATGCCCTTTTCTTTAAGTGCGTCAATGTAGTTTTCAATAGCATTGTTAAGCGCTTTGGCATCACTCTTTGCAGTATCAAGAAGCCCTGTTCCGACAACGGTTTTATCCTTAAGGCTTACGAATGCATATCCCTTAACCGTGTTGCTGTCACCGTAAAGTGACATAAAGTAGGTCGGATTGCCGTCAATTCCCAAAAGAATAGGGAATGTTGCCTGATAGCCGTAGTTCTGTACTGCGTCGGTTGCTGACTCTTGAGCCGAAATTTCCGTTGCACCCGGGCTCTTGTAATATCTTGCTTCCTTGGTACGCTGATTGATAAGGATAAAGCCGAAGTTTGAAGCGTCTGTTTCGGCAGAGGTTACACCCGTGAATACCCAAACGTCATCGTCCATAGCAATGTTACCGCTGCCTGTTGAAGCAATGTTTACGTCGTTTTGGAAAATTATTGAGTTCCAGAAACCGTTTTGAAGCTTGCCGTGATAGTTGTACTGCTCAAGAACGAGCGCCTCACTGTAAACCACGTCAATCCAATTAAGGCTCTTGTCATTTTTTACTGTTTCAATATCGTAATATTTGCTTTTGCCTGTAAGCGCATCTGTAATGATTGCACCCTTAACGTCTGTACCGCCGTAAAGACCGATCGTTTTGTCAAGCACGGCTGTAATCCAATATGGGTGCATATTATCGTCAATTTCAAAGTTTGGCGTATCAAGAAGCTCTGTAGGATACTGGAAACGAAGGTGACGAATAAGCTTTTCGTTGAAAAGCTCGGCAGGTGAATACTTAATGCCCTCGCCGAATTTGTCAACACAGTTTACTGCCGTAACCTTTTGGCTTACAAGGTCAACGAGCATATAAGCCGGAGTGCCGCTTTTAGTATTGTTCATCCATTTGAAGAAGTCGGCATATTGAAGATATGCAACTCTGCAAGGAGTGTTTTTGTAGTTGATTTGTGTTGAATTGTCGCTTACAACATACTGGCTCTTGTATTCTTCAAGAGAGCCTAACTGCTGGTCGGCAAGCGCAATTGCACGGTTAGAGTCAAGACGAGGCACTTTGTCATAGCTGATATCTTCAAAGTCATCTTCAAAGTTGCCGTCGCTGATTGTAAGAAGGTTGCTGTACGATTTTGCACGGAAAAGGGTTACACCGGTAAGATATCCGACAGCCATAACAACCACGAGCACACCCACAATTATTACGGGTACTAACGATTTTTTCTTAACATATTCTTTTCTTTCGATTTTCTTGTTAGCTCTGCAAACAAGTGCAAATGAAAGCATAAATACAACTACAAGAAGAATTAAGAAAAGATACATCTGCGTGTCTTTAAAGTTTAATGCCGGGAGCATCATATAGTAAGCAATGCCACCCACCACTGCTGTGATAAGGAAAGAAATGAGCAAGCGAAGCGGAATTTTTGTCGGCTTAACTACCGCCGTTACCTCGTCGCTTTTCGGCCATTTGATTTTTTCCTTAAATTCGTTGATAACCTCATCGGCATCATAATCCATATTTGGAATTTTGTTGTCCATATTTTATCTCCAATCTAAGATAGTTTAATTATTATACTATAATTCACTTATTTAATCAATATATATTATATTGTATAAAATGTAAATTTTAGCCATAGTATTAGTGGTGGTATAAATGAAGATAAAAAATGTTACATATTCCTTTTTTCAAACGCTTTGCTTGATTTTTCTTGCCGCTTTGTTTATCATTTTTTCAAAAAATACACGCAAGGGGGCTTATGACGGCTTAACTCTTGCAATGAATACAGTTGTGCCGTCGCTTTTGCCGCTTTTGATAATATTTTTAACCTTTATGAAATCGAGCGCAAATAATATTTTGATAAAACTGTTCGGAAATTTTTCAAGAGTATTTTTTAATCTGCCAAAGGCAGCTTTTTCGGCAATTCTTTTCGGCCTTGTCGGCGGATATCCCACAGGCGCACTGTTGAGTGAGGAGCTTTTTGAGGCAGGGGAGATAGATGAAGAACAGGCAAAACGCTTAATGTGCTTTAATTTTTGCGGCGGCTGCGGCTTTATAATCACCGCTGTCGGCACAGTCACCTTTAACAGCACAAGGCTCGGCGTAATGCTCTTTTTGTCAAACGCTTTGTCGTCAATTTTAATCGGTTTCGTCCTTTCGTTTAAGGAAAAAAGGCTTGAAAAAAGCGAATACTCTCTTTTTCCTTTCACTTCTCTCGGCGACGCACTCACCCTTGCCACACCCAAGGCGGCGCAAAGCGTAATAGTGATAACGGCATATATCGTTTTGTTTTCAGCTCTCAGCAGTACAGTCAAAATTCCCGAACCGCTTTTGCCGATTATTGAGATAACAAACGGCGTTTGTAACGGCGATTTTTCTCTGCCGCTTACTGCAGCATTTCTCTCCTTCGGCGGAATTTGTATTCATCTTCAAATTTCAGACGTGCTGAGAAAATTTAAAATGAGCTATTTTGAATTTCTGCTTTTCAGGCTTATTTCAAGCGTTTTGTCTTATTTTATTATGAAATTACTTTTGTACTTTTTCCCTGTTGATTTGTCTGTGTTTGCAAATGCTTCAACTCCCGTCAGGCTTTCAAGCGTGAATGTAACGCTGTCCGTTTTGCTCGTTGCAGGATGCTTTGTAAGCGTGCTTGACCTCAACTCCCGCCGTAAAGTTGTGTGAGATTGGGGCTTATTAAAAAATATCGAGGCAGTGACCTTATAACCTGTCACCGCCTCGATAGGGTTTATTATGAAATGTCCAACCACATACAAGGTCTGACGTAATATGAATCGCTTGATTCCTGTTCACCCATAGAATAATGGTTTCCCGTGCCGTCAAAGTTATTTTCAACGTCAACGCTTACAACAGTCGTAGAGCTTGACGGTGTTCTTGTAAACATCGTAGATGTTATAATTACTCCGTTATCAATTAAGGCATCAATGTATTTTTTGTCGCTGACTGCACTTAGTAAAAATACTTTATCCTTAGTTTTTCCGAGATTTTTTCCTGATTGAGTAATGTTTGGCAAATTGACTTCTAGTATAATTCTGTTAATGCTTTCGGAAAATTCATCTAAAAAGTCATTGTTTAGAAATGACCTTATGTAACTGTTTTTCCAGCTCGACAAATTATAGTCGTAAATCATATTGTAAACTGTGTTGAGGTTTCGATAAGAGTCATTGCCGTTGTACCTTATAACCATAATAAGTATTTTATCTGATTGCTTGTCCAAAACAACAGCTTCATAATTGCCGATACGTATAACATTGCCTATTTTTGCTTGCCTTGCTACTTTTTTTGATTCCTTGACCTGTTGGTCAATTGCAAGTGGGGTATATTCCTTAACTTTTTCTTTATCTCCTAACTTATTATATAAGTTAATTGCTGAAATATAATCCCCTTTGGCAACATAAGCTTCGGCAACTTTATTTTCAGAGTTTTTAAAATCACCTAAATTTTTGAATGCACTTATTGCCTTATCATATTCTCCGGAGGAAAGCAGTTTTTCCGCATTATTATAATTTACCGTCGGCAAAATCACTTGCTTTGTCATAAAAAAGGATAAAGCGATTACTAAAATCGAAATTGACGGTATTAAAATACACTTTCTTCGTCTGTTTGAAATTTTTGTTTCATTTGCGTCAAACTCCTTTACGGCTTGCTTCATTTCGGATTTTTTGGCTTGAAGCGTCATATCTTGATTGTGATATACTTGCGTTAATAAATTTTTTATATCATCACGGCGCTCGGTATTGACCGTTGAATTATCCAAAACGACACCTGTAATAAGGCAAATGATAAAAACGCCAAACAATAAAATAATGATCGTAAAAAGTATCGGTATAGTTGGAATCATATTGAACTTGCCGATAATTGCCATAATTATCAAAAGCGCCGCATCAATAAGAAAAGCGCTGATTGAGGTAGCGTATAATTTTTTGTGAGATTTGATATTTGAGTTTTTGGGTGCTTTTTCGCTAAACCATACACCTTTTTCATATCCCGAAAACCAAACTTCATACTGTTTATGATTATAGGTATATTCTACTTGATAGACAGGTATATAAAATTCCTCACTGATTTTGAAATCACTTTTAAAGTCAAATTTGAAATTTTCATATCTGTTTCCGGGTATGATTGCTTTTACACGAGAAAGGCAGGCACTTTTGCAATTGTCTTGAGCTGATTGTAAAACCTTTATCATATTTCTTTGCTCGGTAATATTACATTCCAAAAGGTCGTTGTCACTTAATTCTACAGCTGTATATTTCGAATTTTTAAATCGTTCTATAATCCAATTGTATAAAGGCGAAGCCTCACCTTGTGCATGAATAAGCTCGCAATAATTGTCTTTTATATCCCTATTAACCTGTTCAACCTTATCAGTAATTATTTTGTGATCTGTTTTAGTAACCTGCTTAGGTACAGGGGTCCAACCATCTTGTCTATATGGGCGTTCTATGCCGTAGTCATCTACAAAAACAATTTCTGTGTCGGTGTATGTATATTTTTCTGTGTGCTCCCAAGTGCATTTGGCGCTCCAATGTGCGGTGTATTGACCTTCGCATTTTGATAAAAGCTGATAATGTTTTTTGATTTTTACAATTTGGGCTGATATGCAGGCATCAGGTGGTATTTCCTTTTCTTTAAGTAAATAATTTATGAAATCCTCACGTATTTGATTTTCGCTGACAGAGAAAGCCAGTCCTTTTTTTGCATTCATTATATTTTCTCCTGTTAATTGATAATTATTTATAAAACAACCCTTATTAATTATAGGTCAATAACACCCTAATGTCAATAGGTCAATATGACATAATATTTAAGAGGTGGATAATATGTCAAGACTTAAAGAATTAAGAAAAATGCGTGGATATACGCAAATCAAAATGCAAATGCTGACAGGAATTGACCAAAGCGACTATTCAAAAATTGAAAACGGAAAAAGGTATTATACCTTTGAACAATGCAAAAAAATAGCGCTTGCGCTTGATACAAGTATGGATTATCTTGCGGGACTGACAGATGAAATAAAGCCATACAAAAGGAAAAAGTAGGAACAATAAATGTTCCTACTTTTTTAATTTACTATCTTTTCAAACATTTTGTTCATTTGCTTTTTTAGGGCGGGGGAGTTGGAGAGTGAAAAGTCGGATTTCAAAATATCCTGCGCACATTCCTGCGCTTTTTTAAGTGTGTCCATATCCTCCACCATATCGGCAATTTTAAGCTCAGGCAAGCCGTGCTGACGAGAGCCGAAGAAGTCGCCGGGGCCACGAAGCTTAAGGTCGGTATCCGCAATCTTAAAGCCGTCGCTAAATTGCTTCATCGTCATAAGCCTTTCACGTGAGGTTTCGCCCTTAGCGTCGGACACAAGCACGCAGTAGCTTTGCTTATTGCCTCTGCCGACTCGACCTCTAAGCTGGTGAAGTGTTGAAAGACCGAAGCGTTCGGCATTTTCAATCACCATAATTGTTGCATTAGGCACGTCAACGCCGACCTCAACAACGGTGGTTGAAACGAGTATGCTCACCTTGCCGTCGGCAAAGGATTTCATAATCGCTTCCTTGTCCTTTGCCTTCATTTTGCCGTGAAGTATTCCGAGATTATAGCCCTTAAATTCACCGTTTGCAAGCTCCTCGGCAAATTCTTCTGCGCTTTTTATATTAGTTTCGTTTTCCTCTACCGCAGGGCAAACTATGTAGCATTGCTCACCACGGGCAACAGCATCTTTAATAAATTTATACAGCCTTTTATGATATCTTGAGTCAACCACGTCCGTGCGAACAGTCTGCCTGCCCGGCGGAAGCTCATCAAGTACGCTGATATCAAGGTCGCCGTAGAGGATAAGCCCAAGCGTTCTCGGAATAGGGGTGGCGCTCATAACGATTGTGTGCACATTTTGCCCCTTTTGCGCAAGCGTTGCACGCTGGTTTACACCGAAGCGGTGCTGTTCGTCGGTTATAACAAGTGCAAGATTGTTAAACTCAACGTCATTTTGAATTAAAGCGTGCGTGCCGATAAGCAAATCAATTTCGTTATTAAACAGCGCCTTTTTTATCTCTCTTTTCTGTTTTGCGGGTGTTGAGCCTGTTAAAAGAGCGATTTTTAAATCCGATTTTGAAAACATTTTTGTAAGGCTTTCAAAATGCTGAGTTGCAAGTATTTCGGTCGGCGCCATCATTGCCGCTTGATATCCGTTTTTGATAACGGTATAAATAAGGCTTGCCGCAACGGCGGTCTTTCCGGAGCCGACATCACCCTGAACAAGGCGGTTGCAGGGAAATTTGCTTTCCATATCAACCACACATTCGCCGATTGTACGCTTTTGCGCATTGGTGAGAGTGAACGGTAAAAAGGTTTCAAATTCCTTGCTGTAATCTTTTGTAATCCTTAGAGAGGTTTCGCATTTTTTGTTGCTTTTAAGCTTTAATAAGCCAAGCTGGAGAGTTAAAAGTTCTTCAAATATAAGCCTTTTTCTTGCAGGCAGATAATCGTCGGCACTGCTTGGAAAATGAATATCTCTTATTGCTTTATCAAGTGAAATCAAGCCGTATTTTTGCATGATTTCATCGCTCAATGTTTCGTCAATTTGATGAATTTCGTCAAGTGCGGTTTTCATAACCTTTGAAATTGCACGAGAGGTCAGCTTTTCCTTGGCAGGATAAACCGGCTGGATTGCAAGCGCACCGTCTGCCTTTTCGATTTTCGGCGAGCTCATGGAAGCCGTTAGAAAGCTTTTGTCTATTTTACCGTATAAAAAGTAATCCTCATAAACCTTTAGCGATTTTGCAAGGTATTTATTATTAAAAATTGTTACGGCAATAACATTTTCGCCGTCTGAAAATTTGCACTTATAAAGCGTTAAGCCACGCCTAATCACAGCCTCCTTAACGGGAGTAATAAGCGTTGCTTTAATGCAGATTGTATCTCCGTCGCTTACGTCATTTAGGGTTTTGCCGACAGTCCAATCCTCATATTTTCTTGGGTAAAAATGAATAAGGCTGTCAACGTCAAAGATGCCAAGACTGTTAAACAGCTTGGCTCTTTTTTCGCCGACACCCTTAATAAATTGTATATTGCTATCTAAATTCAGCATATCTTACTCCACCGAGATGATAAAATAATATATAGGCTGACCGCCGTTTACAATGCTGATTTCAACGTCACTGCCGTATTTTTCGTAAAGCGCTTTTTCAACAGCTTCTGCGTCATCTTCGCTTGCGCCTTCACCGTAAATAATTGTGATGAGTGAATGTTCGCCTTTTTTGAACAGCTTGTGAGCAGCTTTAACGGCAATGTCTGTAATATCATCGCCGATATATTTAATTTTGCCGTTGCAAAGCCCCATAATTTCGCCCTGCTTAATCGGCTTGCCGTCAACCTCGCTGTCCCTTGCGGCAAATGTAACCTGTGCGGTTTCAACATTTTCTGCGGCAGAAAGCATATTCATTTGGTTTTCGTCTGCACTTGCGGTTTCGTCAAACATAAGCATAGCGGAAATGCCCTGCGGAATAGTCTTTGTAGGTAAAACTCTTACATCTCTGTCCTTTGCAAGAGGAGCCGCCTGCTCAGCCGCCATAATAATATTTTTGTTGTTAAGAAGAACGAAAACAACCTTTGCCGGAGTTTTCATAATTGCATTTAAAATATCGTCTGTAGACGGATTCATAGTCTGACCGCCGCTTACGATTGTATCTGCACCGATATCACCGAAAAGTTCTTCAAGCCCTTCGCCGGCGCAAACAGCAACGAAGCCGTATTCGTTTTCAGGCTTTGTAATTTCAGGCTCAACAACTTTTTCGCCTTCTTTAACACCAACGTCTGCATTGGCGTGCTGATATCTCATATTATCAATTTTAATATTAATAAGCTGACCGTATTTAAGACCTGCCTGAATAACATTACCCGGGCAGTTTGAATGAACGTGAACTTTGATAATGCTGCTGTCGTCAACAACAACAACGCAGTCGCCTATTGATTCAAGATAAGCCCTGAGCTTAAGCGGGTCCTTTTCCTTTGCATCGCTGCTTTTTTCAATAAGAAATTCAGAGCAATAGCCAAATTCAATATCATCGCTTGCGGCGGCAACGGTTGCCTTTGATGGCATTGAAACAGGATTTACACCCGAACCGTCAAGCGGCTGAACGATAACACCGTTTCTCCAAACACTTTCTATTCCCTCAAAAATGAGTACAAGTCCCTGACCGCCTGCGTCAACAACACCTGCTTTTTTAAGAACAGGCAAAAGCTCCGGAGTTTTTGCAAGAGCTTCTTTAGCGGCGGTGAGTGCGGCAAGACCTACTTCAAACGGGTTGTCCTGAGTTTCAGCCGATTTCTGCGCAGCTTCGCTTGCCTTGCGGATAACGGTCAAAATTGTACCTTCCGTCGGTTTCATTACAGCCTTATATGCGGCGTCAACACCGTCTTTAAATGCATTGGCAAGGTCCTTTGCACCTGCTGAGGTCAAACCTCTGAAGCCTTTTGAAAAGCCCCTGAAAATAAGTGAAAGTATAACGCCGGAGTTGCCCCTTGCGCCTCTTAAAAGAGCCGAAGCACATTTTGCCGAAGCCTCCTCAACGGTGCAGTTATCGTCAAGTGCAGCCATTTCCTTGGCTGCGGCAGTAATTGTCATACTCATATTAGTGCCTGTATCGCCGTCAGGAACAGGGAAAACATTAAGCGCATCAACTGCCTGCCTGCTGTTTGAAATGTTATTTGCGGCAGAGATAATAGAATCTCTGAATAATAAACCGGTAATCATAAATAATTAAATCTCCTATAGCTTAGTTGAGTGCGTCAATATATACATTAACCTTTGACACCTTTAAATCGGTAGCTTCTTCAACGGTATAGCGAACTTTGTTTACTATGCTTTCAACAATTGCGCTTATGTTTACACCGTAGGAAACAGAAATGTGAAGCTCGATAATTAAATCGTCGTTTACGCTTCTGACTGTTACGCCCTGGTCTAAATTGTCTTTAGCCGATTTGTTTTTTAAAACGGATTTTAAGCTTTGATATGCGTTGGAATTAACCATACCTGTAACACCAAAGCAACTTTGCGCTGCCCTGCCGACAAGGTTTGCAAAATAGTTGTTTGTAACTTCAATATATCCGTTAGGATTTTCAAGCTTTATCATAAGTATTACCTCCGTAAATATTATTCAAAATACCAAGTGTCGATATTAGAAAAGTAATTGCTCCAATAGCCCTGCATATCGCCACTCATAGCTTTAGTATAGCATATCATTCCTTTTTTGTATATAAGCGGAATATAAGGCATTTCCTCATTAAATGCAAGTATGAATTTGCCAAGGTCAGCCTCGCCTGAAAGATAAGCGCAATAAAGGTCGTCGCACGTTAAACTTTTGTTATCTATTCCGTATCTTACACCGCCTGAGTTATCGTCAAAAAACGGATAAAGGCTCATATCATCAGAAAGTTTAACCTCACCGATATATAAATTAAATTCAACGCCTTTAACTCTTCTTGTATATTCCTTTGTGCTCACTTCGTCAATCGTGACCGTAAATCCGACCGCTTCAAGCTGATTTTTAAGCAGAGCGGCACAGGCAGTACGATTGTCGTTTTTATTAACAAGTATATTCAGTTTTAACTCTTTTGAGTCAATTTTGCTTTGCGCAATTGCTTGCTTTGCCGTTGACGTGTCCGCCTCGCTTGAAAAAATCTTTACGTTTTGCGCAAGACTTGATTGCGGATTGAACGGTGAGGTCGCAGCCGTGCCGTAGCCGTTGTATGCGCTTTCGGCAAAGGTGTTTCTGTCACACGCAAGGGAAATTGCTTTTCTTATCTGTGCATTCGCCGTAATACCCGAAAGTGAATTAACGCCGATGTAAACAAGATTATTCATATTGATAAGCTTTCTGTTGCAGGTCATTCTCTCTGCAACATTTGAACTTAAATCACGAAACGCATATGAAATGTTACCGATGTTTACCGCATTGTCTATAGAATCGGCGGCCGCAATATTTACAAGATTGATTGTTGTGATATATGGATTAAAATCCTTTGTTACAATTGCTTTTAAATATGTTTTGCTGTCTTTTTTAACGTATTTATATCTGCCGCTGCCGATGGGATAACCGTTTTCATCATCATTAGTGCTTGCAATAGGAAAGGTTAAAAGATTAACTGCATTCGGATTTGCTTTTTTCAGATAGAAAACAATTGTATTGTCTGCACCTGCCGACGCCGAGCCGATATATTTCAAGCTGTTTTTATATGCCGGCGATTTCTTCGCCGCATTGAATGAGTAGATTATATCATCGCTTTCAATAGGTGAACCGTCGGAAAACGTAAGCGACGGATTAAAACTTACCTTAAGCGTTTTGCCGTCGGAAAATTCATATTTTGTTGCAATATTAGGCACGCTTTCCCAGTTTTCGTCAATGTCAAACAGCGATTCAAAAACAAGAGATGAAAGCACCTGATTGTTTTGCGTTTTTGACTTGAACGGGTCAAGACTGTCCGCTTGCGTATAGCTCAATTTGAAGTTGGAATCGTCGGTAACTTTTTTAGTTGTGGTAATATTTTCTTTAGCGGTATCGGCATCTTTTTGCGCCGTGCATCCTGCCAAAGCAGTACACGCAAGAACCGCCGCCATAATAAAAGCGAATATTTTCTTCGCCATAGCTACCTCCTGATAAGCTTAGTGTTAACGGTTTTTCCGCTTTTTTCATCAATTTCAAAAAGGCAACCCTCAAGAGTGCAAACTCCGTCCTCGTTTATAAAACGAGTGGGAAGCCCTGTTTTTAACTTTTGAATGGCAGGCTGAACAGCAACGCCCAAAACGCTGTAGTACGGACCCGTCATACCGATATCGGTAACATATCCCGTGCCATTAGGCAAAATTTGATTGTCGTTTGTTTGGGTATGGGTATGAGTGCCGAATATTGCCGATACTCTGCCGTCAACATAAAATCCCATTGCTTTTTTTTCAGCCGTTGCCTCAGCGTGAAAATCAATAATTATTATGCCTGCACCCTCGCTTTTCGCCTTGTCAATCAATGAGTCAATAACCGAAAAGGGATTTTCAATCGGGTCAAGATAAACTGCACCCTGAAGATTGATTACCGCTATTTTGCAATACCCTTTGTCTATAATTTCAATTCCTCGGCCGGGTGCGCTTGAATGATAGTTCGCCGGCCTTATAATCGGGGCAGAGGAATCAAGATAATCGTATATTTCTTTTCGCTTTAAACTGTGGTTGCCGAGTGTGATAAGGTCAACACCGCAGTCAAGTATATATTCTGCACTTTGAGGTAAAATTCCGTTTCCGACCGCCGAGTTCTCGCCGTTTGCAATAACAATGTCGGCTTCAAGCTCTCTCTTTAATGCGGGCAGGGTGCTTCTTAAATATTCGCACCCTTGTTTTGAAACAATATCTCCAATAGTAAGTATTTTCATTTTGCACCGCTTCTATATTAATATCTGCATTTAAGTTATTATACTATATATAAAAACTAAAAACAAGGAATTAATTATTATTTAAGAAAAAGTAAATAATATAAACAAATATTATTTAATTAGTTTTTTAGAAAGTGTAGATTAGACTTCGAGAAAGCGAGATAAATTTCGTATTTTGCGAGCGATTGCTGTACGTGGGTACTGCTTCCGAGCAAAAGACGGAAAGCGCCAAAAGTGGCTTGAACATAACGTTCAAG
>ERZ832522.858-NODE-858-length-43589-cov-13.394450_pt1 | contig 43589 bp, 41 predicted proteins | sample MGYA00519951_ERZ832522 | MGnify/ENA primary metagenome ERZ832522 (study PRJEB31850, sample SAMEA3708728) | human gut metagenome | biome: human gut; feature: human-associated habitat; material: faeces | place: China | collected 2014 ... | reverse complement strand
CCTGTGAAGTCCCCCGGTTCTGTCCAGCCCTTGTCCAGTCCTTCCGTTCTTCCTTGTATTATAGAGTAGTAGTTATTAGAGCCCCTCTCCAAGGGCTGTGCTACACTATAAGGGATGCTGTGGATTGGTTGCGTTCTCCTACCGCATGACGGTTCACGAAAGGCTCCAACCACAGCCCTTTACCAGTTTGTTAATCAGTTAGATACCGCCAGACGGTTTATGTGAAACAAGGTTACAAGCGTAAAGAGCCCTGTGGAACCAGCATCAAGTAAACATACTGGGGGTATTTTCATGATTTGTGTGGGTATTGACGTTGCTAAGGACAAGCACGACTGCTTCATCCTCAGCTCGGAAGGCGAAGTCCTGGCAGATGTATTCACCATTTCAAACAATGCAGAGGGATTTGACACCCTTCTGCAGACCATTCATCGCTGTGCCCGTCCGGAAGATAAAATAAAAGTAGGACTTGAGGCAACTGGACATTACAGCTACAACATTCTCGGATTTCTGCTTGACAAAGGTCTGCACACCTTTGTTATCAATCCTCTGCACACCAACCTTTACCGAAAGAGCCTCAGCCTCCGCAAAACGAAGACAGACCGTGTCGATGCGCGAACCATTGCAGCTATGCTCATGTCTGATGTGGACCTCAAGCCCTACACAGACACAGCATACCACAATGAGGAACTAAAATCACTCACAAGATACCGATTTGACAAAGTTCGTGAGCGAGCGAAGCTGAAGCAGTCGGTTTCCCGTCTGGTCACGATTCTTTTCCCAGAGCTGGAAAAGCTGGTGCCCTCTCTACATTTGGCCTCTGTTTACGCACTTCTCATCGAGTTTCCCGGCGCCAAGCAAGTCGCCGGAGCGCACTTGACGCATCTAAAAGCAATTCTGAGCGATGCCTCCAAAGGCCGCTACGGGCGAGACATGGCGGTAACACTTCGGGATGCTGCCAGATGTTCTGTCGGCTCTGTCATGCCGGCCAAGTCTCTGGAATTGCAGCATACGATCCGCCTGATCCGCAAACTCGATGCCGAGATTGAGGATATTGAGACTGCTATCCAGTCCATGATGGACGAAATGCAGTCCCCCATTACAACGATTCCGGGCATTGGCGTTCGTATGGGTGCTATGATCCTTGCCGAGATCGGTGACTTCTCTCGCTTCGACTCACCGGATAAGATCCTCGCATACGCCGGGATGTCGCCATCAACTTACCAGTCTGGGCAGCTTTCATTGTCTGGACCCTACTCACACATGGAGAAACGAGGCTCTCGCTACCTGCGCTATGCACTTTACAACGCTACCAAATATGTTTGTCTTTGGGATCCGGCCTTTGCTGCTTACCTCGCTAAGAAGCGGGGCGAGGGAAAGCACTACAATGTTGCACTCTCTCACGCGGCAAAGAAGTTGGTTCGGTTAATCTGCGCTTTGGAGAAGTCCCAGCAGTCATATCGTAACGCTGCGTAAATCCATTCTTCTATATGCTCAGTTAGGCGTCCGACAAGATGCCTGCTTTGCTATGCCCTTTTTGAGCCGTCTGCGTTTTTCACCACTCCTCCGCATTTTGGGCTTGACTTTTAATAGTTAGTCTTTTACGCCCAGTATCCGCCATTTTTCGCCGCCTGTCAACCCGAGCACCGTATTTTCTCTTGACAGGCGCGAATTCCTGCGTAAGATGAAAGCAAATCCATTTTGAAAGGCGGGTCTTTTATGGAACGCGCAAACGCATGGGAGCTCCTGCGGGAGTATAACAAGGATCATTTTCATTTGCAGCACGCGCTGACGGTCGAGGCCGTGATGCGCTGGTTCGCAAACGATCTGGGCTACGGCGCGGAGGCTGACTACTGGGGCATGGTCGGTCTGCTGCACGACATCGACTTTGAGCTCTACCCCGAGCAGCACTGCGTCAAGTGCGTGGAGCTGCTGGAAAAAGGCGGCGTGCCCGAGGATATGATCCACGCGATCGTCAGCCACGGCTACGGCATCTGCGCCGACGTTGCGCCCGAGCGCGAGATAGAGAAGGTGCTCTTCGCCTGCGACGAGCTGACGGGACTCATCTGGGCGGCTGCGCTCATGCGCCCGAGCAAGAGCACGAAGGACATGGAGCTCAAGTCCCTCAAGAAAAAGTACAAGGACAAGAAGTTTGCCGCCGGATGTTCGCGCGACGTGATCGCCCGGGGCGCGGAGCAGCTCGGCTGGGAGCTCGATACGCTCCTTTCCAAAACGCTTCAGGCCATGGCCGAGACGGAGGACACGGTTCTCTCCGAGGTCGCCGCACTATAATCGGACTGGCCAATATTGCGTAGGGGCGGACGACTCTGTCCGCCCTTGGGCAGCCTCGAATTCGCCGGAGATTCCCGTAAAACCGGTGCCGTTTGCCGGGGCGATGTGGGCATCGACCCCTACGGGTTTCAGGCGAGATTGATTCAGATACGACAAAATCCGGAACGCTTGGCGTTCCGGATTTTTCTGCCGCTTAAAAAGCGTTTGTCTCGGGGAGGATGATGGCGGCGATGATGTAGAGCCAGATGCTCAAGCCGCCAGCCAGCATGAGCGCCGCCGTGATGAGGCGGATGAGGTTGGAGTCGACATCAAAATAGTGGGCGATGCCGCCGCACACGCCGCAGATTTTCTTATCGATCGAAGCACGGCAAAGTCTTTTGGGTTCCATGGTAAGCTTCCTTTCTGCCGCAAATACGCGCGGCTACTGCAAAATGTTGTATTCCGCCTTGACCTGCAAAATACGAAGGACGCTTTCATCGATGCGTGCCTGCGTGAGCGTGCCATCGCTCAGAGCCTGCTTCACGCCGTCAAACGCGGCCTGCAGGTCTTGCGGCATGAGAATCATATCGACGCCCGCCTGCAAGGCCTTGACCGCCGCTTCACCGGGGGTATAGTGGTCGGTGATGGAGGCCATCTGGTGGGAATCTGTAATTATGACGCCGGTAAAGCCCAATTTGTTCCGCAGAAGATCCGAAACAATTTTGGAGGACAGATCGGACGGCGTTTCGTCGCCCACCACCTCGGGCACGCTCAGATGGCTCACCATCACAAACGGCGCGCCGGATGCGATGCCGGAGGAGAAGGGGAGAAAATCACAGGCCTCGAGCTCCTCCTGCGTTTTGGTCAGGATGGAGGTGCCATAGTGATCGTCGGTAATGGCGCTTCCGTAGCCGGGGAAGTGCTTGAGGCAGGGAACGATCTCCTCTGCCGAGAGGCTCTGCATCATGATGGAGACCAAAGACGCGCAGAGCTGCGCATCTGTCCCAAACGAGCGCGAGCCGATGACCGCCGAAGCCCCCGAGGATACGTCTGCCACGGGCGCAAAGTCCATGTTAAAGCCAATGGCGTGCAGTGTGCCGCCAATGTCCTGGCCCGCCTGATAGACGGCCGCCGGATCTGCCTGCTCGCCAAGAGACTGCGCCGAGGGAAATTCCTGCGCGCCCATGGCGGGGTTCGAGCCGACGCGGCTGACAGTGCCTCCCTCTTCGTCCGTTCCGAGGAACAGGGGGATTTTCGTGTAGGCTTTCGTGTTGTGGAGCATTTCCTGCGTCTGCGCCCGGTCTTCCAGATTCTTTGCAAAGTAGATGATGCCGCCGACGGGCTTTTCTTCTAAGGCCTGCTTCGTGGAGTCGCCCGCGCGCGTCGCGGTTTCCACACCGGTGAGAAGCTCGGGTGTGACATAAAACAGCTGCCAGATTTTTTCGTCCGCCGTCATAGAGGCAAGTGTTGTTCTTGCGCGCTTGTCCGCCTCGGCGGAAATGAGGCCCGTGTCGGAAGACTCTGTTTGCTCAGGCTGATCGACAGATGGCTGCGTGTCGGGCTCGGGCTGCGTCTCCGCCGCCGGGGGAATTTCTCCCTCATAGGCCTGCTCACGCTCGGGTTCGACGACGGTGTCCTCCTTTTCAAAGACGGAGTTCGTTTCGAGCGATGTGACCTCCTGCGGCGCCTTCTGCGGCAAAACCTGCACGAGAAGGAATCCCGCGCCCGCCAGCAGGGCCAGACTGAGCACGACGAGCAGGATGGATAGAATACGGTTTGTTCTGCGCTTCATGCAGGCTCCTTTCTAAAATTCCTTCCAAAGAAGGCGCGTGTTACTTGTGATACAGCGAATGCGACTGATAGACCGGCTCGCACGTGACGTTCATGCCGAGCTTTTTGAAGACGTTCACGTCAACATCCGAGAGGATAACCGACGAGTGGACCTCGCCGCCGCGAAGAGAGGAGAGCGCCTCCATGGCGAGCTCCGCGGTGGGATTTGTAACGGCGGACATCGAAAGGGCGATGAGCACCTCGTCGGTGTGCAGCCGCGGGTTCGTGTTTCCGAGATGCTCGACTTTTAAGTGCTGGATCGGCGCGAGCACCATGGGGGAAATGAGATTTACATTGTCGCGGATATTCGCGAGCGTTTTGAGGGAATTAAGAAGCGCGGCGCAGCTGGCTCCCATGAGCCCCGAGGTCTTGCCGGTAATAACTCTGCCGTCGGGAAGCTCGATGGCGACGGCGGGGTTTCCGGTCTGCTCGGCCTTGGCTCTCGCTGCCGGGACGGCTTTGCGCATTGAAACGTCCAGGTGCAGCGAATTCAGGAGCATTTCCTGCTTGTGAAGCTCGGACGGTGTGGACGTGCCCTTGCGCACGCCGACGGCGGTCGCGTAGTAGCGGCGGATGATCTCCTGACACGAGGCCTCGCGGCAGGCTTCGTCGTCGACGATCGCGCTTGCGATCATGTTGACGCCCATGTCCGTCGGGCTCTTGTAGGGGCACTCGCCGTAGATGGTGCGGAACATGGTCTCGAGCACCGGGAAAATTTCAATGTCGCGGTTATAGTTGACCGTCGTCACGCCGTAGGCGTCGAGATGGAAGGGGTCGATCATGTTCACGTCCGCTAAGTCTGCCGTCGCAGCCTCATAGGCGAGGTTTACCGGGTGCTTGAGCGGGAGGTTCCAGACGGGGAAGGTCTCGTATTTCGCGTAGCCCGCGTCAATGCCGCGCTTGTGCTCCTGGTAGAGCTGGCTCAGGCAGGTCGCCATTTTGCCGGAGCCGGGGCCCGGCGCGGTCACGACGACAACGGGGCGGGAGGTTTCGATGTAATCGTTTTTGCCGTAGCCGTCGTCCGAGACGATGAGGGGGATGTTCGAGGGGTAGTCCGCGATGGGATAGTGCTTGTAGACGCGCACGCCGAGGTTCTCTAATTTATGCTGGAAGAGCTCCGCCGCGTGCTGGCCGCGGTACTGGGTGATGACGACGCTGCCGACATAGAGCCCGATGGAGCGGAACGCGTCAATCAGGCGCATAACGTCCATGTCGTAGGTGATGCCGAGGTCGCCGCGGCGCTTGTTGAGCTCGATATGCTCGGCGCAGATGGCGATGACGATCTCTGCCTGATCTTTTACTTGCAGCAGCATTTTCATCTTGCTGTCCGGCTCGAAGCCGGGGAGCACGCGCGAGGCGTGATAGTCGTCGAAGAGCTTGCCGCCGAACTCCAGATAGAGCTTGCCGCCGAACTTGTCGACGCGCTCGAGAATTTTCTTCGATTGCAGCTCAAGATATTTCTGATTGTCAAATCCGATCTTTGTCATATACTACCTCTGTTTCTCTGTTCCAATGCGAGGGTGGTGCGGAAAAATTCAAACACCCGGCCATAATAACTATCGTCTGATATGATACCTTGAATCGGAGGAGAATGCAACTGTCTCCCACCTTGAAAATAAGCCAAAGATTCTGCTTCCGTTTTTACGGTTTTCCACAAGAATTTCAAAACCGGGGGAAACTTGACTTCACGGCTGAAAAACGATATACTTATATCAATATAATGGGTAATTATCCCCAGCAAACGCACGAAAACTGGTGAGGAAACGCAATGAAAAAACAGCAAGCCTATGGCAACGACAGCATCTCCGCGCTTAAGGGCGCGGATCGGGTGAGAAAGCGTCCGGCGGTCATCTTCGGCTCCGACGGCTTAGACGGCTGCGAGCACGCCGTATTTGAAATTTTATCGAACGCGATTGACGAGGCGCGCGAGGGGCACGGCGATCTGGTCATCGTCACGCGCTATGAAGACCACTCCATCGAGGTCGAGGACTTCGGCCGCGGCTGTCCGGTCGACTGGAACGAAAAAGAAGGCCGGTACAACTGGGAACTTGTGTTCTGCGAGCTCTACGCGGGCGGCAAATACGACAACAACGCCGGCGGCGACTATGAGTTTTCGCTCGGCTTAAACGGCCTTGGCGCATGCGCGACGCAGTATGCCTCGCGCTATTTTGACGCCGTCATCCGGCGAGACAGCTTTAAGTACACGCTCCACTTTGAGCGGGGCGAAATTGTCGGGCAGCTCAAAAAGGAGCCTGCCGACCGGAAAAAGACCGGCTCGACGTTCCGGTGGCTTCCCGATCTCGACGTGTTCACGGACATCAATATCCCCAAGGAATACTACGAAGATACGCTCAAACGGCAGGCAGTCGTGAACGCGGGCGTGACGTTCCGATTCCGCAACGAGACCGCGCCCGGAAAATTCGAGACGACGGACTTTTACTATGAAAACGGCATTCTCGATTATGTCCGCGAGCTGACCGAGGATCAGGCGCTCACGATGCCGCAGTTCTGGGAGGCCGAGCGCAAGGGCCGCGACCGCGAGGATAAGCCGGAATACAAGGTGAAAATTTCGGCGGCGCTGTGCTTTTCCAATAAGATCAACCGCCTGGAGTTCTATCACAACTCGTCGTGGCTCGAGTATGGCGGCGCGCCGGAGAAGGCGGCCAAAAACGCCTTCGTCTACGCCATCGACGCGTATCTCAAGTCGACGAACAAATACACGAAGTCGGAATCGAAGATCACGTTTCAGGACGTGGCCGACTGTCTGGTGCTGGTGACAAACTGTTTTTCGACGCAGACCTCCTATGAAAACCAGACGAAAAAGGCGATCACCAACAAATTTGTGCAGGACGCGATGACGGAGTTCTTCCGGGAGCGCCTGCATGTGTATTTCATTGAGAACAAGCAGGAGGCCGACCGCATCGCCGATCAGGTGCTCATCAACAAGAGAAGCCGCGAGTCGGCGGAAAAGCAGCGGCTGAACATCAAAAAGAAGCTCACGGGCAATCTCGATATCTCGAACCGCGTGCAGAAATTTGTCGACTGCCGCACGAAGGATGTAGCCAGACGCGAAATTTACATCGTCGAGGGCGACTCGGCACTGGGCTCGGTCAAGCTCTCGCGCGACGCGGAATTTCAGGGCATTATGCCCGTGCGCGGCAAGATTTTAAACTGCTTGAAGGCGGACTATGAGCGGATCTTCAAGTCCGATATCATCACCGACCTCATCCGTGTACTTGGCTGCGGGGTGGAGGTGCAGACAAAGAAAGCGAAGGATCTGACGAGCTTTGATCTCGCGAACCTGCGCTGGAACAAGGTTATCATCTGCACCGATGCCGACGTCGACGGCTATCAGATCCGGACGCTCATTCTCACCATGATCTACCGGCTTTGCCCCACGCTCATTGAAGAGGGGTATGTGTATATTGCGGAGTCGCCGCTTTATGAAATCAACTGCAAGGACAAGACGTGGTTCGCTTACACGGAAGCCGAAAAGGGCGAGATTTTAAAGAACCTCGAGGGCAAGAAGGTCTCCATCAACCGCTCGAAGGGCCTTGGCGAAAATGACCCGGAGATGATGTGGATGACGACCATGAACCCGGAGACCCGGCGGCTCATTAAGGTCATGCCCGAGGACATGGCGCTCACGCAGCAGGTGTTCGATCTGCTGCTTGGAGACAATTTGCAGGGAAGAAAAGACCATATCGCTGAAAACGGATATAAATATCTCGATCAGCTCGATGTATCGTAAGACGCAGAACGAAGGACGAAGAAACTATGGCGAAGAAAAAACAACCGGATGCGCCGAAGCGCATGGATCCGCACGTGCAGGGACTGCGGGCGGAGGTGATGGAGCAGCCCATCTGCCAGACGCTTGAGCAGAACTACATGCCCTACGCGATGTCGGTCATCGTCTCGCGCGCGATTCCGGAAATTGACGGCTTTAAGCCGTCTCACAGAAAGCTGCTGTATACGATGTACAAAATGGGGCTTCTCACAGGAGCCCGGACGAAATCGGCGAACATTGTCGGCCAGACGATGCGATTGAACCCGCACGGCGATCAGGCAATCTACGAGACGATGGTGCGTCTGGCGCGCGGCAACGAGACGCTGCTGCATCCGTTTGTCGACTCGAAGGGAAACTTCGGCAAGGTTTACTCGCGCGATATGGCCTACGCGGCGTCCCGTTACACGGAGGCAAAATTAGACCCCATCTGCTCCGAGCTCTTCCGGGACATCGACGCAGACACTGTTGATTTTGTCGACAACTACGACGGCTCGATGAAAGAGCCGACGCTGCTGCCAACGACGTTCCCGAACGTGCTGGTCTCGGCCAATATGGGCATTGCGGTCGGCATGGCGTCCAACATCTGCTCGTTTAATTTGCAGGACGTGTGCCGGACGGCCATTGCGCTCATCAAAAATCCGGACGCAGACCTTCTTGATACGCTGCCCGCGCCCGATTTTCCAACCGGCGGCGAAATTCTGTATGATGCCGCTGAGATGCTGCAAATTTACAACACCGGCCGTGGGACCTTCCGCCTCAGAGCCAGATGGCGCTATCTCAAAGAAGGGAACATGATCGAAATCTATGAGATTCCGTACACCACGGCGACGGAGATCATCATGGACAAGGTCGCAGAACTGATTAAAGCCGGAAAGATCCGCGAGATTGCCGACATGCGCGATGAAACGGACCTGAACGGCCTGAAACTCACCATCGACTTAAAGCGCGGCGCAGAGCCCGAGAAGCTCATGCAGAAGCTTTTCAAAACAACGACGCTGCAAGACAGCTTCGGCTGCAACTTCAACATTCTCGTCGGCGGCATGCCGCGGGTCATGGGTGTGCGCGAGATTTTTGAGGAGTGGACGGCGTGGCGCTGCGAATGCGTCAAGCGGCGGGTGTACCACCAGCTGCAAAAGAAGAAGGACAAGCTGCATCTTCTCAAGGGCCTTGGCAAAATTCTTCTGGATATCGACAAGGCCATCCGCATCATCCGCGAAACGGAGCTCGACGCGGAGGTCATCCCGAACCTCATGATTGGCTTCGGCATCGATCAGGTGCAGGCCGAGTATGTGGCGGAGATCAAGCTGCGCAACATCAATAAAGAGTTCTTGTTGAACCGCTTGCAGGAGACCGACAGCTTAGAGAAAGAAATTGCGGAGCTTGAAGAGCTGTTGGGTTCCGACAAAAAGATCAAGGCCGTCATCTGCAAGGAGCTGGAGGCCGTCAGCGCGAAATATGGCCAGCCGAGAAAGACGCTTCTGATTTTTGACCATGCGCAGGAAGAACCGGACGAACCTGATGTGCCTGACTATCCGGTCACGGTATTCCTCTCTCGCGAGGGCTATTTCAAAAAAATCACGCCGCAGTCGCTTCGTATGTCCGGCGAGCAGAAGTTCAAAGAGGGAGATTCCCTGCTTCTGAGCCGCGAGACGACAAATGCCACCGAGCTTCTCGTCTTCACCGATCGCTGCCAGGTCTACAAGACGCGGCTTTCGGACTTTGACGATGGGAAAGCCTCGATCTTGGGAGACTATCTTCCCGGCAAGCTTGGATTCGACGAGGGAGAAAGCTTCTTTGCCGCGATTTTCCCGGGCGACTACACGGGAAATCTGCTCTTCGTCTTTGAAAACGGCAAATGCGCGAAGGTGGAGCTCTCCGGCTACGCGACGAAAACGAACCGCCGCAAGCTGACGGGCGCGTATTCTGACAAGAGCCCGTTAGTGGCCGTTTTGGAGCTGCCGCAGGAGCAGGAGCTTGCGCTCTACGCCTCCGACGGCCGGACGCTTATTTTCTCCACGGCGCTTCTTGCCGCGAAGACGACGAGAGCCACGCAGGGCGTTGCGGTCATGGCGCTTAAAAAGAACGCGAAGATCGTGCGTGTGCAGGCGCTTTCCGATAGCGCCATCGGCAATCAGGCGCGCTACCGCGCAAAATCGCTTCCGGCGGCAGGCGCGCTGCTGCGGCAGGAGGACACGGAGGAACAGCAAATCTCACTTGACTTATAATAGGAGGCTTGCACGATGACAAAGAAACCGGCCTGGAGTATTCTGCGCTACTGCGCGCTGCTGGTGATCGGAAACGCGATGTTCGCGCTGGGGTTCAACCTCTTTCTGCTGCCGAATTCTCTGAACGTCGGCGGCCTAAGCGGTATCGCGATGATTTTGCAGCGCGTGCTTGGAAAAGGCGGCATCGGCCTTTATACGGCGGTGATGAACGTGCCGCTGTTTGTGATCGGCTACAGGCGGCTCGGGCGGGGCTTTTTCTTTGGCTCCCTTCTTGGCATGGCGTGCAACTCGCTGCTCATCGATCTGCTGGCCGGGCTTCCCGCGCCGCAGGTGGAGACGATGCTGGGCGTGATTTTTGGAGGCGTCTTGACGGGAGCGGGACTCGGCCTCGTGTTTCTCCCGGGCGCTACCACGGGCGGCACGGATATTTTGGCGCGGCTTTTAAAGCGGCATTTCCGTGAAGTGAAGATGGGCTATGTGACGCTCGCGATCGACACGTGCGTTCTGATTCTGACCGGTCTTGTGTTCCGCGATATCTCCAAAACGCTCTACAGCGCGATCACGCTTTTCATCTGCTCGCGTGTGTTGGACGCGGTGCTCTATGGTCTCGACTATTCGAGCGTGGCACTCATTATTTCGGACCGGTACGAGGACGTGTACCGCGCGATCGACAAGCAGCTGGACCGCGGCGTGACGTTTTTAGAAGGACGCGGCGGCTATACGGGCGCGCCGAAGACGGTTTTAATGACGGCGGTCAAAAGCCGACAGATCTCCGAGCTCAAGCGTCTCGTGCAGTGCATTGACCCGAATGCGTTCATGATCGTCCAGCCTGCGCATCAGGTGCTGGGCGAGGGCTTCAAACGGTATAACGACGACATTTAAACAGATAGCTTTCGGAGGTGAGACGGAATGAAGAGAATTCGGATCATTGCGCTTGGGCTTGCGCTATGCAGCGCGCTTTCGGCGTGCAGCCGCTTTGTTCCGTCGAGCTATACCCGCGTCTCGGCGCACAGCCAGACCAAGAGCGAGCAGGTGGATACGAACGTCGTCAGCGTCGGCGATTACGCGGGGCTTCGGCGCGCGATCCGCGATTTTGTGCGCGGCGGCGTGGAGCACGGCGTGATTCGGGTGCAGCAGTACGCGGGGGACTCGCTGGAGGAGGACCTGGCGGCGGCGGCTTACTCCGTTGCGCGCGAGGACCCGGCGGGCGCTTACGCGGTGGATTACATGACGCACGAGTGCACGCTCATTGTCTCCTACTATGAAATTCACGTCGACATCACCTTCCGCAAGACACAGACGGCGCTGGCCGATATTCCCTATGTGAGCGGGCAGGCAGAGCTCGAGCGGCGGCTCCATGAGGCGATGGACAGCTACGATTCCGTGCTGACGATCTACGCCGGATTCGAGCAGGAGCCGGACTACGCGGCGCTGGCGCAGGAATACTACGAAGAAAATCTGGGCAGGCTCATGGCGCTGCCGCAGATCACGGTGGAAAACTACCCGCAGGGCGGAAAGACGCGCATTGCGGAGCTGACGTTTTCCTATCCGCAGCCGGCGCGGACGCTTGAAAGCATGGCGCAGCAGGTGGCGGACACCATCCGCGCGGCCTCGGTTTATGTCCGCTTCCGCGAGAGCCCGTGGGAAAAGACGCAGCTTCTGTATTCCTATCTCACTGAGCGCTTTACATACACCGAGGAGCAGACGCAGACCCCCATTTACTCGCTTCTTTGCGAGGGTGTGGCTTCGAGCTGGAGCATGGCGCAGAGCTGGGCGCTTCTTTGCGAAGAGGTCGGGCTCGAGTGTCAGGTCGTGAAGGGGCTGCGCGGCAGTGCAGACTACTGGTGGAACCTGATCTCACTCGACGGCTCGATATGGTATCACATTGATCTCATGCAGGATGTGAGAAATCAGTCCGGACTCCAGCTTCGCTACGACGAGGATATGGCGGGCTATTACTGGGACACGGAGGCCTATCCCGCGTGCCCCGCGCCCGAAAACGCAGCGCCAACTACAGGGGAGACAACCGCGCCGGAGTCGCCCGAGACCCCGCCGGCCGAAGAGCCCGATGCGCCGCAGGAGCCGACGGAGGAAACGCCGGACAACGCGGGTTCCGAGACGACAGGGAACGCGGCAGACCCCACGCTTCAGAATTTTCGGTAATTTCCAAATAAGACTTGACTTTTCCGGTTTTTCTGCTATAATCATACCTGCATTTGAGTGATGCGGGTGTAGCTCATCCGGTAGAGCGCCACCTTGCCAAGGTGGAGGTAGCGAGTTCGAGCCTCGTCACCCGCTCCATAAAACGACTGGTTTTCGCCGGTCGTTTTTTATTTTCAAAAAAGCGGTAAGGGGACGATGCACCGCATCGTCCCCTTTGTGCTATTTAAAAAGCGAAAGAGCTTACGCGGAAATCAGCGCGTATTTGCGGCTGTAAATTTCGTAATCGCGGCGGAACTCGGGCGCGCTCTGCTTGATGCCGTCGAGGTATTCGTGAAGGTCCAAGCTCCTATGCTGAGTCTCGAGGACGCAGCCCGCGATATTGGAGCAATGATCGGCCACGCGCTCGAAGTTGGTTAGTAAATCTGTCCAGATAAAGCCGGTCTCCAGGCTGCATGCGCCTTTTTGCAGCCGCGCAATTTGCCGCGTGCGCAGCTGGCCCTTGAGGGTGTCGATGACCTGCTCGAGGGGCTCGACGCGGCTGGCCGCGGTGAGGTCTCCTGTCTGGAAGGCGGTGATGCTCAAAGTGGTGATCTCCTGCACGGCGCGCTCCATCGTGGAGAGCTCCTGCTGCGCGTCCGGAGGAAGGGTGATTTTCTTCGCGTGGAGCTCTTCGGCGGACTCGAGAATGTTGACCGCGTGGTCCGCGATGCGCTCAAAGTCGCTGATGAGATGCAGAAGGCGGCCGGATTCGTCGGAGTCGCTTGCGGCCATCGGGCGGCGGGCAAGCGTGAGAAGATAAGTGCCAAGATGGTCTTCATAGCGGTCGGTGCTGTCCTCCAGATTCCGGATGCGCTCACCCAGCGCGGGATTGGGGGAGGAGAGGGAGTCAATCGAGAGATTCAGTGCCTCGACGGCCTCTTTTGCCATGTCGAGCGCCACCACGCGGCAGCGCTCCACGGCGATGGCCGGGGTCGTCATCAGGCGTTCGTCGAGCATGGAGTCGGTGTCCTCCTTGACTGCCTGATCCGGGACAACGGCAATGGAGAGCTTTTCAAGAAGGCCGCTTGCGGGCATGAGGATCGCCGTGCAGGCGATGTTGAAGAGCGAATGCGCAACGGCGATGGTCGCCGCCGTAGCGGGAAGGGCCAAAAATGCGGGCTGGAGCATGGCGCGCACGACGCAGAAGATGATGAGCATGACCGCCGTGCCGATGATGTTGAAGCTCAGGTGGACGACGGCGGCGCGCTTTGCATTCGTGTTTGCGCCGATGGACGAGAGCATCGCGGTCACGCACGTACCGATGTTCTGGCCCATGATGATGGGAATGGCCGAGGCCATGGTAATTGCGCCCGTGCTGGCCAAGGCCTGCAAAACGCCGACGGAAGCAGACGACGACTGGATGATCGCCGTAAAGACTGCGCCCGCGAGCACGCCCAGAATCGGATTCGAGAACAAAAGCAGGAGATTGCGGAAGCTCTCGCTCGAGCGAAGCGGGGACACAGCGCCGCTCATCGCCTCCATGCCGTACATCAAGACGGCAAAGCCAAGTAAGATAGAGCCCGTGTCCTTTTGCCGCTCTTTGCCCGCCATGATGAGGATGATGCCGATGAGCGCGAGCACCGGGGTAAAGGACGAGGGCTTCAGGAGCTGAATGAAAAGGCTCGAGCCGTCAAGGCCTGCTAAGCTGAGTAACCACGCCGTGACCGTTGTGCCGACGTTTGCGCCCATGATGACGTGGATGGCCTGCTTGAGGGTCATAAGCCCCGAGTTGACAAAGCCAACGACCATGACTGTCGTTGCAGACGACGACTGGATGACCGCCGTCACGCCGAGGCCGGTTAAAAAGCCCGCGAGCTTGCTTCCGGTGAGCTTTCCGAGCAGCGCCTTGAGCTGCCCGCCTGCGCGCTTTTCGAGCGCTGCGCCCATGACGTGCATGCCGAACAAAAACAGGCTCAGGCCTCCAATTAAATTCAGAACGTCAAATAAACTCATGTATGATACCTTCCTCTTTTTCTTACGTAATCTTGATCCTCTATTTACAGAAGGAATCATACCGCTGCTTCGTAAAATTTGCGTCCCGGCCAATGTAAAATCCATGTCAAATGTTCGGTGCTTTTGTTAACGTATGTAAAATCCCTGTCCATTTTGTTAAAAGAACCAAAATGGACAGGGAAAATTTATGCGATTCGCGAGAAAACACATCCTTCCGGCTTGAAACCGTGCGTTAAAACGTAACCGTGATTGTTGTGCCTTTGCCGGGCTGACTTTTGAGCTCGAGTCTTGCGCCGTGGTACTGCGCGGCATGGCGGACAATGGAAAGGCCGAGGCCCGTGCCGCCGACTTCCTTGGAATGGCTCTTGTCGACGCGGTAAAAGCGCTCAAAGACGCGCGGCTGGTGGGCGTGGGGAATGCCAATGCCGGTGTCAGAGACGCTCAGAACCGCGTGCGCACCGTTTTTGTGGATGCTGAGCGTCGCACTGCCGTTCGGAACGTTATATTTGATGGCGTTGTCGAGAAGATTGTAGATCATCTCCTTGAGCAGCTGCTCCACGCCCAGAATTTCCGCGTGTTCGCCCGTGAGATGGAGCGTGATCGACTGCCGTGCCGCGACGGGCTCCAGCCGCTCGATCACGGATTCGCTCAGAGCGTAGAGGTCGACCGGCGCGCGCTGGAACTGCGTGCTGTTTTCATCTAACCTCGATAGCTGGATGATGTCGTTTACAAGCCCGATGAGGCGCAGGCTCTCTTTATAGATATCACCCGAAAACTCAGGAATTTTCTCCGGCGGGACGAGGCCCTCCTTCATGAGCTCGGCGAAGCCCGAAATCGAGGTGAGCGGTGTTTTGAGCTCATGCGACACGTTCGCGGAAAACTCGCGGCGGAGCCGGTCTCGCTGCTCGCGCTCGGTCACGTCCATAAAGAGGATCACCGCGCCCGCCACCTGTCCGGAGGCCACAACGGGGTTCGCGAGCACCTGCCAGCTCGTCTCGTCGATGGTAAGAAGCAGCTCCGCGTGAGAGCCGGAGAGCGCCGTGTCGACTGCGTCAAAAATCTCCTGCTTGCACGCCGCGTCGTAGAGCAGACATCCGGGCTTCAGCTCGTGCCTGCCGAGGACCTCGAGCGCGCTGTGATTGCTCGAAAGCACGTGCATCTTGCAGTCGACAAGAAGAAACCCTTCGCGCATGTTTTCCGTGATCGCTGTAAATTCGCGCTGGCGCAGCTGGAGCTCATTCATCTGCTTGCCGATGGTGCGGTTCTGCTCGCGGAGCTTGTCAAAAAGCGGGGTAAGCTCGGGGTAGCCTGGCAGCGGGGTGGGGTGGTCCAGATGAATGGCGTTGATGGGCTTTGTGATGCTCTGCGCGAGCCGGTAAGACAGCACGCCGCAGAGGATGAGAACGACCGTCGCGACCCATAAAAAGGGCGTGAGCAGCATGAGGACCATCGCCGGAAGCGAATTTTGCGTACATGAGACGCGCAGCACCGTTCCGTCCGTCATGCGCCGGGCATAATAGAATGTACGCTGCAAAAGCGTCTGGGAATAGCGGGATGACTGCGCCTCGCCGTCTGCCAGCGCCCGGTCGATCTCCTCGCGGCCAGTGTGGTTGGAAAGCTGCTCTGCCGGTGCGGCGCTGTCATAGAGCACCGAGCCGGAGGCGTCGACCCACGTTACGCGGTCATCTGGCTCGAAGCCGTCAAAATACGAAGCGCCCTGCGTACGCAGGCCCTGCGCGATGGCGGACGTTTCTGCGCGAAGTCTTGCAAACGCCTCATCCTCATAGTCGCGGTACATGACGCCGAAGAACAAAAGCGCGCTGGCAAGAAGCGCCGAGATGGCGACAAGATAGGAGTTCCGAAGAATTTTTCCCGTCATGTGCCGGCCCCCAGCTTATAGCCCACGCCGCGGATCGTCTCAATGAGGCTTCCTGCCGCGCCGAGCTTGACGCGAAGCGTCCGGATGTGAACATCGAGCGTCCGGTTCTCACGCTCGGCTTCAAAGCCCCAGACTCTGTCCATCAGCACCTGCCGCGTGAGAACAAGCCCCTGATTATCGAGAAGCAGGCATAGAAGCTCAAACTCCTTGTTTGTAAGCGTCACGTCCTGCGAGTCTACGCGCACAATATGCTGCTCGGGACTCACATAGAGCGGCCCCAGGCGGTATTCACGCACCGACTGCGCAGGCTGCGAGCGGCGGAGCACGGCGCGGATGCGCGCGATGAGCTCTAACATACTAAAAGGCTTCGAGATAAAATCGTCCGCCCCGTTGTCAAGGCCGATGACCCGGTCAAATTCCGAGTTTTTCGCCGTCAGCAAAATGACCGGCAGCCGCCTTGTCTCCGGCGCGGCGCGCAGCTTTTTTAAAATTTGCAGCCCGTCTTCCTCCGGCAGCATGATATCCAGCAGCACGAGCTCGGCCGGATGCTGCTCCATCGCCCGCCAGAATTTCGACGGCAGCGAGAAGCCCTCGGCCTCAAAGCCCTGGCTTTCCAGACCGTAGATGACGAGCTTTCGGATGCTGTCGTCGTCCTCAAGAAAATAAATCACGTAAAGTCCTCCCGTCCGTTTGTACTTTGATAGTATCGTAAAAAAGGCGCAAAATCTATGATGCACGCAAGATTTAACATAGATTTAATATTGAAATGCCGGTACATTTAACACAGCACGCTTATATTAAATTTGTGATTCTATGGATATGGAGCCAGACATGAGTATTTCAAATGTGATTTCTCTGCTCAGCGGTATCGCACTGTTCCTGTTCGGCATGGCGCTGATGGGAGACGGGCTGAAAAAGGTCGCGGGCAACAAACTGGAAGTGATCTTATATCAGTTGACCGGAAAGCCCCTCAAGGGCTTTTTGCTCGGTACGGCGGTGACGGCGGTCATCCAGTCGTCGTCGGCGACGAGCGTGATGGTGGTCGGCTTTGTCAACTCCGGCATGATGCGTGTGCGGCAGGCCATCAGCATCGTTATGGGCGCAATTCTGGGCACGAGCATCACGGGCTGGATCATCTGTCTTTCCGACCTCGGCGGAGGCGGCGGGTGGATCGACCTTTTTTCCACAGCGACGCTCACGGGGGTCATTTCCGTGGTCGGCATCGTGCTTCGCATGTTCTCCAAGAACCAGACGAAGCAGCACGTGGGCGATATTCTCATGGGCTTTGCGGTTCTGATGTTCGGCATGTCGACGATGTCGGCGGCGGTGTCTCCGCTTCGCGACGAGCCGGTCTTCCTTCGCATCCTGACCTCGTTCTCCAACCCGCTGCTTGGCATTTTATTTGGTACGCTCTTTACCTGCGTGCTGCAAAGCGCTTCGGCGGCAGTCGGCATTTTGCAGGCGCTGGCGTCTACGGGCGTGATCGATTTTTCCATCGCGCTTCCCATCATCATGGGCATTGCCATCGGCGCGGCGCTGCCGGTGCTTTTGTCCGCAGTCGGCGCGAACGTTGACGGCAAGCGCACGGCGATGGTCTATCTCGTGGTCGAAGTCGCGGGCGTTGTGTTTTGGGCGGCGGCTTTTTATCTCGCGAACGCCGTGTTCCGGTTCAATTTTATGGATATGCCGATGACGAGCGTTTCCATCGCGTTTGTCAACACCCTCTTCCGCTTTGTGAAGGTCGTGATCCTGCTGCCGTTTACGGATGTGATTGAGGCAGTTGTGAACGCGCTCGTCAAGGACAAGGGCGAGGAAAAGAACGCCAACGAGCCCGCCGCGATGCATCTGGAGGAGCGCTTTTTGCAGCACCCGGCGCTTGCCATCGAGCAGAGCCGCATCACGATCAACTCTATGGCCGCCGACGCGGAGCTCAACTTCTCGGGCGCGCTGGCGCTTCTGGAAAACTACTCCGACGAGGATTTTGCCGAGGTGCAGCGGATGGAGGGCGTGATCGACCGGTACGAGGACATCCTAGGCACGTATCTAGTTAAGCTGACCGGCCGGGAGCTCACCGGCCGCCAGAGCGCGGACGTTTCGAAATTCTTGCATACGATCTCCGATTTTGAGCGTATCTCCGACCACGCGCTCAATGTCGCCGAGGCTGCACAGGAGATTCACCAGAAGGGGATCACCTTCTCCGGCGACGCGCGGCACGAGCTTTCCGTTCTGACAGACGCCCTGCGCGAAATTCTGCACAACGCCATCCGCGCGTTTATTATGGAGGACCTTGAGCTTGCCAAGAGAGTCGAGCCGCTGGAGGAGCTCATCGACGCGCTGTGCGACGAGATGAAGCTCCACCATGTTGACAGACTTCAAAAGGGCGTATGTACGCTCAGCCAGGGCTTTGTGTTCAACGATTTGCTCACCAACTACGAGCGTGTTGCCGACCACTGCTCCAACATCGCCGTTGCGATGATCGAGCTTGAGGCAGACTCGTTCGATACGCACGAATACCTCAGCAGCGTCAAGGCCATGAAATCCGCGGCCTATGAGCGCTATTATGAGGAATACCGGCAGCAGTTTGCACTGTAAAGCTTTTTGCCCATGCGTTTTTGCGCGCATGGGCATTTTGCGCTGTATCTGCGATTGCAAACACGGTTGATGTGTGTTAGGATAGCGCGGAAGGGGGAGGAAATATGCAGCAGATCGGGCGCTTTGCGCCAAGCCCCAGCGGCAGAATGCATTTGGGAAACGTCTTTTCGGCCATGCTCGCGTGGCTGTCCATCCGAAGCTGCGGCGGAAGGCTCGTGCTGCGCATCGAGGACCTGGACCCCGACCGGTGCAGGCCGGAGTACGCGGACACCCTCAAGCGCGACCTCGAGTGGCTCGGGCTCACGTGGGATACGGAGCAGACCCCGCAGAGCCTGCGGGGAGAGGCCTACCGGGAGATGTTTTCCCGGCTGGAAGAGCGGGGGCGTATTTACCCGTGCTACTGCTCGCGCACCGAGCTTCATGCCGCGTCCGCGCCCCACGCGTCGGACGGAACCGTGCTGTATGCCGGAACGTGTCGGAATTTAACACCCGAAGAACGTGCGGCCAAAACGAAAGCCCCGTGCTGGCGGGTGCGCGTGCCGGATGCGGATATTTCCTTTACGGACGGCGTGAAGGGGGAATATACACAGAACTTAGCGCATGGCTGCGGGGATTTTATCCTCCGCCGGGCCGACGGTGTGTACGCCTATCAGTTGGCGGTTGTGACCGATGACGCAGAAGCGGGCGTGACGCAGGTGGTCAGAGGCAGCGACCTTCTTTCCTCCACGCCGCGTCAGATCTGGCTCCAGCGGCAGCTCGGCTTTCCGGAGCCTGCGTATTATCATGTGCCGCTGCTCGTCGCGCCGGATGGAAGACGGCTTTCCAAGCGCGAGCGGGATCTGGACATGGGCGCGCTGCGCGAGCGGTATACGCCGCAGGCGCTTCTGGGGCTTCTCGCACACGCGTGCGGGCTTCTTTCTCACAGCGAAGCAGTTCGCGCGGACGAGCTTGCAGGGGAATTTTCATGGCAGATGGTGCGAAAAGAGAATATTGTTATCGCAAATCCGTAAAAATAGAGCGAATAGGGTTTGCAAGATAGCAGAGTGCGTGTTATAATACGGCTGTATGGGACTTTTCTTGGAAAAGTATGATTCATATTGAAGGGATGAAAAAAATGTACAAAATTGCGTGCAAAAAGGAACTCAATTCCGCGGTGACGTACATGGAGATCGAAGCTCCGTTCGTTGCCAAAAAGGCGAAAGCCGGTCAGTTCATCATTTTCCGCGTTGATGACAAATCCGAGCGCGTGCCGCTGACGATCGCGGGTTACGACCGCGAAAAGGGCACGGTAGCGATCATCTTCCAGAAGGTCGGTCTGTCCACGGAGCTGCTCGGCAGCCTCAACGAGGGCGACTACATTCAGGACTTCGTGGGCCCGCTCGGCAAGCCCACCGACGTCGAGGGCAAAAAGCGCGTTTGCGTGGTCGGCGGCGGCGTTGGCTGCGCGATCGCGTATCCGTCGGCGAAGGCCTTCAAAGAGGCAGGCGTTGAGGTCGACGTGATCATCGGCTTCCGCAACAAGGACATCGTCATTCTGGAAGACGAGTTCAAGGCCGCCTGCGACCATCTGTATCTCATGACCGACGACGGCAGCTACGGCGAGCACGGCTTCGTTACCGTCAAGCTCCAGCAGCTGCTCGAGGCGGGTACCCAGTATGACGAAGTGCTCGCCATCGGCCCGATCCCGATGATGAAGTTCGTCTCCAAGACCACCGAGCCCTTTGGCGTGAAGACCATCGTCTCTCTCAACCCCATCATGGTCGACGGAACCGGCATGTGCGGCGGCTGCCGCGTGACGGTTGGCGGCGAAGTGAAGTTTGCCTGCGTCGACGGCCCCGATTTCGACGGCCACAAGGTAGACTATGCAGAGCTCATGAACCGCAACGGCGTGTACCGCGAGCGTGAGGCTGAGGTTCGCCAGACGCACAAGTGCCGGCTCGAGAAGCTGGGCGAAGAGCTCATCAAGTAAGGGGAGGAGAAGAACAATGGCTAATATGCAGATGACGAAAACTCCGATGCCGGAGCAGGACCCGAACGTCCGCAATAAGAATTTTAAAGAAGTCACCCTGGGCTACACCGCTGAGATGGCCATCAACGAAGCACAGCGCTGCATGCAGTGCAAGAAGCCGAAGTGCGTTGAGGGCTGCCCGGTCAACATCCGTATCCCGGAGTTTATCGCAAAGGTCGCCGAGGGCGATTTCACCGCGGCCTATGAGATCATCACCTCCACGAACGCGCTGCCCGCGCTCTCCGGCCGTGTCTGTCCGCAGGAGACGCAGTGCGAGTCCAAGTGCGTGCGCGGCGTGAAGGGCGAGCCGGTCGCCATCGGCCGTCTGGAGCGCTTTGTTGCCGACTGGTACCGCGAGAACGTGAACGCTATGCCCGAGAAGGTTCCGTCGAACGGCATCAAGGTCGCCGTCGTCGGCTCCGGTCCTTCCGGCCTTACCTGTGCGTCCGAGCTTGCCAAGAAGGGCTACGAGGTCTCGATCTTCGAAGCGCTTCACACCGCAGGCGGCGTTCTGGTCTACGGTATCCCCGAGTTCCGTCTGCCGAAGGCGATTGTCGCAAACGAAGTCGAAAAGCTCAAGGCGCAGGGCGTTACCGTTATGACCGACATGGTCATCGGCAAGGTGCTCTCGATTGACGAGCTGTTTGAGGAGCTCGGCTTTAAGGCCGTCTTCGTCGGCTCCGGCGCAGGCCTTCCGATGTTCATGCACATTCCGGGCGAGGCCCTCAAGGGCGTTTGCTCCGCGAACGAATACCTCACCCGTATCAACCTCATGAAGGCGTACAAGGAAGAGTACGACACCCCGATCCTGCACTCCAAGGCGGCTGCCATCGTTGGCGGCGGCAACGTCGCGATGGACGCGGCGCGCTGCGCAAAGCGTATGGGCGCGGAAAAGGTCTACATCGTCTATCGCCGCGGTGAGGCCGAAATGCCTGCACGTCTTGAAGAGCAGCACCACGCCAAGGAAGAGGGCATTGAGTTCATGACCCTCACGAACCCTGTTGAGATCCTCGGCGGTGAAGATGGCAGAGTCAACGGCATGAAGTGCATCAAGATGGAACTCGGCGAGCCCGACGCTTCCGGCCGCCGTCGCCCGATCCCGGTCGAGGGCAGCGAATTTGTGCTGGATGTCGACACGGTCATCATGTCCCTCGGCACGAGCCCCAACCCCCTGATCCGTTCCACGACCCCGGGTCTGGAAACGAACAAGAAGGGCGGCATCATCGTCGACGAAAACGAGATGTCCACGCGCGAGAACGTCTTCGCGGGCGGCGACGCTGTCACCGGCGCTGCTACCGTTATCCTCGCCATGGGAGCCGGCAAGAAGGCCGCAGAAGCCATCGACCGCAAGCTTCAGAACAAGTAAGGTTTACATCCCGAAAAACAGGTTACAATTTCCATAAGCAAGGCTCCGGCAGCACTGCTGCCGGAGCCATTTTACGTATGGAGGAAGTGCAATGAAGGTCAAAGACTGCATGACGAAAAATGTGATCTGTGTCGGCGAGTTTGAGAGCGCAGACGTTGCGGCAAGGCTCATGGCGCGCTATAATCTCGGGAGCCTTCCCGTAAGGCGGCTGGACGGGAGCCTGTCCGGGATGGTGACGGACCGGGATTTGGTCGTCCGGTGTCTGGCGGGGGACAAAGCGCCCGGGAGCGTGCGCGTGGGGAGCGTGATGACAAAGCGGCTTGTGAGCGTGCCGGAGACGATGGACGTGACCATGGCCGCGCGCGTGATGGCCAAAGAGCAGGTAAGGCGCCTTCCCGTCACGGGGCAGGGCGGCCTTGTGGGCTATCTGACGCTTGCCGATCTCTCGCGCGTGGACGATCTTTCCATGGAGGCGGGCGAGTGTCTCGGCGAGATCTGCGCACCGGTGCGCCATCTGGACTGAAGCGGCGGAAAAACGAGGAAAAGCCGGAAAAATCTTTGGAAATACGCAAAAAGTGTTTGACAAGCCAGCAATCGGATGCTATAATTTTTAGGCCGCATCAAAGAGGCAGAAAGATGGGCGTATGCCCACGCCTTCCGAGCGAGTCTACAAAAAAGGTAGGTGCAAATGACTATGCAGGCTATTATCGTTACCGGCGGTAAGCAGTACAACGTCAAAGAGGGCGATGTGATCTACATCGAGAAGCTCGCGGCGGAGGCTGACACAACCGTTACTTTCGATCAGGTTCTGGCAGTTGTCGACGGTGAGAACTCCAAGTTCGGTACCCCCGTTGTCAGCGGCGCCAAGGTTGAGGCGAAGGTTCTGAAGAACGGCAAGGGCAAGAAGATTCGCGTCTTCAAGTACCGTCCCAAGAAGGACTCCAAGTCCCTCCAGGGTCACAGACAGCCCTATACCAAGGTTCAGATTGAAAAGATCGCTCTGTAAGTTATGACCAGAGTCGAGTTTTTCGATCAGGACGGCCGAATCACCGGATTCAGCTGTTCCGGCCACAGCGGCTACGCGGAGGAAGGCAGCGACATTGTGTGCGCCAGCGTCTCCACAGCCGTGAAGTTCGCGGAGTGCACAATCAACGATGTGCTCGGCGAGCGCGCAAAGACCAGAGTGAAGGAAGACGAAGCTCGTATTTCCCTCACGCTTCCCGCGACATGCGAAAACGAAGAGGCGGTGCAGGCCGTTCTGACCGGCATGATGCTCACGCTTTGCTCTCTGCGGGACGAGTATCCTGATTATATCGAAGTTTTGGAGGTGTCAAAAGATGCTTAACATTGGTTTCCAGTTCTTCGCGCACAAGAAAGGCGGCGGCTCGACCAAGAACGGTCGTGATTCCGAGTCCAAGCGCCTCGGCGCTAAGCGCGCAGACGGTCAGTTTGTTCTGGCTGGCAACATTCTTGTTCGCCAGAGAGGCACGCACATCCATCCGGGCAACAACGTCGGTATCGGCAAGGACGATACGCTGTTCGCTCTGATCGATGGCAAAGTCAAGTTCGAGCGCATGGGTAAGGATCGCAAGATGTGCTCCGTGTACGCTGAACAGTAATTTGCAGCCAACCCCCGAACGCGCTTCCCGCGTTCGGGGATTTATTTTCAAGAAGGCGCGGGGCGCCTTCTTGAAAAGGATTGCACCGTGACTGCGCGCAAGCTTTTTGCGCGTTGCGCAAAAAGCTCACACTTGCACGGTGAGAGGAATTGTTCCGGTCGGCAGAGCCGCCGGATACAATGGATTTTCATTTTATTTCGCCATCTGCGGATGGCGAAACTCTGCGAGGCCGAACTCCCTGCGATAAGGAGGAACCCTAATGTTTATTGATAAAACAAAAATTTATGTGAAGGCGGGCGCGGGCGGCAATGGCGCGATTGCCTTCCATCGGGAAAAATACGTGGCGGCGGGAGGGCCCGACGGCGGCGACGGCGGAAACGGCGGCTCGATCGTTTTGCGGGTCGACGATAATCTGTCCACCCTCATGGACTTCCGCTATAAGCGCAAATATGTCGCGCCCAACGGCATGGACGGCCAGGGCGGCCGCTGCAAGGGAAAGCGCGGAGAAGACCTCGTCATCAAGGTCCCGCGCGGTACGGTCGTGCGCGACAGCGAGACGAACGAGGTCATCAAGGACATGTCCGATTCGGAGGACTATATCCTCTGCAAGGGCGGCCGCGGCGGCTGGGGCAACCAGCACTTTGCGACCCCGACCCGGCAGGTGCCGCGCTTTGCAAAGGCCGGTCTTCCCGGCGAGGAGCACGAGGTTATTCTGGAGCTCAAATTGCTCGCGGATGTGGGTCTGGTCGGCTTCCCGAACGTCGGCAAATCGACGCTTCTTTCCGTCACGTCCAACGCGCACCCGAAGATCGCAAACTACCATTTTACGACGCTCTACCCGAATCTGGGTGTCATCTACGTCGCTGATGGCGTGTCGTTCGTGATGGCGGACATTCCGGGCATCATTGAAGGCGCGGCAGACGGTGTGGGTCTGGGGCATGACTTCTTGCGCCATATTGACAGGTGCCGGCTGCTTGTCCACATTGTGGACGTTTCTGGCAGCGAAGACCGCGACCCGGTCGACGATTTTGAAAAGATCAATGAGGAGCTTCGCCAGTATTCTCCCGACCTTGCGGCGCGGCCCATGATCGTCGCGGCAAATAAGGCCGATCTTCTTCCGCCAGAGAGCGATAACCTCGAGCGGCTCAAGGCGCATGTTGAGGCGCAGGGGTATGAATTTTACGTGATCTCCGCTGCTACGACGAAGGGCACGAAGGAGCTCATGCGCACGATCGCGGGCAAGCTCGCGAATCTTCCGCCCGTGACGGTCTACGAGCCGGAATATGTCAAGCCGCTTGCCGAGGCGGGAGACGCGAAGGAGCTCCAGATTCAGCAGTACGACGATCTGTGGGTCGTCTCCGGACCGTGGATCATGAAGCTGATGAACGATATCAACTTTGACGACTACGAGTCGCGCATGTACTTTGACCGCCAGCTGCGAAAGTCCGGCCTCTTCGAGCGCCTCGAGGAGATGGGCATTCAGGACGGCGACACCGTCAGCATTTTTGATTTTGAATTTGAATACACGAAATGACGCACAAAGCCCCACGGCATTTCTGCTGTGGGGCTTCGTGGTTTGAAAAAGAAAAAGAGAAAAGAAAGAGGAAAACTGGATTTCCTGAGTCTTAGGATACGCCTCAATCATGTCGGAACTATGAACGAGAATCAAAAGAATTGTGAACACTTTCGCCGAGATGGGGAAAAGGCCCGACGGTTGTCGGGCCTTTTGGCACATTCTGAAAAGGTTCGGAAGATGCCTTACTTCATGGAGCGCTCGTAAGCCTCAATCATTTTCTTGACCATCTGGCCGCCGACGGAGCCGGCTTCACGGGAGGTGAGGTCGCCATTGTAGCCGTTCTTGAGGTTGACGCCAACCTCAGACGCTGCTTCCATCTTGAACTTGTCCATGGCCTCACGTGCTTCGGGGATGTTGATGTTATTGCTGTTACGGTTCGTCATTTTGAATGTTCTCCTTCTTTCAATTGTGGAAAATCATTTGGTGATTTCCTCAGTCGTAGTTTGACCGGAACGCAAAAGCTTATGTCTGCCAAAGTCCGCCTCGGTTGGAAGACGAAGTTTTGAATGTGAAATAAAGCAATTTTTGCGAGAAAAAGCAAAAACATGCGGACGCCCGTCTGAGCGCCCGCATGTTTTTTGTGAAAGAGAGGAGATTTGGTGAAAGCATTTATGAAGAAACAGATCAGCTGTTGCCTGTTTGCGGGATTTCCCGCTCACCAGCTTCCCTGTGACTATAGGATACTTTTTTTCGGGCTTTTGTTGGTGAACAGACTGTAAACGAACCATGAAGAATTCTTAAAAACCGTTCAAATTTAGAAAATGTCTAACGAAACCGCTTGGCATAGCCGCAGCGGCGGCAGAGTGGGTGCGATAGCTTCCGCGCGGAAAATCCGGAAAGAAGCGATTTTGCCGGCGTATCGTCCAGTATTTCCGGCAAATTCTGCGAAAAGAGATTTCCAAGCGCAATGTCGCCCTCATGGTCCAGACAGCAGGGTACGACTGTTCCGTCGGAGAGCACGGCGATTTGATCTTTCAGCGCGCGGCAGGTGCCGCAGTCAGAGCGTTCCTCGAGCGCCAAGTCCGGCCAGTCAAATTTTTCGGCGTAGTGGACGAACACGCGGTCGCAGAGGCGAAAGCCCCATGTATTTCTGACCCACGGCTGGGGGAAAACGGCCTCGAGGGCTTCTAAAATCACATCGTTCTGCGCGTTTTGCCCCCGCGTCGTCTCGCCGTCCAGGTTCCAGAGCCGAAGATCCACGAGCTTTCCCGCGTCGCCGGCCTTTTTTGCAAACGAGAAGCAGCCGGATAGATAGGCCCTGAAGTCACCTGGAGCATTTGCTTCAAACGAGTGGAGGCTCACGTTGATTTTATAGAGCGCGGGCGAGGACAGAAGCACGGTTTCCTGCGCGGGAAGGAGCGTTCCGTTCGTCGTGATGACCACGCGGAAATTCAGCTCGCCGCAAATGCCAAGAAGCGTTTCCAGCTCTGGGTGCATCAGGGGTTCGCCCAGAACATGCAGGTATAAATAGTCCGTATAGGGCCGGATTTTTTCTGCGAGCTGGCGAAATTCCGCTGGGCTCAGCGTGCGCGCGGGGCGCTTTGTCTTCGGGCAGAAGCTGCAGGAGAGATTGCAGCGATTCGTGATTTCAAGATAGCATCTGGAAAAGCGCATGGCGGGCTCCTTCGTGTGTCGGTTATCCTATTGTAGCATATGGGCGCGCACTTGAACAGCCGCGGAAGCTATGGTATACTGAGAAAAAAGAAAGGAGCGACTGTTATGGATTACGGCGCACGGGCAAAGGAAAATTTTCAGAGTGGCTACAGCTGCGCGCAGGCGGTATTTCTGGCCTGCACGGAGGATATGGGCCTCGACACCGAGACAAGGGCACGCCTCGCCTCGTCTTTTGGCGGCGGCATGGGCGGCATGCGGCAGGTCTGCGGCGCGGTCAGCGGGATGCTGATGGCGCTGGGACTGCACCAGGGCTATACAGACCCCAAGGACAAGGCGGGCAAAGCGGCGCAGTATGAGGTCATTCGCGCGCTGGCAGACGAATTCAAGCGCGAGAACGGCTCAATCATCTGCCGGGAGCTTCTGGGGCTGGATGAAAACTGTCAGCCCAAGCCGCCGGAGGACCGCACGGCCGCATATTATGCCAAGCGCCCATGCGCAAAGCTTTGTCAGACGGCTGGAGAAATTTTTGAACGCTATGTGGCGGAGCATCCGGAAGATGGCCAATGATCTGGCGTGCGAACGGTGCGGTAAATGAATCGGATTTTGACAGGAGATGAACGAATGGAACGCATCAAACGCCTGAACTGGTATCAGAAAAGCATTTTAATCTTTATGCTCGCGATGGCACTGGTGTTCGCAGTGGTCTACCATATGACGATCGCGCGCGTGGGCGTTTTGTATCAGAACGCGATTTTTGTTCCCGCTGAGGAAAACGGCGTTACGGTCTATTCCGGCAAACTCCGGGGAAAGCAAGCGGAGTTTACCGTATCGGCAGATAAAACCGTGAGCTTCCGCTGTGATGGGCAGACCTATGGTCCCTATACGGTCAAAGAAGACCCGACGGCGCGGCCGGAGGATGAGTTCGGACGCGAGGGCATGACGGGCGTAGAGATCCGGGACGGGGAGGAGCTTCTGTTTCGCGGTGGCTTCTGGCAATCCGACGGTTCTTTCTGGCTGCGCAATGCGGACGGAAGCATGGATCTCGGTATGCAGACCTATGTCGTCGAAAACGGTGTGAAGAAGGATTCCGATGGGAATATCATCGACCCGGCGAAGCCGTCTGCATCCGATATCCTTCGGCTGGTATTTGACCCGGAGCTAACGCACAAGGGAACATGGCTCGCGTGGCTCAGTGCAGTGTTTCTCAGCGTTCTGAACGCACTCGCTATTTTGTACGCAGACGAACTGTTCCGTTGGGACCTGTCGTTCCAGATACAGAACGCCGAGACCGCAGAGCCCTCAGAGTGGGAGATGATGAAGCGCTATCTCAGCTGGACGGTTGTTACCATCATGCTGCTGGTGCTCTATATCGTGGGGCTGCGGGCGTGAGGCTTCACATTGCATAAAACACAATACGGCAAGAAAAACCGGAACGCGAAGCGTTCCGGTTTTTCGGTTATTCGGGCTTGTTTTCGGAATCGGTTGGTGCCTGCGGCGCGGGAGCCTCTTTTTTGGCGTCGCGCCGGGCTTTCGTTTTGCGGATGATTTTCCTTACAAGAAGGAAGAGTGCGAAGACGATCAGAAGGAACAGCACCAATCCCGGCAGCATCGAGGCAAGGTCAATGCAGAAGTACTGCAGGCCGCGCACGAAGCTCCGCCAGCCGTCGGAGAACGCGCTCGAGAGCTTTTCGCCGAAGCTTCTTTGCACGGGAACGGTCGGCGTGTAGATTTCAACCTCCTGCAGGTTCAAGGTGATCGTCGAATAGGAGATTTGCAGATCAAGATTTTTGAGGTTTCGTTCGATGGATTCGAGCTCGTACCGGACATCCGCCAGCCGCTGCTCGAGGGCGATGAGGCTTTCTACATCCTCGCTCTTTTCGAGCATCGAAAGGAGCCTTTCCTCCTGCGTGCGCAGAGACGAGAGCCGCGCCTCATAGTCTGTGTACTGCGAGGTCACGTTTTCGGCGTACCGGCTGATGGAGGTGACGTTTCCGATGCCCTCGGTCTGATGGAGGAACTCTTCAAAGCGGGCGGCGGGGACGCGGATGGTGTAATACGCCCAGCGGTTGATGACAGTGGTCGTGCCGTCGTCATTGTAGCGCGTGTCGCCGTTGATGTCCGAGCGCTCGATGAAGCCGCCAAAGCTTGCGATCTGCGCGTCGAGCTTCGAGATGGCTGCGTCAAAGTCGGTCGTCTGGGCGGAGAGGTCTGCCGAGTAGATGATCTTGGAGGCAACGTCGGTCGAAGCGGCCTCGGGCGCGTCATCCTGCGTGACCTCGGTCGTCATGGAGAGCGCGCCGTTTTCGGATTTCATTTCCTCGAACTCGGGCGTCGTCGAGGCGGGCTCCTCCATGGGCGCAGAGTCGTAGGCGGCGCTGTTGGATACCGAGGCTGTTGTTTCGGCGACGTACTTGCTGCTGGCCGCGCAGGCAGTCAAACTCAGCGCGAGAAGGCCTAAGGCCAGCAGAACGGCAAGCAAACGGGTATTCTTTTTCATGATCCTTGCTCCTTTCTTTTGTACGGGGATAGTGCTGAAGTTTGTTGGTCATCTATCCAGACGAGAAAACAGGGGAAGGGTTGCATGGTTTTTGAAAAATTTTCTTATTCCGAAAAATCCGGCTCCGCCAGAAATTCCGCCTCCGTGACAGAGAGTTCGTAGGCCGTGCGGGTGAAGCTCTCGCCGTCGATGACCTTGATGTAGTCCCGGCTTTGCAGGCGGCCCGTGACATGGAGCTTCGAGCCGGGAAGGGCGCTTGCTGCCTCCTGCGCGCTTCTGCCCCAGAGAATGCAGGGGATGTAGTCCGTGCGGCGGTACGGCCGGGGGACGGCCAGCATCACGTCGCAGATCTCCCGGCCAAGGGGCGTTCTGCGATAGATGGGCGGCTTGCAGACAGAGCCCGTGAGGCTCACGTCATTTTGCGCGGGCTGGTCGGTCGTCGTGAGCGTATCGGCGTAGACCGAGATGATGAGCCGACGGCCCTCCGGCGCGCGGTTATTGAACGAACGGACCTGCCCGGTGATGGCGATGCGTTCGCCGCGGAAGAGGTCGGCCTCGTTCAGAACGTCCTCCGCCGCGAGCACGGGCAGAAGATCGACCGCGCCCGAGAGTCGTTCGACGCAGAGCGTCAGCCGGTAAAAGTTCCGGTCGTGGTTGGTGTGCGAGTATTCCGGCAGAGTATCCAGCGCGCCGGTGAGCGCAATGCGGTTGGCTGCGTTTTCCATTCTTCCACCTCATTTAGTTCGTATGGGAAACTATATGAGGTGGGAAGACTGCTTATGCCGGGAACGAGAAAATCAGGGGTTCCGTTTGACGGGTGCTTTGCGCGCGCGTCCGTTTGGCGATTTTCTGGCATTTGCGGCGGATTTTGGCGGCTGGGCCTTTTTCATGGGCGCGGGCTTTTTGGGCGCATTTGCCTGCTTGGGAGAGTTTGAAGGCGCGGCGTTTTTCCGCGGCGGACGCAGCTGGCTGCTTTGCTTTGCATCGGATGCGGGCTTTTGAGGCTGCTTTGCGCCGGACTTCATCTGCGGCTTTTTCTCCTGCCGCGAGGAAGCTTTCCCGGCGGATTCTCCCTTGCGCGGGCGGATGAGGCATTGAGGACCAAAACCGATCAGATCCTCTCTGTGCGCAAGCTCCAGCGCTTCATGCACGAGTTTGTAGTTCTTCGGGTCCTTGTACTGCATGAGCGCGCGCTGCATCGCCTTTTCATGAGGGTCCTTGGGGACATAGACCGGCTGCATCGTCCGGGGATCTAAGCCGGTGTAATACATGACGGTCGAAAGTGTTGAGGGCGTGGGATAGAAGTCCTGCACCTGCTCGGGCTGGTGAGAAATATTACGCAGATATTCCGCCAGCGCGACTGCGTCCTTCATCGTGCAGCCCGGGTGCGACGACATGAGATAGGGAACCAGAAACTGGTTCATGCGCTCTTGTTTATTGAGCTCGGCGTATTTTTCTGCGAAACGCAGATAGACGCTGTGGCGCGGCTTTCCCATCTTCTCCAGAACCGCGTCCGACACATGCTCCGGTGCGACCTTTAATTGCCCGGAAATGTGATAGCGCACGAGCTCTTTGAAAAAGACGTCTGAGGAATCGGCCAGAATGTAGTCAAAGCGCAGACCGCTGCGAATGAAGACCTTCTTGACGCCCGGGATCGCGCGGAGCTTGCGAAGAAGCGCAAGATAGTCCGAGTGGTCGGCGACTAAATTCTTGCACGGCGAAGGGAACAGGCACTGCCGGTTCTGACATGCGCCGCGGGTCAGCTGCTTTTTGCACGCCGGCTGCCGGAAATCCGCCGTGGGGCCGCCGACGTCGTGGATGTAGCCCTTGAAATTGGCCTCGCGCGTCATGAGGCAGGCTTCCTTTAAAAGCGATGCGTGCGACCGGGACTGAATGATACGTCCCTGATGGAACGTCAGCGCGCAGAAATTGCAGGCTCCAAAGCAGCCCCGGCAGGAGGTCAGGCTGAACTGAATTTCGGAAATCGCGGGTACGCCGCCGAGCGCTTCATAGCTCGGGTGATACGTGCGGCAGTAGGGAAGATCATAGACCGCGTCCATCTCCTGCTGCGAAAGCGGCTTTTGCGGCGGATTCTGGACGACGAATTCATGGTCAGAATAGGGCTCTAAGAGCCGTTTGGCCGAAAATGGGTCGGTGTTCTGGTACTGGAGATAGAAGCTTTCGGCGTATTTGCGTTTGCTTTTTTGAAGCTCAGGGTAGCTTGGCAGCTTTAAATACGATAGATTTTCGTCCGGCGCTTTGACTTTAAAAACTGTGCCGTCAATGTAGGTGATATCGTGGATGTCCATCCCGTCATTAAGCGCGTCGGCAATTTCGACGATCGCGCGCTCACCCATGCCGTAGATGAGAAGGTCTGCCTGCGCGTCGAGCAAAACAGAGCGCTTGAGCTTATCGGACCAGTAGTCGTAATGCGCGAGCCGCCGAAGGCTTGCCTCAATGCCGCCGATGATGATGGGGGCTTTTTTGTAGCGCTGGCGGATCAGATTGCAGTAGACCGTCACAGCGTAGTCCGGACGCTTTCCCATGAGGCCGCCGGGCGTGTATGCGTCAATCTTCCGGTGATGGCGGGAGACGGAATAGTGGTTTACCATCGAGTCCATGTTGCCGCCACAGAGCAAAAAGCCGAGTCGGGGCTCGCCCAAAATGGAGATGGAATCTGGATTTTTCCAGTCCGGCTGGGAGATGATACCGACCTTGTAGCCGTGGGACTCCAGAACACGCGAGATGATCGCGTGTCCAAACGACGGATGGTCGACATATGCGTCGCCGATGACATAGACAAAGTCGCACTGCGTCCAGCCGCGGCGGTTCATATCAGATTGATTGATGGGCAAAAATTCTGCCATAGGTGTCCTTTCTTTTTCGGTCGCCAACCGAAGGAGGGATTTTTTACTGCCGTCCGTGGCGCCAAGCGCCAGTTTAGTCTGGCAGGCTTCTGCCAGTGGAACTCTGGCGCCTGCGCCACGGCAAGAAGTAAAAAGACAGCCCCGGCAGGCACGGCCAAATTTAAACTTATCGCTTAAGCCCTCGCAGGGCTTCTATAAACTCCGGTGTTGTCCCGCAGCAGCCGCCAATGAGACTCGCGCCGGCTTCGACAAGCCGCTCCATATGCTGCGCAAACTCGCCTGACTCCATGGAATAGACGGCCTCGCCGGAATCCGAGATCTTCGGCATGCCAGCGTTCGGCTTCGCGATGATGGGAAGCGTACATGTGTTTTTGAGCGTCCGGATGACGCTCTCCAGCTGGTCGGGGCCGGTGGAGCAGTTCACGCCGATCGCGTCCGCGCCCAGCGCCTCGAGAAGTTCGGCGGCCTCGAAGACACTGCCGTCAAAGTAGCACTTGCCGTCGGACTGGACCGAGAGCGTGCAGATGACGGCAATATCGCCAAGCGAGCGGATGGCCTCAATGGCTGCGACGCATTCGTTGACCCCCATCATGGTCTCCACGCCGATGAGGTCGGCGCCCGCGGAAATCAGGGCCTCGGCCTGCTCGCGGTACGCGTCCAGCAGCTGCTGGTAGCCCTCGCTGTCTTCTGGGTCGGCGGGCTTTCCGGTCGTGGTCATATCGCCTGCAACGAGAACGCCGGAGCCGACGGCTTTTTTGCTGAGCGCGACCAGCTCGCAGTTCATGCGGGAAACATCGTCCTGCAGGCCGTAGCCGGAGAGGGCGATGCGGTTTGCGCAGAACGTCGGCGCGTAGACCATGTCACTGCCAGCGGCTTTGTATGCGCTCTGTAAGGCAAGGATTGCGTCCGGGTGCTCCAGCACCCACTGTTCGGTACACACGCCGCGCGGCATGCCGGCCTTCATGAGGTTGCTGCCGGTCGCGCCGTCCATCAGGCGGATGTGATGTTTTGTCCAGTTTTGGAATTCTGTGCGGTTCATAGGGACTCCTTTTTTGCGTTACACAACTTGCGAAAGCACGCTTCCGATCGGGTCGCGGAAAATGAGATTTGCGTACGAGTCATACTGCGTCTCGTCGCGGTTGATGAGAACGAGTCTGCTGCCGCCATAGTAGCGGATGAGGCCTGCGGCTGGATAGACCGTGAGCGATGTGCCGCCGACGATCAGGATATCGGCTTTGGAAATAGCGCGGATGGCACCGTCGATGCACGCTTCGTCCAGACCCTCTTCATAGAGCACGACCTCGGGCTTGATGAGCCCGCCGCAATCGCAGTGCGGAACGCCCCGGAAGTCGCGGATAAATTCCGGGGGATACTGCTTGCCGCAGCGCTGGCAGCGGTTGCGCCAAATCGAGCCGTGGAGCTCATAGACGCAGCGGCTTCCCGCCTTCTGGTGCAGGCCGTCGATGTTCTGCGTGACGATGGCCTTGAGCTTTCCTTCCTGCTCGAGCTTTGCCAAAGCCAGATGCGCGGCGTTGGGTTTAGCCTCTAGGGGGAGCATTTTTTCGCGGTAGAACCGGTAAAATTCCTCGGTGTGGCTGTAGAAAAAGCTATGGGACAGGATGGTCTCGGGCGGGTAGTCGAACTTCTGGTGGTATAGGCCGTCGACGCTGCGGAAGTCCGGGATGCCGGACTCGGTGGACACGCCCGCGCCTCCAAAAAAGACGATGTTATCACTTTCGGTAATCCAGGTTTTTAGGGTCTCGATTTCGGAAGTCTTCATTTTCTGTCTCCAATTCCGCAACAAATTTGCGCTCGGCGCGCGTTTTATAGGGAAAGCGCAGTTTTTTGAACATGTCGGGCCGCCGGTACATCGTGCGAAGAATCGACTGCTTTTTACGCCAGCGGTCGACGTTCTGATGATTGCCGGAGAGAAGCACCTCCGGAACGGCCAGACCGTGCCAGATTTCGGGCCTTGAATACTGCGGGTACTCGAGCAGTCCGTCCCAGTGGCTCTCGTCCGTGAAGCAGACCTCGTCGCCCAGCACGCCCGGAACCAAGCGGCATACCGCGTCCGCGATCATCATCGCCGGAAGCTCGCCGCCGGTCAAGACAAAGTCGCCGAGGGAAATTTCCTCGTCTACGCATTCGTCAATGAAGCGCTGATCGATGCCTTCATAGTGCCCGCAGACAAGAATCACGTTTTCAAAGCTTCGCTGCATCTGTTTTGCCTTTTCCTGATCGAACACGCTTCCGCAGGCAGAGAGAAAGATTGTATGTACCGGCGCGCCGATATCGTCGCAGATCGCGCACCAGCACCGGTACAGGGGATCGCACTGCAAAATCGCGCCGCGCCCGCCGCCGTAGGGGTAATCGTCAACCTGATTCTGGCGGTTTGCGGTATAGTCGCGAATCTGGTGGGCGTGAATTTCGATGAGCCCTTTTTTCTGCGCGCGGCCGAGGATGCTCGACTGCATCATCGCTTCCACGGGCTCGGGGAACAGCGTCAGAATGTCAAAGCGCATCGGTCTGCATCCCCTCAATGAGCCGCACGCGGATGAAGCCGCTATCAATGTTCCGCTCGAGCACAAATTCCGGCACGGCGGGAATCATGTATTCGTGCGCGCCCTTGACATAGAACACGTCGTTCGCGCCCGTGGAGATGACCTCTTTGAGCTTGCCGAGCTCTGCGCCGTCCTCTGTCAGCACGGGAAGGCCGAGCAGGTCCTGAATGAACATCGCGCCGTCTTCAAGCTCGATGTCGTCCCGCGCGATGAAAACAACCTGATCGCGTAATTTAGCCGCCTCCTCGACGGTGTCAATCCCTTCGAGCTTCATCAGAACGCACGTCTTCTGCACACGCGCGTCCTCTACGGCGTATTCCTTCTTTCCGACAAATACCCGGTCAAACTCCAGCAGAAATTCGGGGCTGTCTGCCCACGGCAGAATCTTCACGTCTCCGTGCAGCCCGTGTGTCGAGACGATTTTCCCCGTCTCCAAAAATTCCTTTTTCATCGCGTTTCCTCCGCGTTTTCCAAACTGCGCCACGGCGCTATTATTCTAATATAGTATACCGCGAAACCATCCCGCAGACAAGCCCGAAAACAAAAAACGCGCGGCCTTCCGCAGAAGACCGCACGAATTGAGAAAATATCCGTCCCCGCGAAGAAAAAACGGGAAAATTCTTAAATGAGGAGCATCCGGTCGTTATCGAGCGCTTTGCCGGAGATCTCGCGGAAGCGGGCAAGAAGGTCGGAGACGGTGAGCGCGTCTCGTTCGGCGCCCTCTACGTCCAGAACGATTTTTCCGGCGTTCATCATGATCGTCCGGTTGCCAAGATCCAGCGCCGAGGCCATGTTGTGGGTGATCATGAGGCAGGTGAGCTTGTTTTCTTCGACGATTTTCGTTGTAAGGGCAAGGACCTTTTCTGCTGTGCCGGGGTCGAGCGCCGCGGTGTGCTCATCAAGTAACAGCAGCTTCGGGGGATTGTAGGTCGCCATCATGAGCGTCAAGGCCTGCCGCTGCCCGCCGGAGAGAAGCCCCACGGGCTGGCTCATGCGGTCCTCTAGCCCCATGCCGAGCAGCGCCACGCGCTCGCGAAGCTGCTTTTTTTCCTGCTTTGTAAGCCTATGGAGCCAGCCGCCCTTTCCGGCTGCCAGCGCGAGGTTTTCTTCGATCGTCATACCGGGCGCGCTGCCGCGCATGGGGTCCTGAAAGAGCCTTCCGATCTGCTTGGAGCGCTTATGCTCGGGGGTCAGCGTGATATCCGCACCGTCCAGCGTGATTTCGCCGGAGTCGGTGATGAAGCTTCCGGCAATCGCGCCGAAGAGCGTCGACTTGCCCGCGCCGTTTGCGCCGATGATCGAAATGAAATCGCCTGGACGGACGTGAAGAGAAACATTGTCGAGCGCGAGCTTTGCGTCCTCAGTGCCGGGATTGAAGGTTTTGGAGATGTTTGTGAGCTTTAGCATACTTACGCCCTCCTTCCGCGATTGTGCGCCGCGCGGCGGCGGAGCATCGGAAGCTGCTGCTTGAGATACGGGATCGAGATGGCTGCGATGACCACGACGGCCGAGACAAATTTCAGCATGAACGCCGGCATATCAAAGCGCAGCGCGATCGTATAGACGAGGCGGAACAAGAACGCGCCCAGCACCATACCGAAAATCCGGAGCGGAAGCTTTTTCCGGCCAAGGAAAACGTGGCCGATGAGAAGAGAAGCAAGGGCGATGGTCACCATGCCGGAGCCGATGTCGATGTTCACGGACTTCTGCGACTGCGCAAGCAGGCAACCCGAGAGCGCCGTAAACGCGTTTGCCACGCACAGGCCGATGATCGTCGTAAAAGAGGGGTTGATCGACGACGAGCGGACCATGTCGGGGTTGTTTCCCGTGGCGCGGATGGCAAGACCGAGGCGCGTTTTGAGGAAGAAGCCGAGGAAAACGCACACGAGCACGACCGAGATGGCGGAGACGACGAGCTTATATTCTCCGGAGAGGGCAGAGCCCGCGAGCAGGTCCTTCATGTCGGAAAAAACGCTCTGCGTTTTGTTCATATTGAGCACCGACGAGCCGCCCATGACGGCAATGTTCACAGAATAAAGCGCGGTATTGACGATGATGCCGGAGAGCAGGCTGTTGACGCCCATTTTCGTTTGCAAAACAGCCGTCACAAAGCCGGAGAGCATGCCGCAGAGCATGGCTGCCGGAATCGAAAGGTAGGGGTGCCCGGCAATTGCGACCGCCGCGCCGACCGTCGCGCCCAGGGTAAAGCAGCCGTCGGTCGACAAATCGCACACGCCGAGCATCGAATAGCTCAGAAACAGCGCCAGCACCGTCAGCGAGCTGATGAGCCCGAGCTCCAATGCGGTCTGCACAAGACCTAAAACAGAATCCAGCGACATAGTATCCTCCAATGGTTGTGATTTTTGAAAGCCGCAAGCTGTGATGGGACACACCACAGCTTGCAGGAACGGATTTTCTTACTGAACCTCGTCAAACGATTCGGCGGTGACGATGGACTGCACCTTCGTGCAATAGGGGGCGAACGTTTCGGACAGCTCGTCAAAGTCGATGCCAAGCTGCTCGCAGATTTCGGTGTTGATAGTGGCTGTGCCGTTGTCAAAGGTCTTGACGGCGGTCGCTGCGGGGTCTGCGCCATCGAGGAGGATGGAGGCGATCATATTGGCAGTCTCTGCGCCGAGGTTCGCGTAATCTACGCCGTAGCCGAGGAACGCGCCGTTCAGGGCGAAGGAGTCTGCGCCGGTGTAGTGGGGGATACCGGCCTCGGCGAAGGTTTCATAGATCGTGAGCTCGGACTTCATGACGGTGTTGTCGGTCGGGGTGAAGACAGCCTCCACGCCGTCGGAAACGAGCGCCTGCGCGGCCAGCGCGATTTCGTCAACGCTCGTGCCGGTGCGTTCGATGACTTCAACGCCCTTGTCCTCCAAGTATGCCTTTGCGCTTTCGATGGCGCTCGCGGCGGAGTCCTGACCGAGGTCATACAGAAGGCCGACCTTCTGGAGCTCGGGGTTCTGGACAAACACGAGGTTCATGACGGCTGCGGTGTCGAGGTAGTCGGAGGTGCCGGTAAGGTTGCTGCCCGGGGCTTCGAGAGAGTCCACAAGTCCGACAGAAACGGGGTCGGAGACAGCGGCGAAGACGACGGGGGTGCCGGTCTCTTCGGTGGCCGCCTGCATGGACATGGCGACGGGCGTTGCGACCGCGACGAGAAGGTCCGCATTGTCAGCCTGGAAGTTCGTGATGATCTGGGACATGAGGTTCGAGTCTGCGTTGCAGTTGTCGTATTCGACGTTGAACGTCACGCCTTTTTCTTCGCCGATGGCGGCGAGGCGGGTCTGGATGTTTTCAACGATCTGGTTGAGGGACGCGTCGTCCACATAATTGCAGATGCCGATGGTGTAGGATGTAGCGTCGGAAGAAGCTTCCGAAGAAGCGGGGGCAGCGGTTTCAGTGGATGTGGAATCGGAAGCGGCGGCCTGGGATTCGGCGGGCGCGGCAGTCTCAGATTTTGCGCCGCAGGCGGTGAAGAGGGAAACGGCCATTAGAGCGGCCAGAACGATCGAGAGAAGCTTTTTCATGGAATATACCAACCTTTCAAGTGTCAAAGTTAAAAATTATGTTGTGAAATGAGAACGGAAAACTTTGAATTCGCGGCGCGAACGCCATCGCTTGGTATAAAGAGCCATAACAAAACCTCCTTGGGGAAAACAAAAACTCCTGTCCCGGCAAATCACTTTGCTGGGACAGGAGATAAATCCTGCGGTGCCACCCGGCTTGACGCATATGCTTGCGTCCGCTCATGCGTACCAATATACGCTGGCGTTTGATTACGAAGCGCCTGCTCCGTCGCACATACTAAGGATTTGTATCCGTTTCTGATTGCCCTCAGAAGTCCATTCCATCTTAGCGCTTTCGCCGCAATCCCACCATCTGCGGCTCTCTGAAGAAACCGGCCTAAAATGTACTCACTCTTCTTCAACGGTTTCCTGCATTATAGCGCTGAAGATTTTACTTGTCAAGAGAGGAAAACAAAAAAATTTCAGCGGATCTGTCCGTTTCCACGGATGACGTATTTGTACGTGGACAGCGCGTCGAGACCCATGGGGCCTCTGGCGTGGAGCTTCTGCGTGGAGATGCCCATCTCGCAGCCAAGACCAAACTCCCCGCCGTCGGTGAAGCGGGTGGAGGCGTTGACGTAGACTGCGGCGGAGTCGATATCATCGAGAAAGCGCTCGGCGGCGGCTTCATTTTCGGTCACGATCGCGTCCGAGTGGTGCGTCGAGTGCGCCTGAATGTGCGAAATGGCTTCGTCCAGCGAGGAGACAACGCCGACGGCCAGAATGTAATCGAGAAATTCCGTGTCAAAATCGCGTGCGCCAGCCGGCTTTCCGGGGATGATGGAGAGCGCCTGCTCGTCCAGCCGGAGCTCGACGGGGGGAAGACCTGCCTGCTCGCGCGCGTCGACAAGGGCGTTTTTGAGCATCGGCAGGAACGTCCTGGCGATACCCGCATGCACGAGGCATACCTCCTCCGCGTTGCAGACCGAAGGGCGGCTAGTCTTGGCGTTTACGATGATGGAAAGCGCTTTTTCCAGATCTGCGTCCTTGTCCACATACACGTGGCAGATGCCGGTTCCCGTTTCGATGCAGGGAACGGTTGCATGCTCGACGCATGCGCGGATGAGGCCTGCGCCGCCTCTCGGGATGAGAAGGTCGACAAGACCGGCAGCCTCCATGATTTCCGTCGCGCTATGGCGGGAGGTATCCTCGACGATGTTCACGATATCCGGGTCAAAGCCCGCCGCGCGGACGCCGTCTTTGAGCGCATCTACGATCGCCTTTGCCGAGCGGTACGCCTCTTTTCCGGGGCGGAGCATGCAGACGTTTCCACTTTTGAGGCAGAGTGCTGCTGCGTCCGAGGTGACATTCGGGCGGCTCTCATAGATGATGGCGACGAGGCCCAGCGGCACCTGCTTTTTATAGATTTTGAGCCCGTTCGGGCGCGTGATTTCATCCAGAATCCGTCCCGTGTGGTCGGGAAGGGCGGCCGCGTCCCGGATCCCGGCGGCCATGGATTCGATGCGTCCGGCGCTGAGACTGAGCCGGTCGAGCATGACCTCGGAAATTGTGCCCCTTGCCTGCTCCACGTCCTGCGCGTTCGCGAAAAGAATCTCGTCTGCGTGGTGCATGAGATGCTCTGCCATGGACAGAAGCAGCCGGTTCTTATCGTCCGCGCCTGCGCTTCGGACCGAGGGCCATGCGGCTTTTGTTTTCTCTAAAATTTCGCGTGTGGTCATCTTGTTTCCTCCTGCGTCAGAAAGCGCGTCCCGACGTGCCTGCCGTCCATGATATCGTAGAGCACCTCGGGCCGGCTTCCGTTGGCGATCACCATCTCACAGCCAGCTTCCGTCGCAATTTTGGCCGCGCGCAGCTTTGTCACCATGCCGCCTGTTCCGAGGCTGGACCCTTCGCCGCCGGCTAAGGCGTAAATTTTTTCATCCAACTGCTCGACGATATCGATTAGCTTTGCGTCCGGGTTTTTGTGTGGGTCTGCGTCATAGAGGCCATCAATATCGGAGAGCAGCACAAGAAGGTCTGCCCCAATGGTGGACGCGACGTTGGCGGATAACGTGTCGTTGTCGCCGATGACGATCTCGTCGGTGGACACGGTGTCGTTTTCGTTGATGACCGGAAGCGCCCCGAGCTCCAAAAGCCGCGCGAGCGTGTTGTGGAAATTGCGCTTCCGGCTCCCGGCCTCCTGCAGATCGGGCGCAGTGATGAGAATCTGCGCGACGATGTGGTTATACTCGGTGAAGAGCTTGTCGTAGATGTACATGAGCTCGCACTGGCCGACAGCGGCGGCTGCCTGCTTGGTCGGCATGTCGGACGGCTTCGCGGGCAGGCTTAATTTACCGACGCCCATGCCGATCGCGCCGGAGGAGACGAGAATGATCTCGTGTCCCGCGTTTTTGAGGTCGCTCAAGACCTTGCACAGCCGCTCCATGCGCTGAATGTTGAGTCTTCCGGTTGGATGGGCCAGCGTCGATGTACCCACCTTGACGACGATTCGCATAGTCATTGCTCCTTGCTTGGGGATTTGCCCTGAATTTTTTGATATTATACACCAGAGCCACTCGTTTTGCATCCGTTTTTTGCTTGCCGCGCGTTAAAATTTTGCGACCGACGCTGCAAGGCCCCGAAGAGACACAAGAACGCTCCCACCAGACAGTTCTGACGGGAGCGTTCTGTATACGTAATTCTTTAGTTCTTCATACCGTGCATGGTCATTACAACCATACCTGCAAAATAAGCGGCACCGCAGACAGCCAGAACACTCAGCATTTTCTCTTCCTCCATTTTGAATCCAGCACTGCATTTTTTGCAGCGATTATCGTTTCCTTACAGTCTTCATTATACGCATTTCCTTCGGAATTTCAACGATTTTGTACAGTTCACGTTTTCTGTATTTGTATATTCTGCACAATTTCGGCGTCTGCCCATGAATTGCAAGAAGCGTTTCCTGCAATTCATCCTGCATTTTCCCGCCTGCATCGCGCCCGCACCATTCTTGCAGGAACACCCACATCTGCGTCAAAACCCCGGCGGTTTTTGCAGGATTTCCGCCGCATTCCTCCAACCGCATCCGTACAGTTGCATCTCGCCCTGCATTTTTTCGGTTTCTTCCGTCATTTTTGAAGCCTTCCCATGCAAAAACCGGCGAGGGCCCGTCGAAGGCTCCCGCCGGTCTGTTCAATTGCCGTCAAAAATTTGTGAAATTCCGCCACAAACGCAGGACTTACACGACCATCTCGTACTCGCCCATGCCGCCGGACGAGAAGTACCGCTGCAAATCGAAGGGCGAGAACACGCCGCGGTCGGTGACGATGCCGGAAATGAGGTGCGGCGGCGTGAGATCGAACGCCGGATAGTAGCCCTTCACGCCCTCGGCCGCTGTCCGGATGCCCATGGCCTGAAGCGTAAACTCGGGGTCCCGCATCTCGATCGTCACGGTGTCCTTCGTCGGGTGGCCCGCGTCGGGCGCGCCGGTGACAAACGTCGGAATGCCGAAGTGGTTCGCGCAGATGGCGATCTGGAACGTGCCGACCTTGTTGACGACGTATCCGTCAAGGCAGATCGCGTCCGCCGCGCACGTGAACACGTCCACGCCCTCACGCTCCATGACAAAGGCCGGCATGTTGTCGGTGATGACTGTCACGTCAAAGCCCATGTCATGGCAGACCGTCGCGGTCAGGCGCGCGCCCTGAAAATACGGTCTCGTCTCCGGGCAGAACAGGCGCACTTCTTTTCCTGCGAGCTTGGCTTCCTTGAGCATCATACCGACGATGGTTTCTCCGAAGCACTGCGTCATGACCGTCCCCTTCTGCGGGAACATCGCGACCAAATATTTTGCGATTTCGTTGACCTTGGAATACCGCGAGTTGTTCGCCCGGACGACATGGGCACGGATGGCCTCATCCACGCGCGCGCCGCTTTCCAGCGCCTCCTTCGCCGCCGTCAGGCAGCCGGAACAAACCTGCTCCATGCGCTTTCTCGTCGTCGGGCGGGCATTTGCAATGCAGACGGCAGCCTGCTCCAGAAAGACCAGCTGCGCTTGCTTCGTCTTCTCCCGGCACTCCCACGCAGCGAGCGCCATGCCCATTCCGGCCGCGGTATACGGCCCCGCGCTTTGGGTCACCATGTCGCGGATGGCCTGCATGACCTCCACGTGCGTCCGGCACGTCACAAACTCTACCCTTCTAGGATACACGCGCCGGTCTAAAATCCGCACCGCACCCGCGTCGTACCACGCGACGTTTTCATATTGCAGCATAAAGGCAAGGCCCTTGTCTGCTCTCATCTCATTCATAAACGTTCATCTCCCGGATGACAGATTTCAAATACGCACTGAACCGCTCTTCAATCATGCGGCCCGTCTCGCTGACCTCCTCGGTCGTAAGCGGCTGGTCCAGCATGCCCGCCGCCATATTCGTGATGACGGAAAAGCCGAGCAGCTCTATTCCGCAGTGCGCCGCTGTGAGCGCCTCGGTGACTGTCGACATGCCGACCGCGTCGCCGCCAAGCAGCCGGATGGCGCGGATTTCTGCCGGAGTTTCAAACTGCGGTCCCGGCATGAAGAAATACACGCCCTCATGGACGCGGAGCTTCGTATCTTTAGACAGCCGTAAAGCCAGCTCCCGCAGGCGCGGGGTATACATCCGGCTGACATCAAAGAAACGGTCTCCGAACGCGGAAAGGTTCTTCCCACGCATGGGGCTCGCACCATTGAGTTTTATGTGGTCGGAGATGACCATGATATCGCCCGGCCGGTAGCCCTCGTTCACGCCGCCCGCTGCGTTCGTCACGATCAGTTGTTTGACGCCCAAGAGCTTGAAAAGCCGCACAGGAATCGCCAACTGCTCAAAATCATATCCTTCATAGGAGTGAAAACGCCCTGACATACACACGAGCTTTTTCCCCTCCAGTATACCGAAAATCAGCTTGCCCGCGTGGTCGGGCGCGGTGGAGACGAGAAAGTTCGGGATGTCCTTGTAATCGATCTCGACCGGGTTTTCGATCTGCTTTGCAAGCGGCCCCAATCCAGTCCCCAGAATCAGCCCCAGCTCAGGCGCAAAAGGCGCTCTGGATTTTACATAGTCCGCAGTTTTTTCATAAAACGCAAACGGTTCGTTCATGCTTCGTTCCTCCCTTTTATCATCATATTTCTAATCAACGCGTAGGGGGCGATGCCCACATCGCCCCGGCGAATAAACCCGTTTTTACGGAAATC
>ERZ832522.852-NODE-852-length-43826-cov-12.439195_pt1 | contig 43826 bp, 36 predicted proteins | sample MGYA00519951_ERZ832522 | MGnify/ENA primary metagenome ERZ832522 (study PRJEB31850, sample SAMEA3708728) | human gut metagenome | biome: human gut; feature: human-associated habitat; material: faeces | place: China | collected 2014 ... | reverse complement strand
ATTCGTTGCGGCCATAGCCCTCGTCGCTGACAATCAGCGGGATATTGGATGGATAACCCGCGATCGGATAATGCCGGTAGACGCGCAGCCCAAGCGATTCCAGGCGTTTCTGGAAGGCTTCAGCCGCCGGCTGCGCGTTGTATTGTGCAATTACAACGCTTCCCACGTACAGCCCGATGCCGCGAAACGCATCGATCAGGCGCAGCACATCGAGATCATATGTAATGCCAAGATCGCCGCGCACCTTGTTTTTTTCAATATCCGACGCATTGATGACGACAACAATCTCGACATCATCCTTCATATGCAGCAGCATGCGCACCTTGCTGTCCGGCTGAAACCCGGGGAGTACGCGCGCGGCGTGGTAATCGTCGAACAGCTTGCCGCCAAATTCAAGATAGAGTTTTCCTCCGAAACGCGCAATCCGCTCCTGGATATGCTCGGACTGTGTGCGCAGGTAGCGTTCATTGTCAAACCCGATTCGTTTCATTCTGCTTCCTCCAAATAACACTCTCCTGTAAAAAGCCGGCTGCATATCACAATTGGCGGATTTTTTAAAATAAAGAGCCGCCGACGGAAGATATGAAGCAGGCTCTGGCCGCAGCCACGCACTGGAAAAGCCCGGCGGAACCCATTCCGCCGGGCTGTCTGCACGTTGGGTGCGGCAGCTTACGCCTTACCGGCGCAGCCAAGCACTTCATTGATCTTATGAGAAACCATGTCCTTGACGGCGGTGCGGGCAGGTGTCAGATACTGACGCGGATCGAAATGATCCGGATGCTCGGCAAAGTATTTGCGGATCGCAGCCGTCATGGCGACGCGCACATCGGAATCGATGTTGATTTTGCAGACGGCCATCGAAGCGGCCTTGCGGAGCATATCCTCCGGAATGCCGATGGCGTCCGGCATCTGGCCGCCATACTGGTTGATGACCTTGACCAGATCCTGCGGGACAGACGAAGCGCCGTGCAGAACAATCGGGAAACCGGGCAGGCGGCGGCTGACCTCCTCGAGAATATCGAAGCGCAGCTGCGGCTTCTGGCCGGGTTTAAATTTGTATGCGCCGTGACTGGTGCCAATGGCAATGGCAAGCGAATCGACGCCGGTCTTGGTGACGAACTCCTCAACTTCGCCGGGATTTGTGAACTGCGCGTCGTCGGCGTGGACGTTGACATCGTCTTCGATGCCGGCCAGCTTGCCAAGCTCGGCCTCCACCACGACGCCGTGCGCATGGGCGTATTCGACAACCTTGCGCGTCTCGGCGATGTTGTCCTCAAAGCTGCGCGCGGATCCATCGATCATAACGGACGTAAAGCCGCCGTCGATGCAGGTTTTGCAGATTTCGAAATCCGCGCCATGGTCAAGGTGCAGCGCGATCGGGATATCTGTGTCGGCGACAGCCGCCTCGACAAGCTTGACAAGATAGATATGCTTGGCATATTTGCGCGCGCCGGCGGAAACTTGGAGGATAACGGGCGCCTTCAGTTCGGAAGCCGCCTCTGTGATTCCCTGGACAATTTCCATGTTGTTGACGTTGAACGCACCAACGGCATAACCGCCCTCATATGCCTTTTTAAACATTTCGGTTGTTGTAACCAACGGCATGATAAACAACTCCTTTATTTTGAATGGATTATAGATTTCCCATTTTTATTATACCATTTTCCTCACAAAAGACAACCGCTTTTGCAGGCTCCCAAGGACTTTTTTTGACGCTCTCGCGCATAGAAAGCGGTGTTAACGCCTTGTTTGCGTAAATTTCCAAATGGAATACAAACAATCCCCGCCGCATAAAACTGCGGCGGGGATTGTTTAAGCCTGCAAATAACGCGAAAGAAACTCGCGCGTGCGTTCGTTTTTTGGGGCGGTAAAAATCTGCTCGGGCGATCCTTCCTCGAGGATGATGCCGCTGTCCATAAAGACGACGCGCGAGGAAACGTCCCGCGCAAAGCCCATCTCATGCGTGACAACAATCATTGTCAGCCCTGTTTTGGCAAGCCCTTTCATGACCTCGAGTACGTCGCCGACCATCTCGGGATCAAGCGCGGAGGTCGGCTCGTCGAACAGAAGAATTTCCGGATCCATGCACAACGCGCGCGCGATTGCGACGCGCTGGCGCTGTCCGCCTGAAAGCTGTGCGGGCGACGCGCCCGCGAACTGGGACATACCGACCTTTTCAAGAAAAGCCTCGGCTTTTTTCTGGCTTTCCTCACGACTGCGTTTGAGTACGGTCATCTGGCCGATCATGCAGTTTTTAAGCACGCTCATGTTGTTAAAGAGGTTAAAGGATTGGAACACCATGCCGACGCTTGCGCGGTGCTTATTGATATCGATGTCGCCCTTGAGGATGTCCTTACCGTGAATCAAGATCTCGCCGGCATCGGGAATCTCAAGCAGATTAATACAACGCAGCAGCGTCGATTTACCGCTTCCCGACGAACCGATCACCGTGATGACATCGCCCTTATCGATATGAAATTGAATATCATTGAGCACCTCAAGCCGTCCGAAGTGCTTGCGGAGGTTTTTGATTTCAACAAGATGCTCCATCACACTTACTCCTTCCGCGATTGATTGGTTTTTCCTGCTGCAAGACGGGCTTCCGGGACCGTTTGTGACGACGGATAGCTCGACGGCGCGCGTCCCATGCGCTTTTCAATCACATGCAGGATGCGGGTCGTTGTAAAGGTCAATATAAGATAGATTAAAGCCGTAACCAAAAATGTGGCGGTGAAATCAAAGATGCTGCCCGCGATCTTGTTTGACTGGAAAAACAGCTCTGTTACAGAGATTGCGTTGAGGACGGACGAATCCTTAATATTGACGACGAATTCGTTTCCGATGGCGGGGAAAGCGTTCTTGATGCCCTGCGGCAAAACGACGTGCAGCATCGTCTGCGCGGAGGTCATGCCGATGCTGCGCGCAGCCTCGGTCTGGCCAACATCGACAGATTGGATGCCGGAACGCAGAATTTCCGCCATATAAGCGCCGGTATTGATCGAAATAATGCAGATACCGGCGACGACGGGCGTCCAGTTAAAGACAGACTTCAACCCGTAGTAAAGAAACACCGCCTGCACCATCATCGGCGTGCCGCGGAAGAATTCGATATAAACACAAGCGATCACATTGACGATGCGCTTCACAATTTTTGTGGCGAATGAATCGCGCGGCTCGATTTTTGGGGAGATCGACCGCGCGCTGCCGACGATCAGGCCGATCACAAGGCCGATGATTGTTCCGGTCAGAGAAACAAGAAGCGTGATCTTGATGCCGGCCCAGAACATGGGCCAGTATTTCCCAGCGATTTGGACGGCGGATGCAAGCATATTTAAACAACCCTACCTCTTTTATGGCTTATTTGAAAATAGAATCATTGCCGGCTTGTTTGCAGACAGCAGGAGAATGCAAGGCAAAAAATGAGGGAGTCCTTTCGGATTCCGAGGCCATTTAACGCGGCATTCGCCGCTATTTGTAGAATAAGACGGAAATTCTGATTCTTCAAACAGCCCCTAGTCAACTTTTATGAAAGACATCGGCCAAAGCCGGTATCCTCCGGCTTTGGCCACGTGGCGTCCTCTGTTCAGCCTCCCGCTTACAGCGGGAGGTTTTAAATTGGCGCTTGTCGCTGAAAACGCCTTTATTCCTGCGCCGGCTGGCGGCTGGTGGCGTCGATCATCCACTGCTGGCGATCCTCCTCGGAGACGGAGGCCAGCGCGCTCTGGATGGCGTCAAGCAGAGCGGTGTTGCCCTTCTTGACGGCTATGGAAACGGAGGTGTCGGCCTCAAAGCCGCTGCCCTCGGCAAACTCGACGTATGTCAGATCCGGATTGCTGGCGACAACGCCGGCTGCAACAGGCAGTTCGGCTGTGAGCGCATCGACCTCGCCGCTCTGAAGCGCGACAACCATCAGCGGATAAGTGGCCAGCGGCGTGACATGGTCGACGCCCTCGATCTGGTCAATAACGGTGTCGTAAAGCGTGTTGAGCTGACCCTGCACCTTGCGGCCGGACAGATCCTGGATGCTTGTGATATTCGTCAGGTCGCTGTCCTTGCGCACGATGACGACCATCTTGCTTTCATAGTACGGGTCGGTAAAATCGACGTTTTCCCTGCGCTCGGGCGTGGCAGTCATGCCGGCGATGATCGCGTCAACCGCGCCGGACTGGACGGCGGCGATCAGCGAATCCCACTCGTAGGAGTAGACCTCAAGGCTCATGCCGAGCTCGGCGGCAATGTACTTTGCGACCTGCACATCGTAGCCGCTGGCGTAGAGATTATCCTTGCCGGAGATGGGAACTGCGCCGTTGGCATCGGTTGTCTGCGTCCAGTTGAAGGGTGCGTAGGCGCATTCCATTGCGATACGGAACACACCGTTCGAGGTGTCGGTGTTGGAAGACTGAAGGACAATTGCATCACTCGACTGCGTATCGGGGTCTGCACTGAGGCTCACCATCTGCGCCATCAGCGCCTGACGGGTCTCGGTGGGGATGGTAGCGAGGATGTCGTTGACGGTTGCGACCATCGGAGAGCCTGTCTGGAACGCGACGGCAATGCCGGTCTCCGCGTCCGTTGCGGTAAAGCCGGTGTCATTGTTGACAAACGGCAGATAGGTCAGCGTATCGTCTTTGCCGCAAACCTCAAGCGCCGTGGGCTCTTCGGCGACATAGCCATCGATCGCGCCGGACTTCAGGGCGTTCAGAAGGTCTGTAAAGTCGGGGTAGGACTTCTTCTCGACGCCGTCGATCTGGTCGATGACGTCTAAGTGGAACGTGCCAGCCTGACCGGCGATGACCGCACCCTTGAGGTCTGCGATGGTGGTGGCCTTCGAGAGGTCGGTCTTCTGCCGCGAACCGCAGGCGGTCAGCGCCAGACACAGGATAGCTGCTGCTAAAACGATGGATACGATTCTTCTCATGGGATGTTCCTCCTTAAATTTTCCCCAACAAAAAACGGCCAAAGCAAAGTGCTTCGACCGTTGGAACCGGAAAAACCGTATCATCTGCAAATCGAATATAGCACTCCGCAAAAAATATTGCGACAGTCGTACAGATTTTCTCTGTACGCCCAACAGCAGCAGCTCTCAACAGCTGTACCATTTCGGCGGAAGCACCTTTTGCGTGCCGTCATCGACGTTTGAGCGTCTCAGGCAGGCGACTGATTGGTTCCGCGCCTCTATATCTTTGAGTTTGACTGTTATTTCGTTGTTCACGGATGCCCCGTGATTTGTGCTTAGTATAGCACCGTTTTCCGACAAATCAAGCCTTTTTTTGAAAAAAGCCAATTTTTAACGCAAACTATGAACCCGCACAGAAAACAGCGCCTATTTTTGTGCACCCTGACGGAGATTTACCGGTTTCCCCGGTCGAAGTGCGTCAGATCCTTGATGACCTCGCCCGCGATGATCAACCCCACGACAGAGGGCACAAACGCGGTCGAGCCCGGGATATCGCGCCGGTCGGTACATTTTCTGGCCGTGCCGGGCGGGCAGATGCAGTGGTTGCGGCAGCTGATGGCCGCGTCCTCCACGGGGCGGATCGGCTTTTCCTGCGAATAGACGACCTTGAGATGCGCAATGCCCCGTTTCCTGCAAAGCTGCCGCATGACGCGCGCAAGGGGGCACACCGCCGTTTCAAAAATATCCGCCACCCGGAACGCTGTGGGGTCTACTTTATTACCTGCGCCCATGGAGCTGATGATGGGAACGCCCGCGTCTTTTGCTGCTAAGACGAGCCCCATTTTGCCGGAGACGGTGTCGATTGCGTCCACGACATAATCAAACTGTGAAAAATCGAACTGATTTTCCTCCCCGGGCAGGAAAAACATCTTGTACGTTGTGACCTTGCAGTTGGGGTTGATGGAATGCACGCGCGCCTCTGCTACGTCGACCTTGAATTTTCCGACCGTCTCGCACGTGGCGAGGATCTGCCGGTTGACATTCGTCAGGCACACCCGGTCGTCGTCGATGAGATCGAGCGCACCCACGCCGGAGCGCGCCAGCGCCTCGACCGTATAGCCGCCCACGCCGCCGATGCCGAATACGGCCACGCGGGAGCCTGAGAGCACGTCCATCGCCTCGCCGCCAAGGACAAGCTGCGTTCTTGAAAACTGATTGAGCATAACGCCTCCTGAAATTTTCCTGACACGCCGACCGCCCACACCGGTTTTGGTGCAGGCGGCTCGGCGCTGTTGAAATCATAAAAAGAGAGAGGAATAAAATAGGGGGATGAATTGGTTGGATTATACAGCAGCGAAGCCCTTTTCGAGGTCGGCGATGATATCGTCGATGTGCTCCGTGCCGATGGAAAGGCGGATGGTGGACGGCGTGATGCCCTGATCGAGGAGCTCTTCCTCGGTCAGCTGGGCGTGCGTCGTGGTCGCCGGATGGATGACGAGGGACTTCACGTCCGCGACGTTTGCAAGCAGCGAGAAAATTTCGAGGTTATCAATGAAGCGGAACGCGGCTTCCTGCCCGCCCTTGATCTCGAAGGTGAAGATGCTCGCGCCGCCATTCGGGAAGTACCGCTCGTAGAGCGCGTGGTCGGGATGATCGGGAAGCGAGGGATGGTTGACTTTTGCGACCTTCGGATGGTTCTTCAGGAACTCCACGACCTTCTTCGTGTTCTCCGCGTGCCGCTCGAGGCGGAGGGACAGCGTCTCCGTGCCCTGCAGGAGCAAAAACGCTGCGAATGGAGAGATGGCCGCGCCCTGGTCGCGCAGCAAAATCGCGCGCACATAGGTCACAAAGGCCGCCGGGCCCGCCGCGTCGACAAACGACACACCATGATAGCTGGGGTTCGGGTCCGCGATCAGCGAGAACTTTCCGCTCGCTCTCCAGTCAAACTTGCCGGAATCGACGATCACGCCGCCAAGCGTCGTGCCGTGGCCGCTGATGAACTTCGTCGCCGAGTGAACGACAATGTCCGCGCCGTGCTCGATGGGGCGGATGAGATAGGGCGTGCCAAAGGTATTATCGACGATGACGGGAAGCGAATGCTTGTGCGCAATCTCTGCAATCGCGTCAATGTCGGGAATGTCGCTGTTGGGATTGCCGAGGGTCTCGAGGTAAACGGCCTTCGTGTTGGGCTGAATGGCCGCTTCGACCTCCTTGAGATCGTGCGCGTTGACAAACGTCGTCGTCACGCCGAAGGCCTTGAGCGTATGGGCAAGCAGGTTATATGTGCCGCCGTAGACGGTCTTCTGGCAGACGATGTGGTCACCCTGCTGGGCGAGCGCTTCAATTGTATACGTAATCGCCGCCGCGCCGGAAGCAACCGCCAAGGCCGCTACGCCGCCCTCGAGGGCCGCGATGCGCTTTTCAAAGACGTCCTGCGTGGAGTTTGTGAGCCGGCCGTAGATGTTGCCCGCGTCACGAAGGGCAAAGCGGTCCGCCGCGTGCTGGGCGTTGTGGAAGACATAGGAAGTCGTCGCGTAGATCGGGACAGCGCGGGAATCGGTGGCGGGGTCGGCCTGTTCCTGACCGACGTGGAGCTGCAAAGTTTCAAAATGATAGTTGGACATAATAATTCTCCTTCTTTGAATCGATGTTTTACATTCTGTTTTGTGGACGGTTTTCGGGTCTCGTCACATTCGCCCGTTGCGGAAATTCGCGCGGAGCAACGCTTCAAAGATGGATCTCATGTTCTTGTCCTCCAAGTTTTAGCCTATCTATCTACTATTCTAGTAGGTTGGTGATAGAATAGCACAGAGAACCGCCCTTGTCAAGCGGTCCTCCCAAAATTTTTGATATTCTTTTGGTAAAGATCACCGGATGGAAATTGTCTTCCAATGGTGACATCCGTTTTCGGGATTTCCGCAATCCTCCGGGAGGTTCGTTGGGGCGGACGCGGCTTTCCGCCCTCGGGCACCAACGAATTCGCCGATGGGTATTGCGTTTCGGAAGTGCGTTTTGCCGGGCGGACAGGGGCGGCCGCCCCTACGAAATTTCTGAAAATTCCCGAAATTGCGTAGGTGAGCAGCCTGTCTAAATCACGTAATCCCCGCCGCTTTCGACCTGCATCAAATCCCGAATCGTGATGCTGTCAAAATAGGAAAGCGTCATCTCGTAATATTTCTGCCACATCGGAAGCGTCCGGCAGTAGCTTGCGCGCGGGCAGGTATTGACCGGCTCGGAGAGGCAGGCCACGGGCGCAAGGTCGACCTCCGTCAGCCGCAGGATATCGCCCACGCGGTAGCCCTCGGGCTCCATCGTCAGCCGGTAGCCGCCGCCCTTCCCATGCTGCCCTTCGACAAGGTTTGCCTTGCTCAGAAGCGGCATGATCTTCTCTAAATACTTGAGCGAGATCTCCTGCCGCTTGGCGACCTCCTTCATGGGCGTAAACGCTTCGCCCCGGTGCTCGGCAAGGTCAATGAGCACGCGAATCGCGTACCGGCCTCTTGTTGAAATCATACGCCCGCCTCCTTTGTGTCTTCTGCAAACGTCCCCGCAATCACGCCGCCGCCAAGAACGATATCGCCATCGTATAACACCGCGTACTGCCCCGGGGTCGGCGCGCGCTGCGGCTCGTCAAAAAGCAACCTGACCTCGCCGTTATCCAGAACCGTAACCGAAGCGGGCTGCTCGGGATGGCGGTAACGAAGCTTTGCCTTGCAGCGGAAGCTTTCTCCCGGCGCGCTGCCCGCAATCCAGTGCATATCCCGAACCTTCACGCCGCGATGGAACAAATCCTCGCTCGCGCCGAGAACGACCGTGTTGTCTTCCGGACGAATCTCACAAACGAAATATTTCTGAGACAAGCTCAGCCCCAGTCCCCGGTGCTGGCCGATGGTGTAGCGGATGATGCCGCTGTGCCGCCCTAAAATATGCCCGTCTTTGTCGATGAAATTACCGGGTTCGGCCTTTTTCCCCGTGCGAAGCTCGATGATCTTCGCATAATCGCCGTCCGGGACAAAGCAGATATCCTGACTGTCCGGCTTGTCGGCGTTGATAAAATCCGATTCCCGCGCGAGCTTGCGCGCCTCGGCCTTGCGGAGCTCTCCCAGCGGGAAAAGCGTCCGGGAAAGCCGCTCCTGCGTCATGTCATAGAGCACGTAGCTCTGGTCCTTTGTCTCGTCATACGCCTTGCGCAGCTGATATAGCCCGTTTTCCTGCGTGATGCGTGCATAGTGACCGGTCGCAATGTGGTCGCAGCCGAGAATTTTTGCCCGCTCGTAGAGCTTGTCGAACTTCATATAGCGGTTGCAGTCGATGCAGGGGTTCGGCGTGAGGCCGCTTTCATACGAGCGGACGAATTTATCGATGATCTTTTCTCCAAAATCATCGGAGAAATTAAAGACGTAATACGGCATGCCGAGCTTGTAGCAGACGCTTCTCGCGTCCTCCACATCGTCGAGCGAGCAGCACGTATGCGCGCGCGGAATCCCCGCGTCCTCGTTGTGGTAGAGCTTCATCGTCGCGCCGATGCACTCGTTTCCCTCACAGCACAAAAGCCCCGCCGCAACGCTCGAATCCACGCCGCCGCTCATCGCAATCAGAATCTTCATCTGTGGTATCTCCATTCCGGTCTGTCAGCAGACCATCCCAGTGTGCAGGTCTCATTATAATACGCCGCGCAGAAAATCGCAAGACACAAAAACCCGGCAGGTTTGTTCCTGCCGGGTTCGTTGCTACATGCCGCGCCGTTCGCGGATTTTTTCCTTTAATGCGCCGGTCTTGCGCTCCAAAAACACACCCAGAATCGAAAGATTCCGGAAAACGGACTCCGCCGCAAAGGCAAAGATGATCATCAGCAGCACGCAGATTCTCGACATATCGCTCAGCGCGAACAGCTGCTTGAGGAAAATGCCGCAGAAGATGAGCCCCGCGATGTTGACAAAGATGATCGCGTACTTCATTTTGGTGAGAGGCTTGCTGATGCGAATCAAAATCATGAAGCCCACCACGGCCAGCAGCATCGTCGCCGCCGTCGCAATGTCCCCATCCGAAAGCCCGAACACCTCGCCGCAGATGACGAGCGCGCCGACCGCCAGCACATCCGTCAGCGCAGCCGGAAGCGCGCGCAGCAGAACCTTCTTGAGGAAGTTTCCTTCAATGCGCACATAGTTCGGTTCCAACGCCAGCAAAAAGCCCGGTATGCCAATCGTGAACATCGCAATGAGCGAGACCTGCGCAGGCTCAAGCGGATACGTCAGGAACGACACGGCGGAGAAGACCGAGAGCAAGAGAGAAAACAGGTTCTTGACCAGAAACAGGCTTGCCGAACGCTCGATGTTATTGACGACGCGCCGCCCCTCGAGCACCACGTCCGGCATGCGGGCAAAATCGGAGTCCAGCAGCACGACCTGCGCCGCCTGCGCCGCCGCTTCGCTGCCCGAGGCCATTGCGACCGAGCAGTCCGCGTCCTTCATGGCAAGAATGTCGTTGACGCCGTCGCCCGTCATCGCGACCGTGTGGCCCGCCGCCTGCATGGCCTGCACAAGCTTCTGCTTCTGCGCGGGGGTGACACGCCCGAAGACGGTGTAAGTTTCCGCCGCGCGCGCAAGCTGCTCATCGGTCACAAGCATCGCCGCGTCTACAAATTTGTCCGCGTTTTCGATGCCCGCCTGCTTCGCGATTTCCGAGACCGTGCGCGCGTTGTCGCCAGAGATGACCTTGACGGTGACGTCCTGCTCTTTAAAGTAGGCGAACGTTTCCTTCGCGTTTTCGCGCACGCGGCCTATTAAGACGGCGTATCCCAGCGGCTCCGGGGGACAGCTCTCTCCCCGGCTTCTTGCCAGCAGCAGCACGCGGCATCCCGCATCCAGAAAAGGCTTCAGCTCCTCCGCCACCTGTGCGTACGCGCCCTTCAGCACGAACTCCGGCGCGCCGAACAGATACGTCCCTGTCTCAAAGGTGATGGCCGAATATTTTTTACTGGACGAAAACGGCTGGACATCCAGCGCGATTTTTGCCTCCTGCGGATGCTCTAAGCGCCGCTGCTCGGAAAACGCGCGCAGGGCCTGCATCGTCTCGTTCGTGTCCTGCGCGGCCAGGCAGTAGTCAGCTAGCAAATCCTGCAAGGCTTCATCATCAAATTGGTCGTTTTTCGCGCATTCGAACGCGTGTGCCTCCTGCACGTTCATACCGGGCTCGGTGATCGTGCCGGTCTTGTCGACGCACAGAACGTCCACGCGCGCGAGCGTCTCAATGCTCTTCATATCATGCAGCAGCACCTTCCGGCGCGCAAGCCGCATCGTTCCCAGCACCAGCGCAATCGTCGTCAGCATGTAAAGTCCCTCGGGAATCATGCCGATGACGGCGGCAATCGCGGAGACGACGCTTTTTTGCAGCGTCTCGCCGGAATAGAAATAGCTCTGTGCAAACAGAATCACGCCGATCGGCACGATCGTAAAGCCGATCCATTTAACGATCCGGTTGATCGCGCGGATCATTTCCGACTGCTCCCCGGTCTGGACAGCCTTGGCCTCGCGCGTGAGCTTCGCGATATACGATTCGTCCCCGACCTTGTCGAGCCGCGCATAGCACCGTCCCGCCACAACGAAGCTGCCGGACAGGAGTTCGCTTCCGGGTTCTTTTTCAATTTCGTCGCTCTCGCCCGTGAGAAGCGCCTCGTTGACCTGCACCGAGCCCTGCAAGACCGTCGCGTCCGCCGGAATCTGGTCGCCCGCCGACAAAACGACAATATCGCCCCGCACCAGATCGTTTGCCGCGAGCTTCTGCTCCATACCGTCTCTGAGCGCAACGGCATGCGGCGCGTGGAGCAGGCTCATCTTATCCAAAATGTGCTTGGCGCGCAGCTCCTGAAAAATGCCGATGAGCGTATTTCCGATAACGACCGGCAAAAACGTCAGGTTGCGGTACGAGCCCACGAGGCACAAAAGCACCGCGATGACGACAAAAATCAGGTTAAAAAACGTGAGCGCGTTCGAGCGAATGATCTCTCCGGCCGTCTTTCCGCCAGTGTCGCTTTGCTGATTGGAAAGGCCCTGCGCGCGCAAAGCTTCTGCCTGTTGGGTGCTCAGGCCGCGAAGGGGCGTGGAGTCCTGAGATTGCGGTAGCTGCTGCATATAAACGTTCCTTTTCTGCCCCGGAACACCGGAGCTTGCGAAAATTATTTCCTTCCAAAATCGGTCGAAATCTCTGACTTTCCCTATTCTAGTGCTGCGCGCGTCCATCGTCAAGCGGCTCGAACGTTGTTTTACAGTTTCGTTACACTTCCATTTCAGGCAGCGCGAAAAAACATCCTTGACAAGTAGGACAAAAGCTGGTATGATGGCATCAAGTTAGATGAGTCTAACTTAAGTTCGAGCAATCAAACCAAAACATTTTTCCAGTGCGTCTTCGGACGCATGATTTTCACTCAAATGGTTAAACTACTCTAACCAACGAAAGGAGCAGCTTATGAGTATCGTCATTCTCGGCGGCAACGAATGTATGGAGCGCCGCTACAAGGACCTGTGTGACAGCTATCAGTGTCAGAGCAAAATTTTCACCAAGCCCAGCGGCGGCCTCCGCAAAAAAATGGGAAGCCCCGACTTAATGATTTTCTTCACAAGCACGATGTCGCACAAGATGGTGCAGGGCGCAATGAGCGAGCTCAAGGGCGGCAGCACCGTCATTGAGCGCTGCCACACCAGCTCTCTTTCCGCCCTGCGCGGAATTCTCGAGAAGCACGTAGGGAGCATGGCGTAACATGCCGGAAGAACTCGTCGTGCGCCAGTGCGCGCCCACGCTGGCTGGTCTCAAGACCGGAAGCCTCTTCCGTGCGGCCTGCACCGACAAAAAGGCGCTTCTCGCGCAGATCCGCGATCTCAACCAGCGCCTGCGGGAAAAGGGCCTGTGCCTCATTCCGCTGCGTTTTCGAGACGGCAACGCGCTTTTGTACCTCTACCGCCCGGCACGGCTTAAGATCGATTTAAAAAACGAGCTGGCGCGCAGGACGCTCGGAAACGCGGGGTATCTCGATGAAAGCCCCGAGCGGTGCATCGTCAATCTCATCCGGCGCTTTCAGGGCGAGGAATTTCCGCACGAGATCGGGCTATTTCTAAGCTACCCGCCCGAAGACGTGCAGGGCTTTATTGAAAACCACGCGCAGAACTTCAAGCTCTCCGGCCTCTGGAAGGTCTACGGAGACGAGGCATACGCGCGCGCGGCCTTCGCAAAATATAAAAAGTGTACCGATATCTACTGCCGCAGCTGGCGCTCAGGCGCAAGTCTCGAGGCGCTGACCGTGGCAGGCTGAAGCGGGCATGATTTTTTTATCAGAAAGGAACAACCAACATGAAAAAGACAGCTGTTGTATTTTGGAGCGGCACAGGCAATACAGAGTCCATGGCGAACGCGGTGCTCGAGGGCATGAAGGCCGCGGGCGCGGAGGCGGAGCTCTTCACCTCCGAACAGGCGGACGCCGCCAAACTCGCTCTCTTCGACGCCATCGCCTTCGGCTGCCCCGCAATGGGCGCGGAAGAGCTCGAGGAGACCGAGTTTGCCCCGATGTTCGACGCGGTCAAGGGCTCCCTCTCCGGCAAGGACGCGGCACTCTTCGGCTCCTACGGCTGGGGCGACGGCGAGTGGATGCGCACGTGGGAAGAGGACTGCAAAAATAGCGGTCTGAACCTTGTCTGCCAGAGCGTCACCTGCTGCGAAGCGCCCGACGACGACGCTTTAGAGGCCTGCCGCAAGCTCGGCGGAGAACTTGCCAAGTAAATTTGTCCCCCGGCATCCCCGGTACACAAACACCCTTCCTCTTTGTGTACCGGGGATTTTTGCGTCTTTTGATTGACAAAGCGTCCGCTTCCGGCTAAAATTGGGACGATTCTGAATGAAAGCCGCGCCCGCGGCGAAGGAGTGTGCCATGGAGCTGACCGTGCAGGAGCTTGCAAAGCTGGAACAAACTACATACCTTCTCATCGACATGCGCTCGGAGGAAACAAGGGCCTACGGCATGCTCCCCGGCGCCATCCCCGTTCTGCCGGAAGATCTCTCTTCGTTTGCAGCCGAACGCCCGGACAAGACGCTGGTCCTCTACTGCGCGCGCGGCGAGGCGAGCATCTCGGCGGCGGAGGCTCTGTGCGAGGAAGGCTATCGGGCATACAGCCTGACGGGCGGGTACCTTGCGTGGCTGCGCGATCAGATGGCGCGGCAGAACGACGAAGAGATCAAAACGCGCGTCGAGACGAGCCTTCGCAAGCGCTTCCGGGAAAAGATCTGGTGCAACTTCACGAAGGCCGTCCGGCAGTATGAGCTTGTGAAGCCCGGAGACTGCATTGCCGTGTGCATCTCGGGCGGCAAGGACTCGATGCTGATGGCCAAATTATTTCAGGAGCTGAAGCTTCACAATAAATTCCCGTTCGAGGTCAGGTTCCTCGTCATGGACCCGGGCTACAGCCCCGCGAACCGGCAAATCATTGAGGATAATTTGCGGAAACTTGGCATCCCGGCGCAGATTTTCGAGTCCGATATTTTTGGCTCCGTTTACAATGTAGAAAAATCACCCTGCTATCTCTGCGCGCGCATGCGGCGCGGCTATCTTTATAACTTTGCAAAGCAGCTCGGCTGCAACAAAATTGCCCTCGGGCACCACTACGATGATGTAATCGAAACCATTCTCATGGGCATGCTCTGGGGCTCGCAGGTTCAGACGATGATGCCGAAACTCCACAGCACCAATTTCCCCGGCATGGAGCTCATCCGCCCGATGTACCTCATCCGGGAAGACGACATCAAGGCCTGGCGCGACGCGAACGATCTGCATTTCATCCAGTGCGCCTGCCGCTTCACTGACACCTGCACCGCCTGCCGCCCGAACGAGGAGGCAAAATCCAAGCGCCAGCAGACCAAGCAGCTCATTCGCGAGCTCAAGAAGACGAATCCCGAGGTCGAGGCGCATATTTTCCGGAGCATGGAAAACGTCTGTCTCGATACGGTTATCGCCTACAAAACCGGCGGCCGGAAGATCTCGTTCCTGGAGAATTACGACCGGCCGCGCAAATCGGGCGAAACGGAGTAAGTTTCCTCTTTACGAATCGGGAAAAGTGTGTTACAATGCGGCGTCTTCTTTTTTGAGTCTCTAATTCTGAGGTGAACGCTTTGAACTTTGTATCGACTGCGCTGGACCCTGCCGCGCTCTCGTCCGGGAATTTATTCGTCCGGTCGCTGGCAGTATTTATTTCGTCACTGCTGCCGTTTATTGAAAATAAGGGCGCGATTATTTTAGCCGCCGCCCTCAAGCTCAAATGGTACCTTTCCTACCTTCTGACGTGCATCGGCTCGTATCTTCCGGTTCCGTTTCTGCTGCGGATGAAAAAGCACCCGCTCGGCAAAAAGGAAACCAGCCCGAAGCTGCTGCAAAAAGCGCATCAGGCGCTCGAAAAGCACGAGGCCCAGCTCAAAAAATACGGCCCTCCGGCGCTCTTTGTCGTCGTCTGCATTCCGCTCACAGGGGTCGGCTGCTGGATCGGCTCGACGCTTGCGCGGCTGACAGATATGGATGAAAAACGCGCGGGGCTCGCGATCCTGGGCGGGACGCTTGTCTCCGGACTCATCACGATTCTCGGCGTCTACGGCCTCATCGGCGGCATTCAGTATCTGCTCAAATAGGGCTTCCACGCGTGAATACGCGCGTTTTTTTGTATATTTTCAGCAAAATTTCGCAGAGAATGCCGCAAATTCTGTGGATAATCCCAGCGTTTTCCCCATTGACGCAGTAGGTAAATTGGTGTATTATAGCAGAAAGAAATTTGAGCGGTATTTTTCAGGGAAGGAGGCGAACGCAATGACGTTCCGTAACACCATGATGATGCGAATGTTATTCTCCCGGGCATGTAATATGGCCAGGTGCTTCGGCATGCGTTGCTGTACGCCTGAGAATAACGCTTGATTGAGCGCAAAAGCCATTTGCCCGGGAGCTGAGACAGCCCCCGGTTTTTTGTTGCTCAAATTCCTTCCATAAAATGAAATTTCTTTTCTGAATCAAAGGAGTATATCTCATGAAACAGTTCAAAAAAATCATTGCGCTGGCTCTGGCTCTTGTACTGAGCCTGTCTCTCGCCGCCTGCGCATCCAAGACCGAAACCGCCGCTTCCACCGAAACCGCTTCGACGGAAACCGCGTCCGAAGCCACTGAGAGCAAGGGCACCATCACTGTCGCCGCCAGTCCCACGCCGCACGCCGAGATCCTCGCGCAGGCCAAGCCCATCCTCGAGGCCGAGGGCTGGACGCTGGAGGTCAAGGAGTTCCAGGACTACGTGCAGCCGAACAACGTCGTCGAGAGCGGCGAATTTGACGCGAACTACTTCCAGCACATCCCCTATCTTGAGAACTTCAATGAAGAGCAGGGCACGCACCTTGTGAACGCCGGCGGCATCCACTATGAGCCGTTCGGCATCTACCCGGGCACGAAGTCCTCTCTGGACGACATCGCTGAGGGCGACACCATCGCTGTCCCGAACGACACCACCAATGAAGCGCGCGCGCTTCTCCTGCTCCAGGATAACGGTATTCTCAAGCTCAAGGACGGCGCAGGCCTCACGGCTACCGTTCTGGACATCGAGGAGAACCCCTACAACGTCGAGATCCTCGAGCTCGAGGCCGCGCAGGTCCCGCGTGTGAAGGACGAGGTCGCTTACGTCGTTCTCAACGGCAACTACGCGCTCGACGCTGGTTTCTCCGTCGCAAAGGACTCCCTCGCGTATGAAAAGTCCGACTCCGACGCGGCCAAGACCTATGTGAACGTCATCGCCGTGAAGGAAGGCAACGAAAACTCCGAAAAGATCCAGGCTTTAGTCGCCGCGCTCAAGTCCGATACCATCCGTCAGTACATCAACGATACCTATGACGGCGCAGTCGTTCCCTTTGACGACTGATTTCCACGCGCAGAGCGTACAGGATTTCCTGCTACGCTCTGTTTCCATGTCTAAAAAATCTTACCCGGACCATGTTCCGGGCAGAAACGAGGAATTTGATGAAACCGGTCATTCGATTAGAGCATATTGAGAAGGTGTTTCACGACGGGAAGGACGACTTTGAGGCGCTGCGCGACGTGTCGCTGGATGTAGAAGAAGGCGATATTTTCGGCATCATCGGCCTGTCCGGCGCGGGCAAGAGCACGCTCGTGCGCTGCCTGAACCTGTTGGAGCGGCCGACCTCCGGCAAGGTCTTTCTCCATGGGCAGGACATGACGGCCCTTTCCCCGGCGGAGATCCGCCGCTGCCGCCAGAAGATCGGCATGGTCTTTCAGCACTTCAACCTTCTCATGCAGCGCACCGTCCTCGGCAACGTCTGCTTCCCGCTGGAGATCGTCGGCATGAGCAAGAAGGACGCAAAAAAGCGTGCGATGGAGGTCTTGAAGCTCGTCGGCATTGCCGATAAGGCGAACGCCTATCCCTCGCAGCTCTCGGGAGGCCAGAAGCAGCGCGTGGCAATTGCGCGCGTGCTCGCCAACGACCCGGAGATCATCCTCTGCGACGAAGCGACGAGCGCCCTCGACCCCATGACCACAGAGTCGATCCTCTCGCTTCTGCAAACGATCAACCAGACCCAGCACATCACCATCGTCGTCATCACGCACGAGATGAAGGTCGTCCAGCAGATCTGCAACCGCGTCGCGGTGCTGGACGAAGGCCGCATTCAGGAGACCGGCCCTGTCAGCGAGGTCTTCACGCACCCGCAGACGAAAGCCGCCAAGCGGCTGGTGCTGGCAAGGATGCAGGACGCAGACGCGCCCTGTGTGAAGCTGGCCCTGCCGGAGGACGAGAAGGAACTGGCGGAGCTGATGGCCTATGTCAAGGCGCACAATCTCAAGGTATTGGAGGGTGAAGAGCATGTTTGAAGCCGGTATGGTGCAGACGCTTGTCGAAGGCGTCCGCGACACGTTGTACATGGTTCTAGCCTCGACGGCCTTCGGATACCTTCTGGGCCTCCCGCTTGGCATTCTTCTTTGCATCACGGGCGAAAACGGCATCCGCAAGAACCCCGTGATCTACCGCATTCTCGATATCGTCGTGAACCTGATCCGAAGCGTACCGTTTCTGATCCTGCTCATTCTTGTCTCACCGTTTACAAAGTGGCTCGTCGGTAAGAGCTACGGCGCGACGGCAACGGTCGTTTCCCTCGTCATCGCGGCGGCGCCCTTTATCGCGCGTATGGTCGAGTCCTCGCTCAACGAGGTCGATCAGGGCGTCATTGAGGCGGCCAAGAGCATGGGCGCGACGGACGGCACGATCATTTGGAAGGTCCTTATCGGCGAAGCCAGAACGTCTCTTCTTGTCGGCGTGACCATCGCGCTCGGAACGATTCTCGGGTACTCCGCGATGGCGGGTGTGCTCGGCGGCGGCGGTCTCGGCGATATCGCCATCCGCTACGGCTACTACCGCTGGCAGGGAGACGTGATGTGGGTCACCGTCATCCTGCTTGTTGCCCTTGTGCAAATTCTGCAAGGTATCGGCATGCTGCTGTCCAAGAAATTAGACCACAGACGCCACTAACGCTCGCGTAATGTTCGTAGGGGGCGATGTGCTCAATCGCTCCCTACGCGTTTTTTTAGAAATCTGTACAGCTTACCAGCAAAGGCCGCCGCACATGCGGCGGCCTTTTTCCAAGAAAGGACAACTCCCCATGAACCCCAAGAAAGAAGCCTTCCGCAGGGCCTTTATTGCGTCCGTCCCGATTCTTTGCAGCTACCTGTTTTTAGGCATGGCCTACGGTATTTTGATACAGGAGGCAGGCTTCGGGTGGGCGGCGAGCTTTCTTACGAGCGCAGTTGTGTACACGGGCGCGTTTCAGTTCGTGCTCATTACGTTCCTAGCCAATGGTACCCGGGCGGTCTTTGCCAGCTGCTGGCCGTTGCGGTCACGGCGCTCGTTCATAAGTGGAAGCACAACACGTTCCTGAGCATCATCCTCGGCACGGCCCTCTACATGCTCCTGATTCGCACTCTCTAAAATCTACACAAAAAAACGCACAGCCGACCGGTTGTGCGTTTTTTATACAATTCAGTGCGTTTTTGCCGGTTCGTCCTTGCCGGAGCTGCGGCGCTTTCTCGCCTTTTCCATTGCCTCGCGCAGACCGTCGAGCACTTCGTTGTTGCGCGTCAGCTTCCACTGCGGGAAGCTGTTGATCGTGCGGCGCTGCTGGGCGTTCAGGCGCATCTGCAGCTTCGCATAGAACCGTTCGCGCTCTTCCTCCGTCGTGCGGCGGATCTTCTCGCGCTCCTCCGCGCCGAGCTCTGCCGCCTCGCGAAGCTTCATACGCTCTTCGGCGCTCAATTCGCGGATACGCTCGCGGCCCTCCTCCGCTCCAAGGCGAAGCTTTTCGGAAAGCTCTCTACGCTTTTGCTGCAAGAGCACTGCGTACTCGGCAAAAACCGCGTGCGTGCCGAGAAGCCCCTTCACGGTCACGATGAGGTCGGATACAATACCGACAAATAGCATCGCGCAAATGATGTTCAGCGCCGGGTCCGTCAGCCTGTCGGTGAGGCTTTTGATAAACGGGTGCAAAACCAGAATCAGCACCACCGAGAACGCACCAAACACGACCGCACCGATGAGGCAGACTCGGCCCCCGATGTTGAATTTCCGCTTCGAGTAATCCCACCATCTGGCGTGGAACAGCTTTTCCATCAGCCATGACGTGAGGTATTCCAGACTGCACGTCAGAACTGCACCCGCGAAGAACAGCAGCACGGGATTTTGGATTCTGCCCAATACCAGCAGCACCAGCACCGCACCCGTGCCGTAGATCGGGCAGTAAGGGCCGTTCAGAAAGCCGCGGTTGATGAGCTTTCGCTGGCCAATGGAGCAAATGGTGCTCTCATACACCCAGCCGATGACGCTGTAGATCATCAGCCAGAGGAACCATGTTTCAATTGTCTTCATGCCGCTTCCTCACTCGTCCTTCAGCTCTTCATATTCCTCGTCAATGCCGTCCGGCCTCTGGTTTCGGACAATCTTCACGCAGAACCACGCGACACAGATGTTTAAAATGCCGTCGAGAAGCAGAGAAATTCCCATCAGGACCATGAGCGCCCGCGCCGCATCCGACGGCCGGATGACAAGCAGGAGCCCAATCACGCATGTGAGCGCCGCCAGAAGAAGCACCAGCCACCATTGACCGATACCAAAACGCTTCGCGTCGAGCGAAATCTGAATTTTAAATAGCCCGTCCGCCAGAACGGGGATACCGAAGACGATGCAAAGAAAGCTCATTGCGCCGTTCGGCCTTGCCAGCGTCACAATGCCGATCGCGATCAGCAAAATTCCAAACGCCAGATCATACTGAAACGCCAGCCGGAAGAGGTCGCGCGAAAAATAGCCGACCAGTTTGATGGCTCCAAAGACGATCATGCCCACGCCGAGAAGCCTTCCCAGCCAGACGACCGATGTGCCCGGCGACGTGATGAGCACGATCCCCAGCACACAGAACAAGACAGATATAACAAAATATCCAATTTTCGCCGTTTTCATCGGCACGACAGAACGCATTGCAAGCTCCCCTTTCGCGCAAATCCTGCGCAGTTCCTGTTTTCAAACGAGAGTATACCAGAGCGCTCTGTTTCCTGCCATGGACAACAAAAACCGGGTGTCTGAAAGACAGACATCCGGCTTCATTTGTCTGAAAATTGGGCAGGTGTCAGGCCTTCTTGCCGGACGCGCGGCTGTTTTCCAGAATCAGCTCCGCTACGCCCCGGTAGAGTTCCAGCACGCGCGCCATCTGCTCGCCCACATCCTGCTTCATGCCGCCGAGCATCCAGTCGATACAGAGGCCAAAGAGCTGGCACTTGATGAACCGGTGCAGCACCTCGCGGTCCTCCGGGGAAATGCACACGTCGGGATAAGCCGATTTCAGATACTGCTCGGTCATATACGCGCAGAGCTTCATGACGCTCGCCTCAAACGTGTCGCGGCTGACGGAATTATAGACGTGCATGATCGCGCGGCGGTTTTTCTGCGCATAATCCACGACTGTGCGGAACGCCTCTTCGATCTTGTCGACCGTCGGGTACTGCGCCATCAGATCGTTCGTCCGCTCGACGATGATCTCGCCCAGCAGCGACGGAATGTCCTGAAAATGATAATAGAACGAATTGCGGTTGATGCCGCAGCGCTCAACGATGTCACGCACGGAAATTTTGTTCAGCGGCTTTTCGTCCAGCAACTCCAGAAACGCCGCCTTGATCGCCTGCTTCGTAAAGTTTGCCATGGCCTCTCCTTTGTCTCGTCATGACGGATTCTTTGCTGTTATCATACCAGACTTCCGATCGTTTTGCAAGCTGCTCCAATGGGGCGTTACCTACCGCTTTCGCGGGAAACGATTCCGCGGCCTCCAGTCGGGTTCGTAGGGGGCGATGCCTACATCGCCCCGGCAATACGAACCGTTTTTACGAAAATCCAATGCGAATTCATAACTTCCCTTGGGTCGATGTGCTCAATCGACCCCTACGCATAATTTCGGCAGTTTTGCCTTGACCGCGAAATCAGCCCCCGGCTTTCGCCGGGGGCTGAGCTTCTTAGGGGATGCTGGGGCACACGGGCTTATTCATCGACAGACTCGTCAAAGTCCTCTTCGAGGGAAGCGTCGTCCTCGTCCTCTGCCAGCACGAACTGCTCGATGATGGCAGCCTGACGGGATGCTTCCTCCTGCTGGAGTTCGAGCGCTTCAAGATCAATATCGCCGCCGTCGACCGAGATATCGAGCGCAGCGCAGCAGTCAAAGAGCTTCTGCTGATTCTTCGCGGTGACCAGCTTCTTCTGGTCTTCTGTCAGCATATTGAATGCATCCAGAGCCTCCTGCACCTTCTCGCGATGGTCTTCCTTCACGCGCTTGGCCGTCGGAAGCTTCTTGATGAGCTTTTCGACTGCCTCTGCTGCATCCTCGTCTTCGATTGCCTGCGTAAGTGCCGCTTCGCAGTCTGTAAGCTTGGCAATCACTTCTGCGCTGTCATCCGCGTACTTCTTTGCGTTCTCGTTCAGCTTGTCGTAAGCCTTTCTGGCTGCCGAGATAGCAGACTTGTTCTTCACGATCACGTCTTCTGCTGCCGGAAGCTTTTCGATCTTGGCGATGACCTTGGCCGCTGCCTTCTCGTCCTTCATGTCCTGCGAAACAAGCTTCTTGAGCGCCTTTTCCGCGTTCGTCAGGAGCTTGAGGTTGTCTTTGCCGACGATGTTCTTGCCGACCTTGCCGAGGTCATTATAGGCCGCTCTTGCCGCATCGATCTCATCCGCATCGGTCTTGTCGTCGTGGTTATAGACAACAGGATTGGGCAGATCCTGAATCATCTTGATGACGATTTCCGCCGCGGACTGGTCATCGGCAACCTCTTCGAGCGCCTTCCGGAGCGCAGCTTCCGCCGCAGTCAGGGTATCAAGGTTCGAGACGAGCTTCTTCTGGTCATCGGTCAGTTCGTTATACGCTGTGCGGGCTTTTTCGATCTCTGCCTTGTCGGTGTAATCGACCCTCTCAGCCTTCGGCAGCGCCTTGATCAGCTTTTCGACCGCAGAGGCCGCCTTTTCGTTGGCCTTCATTTCCGCTTCGTTTGCATCGAGATAGTCTCTGCGCGCGGTGAACGCGTCCAGCGTGGCCTTTTCTGCCTCGGAGATGAAGGTCTTCTGTGCATCCGTCAGCTTATTGTATGCCGTCTCGACGGATGTGATCGTTCTGCGGTCATTCAGACCCATGCCGTCGGGCTCGCCGGTGAGCTTGGAGGCGATCAGGTCACTGACCTTTTTGGCCGCCCTCTCATTGGTCGCAAGGGACTTCCTGGCCACTGTGAGCTTTCTTCTTTCCTCTTTCGTGACAAGCTTTTTGAGTTCCGGCTCCATGCCTTCGTAGAGTTCTTCGGCCTTCTGCACGAACTGCTTCTCGCTCTCGGTCACGTTCTTTTCGTCCGTGATCTCCTGCAAGAGGCCGCGCAGGATGTAGACGTCCATGTTCTTCTCGTATTCTGCAAGCTTTGCCTCCGCGTCAAAGAGCTTTTGCGCCACCTGCGGATCGAGCATGGCCTCGCGGATGCCTGCATCCAGATCATTGTACGCGCTGCGGGCAATGGTCACGGCCTTTTCAAACGCTTCTGCATTGTCGCTCGAGATCTCGTCGGGAATCGCCTGGATCTTGTTGGCCACGTCGTCTGCCAACGCCTTGTACTGTCTGTATTCGTCGCTGTTCTCGTCGAGCTCGAGATAGTAGTTGACGGTGTAGTAGAAGTAGATCTTGTCGCCGTCTTCCACGAACTCGGCGTTGATCGCGTCAGCGTACTTGCCAGCGCGGGTGTACATCCAGCCGCTGTAGGGTCTTTCCTTCGTCGCTGCCTCGAGCTTCACGCCGTTCGGGTCGGTAATGGCGGCAATGTATCCGCCGTAGTAGCCGGCATAGGAATCGGAGGTGTACTCGGTGTCTTTGAAGAAGGCCTGCATGACCTGCGCAACGGTGATGCCGTCGCCGGTATCCTTGCCCTCGAACGCATAGGGATTCTCCTTGTTCGAGACGAAGCCGTCTACGTCCCGGCCATCGACAATGACCGTCACGCCAATGTCCGTTCCGGTACCCGGCTTTTCCGGCTCGTCGATATTCTGCTTGCCGTCGACCTTTACGGTCGTCGAAACCTCGTGCTTATAGAACGTCGCAAACTGCTCATACGCCCCATCCGGAGTTTTGGCGTCTTTCACAAACTTCTCATAGTACTTGGCGTACTGCGTGTAGGTCAGCCAGCTCTTGATCGTGACCTCGGTGTTGTACTCCGGCTGCGTCAGCAGCAGGTTTTCGTACTTGATGATGTTGCGTCTGCTGGAATAGAACGTGCGGTATGTTTCGCCGTAGGACGCCATCGGGTCATAGCCGGGATAATCGTCGGTGTAGATGCCCTCGACGTTCTTCACCTGATCAAGCGTCGGATAATCATAGCCGCCAATGTCGTTCTTGACGATCTTGTAGAACGGATGGAGGTCGGTCGTAATGTGCTTCTTGTCGGTGTTCTCGCCGCGGATGCTCTGCCAGTAGACTTCTTCCTGGGTGACCTCAGTCATGAGCGCCTTCGCGTCGTCGATCTCCTTCTGGGTCAGCGGCTCGATCGTAAACGTCAGGGTCGTCTCGCCGAGCACCTTGCCGGGCGTGCTCTTGCCGTTGACCTTTACACGCTCGCAGATCTGCACCTTGATCTTCGCTTCGACTGCGGGCTGTCCGGGCAGCGGACGATAGACGGTGATATGATAGCCGTTCACGTCTGCCACGTCGGGCGTCAGGCTCTCCAACTTCTGCATCTGACTGTAGTCGTAGTTGAAGATGCCCGCGTCAGACATCTTCTGGAGACTCGGGATCAGCAGATCGTCCTTGACAGGCTTCGTCAGGTCGACCTTCGCGCCGTAGTCATAGTAGTTGGTCACAAGACCGGGGAGTTTATCCTTGAGATTCTGCGACAGCACATTCTGCGCATCTTCCGTCTCGGGCTTTACCGTAATACGGAACGCATTTTGGAGCTTGAGCGTGCTGGTCTCGTCGTCCGCCTGGCTCATCATCGCATCGAGCGTGTAGTCGTCCAGATTGTTGTCGAAGAGCGTGATCAGCCACAGATCGAAGGTAGTTGCCGGCTGACCCATCGCGGGGCGGCGCGGCGTAATTTCGAGCCTGTTCGTGTCCTTCACGAACTCATACGTGACTGCGTTGTACGGCAGCGCCGTAAAGCCGATCTGGACGGTGACGCCGTCTACCGTGACCGTCTGCGGCGCAACGAGCTTCTGAGAAACCTTGCCCTCGACGACCATGCCGGTAAAGCTCTTATCCGTGCTGGTCTTTGCCGTATTGGTATTTTCGCCGCGGATGGCTTCCCATGTGAGCTGCTCATCGAGCGCCTTCTGCATGAGTTCCTGCGCTTTTTCCACATCCCAGCCGATGCGCACGTTCGCCGTAACCGTCTTCTCTGCGCCGAGTTTGGAAAGCTTGAACTGTACGCCGGTGTAGGTCACATACTTGGTGTCCGTGCCGCCCTCGCCCTGATAATAGGTGACGGTTCCGTCTTCTGCGAGGTACGAATGGTCGGTAACAGAGGTTGTCGTAAGCGTGCCTGCACTGACAAATTCGACCTCGATGCTGTTGTCATAGCCGTTGTCATACAACCAGTAGGAAACAGCGTCCATTACCGTCTCGTGGCCGCGGATCTGCACGGGCTGGACAAACGCATCCTTTGCCGACAGCGCTTTTTCGATGCTGCCGAGCACGTTTCCGGCCTCGGCTTTCACAGAGTAGAGAATAACGGTGATCTCGCGGCTCTTTTCTGCCGTACCCTTTGCCGCGGTCGCGGTGAGCTTGACGGTGATCGTGCCTGCCTCGGGGCGCGTGACCGCGCCGGTTTCCGCGTTCAGTGCGTCGCTGTCCGAATGCCAGGAAATCCGGCTGCCGTTTTCACCCGTCGCTGCAAGCACCAGCTGCGCCTGCGATTTGATATGGTATATGCCGTTGTTATCGGGCGTCAAAATGCCCTCGGTGTTGCTCAGGTCGATCTGCTCGCCGTATACTTCCAGATACTCGGCTTCTTTTTCCTTGCAGAACTGCTGATAGACGTAGGGTTTTGCGTCCTCCGGCGAGGTCAATACACCGCAGTCATAGCCCCAGCTGTCGCGGATGTACGTAAGGAGCATACTCAGGGAAGTCTCCGCGACAAACTCGTCTGTCTCCTCCTGCACCTGCGCGCAAAGCTCCTGTACAAGCGCCGCCTGGTTTGCATCTTTGAGGACAAGCGCGCGAACGTCGAGCGTGACTGCCTTTTCGTCCTCGGTCAGTTCCGCTTCTTTGCCGCCCAGCCATGCGTGGATCGGGTAGCCGCCGTTGATGCCGTCGGTATCGACATGATAGCGTTCCAGACCGAGATGATCCTTGATGAAGCCATCGCTCTGCATGACAGCCTTCGTCATCGCCGTGAGGCCGTCTGCGCTTCCGGCCGCGACCGCAGCTTCTGCCGCATCCTCGCGGTAGTAGCTGCCGGAGATCGAGCCGCTGTTCACGCCGACGAACGCGCCGAGCGCACCGCCCGCAGAACCGGTAACTGTACCTGCCGCGTAGCTGTTCGTAATGGCCGCAGTGTTTTTGGTCTGGCCGATGAAGCCGCCGACCGCCGTATAGCCGCTGCCCGCTTCCACCTTGACGGTACCGGTCGCGTAGCTGTTTTCCACCGTGCCGTACAGGTTGCCAACCAGACCGCCCATGTTGAGCTCTGCGTTCAGGCTCTTCATCGAGCAGCTGACGTTTGCAGCAGAACCGCAGTTGCGGATTAGCGTACCTGCGTCTGCGCGTCCGATGAGGCCGCCTGTTGTGCCGTAGGAGTTGATTCTGTGCAAAGAACCCGTGGTAAAGCAGTTTTCTACCGTACCTGCGCTGACGTCTGCAAGCAGACCCATGTTTGTGCCTTCTTTAATCGCACCGGAAACGGTAAGGTTTTTGATCACACAGGCTCCGACGAAGTCGAACAGACCCTTGCTGCCCGCAAGACCGGAAACCATGAAATATTTGCCGTCGAACGTACCAGTGTATTGATTGCTGGCCGTGCCGATGCCCGGCCATGTTTTGCCGTTGAGGTTGATGTTATCGGTCAGCGCCGCGTTCAGAGCCGTTCTGCCGCCGTTGACCGCATCTGCGAACCATGCGAGCTCTGCGGCGCTGGAGATCTGATACGTGCCGTCCGCGCTCTTTTTGGGCTCGGTCTTCGTCGTGCCGTCCCAGCCGATACCGGCATAGGTGAGCTTGACGGTGATGGTCTCGTCGCCGGAGACGGTGATCGCGCCGCTCTTGGAGACATAGTTTTCCTTCGAGACGGTGTAATCATACGTTTCGCCCTCAACGAGGGTATACGTGCCGTCGTCGTTTGCCGTCTGCGCGCCCTGTGCTGCATGGGTCACGGAGACAGCCGCGCCTTCCGGTTCGACGTTGAAGGTGATCTTACCGGTAGACAGTAGCTCGAGCGCAGCAACCGTGATGGCCTTGTTCTCGCCTTCCACCGGGAAGGAGACGTTTTCGACCGTCTTATAGCCAAACTTCGACGCCGTGTAGGTGTAATTGCCGTCCGGAAGCGTGTAGCTGCCGTCCTTGTCGGGGGTCACCACGTCGCCCTTTGCGTTCTTGACGGTGATGACCGTACCCTCCGTGCCAAGCGTGAAGGTAACCTTCGAGAGCGCCTCGGTGCGGAAGTCCTTGAGCTTGACATGATAGGGGCTTTCGCCGCCTCCATAGACGTACGGCTGTTCATAGGTCAGCGTCAGCTTATCGCCTGCGGCAAGATCCGTCGCGAAAGTCTTCCACGTTGTCTCGTCGTAAGCCTCCAGCAGCGTCTTTGTTCCGTTCTTGACAACGAACGGATAATCCTCATCGCTCGTTGTCGAGCCATAGTAGGAGAAGTACAGGCGCAGCGCCTTTTCTGCGGTCAGGGTGATGGTCGCCTTGCCGTAGTTTCTCACGCTGTCACTGATCAGATAGTCGCCCGCAGCGTCCTTGACCGCCTTGTAGGGATAGACGTTGCTGTTTGCGGCGATGATGCCGTCGCAATTTGCGAAGAAGTCTTCAAACACGGGCTTCCGCGCCAGCGTGACGCGGATCTCGCCGCCTGCTTCCGCCAGTTCAAGCTCGCCCGCCGCATCATCGCACTTCGCGTGCGAAACGGTGTAGGTATACGTGCCGACCGGAAGCGTGCAGGACTCCGCCGCGTCCTCTGCGATCGTCTCGTTATAGACGATCTCGCCGCCCTTGCAAATCACGACAGTGTATGGCTTTTCGCAGCCCTCCGGCAGCGTCACATGGAACGTGACCGTCGCATTCTTGAGTTCCGTAAGCGCCGGAACTGTGATGTTCTTCGTCTCGCCGCCCGCAACGGTAAACTCGCCCGTCTCGTCCTTACAACCAAACTTCGAGGCGGTGTAGGTGTAGGTACCGGCAGGCAGCGCGACGGAACTTGCGCCGCTCGCAGGCTCATAGGTTTCGTTGGTTTCCTTGTTGGTGAACACAAGGGTCGCGGCCTCGGTTCCAAGCGTAAAGTTCACAGTCGCGAGCTTGACCGTTTTGAAGTTCTTGAGATAGACGTAATATGTCGACGCGTTATAGTATGTCTGATACTTGAGCGTCAGCGTATCTCCGGCGTTCAGGTCGATGGAATAGTGTTCCCATTCCTTGCTGTTCTGGAACTCCTTCGTAGCCGTACTGGCGTTGTTCTTGATGACCTTGAGCACGTAGTTGCCCGTATACACGTAAGGCAGCACGTCAAAGCTCAGGCTCACATTCTCCGTCACCGTAAAGGCGATTGTCTGCGTTTTGTAGCTGCTGGTCGTGGATTTGAGGTAGTTACTGGCCTCATCCTTGACAGGCGTCCACGGGTTGGACGTGTCGTTCTTCACCGCAACGCCTTCACAGTCCTCGAAGAAGTCGGAAAAGACGAGCTTGCGGGTCAGCGTCTTCGTTTCCGTGACCGCGCTGCCCGATACCGTGAAGCTGCCCGTCACATCGTCGCAGTTCGGGTGCGTGATGGTGTAGGTGTACTCACCCGCCGGAAGCGTCGTGGTGTTTTCGCCCTTGAGCGTGCGCACGGTGGCAGCGCCCTGCTTGATGGTGATCGTGTAGCTGTTTTTGTCTTCTGCGGGAATCGTCTCGGGGATTTCCAGATCGAATGTCACTGTCTGGCCGGGAAGCTGCTGGAGCGTAATGGTCTTGGAAACGTCCTTGTCCGTGACCTTGATCGTGTCCGTCGCAGTCTCGTAGCCGAAGGCCGAAGCTTCGTAGGTATACGTGCCCGGAGTAACGGTATATTTGCCGTTCGTGCCGGTGACGGCCTTGCCCGCCGCGTCCTTGAGCGTCAGGCTCGCGTCCGAAGGAACGGTCGTAAGCTCGAGCGCGTACAGCTGCGCAAACACGAAGTCCTTGAGCCAGACGCAGTCCTTGCCGTTGTTGCCGCTGGAGTCCTTCCGGAAGGTCAGCAGCTGTTCTTCGCCCGGCTGAAGCGAGAAGCTCACCTGCGTCCATTTGGTTTGATTGTACTTTGTGGCATTGTAGGCGTATCTGCCAAGCACCAGATAGTCGTAGTTCGATTCGGAGTCGGTCTTGTACGAGAAGCTGATATTTCCGGCAGGCGCGTCATCCTTCAGCTTGATGGAAACCCAGACCTCGGAGTTGCCCATGTCCTGGCTCTTGGACTGGAGCGCGCCTTCTTCTTCGTCGTAGGCAAACTCCTCTTCATCGTTGCCGGTATAGCTCGAGTTGTGGCCGTAGGTGATCGTCGCGTACGGACGAAGCTGCTGGAACACGTCGGGCCGTCCCTGAATCTCGACCTGATAGGAAACGCTCTTGCCCTTGTAGGAAAGCAATACATCGGCCGTTCCCTCTTTTGACGAGTCAAACGCCGCCGTCACACCCTTGGCCGCAAAGTCCGCCGCAGAAATCTCCTTGTCGTCTGCGTTCGTATAGTGAACCGTCAGAACGAGTCCGTCCGTCTTGAGCTTCTCGTTCTGGAAGTAGGTAAGCTTCGTCGCAGGGGTCGTCACCTCGAGGCTCTCGACCTTTGGAAGCTCAATTGCCAGCGTGCCGGCCGCGAGGTCGACGCTGCCCGCCGTATCCTCATAGCCCTCTTCCGTGGTCGTGGCCGTGTAGGTATACGCGCCGTCCTTGAGGAGCTTATAGCTGCCGTTCGTTTCCGCAACTGTATTACCAGCTGCGTCCTTGATTGTTACAAGCGCGGACGCGGGGTTCTTCGTGACCGTGAGGCTGACCCACGCAGTATCGTCCTCGTCCAAAGAGACGGTAACCGCCGAAAGCGTCGCGCCGTCGTTCGCCTCCTTCTCGGAAACTGTGAACGCATCGCCGTTCTTTGTCTCGTAGCCCGCGCAGCAGACCGTGTAGGTATACGCGCCCGCAGGCAGTGCGAGCGTCTGCTTTGCGCCCGTTCCGGAATAGAACGCCTTGCCGTCTTTCAAAACGGTAAGCGTTGCAGAGGCAGGCGTGATGTGGAAGACCTTGCTTGCCGTCGGCGTTTCCCAACTCAGCGCGGGATAGTCGCCGCTCTTTGCAATAAAGCCGCTTCCGAGCGTCGTCGCAAAGTCCGCAGACTTCATTTCGCTTTCGGTCTTGAAGGCGCTCTTTGCATCTACCGTAAAGCCGCTCTCCGCAATGTCAGTCGCTGTGCCTGTCAAAGCATAGCAATTATTGACTGTGCCGCTGGTTCCTGCAGCAATCGCCGCAACATCTTTGTCAGCAGAAATTGTGCCGACGGAGAAGCAGTTCTGGACGGTCGGCGCAGTACCGCTTGACGAATTCTTTTTTCCATAGCCAAGGATGCCCGCTGCGTAAGCGGCTGCCTGTACTGTGCCGCTGTTGCTGCACGAATCGATCGTCTGACCGGCAGCAAGATTGCCGACAATGCCGCCCGCATAATAGCCGGACGCCGTGATCGTCCCTGTGTTGCCGCAGCCGATGACCGACACTTCATTCGCATCGCTCTGGCACGAGCCAAGAATACCGCCGACTTTTTCCTTTGCAATAATAGTAGCTGTATTCTTGCAGTTTTCAATTTTGATAGGACCGCTATACGGATTTGCAAAACCTGCAATACCGCCAACGTTTCCTCTGCTGGCTGCGTCGATTTTGCCTGCCAAAATCACATTTTTAACCGTGACGGTTTTTCCTGCCGCGCCGGTCAGGTTTTTGAACATACCAACGTAGTTCGCCGTACCTGTAATATCCAGCGTCACGGTATGTCCGTCGCCATCAAACGTGCCGCTGAAATTATTTCCATACGGTGCGGTGATGATAATATCCGCTTTAAGGATATAGTCCCCGCTTGCTGGCATCGTGGCAAACTCTTCCGCCGATGTGATTTCAGTCGGGGCGTCTGCCGCCGCTGCCACGGTCGGGAACATGCCCAGCACCATGACGAGCACCAGCAGAATACTTACCAGTCTCTTCTTCATAAATACCTCCTGTTTTTTAGAGCCGCCCTCCAAGACCGCCCTCTTTCACAAAGCGCTCGCGCGCAATTTGACAAAAAAACCCGTGCAGAAACCGACTGCACGGGCGATAAGATACAGAAAAAGCCCGTGCTCGGTTTGGGCAAGCACGAAACCAGCTAACGTATCTGACTTATCCGCATATTGCGGCATCACAGTGACCGACTCGCGGGGCTTCTCACCCCATTCCGCCTCCGGCGCTTTGCCGGAACGCTGTAACTATTCATTTAGCTTCATTATAACGATGCGAGGAAGTATTTTCAAGTCCTTCCCCCCGTTTTTTCGTGTGAAAAATCGTATGATGATAAACCATATTATAAAAGCGGCAGACAGTCGCCTGTCCGCCGCTTACGTATTATGGGTGCTTTCGTGTCCATCGGGCGCAGAGCGCCGCAATGCGCGGAACCGCCCGCTCGAGAAGCTTGTCGTCCAGCCAGAAAATGACGTTCCCGCCCAAGATGAGCGCGAGTGACAGCCACAAGCCCATCGAGAAGAGCTCCTCTCGCAGCGCGTCCAGCCGGAAGATAAAAAGAAGCGCGCCGTATACCGCGAAAATCGCCGCGTTGAAAAGAAGAAGCTTGAGCGCCGCGCGCCGGGGCTTTTTCATCCGGTCGAGCTTCGGCTTTACGATCGGGTAATATCCCAGCGCGAGGAAGATGGCCGCCGCCTCCTTGTCGGGCGCAAGCAGCAGACTCAAAATCGCGCTCGCAGCGAACATCGCCCAGCTCAGCCTTTCTCCGCAAAGGATCAAAACCGGCACGAGCGTCATGCTCGCGAGCACCGGGCAGCAGTACGTCGCGGCCGGGAGAATCGTCCCCATCGCCATGATCGCCACCGCCAGCGCGCACAGAACCCCGCACAGCGCCAAGTCGCGGCTCGAGCGTTTCATCAGAACGTTTTCTCGCGCAGCAGGTCATACTTGATCTGCCAGAGCTTCTGCGAGAGGTCAACATAGTAGGTGTGCGGGTTATCAAAGCGCTTGACCTCGTCCCAGAGCGTGTCGATCTGCTGCTGGCAGTAGGCCTTGATCTCGGGAAGGGTCGGGAGCTTGTAGACGAGCTCGCCGTTTTTGAAAATCGGGACCATAAGCTCTTTTGCCTTGAAGTTGTAGACGGTTTTGCGCTTCCACGTCGCCTCGGGGTCGAAGATCTCGATGTCCTTCGTATCGTCGACCGTCTCGTCAAACACGCACAGATAGTCTGCGATCGCCTTGCCGGTGTCGTTTCCGAAGAAGCGGTAGAGCTTTTTGAAGTGCGGGTTTGTGATCTTGCCGACGTTTTCGCTGACCTTGATCTTCGGGATGACGTTCCCGTTCTCGTCTTCAATCGCCGCAAGCTTGTAAACGCCGCCGAAGACCGGCTCGGAGCGCGCGGTGATGAGCCGCTCGCCGACGCCGAACTGATCAATTCTCGCGCCCTGCAAAAGAAGGTCTCGGATGAGATATTCGTCCAGCGCATTGGAGCACGAGATCGTACAGCTCTCCCAGCCCGCGTCATCTAACATCTGCCGCGCCTTTTTTGTCAGATATGTCATATCGCCCGAGTCTAACCGAATGCCGCACTTGGTAAGTCCCTTGGGCTTTAAGACCTCGTTGAACGCGCGGATGGCGTCGGGAATGCCGCTTTGCAGCGTGTTATACGTGTCGACCAGAAGCGTCGGGTTATCGGGGTAGATTTCGCAGTAGGTCTTGAACGCCTCATACTGGCTCGGGAACATCTGGACCCACGAATGCGCCATCGTGCCGCCCGCCGGAACGCCGTAGAGCTGGTCGGTGAGCGTGCAGGCCGTGCCCGCGCAGCCTCCAATGTATGCCGCTCTCGCGCCCAAAATCGCAGCGTCGCTTCCCTGCGCGCGCCTGGAGCCAAATTCGAGCACCACGCGGCCCTTTGCTGCCCGGCAGACGCGGTTCGCTTTTGTGGCAATGAGGCTCTGGTGGTTGAGCGTCAGAAGCAAAAATGTTTCGACCAGCTGCGCCTCGATCGCGGGCGCGCGCACGGTCAGAATTGGCTCCTTCGGGAAAATCGGCGTCCCCTCCGGCACCGCCCAGATGTCGCCCGTGAAGCGGAAGCTTTTCAGGTAGTCTAAGAAATCCTCGCCGAAGATGCCACGCGTACGCAGATACGCGATATCGTCCTCTCCGAAGTGCAGGTTCTGGATATACTCGATGGCCTGCTCCAGACCCGCCGCGATGGCAAAGCCGCCTTCATCGGGCACCTTGCGGAAAAACAGATCAAAGTATGTGATCTTGTCCTGCATGCCGCTTTTGAAGTAGCCGTTCGCCATGGTCAGCTCATAGAAATCGCAGAGCATGGTCAGGTTGATATTCGGATTCGTCTGCATGATGTTCGTTTCCTTTCTTTCATTCCGGATAAAAATTCATCCGGAATTCTGTACGGTTTACCATACGGGCTTACTATATCATATTATTTTCCATCCGCCAACTGTCTGGCGCGGACAAATTTGCTTTTTTGCTCTTCTATAAGGCCATATTTCCGCGAAAGCTCGCCCGCGAAGGCAAGAAGCGCCTTGCCGTCTCCCCGCGTGCGCTCGAGCTCCAGCTCGCAGAAGGGCTCCTTGCGGCAGCCTCCCAGCAGTTCTCCCCCGTCCGCGCAAATTTCGCACGTCGTGCCGTCCGGCAAGCGAAGCGGCTGCGTCAGCCGCACAAATTCCGCACCGCAGACCATCTCGAGCCCGGGCTTTGTCAGCGCCAAGAGCTCCTCCGGCGCGCCCTTGGAAACGAGGGTTTCGACCGCTTCCTCCGGCGTTTTTCCTTCGCATTCCCACTCGCCGCGCGCATACCCCTCGCCGGGTGTTTTCATCGTCACGACGCTCTTTTCGTTCTCCTGCCGCACGCGGAGCATCCATTTGCGGCTCGAGAGCGCTCCGTCTGCCGTATCAAAATACGTCGTGCGCATGTGAATTTCGCGCAGCTTCTCCTGCGCAAACTTCACAACCTGCACGTCGCGCAAAATCTCTCCCATCTGCTCGACGCTCTTCGCGCGCAGCTTGATTTCAAACTCGGTCGCCATAAAAGCCCTCCCGTTTGCTTTGTTGGCTTTATTCTACGACGTTTTTGCTGTATACGCAAGCGAATTCTCGGGAAGCTCTGATTGAATCAGAGCTTCCCCTATTTCCCGCTCCATTTCCCGACAGGCTTTTTCTGTCATTTCTGCTAGACTGACAGACATCACAAAAGCGGAGATGGAAGCCATGAAAAAACGCGCAGTCACACGTTCGCCCGCAGCGCGCCGGTTCGCTTCGGCGTTTTCGTCGTCCTTCCTGCGTCTGGGGCTATACGCACTGGGCGCGGCAGCCGCGGGCTTTTTGCTCGGCGCGGCACAAATCGGGGACGTGTGTCTTCCGGCGGCCATTGCGCTGACGGCAGCGCTGCCGTTTTCTCTGGCGGCGGTCTTCGCCTACGCGGGCGCGGCGCTTGGATATTTCGCGTTCTGGGGCGCGGCGGGCGCGGTCGAGCCGGTCGCGGCGGGATTTCTGATCCTGGCCGCGTCGTGCCTGTTCCATGACGTAATTCCACCCTCGCGCCGGTGGTTCTTTCCGCTGCTCTCGTCCGGCATCTACGCGCTGACAGCGCTCATTTTTCTCCTGAGCGCCCCGGTCCACACGAGGGCCATCTGCATCTTTGCAGGAAAATCCGCGCTCGTCTGCCTGTGCACGTATCTTTTCGCTGGCCTGCCCGAAAAACGCGCGGAGAGCATTGCGGCACTTGGCTTCGGGCTTCTTCTCAGCGGAAGCAGGCTCATGCTCCTGCCGGGATTGCCGCTCAGCGTGATTTTATCCAGCTGCGCAGTCTTTTTGTGCAGCGGGACGCGGGAATTCTGGCTGGCCTCGGGCGTGTGCGCAGTTGCCTTAGACCTGAGCTTCCGGCCGGGCTACAGCGCGGGCGCGATGCTGTTTCTGGCCGCGCTCACGTGCCACTATCTAAAGCCCCGCTTTGCTGCTTTGCGCGCGTGCGCCTATTTTCTCGTGCTGGCCCTTTCGTCGTTTCTCTTTGGCGCGGGGCAGACGATGTTCCCGCCCGGTGTTTTTCTGGGGACGGTGCTGGGCCTCATTTTGTGGAAGCCTGTCCAGCCGTTTCTTGCCGCGCGCGATTTGCCGCTCGACGCGGCGCGGGAAAAGGCACTCACGGCAGCATCAGGCGCTTTATGGTCGCTTGCAACGGATCTGCAGCGCGGGTGTACCAGTGGGTTGGAGCCACAGAGTGCCGCGGTTTTTGACAAGGCCGCCGAAGAGATCTGCCGCTCGTGCGCCAAGTGGAGCGTCTGCTGGGAGCAGAACGCGCAGGAAACCTTCCGCCTGCTCAGCCGCGCCTCGCGTGGGATCTTGCGCCGGGGAGAAGCCAAGCGCGACGATCTGCCGCCGCTGTTTTTAGCCCGCTGCTGCCACACGGACAGCTTCCTGCGCGCGGTCAACGATGCGCTCTCCACGCAGCTTGCCAAAGTGCAGTACCAGTCGCGCCTTGCCGAAAGCCGCCAGATCCTCTGTGACCAGTACCGGGTCCTCTCCCGCCTTCTGCAAAGCCTCAGCGAGCGCGCTCCCGGCCAGAGCGAGCCGGACGCATATCTTCCCGAGCTTGGCTTCCGGGCGACGGGTCTTCGCGGCTCAAATATCTCCGGCGACTACGGCGCGAGCTTCCGCGTGGGCGAATGGTATTACCTGCTTCTGTGCGACGGCATGGGCTCGGGCGAGGAAGCCCGGAACGAGGCCATGGGCACGAGCGCCCTTCTCAAAGAACTGATCGAATCGGGTCTGGAAGCGCACGACGCGATGCAGACGATCAACGGCCTTTACATCCTGCGAGACGGCGGCGGCTTTTCTGCGATCGATCTGTTGCAGGTGAGCCTTGTCTCGGCCGAAGGTTTTTTGCACAAATGGGGCGCTGCCCCATCATTTCTAAAATTCGGCCGGACGCTCCAGACGCTCGGCTCTCCCCTGCCGCCTCCGGGGCTCGGCGTAGGCCGGAGCTACGGCCCCGCGTGCATCCGGGTATCTTTACAGCGCGGAGAGGCCTTGATCCTCACCAGCGACGGTGTGGATACGGCGATGGCCGAGCGGTACCTGCAAAGCTGCGGAGAACTTCCGGTGCGGGAGCTTGCCGCCGGTGTGGTCGGAAGCAGCGAGGACGCGATGCCCGACGACCGCACGGCCGCCGTGTTAAGACTAAAGCTCATCGAGTCGCAGAGCCGCACAAAAAAGCATGTTCTGTCGCATATCAATTTGTTCTGAGTATCAAAATTCCCGCAAATCGCCCGAATTTGCGTAGGGGCGGACGACTCTGTCCGCCCAAGGGAAGTACCGAATTCGCCGAAGACTTTCGCGTTTTGGACGTGCAATTTGCCGGGCGGACAGGGTCGTCCGCCCCTACGGTTTTTCGGAATCTTCCGAGAGGCGCGTAGGGGGCGATGCCCACATCGCCCCGGCATGTAAATCCGATTTTACGGAGATTTTTGGCGAATTCGATGGTACCCAATGGGGCGATGTGGGCATCGCCCCCTACAGACTGAATTGAACTGTGTACAAAAACTCCCTGCCCGGTTTTGCCGGACAGGGATTCTTATTCTCAGAGGACCTTCGCGAGGAAGTCCCGGAGTCTCTCGCTTTTGGGGTTTGTGAAAATTTCGTCGGGCGTGCCCTCTTCGAGAAGCTTACCGTCGGCCATGAAGAGCACGCGGTCGGCGACCTCGCGGGCAAAGCCCATCTCATGCGTCACGACGACCATCGTCATGCCGGACTTCGCAAGCTCCTGCATGACCTCCAGCACCTCGCCCACCATCTCGGGGTCAAGCGCGCTCGTCGGCTCGTCGAAGAGCATGACCTCGGGCTGCATGGCAAGGGCGCGGACGATGGCGACACGCTGCTTCTGTCCGCCGGAGAGCTGGCTCGGATACGCGTTCGCGCGGTCTGCAAGGCCGACGCGGCCCAAAAGCTCCAGCGCCGTCTTTTCCGCTTCCTCTTTTGATTTGTGCAGCAGCTGCATGGGCGCGATCGTCATATTTTTGAGGATCGTCATATGCGGGAAGAGATTGAAATGCTGGAACACCATGCCCATCTTCTGGCGGTGGAGGTTAATATTGCAGTTTTTGTCGGTGATATCCACGCCGTCGAAGAGGATCTGCCCGCCCGTCGGAAGCTCCAGAAGGTTGAGGCAGCGCAGGAATGTCGACTTGCCGCTGCCGGAAGGGCCGATCACAACGACGACCTCGCCCTTGTGGATCTCCTCCGACACACCGTCTAACGCCCGGATCTTTTCGTCCTGCGTCTGCTTGCCGCCCTTGAAGTGCTTTTGAAGGTCTGTCACCTGAATCAGAACGTCAGTGGTCACTGCTGCGAAGCCTCCTCTCCAATTTCCCGACCAGCCATGTGAAGAACACGACCATCACGAGGTAGATGAGCGCCACCACAATGAGCGGCATAAACGCCGAGAACGTCCGGCCCCGGATGATATCGCCGCCCTTGGTAAGGTCCGTCACCGCGACATAGCCCGCAACGGACGTTTCCTTTAAGAGCACGATAAACTCGTTGGCAAGCGCCGGGAGCACGTTTTTGAGCGCCTGCGGCACGATGATAAAACGCATCGTCTGCACATAGTCAAAGCCGAGCGACCGTCCGGCCTCCAACTGCCCCTTGTCGATGGCCATAATGCCGCCGCGGATGAGCTCGGCCACATATGCGCCCGAGTTCACGCCGAAGGCCAGCATCGCCACGCCCACGCCGTTTCTGGACGTTGCGAAAATAATGTAGAACATGATCATCAGCTGCACCACGACCGGCGTGCCGCGGATGACGGTCAGATAAATTTTACAGAGGATATCTCCAATGTGAAGAAGCGTCTTTCTCGCGCCCGGGCGCATCCTGTCCGCGTTTTGATCCCACGTCGAGCGGATGATGGCGACCAGCGTGCCGATGACAATGCCGAGCAGCACCGCCGCGAGCGTGATTTTCAGCGTATTTCCAAGACCGGTCACGAGGTATTTCCACCGGTTATCTTCTACGAAGTTCAGGATAAACTCTGCCTGGAGCTTTGCAAACCACTCGTTCAAAGCCACGGCCTCCTTTCATGCGGCGCGCGGAGGAAACTGCGCGTCTCCCCCGCTGTGCCGCGATGTAAAATCTTAGTTTGCGGAAATGTACTTGTCGACGATCTTCTGCACCGTGCCGTCGGCGATCAGCTCTTCCAGCGCCTTGTTAAACGGCTCCGTCAGCTCGCTGCCCTTTGCAAAGGCCGCCGCGTAATCCTCGACCGCGTAGGCGGTGTCCAGAACCTTGAGGCCTTCGTTTGCCGCGACGAAGGATTTAGCCGGCTCATTGTCGATAACAACGCAATCTAACTTCCCGGAGACGAGCGCCGCAACAGCGTCCGCGCCCTTGTTGAACCGCTGGACATGATCGTCGCCAAAGTCGTCCGAGCAGTAGATATCGCCCGTGGTGTCCTGCTGGACGCCGATCTGATAATCCGCGCCGTCAGCATAGAGATCGTCAACAGAGGTGATCGGGGAATCTTCCTTTACAACGATGGACTGAATGCCGGTCGCGTAGCTGGTGGAAAAGTCCACGGACTGCTTGCGCTCGTCGGTGACGGTGAGGCCCGCCATGGTGAAGTCCGCCTTGCCGCTCGAGACAGCGCCTAAGATCGCGCCGAACTCAATGTCCATGATATCTAACTTGTAGCCGAGCTTTTCGCAGATGGCCGTCGCGATTTCCACGTCGATACCGGCGGGCTTTTCGTTCTCGTAGAACTCATACGGCGGGAAGGCAACGTTCGTCGCCATGGTGAGCGTCTTCTCTTCGCTGCTGCTTGCAGCCGTCTCGGTGGATGCGGTTTCGGTTGCGGCTGCTGTGTCCTGCTTGGACGCGCAGGCAGCCAGCGAGCAAACCATAAGGATGCTCAGAAGCAATGCGATGATCTTTTTCATATTCTCTTCCTCCATAAAATCGTGTGGTTGTTTTTGATGTCATAATTATACGCACCTAATGTATAAATATCAAGTCCTTTTTGCATGGGATTCTGCACAATCTTCCATCTCACATTTGTATTCATTTGTATAAACTTAATAATTCACGCATATATACATAAAATATGCAGTCTTCCGGAATAATCCGAGAGACTGCATATCGTTTGTTCTTGTATATTATGCGTCAGTTTTCTGCATACCGTGACAAAAACTGGCGCGTACGCTCCTGCGTGGGGTGCTCGATGACCTGATGGGACGCACCCTGTTCAACGATCACGCCGCCGTCCATGAAAATGACCCGGTCGGCCACGTCTCGGGCAAACGCCATCTCGTGCGTCACAATGATCATCGTCATCTTCTGCTCAGCGAGCGACCGGATGACGCGCAGCACTTCGCCCGTAAGCTCGGGGTCGAGCGCGGACGTCGGCTCATCGAAGCAGAGAATGTCGGGTTTTAAAGCCAGCGCGCGCGCAATTGCGACTCGCTGCTGCTGCCCGCCGGAGAGCTGGTGCGGATAGAGGTTCATTTTTTCGCCGAGGCCCACATCTTTGAGTAACTTCTCCGCGTTCTGCCGGATCTCCTCGTGGAGCTCTTTTTTGCGCGCGTGGTAATCGGGCTGCTCCTTGGCAAGAAGCTCGCTCGCGAGCATCACGTTTTGCAGCGCCGTATATTGCGGGAAAAGGTTGAAGTTCTGGAACACCAGCCCGAAATGCAGCCGCTTTCTGCGAATCTCGCTCTCTTTTTGCGTGGCAGGGTCGTCCGCGTCAAAAAGTGTTTCGCCATTCACTAAAATTTTCCCCTCGTCGGGCGTCGTCAGGAAGTTGAGGCAGCGAAGAAGCGTCGTCTTGCCGCTGCCGGACGAGCCGATGATCGCGACGGACTCGCCCTTCTCTAAGGAAAAGTCAATGCCGCGCAGCACGACGGTGTTCTTATCAAAGGTTTTGCAGATACCCTTTACATCCAATACAGCCATGTCGCGCCTCCTTACGCCTTAAAGTAGTCGAGCTTCCGCTCTGCCCAGCCGAGCAGAAGCGTGAGAATGCCGGAGAAAATGAGATAATAAACGCCCGTGAAGAACAGCGGCCAGATCGCGCCCGAAATGCCCTGCGAGCCCTTCATGAACGCCTGCCCTGCCCAGATGACCTCCTGCAGCGCAATGATGCGCGAAAGCGACGTATCCTTGACGAGGGTGATAATTTCGTTCGACATCGGCGGGACGATCTTCTTGACCATCTGCAAAAGCGTGACCTTGAAGAAAATCTGGCTCTTCGTCATGCCGAGCACCTGACCGGCCTCCTGCTGTCCCTTGGGAACGCCCTGAATGCCGCCGCGGTAAATTTCGGAGAAATAGCAGGCGTAGTTAAACACGAACGCCACACTCGAGGCGACAAAGCGCCCGGTCTCGCCGCTTCCCCAGATATTCTTTTTCCAGACCAGACCGGGAAAATAGTAGATGACCAGCAGCTGGAGCATCAGCGGCGTGCCGCGCACGACCCAGATGACAAGCCGGGTAAGTAACCGCACGGGCTTAAAATCTGTCACGAACCAGGCCTGCACCTTCTGCCACCAGGTGAGCTCGCGCAGATTGACATGCTTTAATACGGCCGGCCGCAGGAAGCCGAAGGCCGCCCAGTTGCTCATGGAGCCGAAGGCGATGATCAGGCCCAGCGGGATCGCGCCGATGAGCGTGATGGCAAAGAGCTTGAGCGTCTGCAAAAAGCCTGTGTTCAGCGCCTGAAAGACGATGGGAAACTGCTCAGAAAACGTCGTCATGGGAAAATCCTACCTTAAATCGTTCTATTTGCGGGCAATCGCCCTTCGCCGGAACATTTCCAAAAGCGCGGTGCTTCCCCGATGCGCGATGCGCACCGGGGAATTGGAGAATCACCGAATGGTTGGGATTGTTTTAACTGTGATTACTGCGCGATGAGCGCGGCCTGGATGCCGTAGGTCTCGGCGCACTCGAGCATCGAGCCGTCCGCATAAGAAGCTGCGAAGAAGCTGTTGAGCATGGCCGCGAGGTCAGAACCCTGACGGAAGCCGACGCCGTACTGCTCGCCCTCTTCGGCGTTGAGGCTGACGGTGTAGGTGAGGCTGTCATAGCCGGTACCTTCGCCGACCATTGCGCCTGCCATCAAAGAGTCGATGACTGCCGCGTCCGCGGTGCCGGCTGCAACTTCCATAAGAGCGGTGGCCTGATCCTTGACCTCGGTGAAGCTGTAGCCCAGCTTTTCGACCTCAGCCTTGCCGGCGGAGCCGGATTCGACTGCGAAGTTGAGGCTGCTGCAAGCGTCGACGCTCTGGAAGTCCGCCGCCTTGTCGGCCGGAACCACGACGACCTGAGAGTTGTTGCAGTATGCGTTCGAGCAGGCCATGGCGCTGGTCACTTCGTCCGTGAGGGTCATGCCGTTCCAGACGCAGTCGATGGTCTTTGCGCCGAGCTCCATGATCTTGTTGTCCCAGTCGATCTCAACGAATTCCGCTTCCACGCCGAGGCTCTTTGCAAAGGCCTTGGCCATGTCCGCGTCAAAGCCGATCCATTCGCCGTTCTCGTCCTGATAGTCCATCGGGGCGAAGTCGGTGATGCCGATGACCAGCTTGCCGTTTGCCTGGATGTAGGCGAGATCGCTGTCAGCGGCGGCCTCTTCGGCTGCGGGAGCCTCTTCGGCTGCTTCTTCCGCGGCGGGCGTTTCGGCCGGAGCGGTTTCGGTGCTTGCAGCGTCCTCAGCGGGAGCTGCGGGTTCGGTCTTGGCGGCGCATGCAGTGCAGGCGATGAGCATCATGCAGGCCAGCAGCAAAGCGATGATCTTTTTCATGGTTTGTTCCTCCTGTTTGGTTCGTTTCGTTCTGGCGAACTGTTTGTTTATCATGGTGATACTTTATCATACTAACGAGGTAATGTAAAGAAGCAATATTGCATGAAGAAACCGCCGAAGCCAATCGACGGTTTGTTCGTTTTGCATAAACTGTCAGAATCCGACCTCAGATGTCGAACACGCCGAGCATCACGATACCGGCCACGACCAGCGTGATCATCGCGTAATGCTTCCAAGAGAGCTTTTCCTTGAGGAAGATCCGGCTCCAGACGACGGATGCGACACAGTAGGCCGAGATAATGGGCGCGGCCAAGGCCACGTGCGCCTGATCGCCGATGGCGTAAATATAGGCAAACTGTCCCGCCGTCTCAAACGCCGCGCCAATGTACTTGGGCGCTTCCATCTTCGGAATGAACTTGTCCTTTTTGACGAATTTCACATAAATAAAGCTGCAAACCGCCGCAAACAGGAACGTCAGCTCATACGCGCAATTCGCTGCATCCTCGTCAAGCGTCTCGAGCACCAACGAGTCCGCAAACGTCCCCGCTGCGTCCAGCAGGCAGTACGCGACCGGCAGGCAGATGGCAAGCCACGACTTTGCGTACCGGTAGTTAGACGCCTCCTGCCGCGCCCGGCGCAGCTCGTCGTCCTCGCGCGACTCCACAACACCGAGGCCAACAACGCCGATGCACACGAGCGCCACCGCGCCGATGACGGCCAGCCGCATCCCGCCCTGGATCGACTCGTCGAGCGTTCCCGTGATGAGGCACAGAACCGCCACCAGCGCGCCGGACGAATTGCAGATCGGAGACGAGATCGAGAGCTCAATGTACCGAAGCCCCACATAGCCGAGCGTCATCGACGAGATGTAAAGAAGCGAAACAGGCAGATATGTCCAGATGACGTTCCACGTCACGACCGTGCCGCCGATGAAGATCTCATACGCCGCGTGCAGTCCCATCACAACGCCGACAGCGACGACCATCTTGAGGTGCGCGTTTTTATCGGACGCGTCGCGGCAGCCGATTTTTGAAAAAAGGTCCGAGCCACTCCAGCAGAGGAGGGCAATGATTGCAAGCCAAAACCACATAATTTTTATCTCCTGATAAGTTTTTAATACGAAATTTGTTTTTTCTTACAGTGGCGCAAGCGCCAGTTTAAACTGGCAGGAACCTGCCAGCCGGGTGAAATTCGACCCCACGCTTCTTAGCTGCGCAAAGAAGCGCCGTGTCGAGCCGCCGGGAAGAAGTTGCCCAAAGAAAACCCTTGAAAGGGTTTTCTCTGGACTCTTTCGGAAACAGAGGGGCAGCGGCCCCTCTGGCACCCCAGGCTGCCCGGTACGGACGGTTGTACCAGTTGAGCGTACTCACGTACTTTTGAACGCTCAATAGTCGGAGGTACGACAAATTTGGCAGACCCGACTCGGCGCAAAGCAAATTTTCTCTGAAAATTTCTTTGCGCGGGGACTGCCTGCTCTGCGATGAGGACCCCCGTCCCCCATCGCAGCCCACCCGCAAGGATTTTTGCAGAGCAAAAATGCCTTGCGGCGGACAAGTGCCTCCAAATTTGCTGCTCGGCAGCATAATCATCAGTTATCTTGCAAACCAGTAAGTGCCTGCAAGCCAGAAAGAGAGTGCTATCAAAAACCGCAGAAGATTGCCCCATTAAAAGGCAGTTCTAACCTAGAACCCCCGGGATTTCAAAAGGGCCGCGGCCCTTTTGTTTCCGAAGGAGTCCAGAGGAAACCCTTTTGAAGGGTTTCCTTTGGGCAATTTCTTCGCGGCGGCTCGACACGGCGCTTCTTTGCGCAGCTAAGAAGCGTGGGGTCGAATTGAACCAGCTGGCAGGTTTCTTCCAGAACCAAGCTGGCGCTTGCCGCCACGGACGGCAAAAACAAAAAGTGCCTTTCGGTGGGCCATGCCGAAAAAAAGAACCTGCCTCCCGGCAGGTTCTTTTTTTGTTTCAACTTACTCCTAGTCCTCATCGGCGGGCGCGAGCAGCGCACGGATGGAGAGGGAGATACGCTTGTGCTCCTGATCGATGTCGATGATCTTCGCGTCGACTTCCTGACCCTCGGACAGGACATCCTCGGGCTTGCCGATGCGGCGGTCAGCGATCT
>ERZ832522.841-NODE-841-length-44137-cov-13.870627_pt1 | contig 44137 bp, 44 predicted proteins | sample MGYA00519951_ERZ832522 | MGnify/ENA primary metagenome ERZ832522 (study PRJEB31850, sample SAMEA3708728) | human gut metagenome | biome: human gut; feature: human-associated habitat; material: faeces | place: China | collected 2014 ... | reverse complement strand
TCCAGTAATATCGCTGCATATGCACCATTTCCATCAATTAACGGTGCTTCTCCATCCCCATATGTTCCAATCTGTGCAAATTGAAAACGATCTCCATCTCCGTGTGGGCAAAACATTCCTTTCCACTCACAACCACATTTTAAAAGCAACTTATCTCTAGCCCCAAATAAAATCTGATTCGCAGCTTCAAGACTTTTCAGCGCTGCATCCGGTGTAATTCCACTGTTTTCATCATTTCCATTCACAGCATCCAGATAAAATATTCTTCCCATATTTCTTCTCCTCTTTCTTTTCTCTGCTTTCGCAGTATGTTTGAATTCAGGTATTCCATTCACTTCTATAAATGTTTCTTGTCCTTAGCTTGCAATTCTTTTTCCAATGCTGACTGTTTTTCAAGAATAGCATTGACCTTATCGTACAAATCCTCAATCATAATCTCAGTTTTTAGATTGACCTTGTAGTCATTTTCAGCTCTGCGGCGATCCTTTTCTTCCTGTCGATTTTGGCTCATCATTATAAGCGGTGCCTGAATTGCTGCCACGCATGAAAGCACCAGGTTTAATAAAATAAATGGGTATGGGTCAAATGCCTTTGATGCCAAAACAGTATTAACAATCATCCACAGAATAAGCACACCTGTAAAAGAAAATATAAACGCCCAGCTTCCAGCAAATTTTGCGATCGCATCCGCCGCACGCTGCCCGAGGGTGTATTTTTCCGCGGTGGGGCTTTCGGAGATCTTGCTGTCTGCCAGCAGGTTTAAAACCTCCTCATCCGTCATATCATGTTCAATATCCTTGAGGACTTCTTTCAGGAGCTTTCGGTTTTCTTTCATAAAGCCTGCCCTTTCATTCCGGAATTTCTGCATTATTATAGTCCGCCATTCCGGCGCGGTCAAGCCGCTTGTCCGGCACGGGCGCTGGGGCTGTCTGCCGCAAAGCAGGAAAATGCCCGGAGGCAGAAAGGCGAACACGCATAAGGACAACAACGAAATATCGCTCAGAAGCAAACGGTGACCTTCCTGGAAGAAAGAAGGTCACCGTTGATTCTTTAGAGAAGAAATGCAGCTGACTGCTGGCTTTCATTTTCAGACATGGTTAAATCGAACAGTTTCGTTTTGTGCTGTTAGATTCCATTGATATCAAGCATTTGAATTGCGCAACATTTTAAACCTGCCGCACATCAAACTGGTTTTGATGTGCGGCAGGTTTCTGTTTATCTCTCAGTCCAACTGGATTTTTCCGTGCTCTTTCTCATAATCCGCGATGAACTTCAGCATGAGCTGAATAATCTGCGCATTGGCCGAACGTCCTTCGAACCCGCAAACATAGCGGAACTTTGCCAAAATATCGCCGTCTACGCGCAAGCCGAAGTGCTTTTCGTTTGTTTTATCCATGTTACCATCTCCGATTAAAGTTATTATGGACTTATAATAACTTTTTACCTTGTCAAAAATTCAAAACAGAGTTATTATAGAGTTATATTAACTTCGATAATTTAAGCGAGGTAAACACAGAAGCACATTCTAAAAACGGCATGGTTAACAGCTGACTTACAATCTATCGTATCCGAACTAGATTGGAGGTCTGAAAAATGGAGTATGGGTATGCACGTGTATCTACAAGGGAACAGAACGAGGAGCGGCAGCTGATTGCGTTGACTGGGTTTGGAATTGCGGAAAGCGCAATTTTCGTGGACAAGCAGTCCGGAAAGGACTTTGAGCGGACGCAGTACCGGCGGCTGATGCGCAAACTGAAAGACGGCGATACGCTTGTCATCAAGAGCATCGACCGCCTTGGAAGAAATTATGAAGAAATTCTGGAGCAGTGGCGCATTATTACGAAAGAAAAGCACGCTGCAATCGTGGTGCTGGATATGCCGCTGCTGGACACGCGGCAAAACCGCGACCTGACCAGCACGCTGATCGCGGATATCGTCTTGCAGCTGCTTTCCTATGTGGCGCAGCTCGAGCGCGAGTTCATTCACCAGCGGCAGGCCGAGGGCATTGCGGCGGCGAAGGCGCAGGGCGTACGCTTTGGACGCGAGCCGCTGCCGGTTCCGGCGGAATTTCCCGAGGTGCTGGACTGCTGGAAGCACGGCAAGATCGGCTCGCGCCGAGCGGGGGCACTGCTCGGCGTTTCGCAGACGACATTCCTGAAGTGGTGCAGAGCATGGGAATGAGAGACAAAAATAGGACTTATTGCAAAAACAGGGGGATAAAAGAAAAGTTGCAAATAATTGTAGACCTTTCTTTTCAATCATTTTTCGGCCGAAAAGATGTGGAGGACATTTCCATATATATCATAGCGCATGCGAAAAGAAATGTCTAAGATGGCGCTCAGGTAGAGCTTGTGGATTTCGTTTCCCTCGTACCACTTGAATTCTGTCACATCGGTAAGCCACTTCTCATTGGGCTTTGCGGCATAAAACTTCCTGTCCAGAAGATTTTCGGCAAGGTATTGCGGATTTTTTGCGTGTCTGGTGCAGCCACGGTTGTTATATTTCACGGTAGAGTGTATATCTCTGACCCGGCAGATGCGGAGCACCCGCTTGTCGTTGACATGGATGCCGCAGTCATGGCGCAGGTCATCGTTGAGCCTCCGGTAACCCTTATCCGGACTTTCCGCATGGAGCTGTTCGAGCTTTTCCGCAAGCCGTTCATTCTCTGCGGCCCGTTGGCTCAGCTTGCCAGAGGCCCACTTGTGGTAAGCCGAACGCGCTGCGTGGAGCAGTTTACAGGCCAATTCAATGGGATAGCCCGTTTCCTCGTGTGCTTCCCGGATTGCTGCATAGGCGCGGCGCTGTCTCACTTCCGAAAGGCATCTCTCCTCTCGATCTCGTCCAATTTTTTTAGCAGATCACGCTCCATTTCTGCCAGATACAGCTTATGCTTGAGCTGTTCGATCTCGATCTGCGCCTTCTCCAGCTCGGTTCTGGGAGTTTGATCCTTCTTCCTCTTTCCGCGCCGGTCCTCCAGACCGCTTTCTCCCATCTCCTCGAACCGCAGCGTCCAGGTGCGTACCTGCTGGTAGCTCACCTTGTACTTCAAGGCCATCTCGCCGTAGTTCTTCCCACTGGCCAGACAGTCCTTGACGATCTGAACACGTTCTTCCTGTGTGGTGCTTCGTCCCTGCTTCATGTAGCTTCCTCCTCCGGGAAACTTGACTGAGTTGAAATCTCCATGCGCATGATACACCTTTATCCAGCTTCGGAGTTGACTTGTTGACCGGATCTCGTATTTTTCGCAGACAGATTCCAAACTACCGTGGCCGGAGAGGTATTCCTGCACCGCTTTCCACTTTGTATCCTTCGGATATACCTTGTTCCTGCTGTTTGGCAGGAGTCCAGCCGCTCCGTTTCCCTTATACAGATGTACCCAGTGTCGGAAAGATGCCGCACTGTTGTTTGCGCGTTGGATGCTTTCTTTATATCCCACCCGTCCGTCCAGATAATCTCTTACAATTTCTACCTTCTTCTCGTACGAAACCTTGTTTTTAGACATAAATTTCTCCCCCTATGGAAACAGTGTTTTATTTCACTGTCTCTCATAGAGGGAGCATATCATGTATGGGGTCTGCCGCTTTGTCATGCTTCGATCAGTTCCTGGAGTGCCGGGAACAGGCTGAGGCTTCTGGGCAAAATGCCGTTCATGCAGGCGATGGCCACGCCGTAGTTCGTAAAGGGAATCCCCTGGTCCTGTGCGCACTTCATGCGGTACAGCATCTCCCGCTCGGAGAGCATGCACCCGCCGCAGTGCAGCACAAGGGAAAACCCGCCGAGGTCCTCGGGAAATCCCGTGCCGGAGCTGAGCTCGACCAAAATGTCCGCCCCGCTGTAGGCCCTCAGCCATCGGGGAAGCTTCACGGCTCCAATATCCCCGCACTGCCGGTGGTGCGTGCAGCCCTCGGAGATGAGAACCTTGTCGCCATCTCGAAGATGGCGAAGCGCCGACGCGCCGCGAACCGCCGTCTCCAGAAAGCCCTTGCAGCGCGCCATGAGAATCGAAAACGACGTAAGCGGAATGTCCTCCGAGACGATTTTAGAGACGACCGCGAACGCCTGAGAGTCAGTGACCACCATGTCGGGCTTTCTTCCAAGAGACGATAGGAGCCCGGCCAGCTGCGTCTCCTTGACCACAACGCAGCACGCATCGCCATCTAACACGTCGCGGATCGCCTGCACCTGCGGCAGGATCATGCGCCCTTTTGGAGCGGATTCGTCGATTGGCGTGACGAGCACGACGAGCCCGTCGGGGCTTACGAGGTCGGAAAGAAGCTTTCGTCCGCCATCCTTCGGAGCCAGCGCGCCGAGGCGCTCCTTGAGCTCGAGAATCCCCTCGCCCGTCACGGCGCTGACGCAAAGGACATCCGCGGGTGCTGCATCAAACAGGTCTTTCTTGTTGAATACCACAAGATGCGGAATGTTCTTTTCGTGGAAGAGCGCGAGAAGCTCTCGGTCGTCTTTTTGCAAACCCTTCGTCCCGTCGACCACCAGAACGGCCACATCCGTTTTGTTGAGCACCCGCTTCGTGCGCAGCACACGCTTTTGCCCGAGCTCCTGCTCGTCGTCGTCATAGCCCGGGGTGTCGATGATCACAACAGGGCCGAGCGGCAAAAGCTCCATAGCCTTTTGTACGGGGTCAGTGGTTGTTCCGGGTCGTCCGGACACGACCGCTAAATCCTGCCCGGTAACGGCATTTACAACGCTCGATTTTCCCGCGTTTCGCAGGCCGAAAAAGCCGATATGCAGGCGGTTGGCGGATGGGGTATCGTTAAGGCTCATGGCTGCTGCCTCCTAACATAAGATGTATCGCATCAGAAATAGAGCGTGCCCGCAGCAGAGATGGGGGCGAAGATCGTCTCGACCTGCTCGGACGTGAGCGTCACACCGAAGACGGTCTCGTAGTAGTCGATTGCCCGCTGCGTCACGTCGATGTCTTCAAAGAGAGTAGGATAGGTGGTCTTTGCCATCCACAGAAGCGTGATCGGCGTGTCGATGCCGGGCGTGTAGCTGCGGTACATGCCGAGGGGCATTTTGTAGACTCTCTGGTTCTGCACGGCCTGAATGCCGCTCCAGTCGTAGGTTCCGACGGTGTTGTTGTAAAGGTCGTCCGGCTGGAAGGTATTGAAGTTCGTCATGAAGATGATATCGGGGTTCCAGTCATAGACCTGCTCGAGGTTCACGGTGACGGAATTGTCGGTCGTGAGCTCGTTTGCCACGTTCACCGTGCCGATCGCGTCCGCCCACCACTGGCCAAAGAAAAGCTGGCCGGAGGTCATGATAGTGCTGTCGTTATACTGGAAGAGGAAAAAGGCGCGTGCGCGCTCGTCATCCGGGATATCCTTGACGCGTTCTTGCACCATGGCGTAGACGTCCTCACTGTAGGACCGGCAGAGCGCCGCACGGTCGTTTTCCGGGAAAATCTGCGAGAGGAGGTCGATCCAGTTGTTGAGCGTCTCGATGCAGTTGTACTGCCACTTATTGGCCGACACCGCAATCGCGCAGAAGCCCGAAGCCGTGAGCTTTTCACCGAGCGCGGGGTTCGACGCGCTGTAGAATACCACGTCGGGCGCGAGCTGCATGAGCTCTTCGGTATTGACATCCGTGCCGTTCATGTAGCCGGTCTGGGCGTTCAGAATTTCGGGATACAGCTGAGAGAGAAGGCTATTTTGCGCGGCAGACATGCTCGACGGCGCGATGCCGACCAGCTTTTCCGCCGAGTCAAAGAACACGCAAAGAACCGACGGCAACGGCAGGATGTCGCACACGGCGATGCGCTGTGCGTTTTTGGGAACCTGCACGACGTTGTCGTTGTGGTCGGTGACGGTGATGAAGTCCGCCTCCGGCTCGGTCGCTTCTTCCTCTGCCGGAGCTTCGGGCCCGGCCTGCTCGGTCTGTTCGGCGGGGGCAGCTTCTTCCGTTTGCGCAGACTCAGTGGATGCGTCCGATTGCGCGGGAGCCGCGGGCGCGCAGCCGCTCAGAAGCAGCAGCGCAAGCAGCAGGCAGATGAGAGATTTCAAGTGTTTCATGATGTTTATTCCTTTCCTGTAAGAAATTTTATGAATCTACCAAGTCAGGTATTTGCTTACCGATTAAACACGTTCGGCCAGATTCGGGATTTGTCTGCGATAGATCCTGCCCGAGAACGCCTCGTGGGGAAGGGGGTAAAACTCGCTCTTCGCCGGGACGATGCGCCGGTAAAGCGGGTCCGCGATGACGCGTCTTGCGCCCCGGAGCGCTTCCTCGATTTCTTCCTCATCCTCCAATTGCAGATCGCACGCACCGAGCACGCCGCCCGGCGCTTCCACGGGGCAGATGACCCGTGCCCCGATCCCGTACCCCACGGCGAGCGCCGCCGCGAGAGACTTCGCCGTTACGCTCTCGCCAAGAATAATGGTATCGGGCGCATCCGGGGCAAATGCGCCGAGCACATCCGTAGGTACTCCCGTGCGGATGCTTTCCCGCAGCGCATCAAATACATAGGGCGAGAAAAAATCTCCGAACGGCGCGCCAATGACATAGGGCGTTCCGAACTGCGCCTGGAGGTATTTTGCGGCCGGAAGACCGACGGATGAGATGACGAGGTTCGCCTCCGCCGCGCCTGCTTTGTCGATTGCGTCAATACTGCTGCTCATCGCAAACACGCTCTGAAGCGTAAAGCCCGCTTCCTCGATCCTGCGCGCCATGCTCTGCACGCAGCCGTTCACCGAAAAATCCAGCGGCGTCGCACCTAAAATATTGACGGCGTTTTTCCGCTTCTCGGGCCGGCTTGTGATGAACCGCTCCGCATAGAGCCGCAGCGCCTGCCCCGCGCCCGCAACGTAGGTCCCGATGCCGTTCGACGGCACGGCGAAGGACGGAATATTTGTTCTTCCTGCAACCTCCCGCGCGATGGCGGGCAGATCGCAGCCTGTGATCATCGGGATCGGCGTTCCTGCCAGCGCAATAAACCGGGGATGCAGCTGCCGCGCCGCGTCAGAAACGTCCGAAATCAGCTTTTCGTCGTCTCCCATCACGGCTTCTAACTCCGAAAGGCCGGAGATATAAACCAAGCTGTCCATGTCGTACCACCGGGGCTCGTCATGCGTATTGTAGGTCGAGTTGCAGCCCGACGCATCGTGCATGACCGTCATGCCGCCGAGCTCAAAAAGCGCCGAGCAGACGCCGGAGACATCGGCGGTGTAGGTTGAGAGAAAGGCTTGCGTCTGTTTCATAGGCAGCTGTCACACCCCAATCCTTTTTGCTGGATAAAATCGCGCGCGTCCCGCTCGGTTCTGTGCGCTTCCTCCATCAGCTCCGCCAACCGGCAAAGCCCGTCGAAGCCATACATCCCGCCGCCCTCGACGATGTTCACAAAGTGCTTTGTGCCGGTAAAATACGCGGCCTTCTGGCCGATGGCGAGCGTGGGCGTTTGCGTTTCGCGCGGCAGAACGCGGAGCTTCACCTGCACGGTGGCGTAAAGCGCGATGTCCGGCGCGTGTTCCTGTAACCACCGGAAGTCTTCCTGATCGTCCGCGGCGATGGAGTCGGCGTAGATGCGCGTGACGCGGAAGCCGTGCTCTAATAAGCATCGGGCCAAGCTCATGGGCGCTGGCGTCGCCGTGTAGTCGATGGCGATCTCCGTCTCGCCCAGCATTTCTTTCGCGCGCTCGAGTGCTGCCTCGGCCTGCGTTTCGTCCGGAGACGGGTCATAGCTTGTTCCAAGCGCCTCGCAGAGCATTCGAAGGTTTTTCCGAATGGTTTTTGCCGTATGGCTCAGGGGCAGATACAAAAACGTTCCGCCGAGCCGGTTCGAGAGCGCTTCGCCGCCCGCCTTTGCGGGGGGATTGTAGGCGATGTGAAGCGCCGACGCGGCCATTTTTTGATAATCCTCATACGTCTTGCAGGCCGTGATATCGTGAAGCGGCCGCCCCGTTTGGCGGATAATTTTCACGAGTTCGGACGTTTCGTCGGTCGGGAAGCAGTTTCCGAGGATATTCACGCCATCGTCCTGCTCGCACGGCTTTAAAAGCGAGTATAGCTGCCGCCGCATGAGCTGGTCGGGCGTGAGGCCGCTTTTGCGCATGATGGGGTTCATGTAGCAGTCGGTAAAATCAACGCCCGGGAAGCGTTTTCGAAGCTCCCGGTAGCAGAGCGCGAGGTCGCAGCCCAGAAAGTGATGGATGCAGCTTGTAAAGACGAGCACCGCAGGCGGCAGGCTGGGAAGCCTGTGGAGAATGTCCGTCACGCCCTCAATGATGAGCGTCTCCATGTCGCCGTCCAGGACGTTGTTTTCCTTAATTGTAATTGTAGAGAACCGGCTCTGCGCGTTCATTTCCGCCGCCGTGAGCACCACGCCGCGCAGGCAGTTTCCCGCGCAGACGTAGATCTGGTGCGCGCCCGGGATCAGCATGCCGATGTGGACGATGTTCCACACGCCCCTGGCCGGCGCGCCGTATTCCAGACCCGATACAAAGGGCGCAGCTGTTTTCACGTCCCCAAGGCGCACCATCGCGCCGCTCGTATCGTCCGGTGTGATACGCTTTAACATGGAGCCACCTCACACGCGCGAAGGACCGCATCTGCCAGCACGCGGTACTGCGCCGCCATTTCGCTCTCCGGGAAGGCCTCGATGACCGTCTGAGAAAGCGCCTCCGCCTGCTGGACGGTCTCGCTGAAATCAAGGCTCCCGACAATCTGAGACGAAATATCGCCCGCGAGCTCACGCACCTTTTCTTCCTCGTTTTTGACGTTCCGGCGGTTGAGGATCAGCCCGCCGAGCGAGGCGTATCCGCGCCCGCGGAAATTTTCAACCGCCATCGCAATATTGGCCGCCGCGTGCAGCGCCATATTTTCCCCCGAGGTCACGATGAAGACCCGGTCGGCATAGCCCGCGCGCATCGGCATGGAAAAACCGCCGCAGACCACGTCTCCCAGCACGTCGTAAAATACCACGTCCGGCCGGAATGTCTCATACGCGCCCTTTTCCTCCAGCTTCTCGAGCGCCGCGATAATTCCGCGCCCGGCGCAGCCAAGTCCCGGCGTCGGGCCTCCTGCCTCCACGCAGATGACGCCGCCGAAACCTTCTTTCGCCATATCGGAAAGCGCAAAATCATTGTTCCGTTCGCGCATCAGCCCCAGCGCCGTCTGCATTTTCGCGCCGTGGGTCAGAAGCGTCGTGGAATCCGCCTTCGGGTCGCAGCCGATCTGCATCACGCGAAGGCCCTTCTCGCTCAGCGCCGCCGCAAGGTTCGAGACCGTTGTGGATTTTCCAATGCCGCCCTTGCCGTATACCGCGATTTTGATCATTATGCGTCCCTCCCGCCTGTAAAGTCGCCGCGGCCAACCGCGACCGTGTAGCCGATTTCCTGCATCTGCGCGCGAAGCTTAGAGAGGCTGCTCTCCCCGCTGTCTTCCGTGCCAGCCTTGTGATCGTAAAGGAGATACTTTTTCCGAACCGCCATCGGAGACAGATTTGGCATTACCACGTTGCAGCCGGAAAGAACGCCCTCCTGTCGCCCTCTTCCGTCCAAGGTTCCGAGCGCCGTCGTCGCCGGAAGCAGCGCGTCCGGAAGCATCAGCCGCACAAGGCTTAGAAGATAGAGCGTCTGCGCCGCGCTTCCGGCCGGGAAATCCCGAAACGGCGTATCCCGATGCGGCAAAAACGGGCCCATGCCGACCATCTGCGGCCGCAGCTTCGCTAAAAACGCAAAGTCGCGGGCTAAAGTATCTGCCGTCTGGTAGGGCGCTCCGATCATCATGCCCGCGCCGGTCTGGTAGCCGATTTCTTTTAAGTCAAAAAGACATCGCATCCGGTTCTCGAGCGTCTGCGCCGGAGGATGCAGCTTTCCGTAGTGCGCGCAGTCCGCCGTCTCGTGGCGAAGCAAATATCGGTCCGCGCCCGCGTCAAAAAACGCCTGATACGCCTGTCTGGATCTTTCTCCGATCGAGAGCGTGATGGCGCAGTCCGGATAAGCTGCCCGGATTCTTCGGACAAGCGCCGTGATTTTTTCATCGGTCCACCAGCCGTCTTCCCCGCCCTGCAAGACGAACGTACGGTATCCGAGCCGGTAGCCCTCCTCGCAGCACGTTAAAATTTCGTCCTCCGTCAGCCGGTAGCGCGATAGCTCCCGGTTCGAGCGGCGGATGCCGCAGTAGTAGCAGTCGTTTTTGCAGTGATTCGTAAACTCGATGATCCCGCGAAAAAACACCTGCTTGCCAAATCGCGCCTGCGCGCGCTCGCGGGCAAGGTTCCTGGAAAACAGCCGGTCTTCCTCGCTCGCGTCCTGAATGAGCGCGACCCAGCCCGCGTGGTCGGGAAGCGTTCCCTCCGCCAGCGCCCAAATACGCGCTCTGACGTCCTCCATGTTTTGTTCCCCCTCTATTCCCTGCACCCGATAGATACAGGGATCACATCCTGATAGACCCCCAAGGGCGTCTGCATTTCGCCAATCACGGCGCGCACACCGAAAAATTCCGAAATTCTGTCTTCTGTCACAACATCGCATGTTTTCCCGCAGACGCTTTTCCCGCCGCGGCCAAGCAGCAAGGCCTGATTCGCCCTTCGCAGCGCGTGCGCCGGAAAGTGCGTGTTGAAAATGCAGGTCAGGCCGGACTTTGCAAGCTCTTCGATCGTGTCCAGCACCAGAAGCTGGTTCTTAAAGTCCAAGTTGGACTCCGGCTCGTCGAGCACGAGAACCCCGGGCTGGGAGGAAAGCGCCCTTGCAATCAGCACCATCTGCACCTCGCCGCCGCTCAGCTCGCAGCAGCGCCTGCCGAAGAGATGCGAAAGCCCGAGGCGCTCGATGGCAGCGCGCGCCTGACGGAAATCCTCTTTCGATGGCGCCGAAAACGCGCCGATGTGGCTGCTTCTTCCGAGAAGCACCATTTCCTCCACCGTGCAAAATAGCGACGTTTGCTTGGCCTGCGGCACGTAGGCAACCTTCTGCCAGAGCGCGCGAACCGGCATAGCGCCGACATCCTCGCCGTCTAAAAGCGTCTGCCCCTGCCGCCAATGCAGCAGGTTCAGCATACACTTTAAAAGCGTCGTCTTGCCCGCGCCGTTGGGGCCCAAAATCGCAAGGACATCGCCGCGTTCGGCCTCGAAGCTGATATTCTCCAAAAGCGGTTGCCCCGCGCGATAGGAAAAGCAGCCGTTCTGCACCGAAAGCTTCATAGGCTCCAGCCCCCCTTTTTGCGCACGATCGTGATAAAAATCGGCGCGCCGATGATCGCCGTCAGAATTGAAACCGGAATCTCCGCCGCGCTGATGGTCCTTGCCAGCGTGTCGACCACCATCATAAATACCGCGCCGCAGCTGATACACGCCGGAAGCAGCCGCGCATGACTGCTGCCGAAAATCATCCGGCACACATGCGGCACCAGAAGCCCGACCCAGCCGACCTGCCCGCACATCGCGACGCACGAGGCCGTCATCGCCGCGCAGCACACGATGCAAAGTCCGCGCAGGCACTTCATATGCGTTCCGAACGTGCGCGCTTCCTCGTCAGACAGTGGCAATAAATTGAGCTTCCATCGCAGAAGCAGCAGCACAATGCACGAAAGCAAAATCGCGGGCGCACCGAGCCGCAATGCCGCAAAGCTTGCCGCGCTCAGGCTTCCCATGAGCCAGTAGGTGATGGCCGGGAGCTGCGACTCCGTGTCCGCCGTGAATTTGACGAGCGAAACGAGCGCGGAGAATAACGAGCCCATCATGATCCCCGATAAGATCATCGACGCGCGCGAGCCGCCTCTTCCCATCAGACACGTCAGCCCAACTGCCGCAAGGCCAAAGCAGAACGCCGTCAGCTGCACGCCCAAAAATCCAAATCCCAGCAGCAGCGCCAATGCCGCCCCGAAGCTTGCCCCGCTCGCGACCCCCAGCGTGTCGGGCGTAGCCAGCGGATTTGCGAACATGCTCTGGAACACGCAGCCGGAAACGGAAAGCCCCGCCCCGACGAGCGCCGCCAGCAGCACGCGCGGCAGCCGCATCGACCAGAGAACCGTCTCCTTCTGCCGCCCGATGTCGTGCCCCCGCAGGGCCGCGATCAAATCCTTGACCGGCACGTTCATCCGCCCGACGCACAGGCAGACCAGCGCGCACAGAACCGGCGCAATCAGAAAAATCGCCAGCTGCGCAGGGCGGAGCGTTCCGGGAATTGCATTTTGACGCTTCATGCTTCCTCCAAAAAAAGAAACCGTATCCCTGCGGATACGGCTTTGCCCGCCCATGACGCAGCATGGCCGGGGAGATACGCATCGCTTTCGCCGCAATTCGAGAAAAAATTAAAATCTCGGAATTTAAGCGTCAGGGAGCCAAAAATATGTTTGCTTGTTACTCCGCGTAGATTTTGCCGGAGTACATGGTCTTTGCGCTCACGCCGGGGAGCCGTCCGAGCTTGCCGGTGAGGGTATTGACCGCATCCTGCGGCGCTTCCATGGCAACGGAGATGATGCTGATGGCGCGTCTGCGGTAGGGAATGCCCATCCGCCCGAGGATGTAGGGTGCAAACTCATGCAGCAGCGCGTTGACCTTCTCCACATCGCTTCCAGCTTCTATAATAATACTTACAACCGCAACTCTTGTCTCCATATCGCGCCTCCGTTTTTTCCATCATACCACCCGCCTCCGGCGCTTGTCAACCGGGCAGGAAAATCTTGTGAGATATTCTCAAATTGCGCGGCGGCGCTTGTGCGTTTGTCCAAAGCCGAACGAGCCGCAGAATTTCACTTTTTTGGAAGCAGGCCTAAAAAATGTAACATTTGCATTCAATTTGCACCAAGCTATTCCTAAAAGCTATATAAAATCGGCACTTCTGCACAATTGACAGGCCCTTTCCCTGTGCTATAATGTGGTCGTCTGAAAAAATATAGAATTGTAGCGTCAGGGTGTCCACCGTTTGGCGGGTGAAAAGGGAATCCGGTGTGAATCCGGAGCGATGCAGTCACTGTGTACGGGAGCGGTCTTACAGAACCACTGGGAAACCGGGAAGGGCAAGATCGCGAAGACCGAAGTCAGGAGACCTGCCCTGGTGTGGAATCTCAAATCCGCTGTCTACGGGTTGACCTTCCTGCAAATTTGTAACGCGCCATGGCTTTTCTGCTGCGGCGCGGCAGATGCTATGGTCAAAGAGAACGGCTGCGGATGTCCGTAGCTTTTTCTATTTCTTTCAGAACATTTTCGAAAAGAGGTAACTCCCAAATGAAAAAGCTTCTCGCACTTCTGCTCGCGGCTGTGATGCTGCTGAGCGTGCTCTCTGCCTGCTCGAGCAGCGCGGACGCACCCGCCGACACCCAGCCGGCAGAAACCGAAACCACCGAACCGACCCCCGAAGAAACCAAGGAAGAAACCAAGGAAGAAGAGACCGCCGCGGAAGAGCCCTCGCAGGAGGAGCTCGACCAGGCTGCTGCCGATGAGGTCGCCGCTATGATCGACGCCATCTATGTCCAGACCCGCACCGAGGAAACCGACGCCCAGTGCGAAGCCGCGAAGGCCGCGTGGGACGCTCTGACCGACGAACAGAAGGCGCTCGTTGAAGGCGAAGAGGCCAGCCCCGATTACTTCGGTCTTGACACCGGCGACGCATCGAAGGACGATCCCAGAAATCAGGACGAGATCGGCGAAAATGAGCTGCTGGTCGTCTCCTTCGGCACGTCCTTCAACGACAGCCGCGTAGCCGACATCAAGGGCATTGAAGATGCGCTGCAGGAAGCGAACCCCGACTGGTCCGTCCGCCGCGCCTTCACCGCGCAGATCATCATCAACCACATCCAGGCCCGTGACGGCGAAAAGATCGACAACATGGATCAGGCACTCGAGCGTGCGGTCGCAAACGGCGTGAAGAACCTCGTCGTCCAGCCGACGCACCTGATGCACGGCGCAGAATATGACGAAATGTGCGAAGTGATCGACGCTTACCGCGACAAGTTTGAATCCGTCTCCATCGCAGAGCCGATGCTCGGCGAGGTTGGCTCTGACGCTACCGTCATCAACGCCGACAAGGAAGCCGTCGCCAAGGCCATCACGGCCTCCGCTGTTGCGGACGCGGGCTTTGAGAGCCTCGACGCCGCCAAGGAAGCGGGCACCGCGTTCGTCTTCATGGGCCACGGCACCGCGCACGTCGCGAAGGTCACCTACAGCCAGATGAGCACGCAGATGCAGACGCTCGGCTATGAGAACGTCTTCATCGGCACCGTCGAGGGTGAGCCCGAAGAGACCTCCTGCGAATCTGTCATCGAAGCTGTCAAGGCTGCTGGTTACACCAACGTTATCCTGCGCCCGCTGATGGTCGTCGCCGGCGACCACGCCAACAACGACATGGCAGGCTCCGAGGACGATTCCTGGAAGACCATGTTTGAAGCCGCCGGCTTCACGGTCGACTGCCAGATCGCAGGTCTCGGTGAGATTGCCGACGTGCAGGCACTCTACATCGCCCACACGAAGGCCGCCATTGACGCGCTGAACGCCTAATCCCATACACCAAAAAACGCGCTCCGGGGCAGAATTCTGTCCCGGAGCCAAGCGCTATCAGGAGGATACCCAAATGAAAAAACTTTTTGCCCTGATGCTGGCCGTTTTGCTTCTGGCGTCCGTTTTGACCGGCTGCGCGCAGAAGGCCGCCGACGCAGAGCCCGCCGCATCCCAGACAGAAGGAACCGAACAGCCCGTGGAAGAAACCGCAGAAGCGCCCGCCGAGGAAACCCCAGCCGAAGAAACGCCCGCTGAGGAGGAAACGGAGGAGCCCGCAGAGCCCGCCCTTCCCGACGGCGTGTATACTGCGGAATTCAACACTGACAGCTCCATGTTCCACGCGAACGAGGCCTGCGACGGTAAGGGAACGCTCACCGTTAAAGATGGCCAGATGACCATCCACGTCAGCCTCGTCTCCAAGACGATTCTGAACCTTTACCCGGGTCTTGCCGAGGACGCGAAGGCCGAGGGCGCAGAGCTGCTCCAGCCCACGACCGACACCGTCACCTATTCCGATGGCCTTTCCGACGAGGTCTACGGCTTCGATATTCCCGTTCCCGCGCTCGATACCGAGTTTGACCTCGCGCTCATCGGCAAAAAGGGCGTGTGGTACGACCACAAGGTCTCTGTCTCGAACCCCGTCCCGATGGAAGACGCGGGCAAAACCGTTTCCGATCTCGGCATTGCTGACGGCATGTATACCGCGGAGGTCGCCTTCGCGGGCGGCTCCGGCAAGGCCCATATTGCCTCTCCGGTCACGCTGACAATCGCCGATGGCAAGGCTGTTGCGACTGTTGTCTGGAGCAGCAGCAAGTATGATTACATGGTCGTTGACGGCGAGCGCTGCGATGTTCTTACGACCGATCCCGGCTCGACGTTTGAAATTCCCGTCGCAGCCTTTGACAAGGATCTGACCGTCATCGGCGACACCACCGCCATGAGCACGCCCCATGAAATTGAGTACACGCTGAACTTCTCGTCCGAGAGCCTGACGAGCGCCGGATGAAAAAGCTTTGTCTTATGCTGACGGCGGCGCTCCTGCTGCTTCTTTGCGCCTGTACATCTGAAAAACAAGCGGATTTACAGCCGGAGACGCCGGATATTTCGGAAAGCGCCGTCTCCTGGGACGGCCTGACGTTTGACCGAGAGCTTCCGCTCTCCTACGCCACGCAGTTTTCCGTCAGCCACGCGGGAGACGATTATACCCGCATCACGATCGGAAGCGATCAGGAGTTTCTTCTGGTGGCAGAAAACGCCGAGACCCCGGAGCATGTTCCGGAAAGCGTCACCGTTCTGCACCGGCCGCTTTCTCATATCTATCTGGTTGCGTCCGCCGCAATGGACTACTTTGACCATCTGGACGCGGTCGACCGGATTTCCCTCAGCGGCCTCAAAACCGGCGACTGGTACATCGAAAGCGCGAAGGCCGCAATGGAAGAGGGCAGCATGCGCTACGCCGGGAAGTATTCCGCGCCGGACTACGAGGCGATTTTGGAAAGCGGCTGCGACCTCGCCATTGAAAATACGATGATCTACCACACGCCGGAGGTCATCGAGCAGCTGCAAACGACCGGCGTTCCCGTTCTCGTCGAGCGCTCGAGCTATGAATCGAGCCCGCTCGGAAGAATCGAATGGCTCAAGCTCTACGGCGCGCTGGTCGGAAAAGAGGACTTGGCCTGCTCGCAGTATGACGAGCTCCTTGCCGCGCTGTCTCCCATTCTCGATCAGGAAGCAAGCGGCCAAACCGTCGCATTTTTCTACATCAACTCCTCCGGCGCGGTCAATGTCCGCAAATCGGGGGACTACATCGCAAAGGCCATCGCAATGGCGGGCGGGCAGTATGTTTCGTTCGACGAAAGCGGCGAGGAAAACGCGCTGTCCACGATGACGATTCAGATGGAATCGTTCTACGCCTCCGCTGTCGACGCGGATATCATGATCTACAACAGCACCATCGACGGCGAAATCAGAACCATCGACGAACTGCTGACAAAAAGTCCGCTGCTTGCCGACTGCAAAGCTGTACAGGAAGGCTCCGTCTGGTGCATCACCAAAAACTTTTATCAGGAATCGCTCGCGCTCGGCGATCTGATTCTTGACGTCCATGCGATTTTGCAGGACAAAGCCGCAGAGAACCTTCATTTTCTGCGGAAGCTGTCATAATTTGCGCAGCCAAAGGAGGAGCAGTATGGAAAAGACCCGAACGATACGCACATGGGGCAGCTTCCTGCTGCTTCTTCTGCTGCTTTTTGTTTTTTTGATCTGGAACGTTCTCGCGGGAAGCGTCAAGCTCCCTGTGTCTGAGATATTGGAAATTCTGCGCGGCAGAGGCGACGGCACGCAGAGCCGGATTCTGCTTCAAATCAGGCTCCCGCGCCTGCTTTCCGCGCTCATTTTAGGCGGCGCGCTGTCCGTCTCCGGCTATCTTCTGCAAACATTCTTCCATAACCCCATCGCGGGCCCCTTTGTGCTCGGCATTTCCTCGGGCGCGAAGCTCTGCGTCTCGATCGTCATGATTCTGCTTCTTTCGCGCGGGCTTGTCTCGTCGTCGGCCGTTTTGATTGCGGCGGCCTTTGTGGGCGCGATGGGTTCCATGGGCTTTGTGCTCGCCGTCTCGCAGAAGGTCAAGCGGATGAGCATGCTCGTCATCTGCGGCGTGATGATCGGCTACATCTGCACGGCGGCGACCGATCTTCTTGTCACCTTCGCAGACGACTCCAACATCGTGAACCTTCATAACTGGTCGATGGGCTCGTTTTCCGGCATGAGCTGGGAAAATGTCGGAACCATGGCCATCGTCTGCGGCGCGGCGCTCGTGCTCGTTTTCTTTCTCTCGAAGCCCATCCGCGCCTATCAGCTGGGCGAGGTGTACGCACAGAACCTTGGCGTTCCCCTCAAGGCCTTCCGCGCGGCGCTCATCCTCCTTTCGAGCGTGCTTTCCGCCTGCGTGACGGCCTTCGCCGGCCCCATCTCCTTTGTCGGCATCGCCGTGCCGCACCTGATGAAGACGCTGTTCCGGTCGGCGGAGCCCCTGATCATGCTTCCGGCCTGCTTTTTGGGCGGCGGCGTATTCTGCCTTTTCTGCGACCTCATCGCACGCACGGCCTTTGCCCCCACGGAGGTCAGCATCAGCTCCGTCACCGCCATTTTTGGCGCGCCCATCGTCATCTACATGATGATTCACAGAAAGGCGGCGTAAGGATGAACGACTATCTGAAAACAACCGGCCTCAGCGTCGGCTATGACGGCAAGGCCCTCATCCGGGATGTTGCGCTTTCGGTGCAGCGCGGCAAAATCGTCACGCTCATCGGCCCGAACGGCTCCGGAAAATCGACGATTCTTAAAACCGTCATCTCGCAGCTGCCTGCCATCGAGGGCGCAGTGTTCCTTGACGGCGAGGACCTGCGCGCGCGCAGCCGACGGGATACCGCAAAGCGCATGGCGATCGTCATGACCGCCCGCATGGACCCCGAGCTCATGACCTGCCGCGACGTCGTCAGCTCCGGCCGGTACCCCTACACCGGAAGGCTCGGCATTCTGCGCGAGGAGGACAAAAAAATCGTAGAAGACAGTCTTCGCCAGGTCGACGCGCTGGACTTTGCCGACAAGCCCTTTCAGGCCATCAGCGACGGCCAGCGGCAGCGGATTCTGCTTGCCCGCGCGCTTTGTCAGCAGCCGGAGCTGATCGTCCTCGACGAGCCGACAAGCTATCTCGACATTCGCTATAAGCTCGAGCTCTTGACCATTCTCAGGCGCATGGTGCGAGAAAAGAACTTAGCTGTTCTGATGTCTCTTCACGAGCTGGACTTAGCCGCGCGCGTTTCCGATACCGTCGTCTGCGTCGCGGGTGACCGGATCGACAAAGTCGGCAAGCCCGAGGAAATTTTTACGCGCGAATACATTGCAAAGCTTTATCACATGGAACCGGGCAAATATGACGTGTGCTTCGACACGCTGGAGTTTGTCCCCTGAGGTGTTTATGAACGATACAAACGGAACCTTTTACGCCGTCGGCGTCGGGCCCGGAGACCCGGAGCTTCTGACGCTTCAGGCGGTAAACCTATTAAGACAGTGCCCGGTGATTGCCGCGCCGCAAACCAGATCCGGCCAGATGCTGGCGCTGGACATTGCGCAAGGCGCGCTGGACCTCCGGGAAAAGGAAATTCTGCCGCTCAGCTTTACCATGTCGCACGAGCCCACCCTTCGCGAGGAGAGCTACCAGACCGCCGCGCGGCAAATAGAGGCATTTCTGCAAAAGGGTCTGGATGTGGCCATGGTGAACCTCGGAGACGTGTCCGTTTTTGCCACGGCCTATTATATTCTGGAGCGCATCCGGGAAGATGGCTTCCGGACGGTCATGGCTCCGGGTGTGACGAGCTTCTCCGCCGTGGCCGCAAGGCTCGGATGCAGCCTCACCCAGATCGACGCGCCGCTTCACATCATCCCCGCGAGCGCGGATTTGGACCGGGCGCTGCAGCTTCCCGGCACGAAGGTTCTGATGAAATCCGGCTCCGCCATCCATGAAACGGTCCAAGCACTCGAGCGCGCCGGCCTTCTTGATCGCGCGGCGCTGGTCGCTGACTGCGGGCTTCCCACCGAGCAGGTATACCGCGATCTGCGCGAGCTTCCGGAGAACCTCAGCTATTTTGCCACCATCATCGTACAAGGAGTGTGACCCTATGACCGCACAGCTTCCCCGGCTCGTTCTCGCCGGAACCAACAGCGGCTGCGGCAAAACGACCGTCACCTGCGCCATCTTGCAGGCGCTTGTGAACCGGGGATGCAGCGTCGCCGCGGCAAAGTGCGGCCCGGACTACATTGACCCCATGTTCCACAGCCGGATCATCGGCGCGAAAAGCTCGAACCTCGATCCCTTTTTCTTTGACGACAACATGCTTCGCTGTCTGCTCGCAGAAAACAGCCGCGGCTGTGAGCTTGCCGTCATCGAGGGTGTGATGGGCTACTACGACGGGCTCGGGCTTACGAGCACGCGCGCGAGCACCTTCGAGCTTGCCCAAAAGACAGAAAGTCCCGTCGTTCTCGTCGTAAATGCCAGAGGCGCGGCGCTTTCCGTTCTTGCTGCGATCCAGGGATTTTTGCAGTTTCAGCCGGAAAGCCGGATCTGCGGCGTGATCTTAAACGGCTGCACGGCCATGAGCTACGGCGCGCTGGCTGCAGAGCTTGAACGCCAATATCCCGTTAAGGCCTGCGGCTACCTGCCGCGTATTCCGGACTGCGCGCTCGAAAGCCGGCACCTTGGCCTCGTGACCGCGCAGGAGGTGTCAGACCTCAAGGAAAAAATGCAGCGCCTTGCCCGGGCGGCGGAGCAGACGCTCGATTTTGACGCGCTGCGGGTCATCGCAAAAAGCGCCCCTCCCCTCTGCTTTACACCGCCGGAGCTTCCAAAACCCGGAGCGTCCGTGCGCGTTGGTGTTGCGCGGGACAAGGCGTTCTGCTTTTTCTATGAAGACAGTCTGGCGCTTCTCAGAAGGCTCGGCGCGGAGCTTGTCGATTTCAGCCCGCTGGAAGATGAAACGCTTCCGGAGAACCTTCAGGGGCTCTATCTTCCGGGCGGCTACCCCGAGCTCTACGCCGAAGCGCTCTCGCAGAACAAGTCTATGCGCGAATCGGTTCGCAAAGCTGTCACCGGCGGTCTTCCCTGCATCGCCGAGTGCGGCGGGTTTATGTACCTGACCGAAGCCATCGGCGACTTCCTGATGGCAGGCGCGCTGAAGGGGAGCTGCTTTGACACGGGAAAGCTCACACGCTTCGGCTATGTGACGCTCACGGCGCAGAAGGACAACCTTCTCTGCCGCGCAGGTGAAACCATCCCCGCGCACGAATTTCACCACTGGGATGCAGAGCATCCCGGAGAAGACTTCCGCGCGGAAAAGCTGTCGGGCCGGAGCTGGCCATGCACGCACGCATCCAGAACGCTCTACGCGGGCTTCCCGCACTTTCATTTTTACGCCAACCCATCGTTTGCCGTCCGGTTTCTGGACGCTTGCAGAAAGGAATCCTGCCATGCTGAAAGACCTCAAGCCCATGGAGATTGAAGCGCGCAGCTTCGAAATCATCACAGAGCTTCTTGGCTCGCGCAAGCTTGACCCCGAAAACGAGCTTGTCATCAAGCGCGCCATTCACACGACTGCGGATTTTGACTACGCGGATAATCTCGTCTTTTCCCCGCACGCTGTGAAAACGGGGCTCGAAGCGCTCAAAAGCGGCTGCGATATCGTGACCGATACGCAAATGGCGAAGGCCGGGATCAACAAGACGATTTTGGCCAGCCTCGGCGGCGAAGTGCACTGCTTCATGGCAGACCCTGACGTTGCGGCAGAAGCAAAGTTGCGCGGCGTGACACGGGCGCTCGTGTCGATGGAAAAGGCGGCCTCTCTTCCGAAGCCCTGCATCTTCGCCATCGGAAATGCGCCGACAGCGCTTCTTTCCCTCGAGCATCTGATGGAGGAGGGAACGCTTTCTCCCGCGCTCATCATCGGCGTTCCGGTCGGGTTTGTGAACGTCGTGGAGAGCAAGGAGCTCATCCTCGAGGGCCATCGCGCGCCCTATATCATCGCCCGCGGGCGAAAGGGCGGAAGCAACGTCGCCGCCGCCATCTGCAACGCGATGCTCTATCAGATCAAACGGTAAGATGGAAGAATACATCGTAAAGGACGGCAAAAAGCTCCGCCTTGGCTATACGACCGGCTCATGCGCAGCGGCTGCGGCAAAGGCGGCGGCCTATATGCTTCTGACCGGCAGGCCGAAGGACACCATCGACCTTCTCACGCCGAAGGGCATCCGGCTCCACCTGACGGTCGAGGAGATCAGAATCACATCCGCCGAGGCCTCCTGCGCCATCCGAAAAGACAGCGGAGACGACCCGGACGCGACCCGAGGCACGCTCATCTTTGCCTGCGTCCGGAAAACGGATGTGCCCGGAATTTTGATCGACGGCGGCACGGGCGTCGGCAGAGTCACAAAGCGTGGCCTTGACCAGCCCGTCGGCGCGGCAGCCATCAACTCCGTACCCCGGCGGATGATCGAGGAAAACGTCCGCGAGGTCTGCGCGCTCTGCGGCTACGATGGCGGGATCTCCGTCGTCATTTCCGTCCCGGAGGGGGAGACCCTCGCGAAAAAAACGTTCAATCCCCGCCTCGGCATTGTGGGCGGCATCTCGATTCTCGGCACAACTGGCATTGTCGAGCCCATGAGCGAGCAGGCGCTTGTAGACACCATCCGCGTCGAGCTGCGGCAGCGGCGGGAAATGGGTGCGGATTATGTACTGCTCACGCCCGGAAACTACGGTGCAGATTTTATCCGAGATTCCATCGGCATCGATCCCCGGACGGCAGTCCTGACCAGCAATTTTATCGGCGACGCGCTGGAACTCAGCCGGGAGCTGGGCTTTCACGGCGCGCTTCTCATCGGCCACATTGGAAAGCTCGTGAAACTGGCGGGCGGCATGTGGAACACGCACTCGAAATTCGGCGACTGCCGCATGGAGCTTTTGGCCGCCCACGCAGCATCGCTTGGCCTTCGGTCAGAAAAGGTCTCGGAGCTGCTGTCGTGCGTCATGTGCGACGACGCGCTTCGCATTTTACTAGAAGAGCAGCTATATGACGCGGTGCTTGCGCGCCTTGCCGGACGCATCGAGTTCCACCTACGGCATAAATGCGGCGAAATGGAGATCGGCGCAATGGTTTTTTCCAAGGAATATGGCCGCCTGTGCCAGACCAGCTGCGCGCAGGCTCTGCTGCAAAAGATAATGGAGGCATAATTTATGGTACACTTTGTCGGCGCCGGAAGCGGCGCGGTCGATCTCATCACCGTGCGGGGAGAGCGCCTGCTCGAGCAGGCGGACGTGATCATCTACGCCGGGTCTCTGGTAAACCCGGAGCTTTTGTCCTATGCAAGAAAGGACTGCGAAATCCACAACAGCGCAAAAATGACCCTTGAGGCGGTCATTTCCGTCATCCAAAAAGCGGAGGCCGCGGGGAAAACCACCGTCCGCCTCCACACCGGAGACTCCAGCATCTATGGTGCCGTGCGTGAGCAGTTTGACCGGCTGGAGGATCTTGGCATTTCTTTTGATGTTTGCCCCGGCGTGAGCGCATTTTGCGGCGCGGCGGCCGCGCTTCGCGCGGAGTATACGCTTCCGAACGTCAGCCAGACGGTCATCATCACAAGAGCCGCGGGCAAAACGCCCGTGCCCGAGCGCGAATCCATCCGCTCTCTTGCCTCCCATCAGGCGACGATGGTGCTCTTCCTCAGCACGTCTCTGACTGAGCAGCTGCAAGCTGAGCTTCTCGCGGGAGGGTATGCAGAAAACACGCCGGCCGCCGTTGTGTTCAAGGCGACCTGGCCGGAGGAGAAGATCTTCCGCTGCACGGTGGGAACGCTCCACGAGACGGTCACGAAAAACAACCTCACAAAAACGTCCCTGATCATCGTCGGCGGCTGTTTGGGCGACGATTACATGCGCTCACTTCTCTACCACCCCGCCTTTACGACCGAGTTCCGCGAGGCAACGCTTTGAACGCGGCTGTTTTTGCCTACAGCAGGACAGGAATCCAGACGGCAAAGCGCGTGAGCCGCGCTCTGCATGACGCGGAGCTTGCGCTCTATACGCTCGCGCGCTTGGAAGAGCCCGGCTTTTTGCCGATTGAACCATCCGTCTACGCGCTGGAGTTTTCCCGGAGGGATGCGTTGATCTTCGTCGGCGCGTGCGGCATTGCCGTGCGGGAAATTGCCCCGTATGTGCGCGATAAAAAGACGGACCCGGCCGTTCTTGTCATCGATGAGCGGGCGCGGCACGTGATTCCGCTTCTTTCCGGGCACATCGGGGGCGCGAACCGGCTGGCTCTCCGGCTATCAAGCGCGCTCGGCGCAGATCCCGTCATCACAACGGCAACGGATGTGAACGGAAAATTTGCCGTCGACGAGTTTGCCGCGCAAGCGGGCTGTGCGATTTCCGACATGCAGCTTGCAAAGGCCTTTGCTGCCGGAATTTTAGAGCGCGAGATGCCGCTATACAGCGCGTTTCCGATCGTTTCGCCCCTTCCCGGCGGCGTATATGAGGCTGATTCTGGATACCTTGGGGTCTACATCGGCTGCGACGTGCGCGAGCCCTTTCAGAAGACGCTGCGCCTGATTCCAAAGAAGCTCCGCGTCGGCCTCGGCTGCCGCAGAGGCGTTTGCGCATCGGCAATTACATCCGCCATCCGGCACGTTTTTGCGGAGAACCGGCTGGACCTTCGCGCCATCTCGGGCGTTTTTTCGATCGATCTCAAAAAAGACGAGCCGGGGCTTTTGCAGGCCTGCCGGGAAAACGGCTGGGAGGCTTCGTTTTATCCTGCGCAGACCTTGCAGGCCGTGCCGGGGGAATTTACAGCGTCGAGCTTCGTCGCGTCCGTTACGGGCGTGGATAACGTCTGCGAGCGGGCGGCCATGCTCGGCGCGGAGCGGCTGCTCGTTTCAAAAACTGCGATGGACGGCGTGACTGTCGCCGTCGCGCTGGAGCATTGGGAGGTACACTTTGGGTAAGGTTTTTGTTGTGGGCATCGGCCCCGGTAATTTTGAAAATATGACCATCCGCGCAGACCGTGCGCTTGCTGCCTGCGACGCGATCGTGGGGTATCCTGTATATGTCGATCTCGTCAAGGACCGCTATCCCGGAAAGGCGCTTTTTGAAACGCCCATGACGCAGGAGGCAAAGCGCTGCCAGCTGGCGCTGGATCTGGCGCGGGAGGGCAAACAGGTGTGCATCGTCTGCTCCGGAGACAGCGGCATTTACGGCATGGCGGCGCTCGTCTATGAGCTGCGCGGGGAATGCGTGGAACCGGAAATTGAAGTAGTTCCCGGGCTCACGGCTGCGTGCAGCGGCGGCGCGGTTCTGGGCGCCCCTTTGACGCACGATTTTGCCGTCATCAGCCTTTCCGACCGCCTGACCCCGTGGGAAACGATCGAAAAACGGCTGCTGGCCGCTGCGAGCGCGGATTTTTCGATCGCCATCTACAACCCCGTGAGCCACGGACGGCCCGAGCATTTAAAACGGGCTTGCGAGGTTCTTCTTCGCGTGCTGCCCGAGACGCGCCTTTGCGGCATTGTCCGGAACATCGGCCGAGACGGTGAGAGCCGCCGGATCCTGACGCTCGGGGAACTCCGGGACGCGCAGGCAGACATGTTCTGCACAGTCTTTATCGCAAACAGCGCGGCGAAGGAGCTATCCGGCAATCTCGTAACGCCGAGAGGGTACCGCGATGTCTAAAATCTGTATTTTCGGCGGCACGACCGAGGGCCGGAAGCTCGCCGAGTTTTTGAGCGGGCAGCCGTGCGACGTGATGGTCTGCGTCGCGACCGACTACGGCCAGACGCTTCTGCCGGAGGCCGAACATGTCAGCGTTTCGGCGAGGAGACTCCCGGTCGGCGAAATCGTATCGCTTCTGACGGAGCATCGCTTTGATCTCGTCATTGACGCGACGCACCCGTATGCGCAGTCCATCACAAAAAGCATTGCGCGCGCCTGCCGGGAGACGGGAACGCTCCGCTGGCGGCTGCTGCGAGGCGCGTCCGGCGTTTCTCCGGAGCATACCTACGTGGAGACCGTCTCGGACGCGGCGGCGTTTCTGTCCGAAACTGAGGGAAATATCCTGCTTACAACCGGCAGCAAGGAGCTGGCGGGATTTTCGCAGCTTCCCGGCTTTTCCGAGCGCGTCTGGGCGCGCGTGCTTCCCTTGCAGTCGTCCCTGGATGCGTGCGCGCAGGCAGGGCTCCCGGCCTCGCACATTTTTGCGATGCAGGGCCCGTTTTCTGAAGCCATGAACGCCGCGATGCTCCGAACCATCGGCGCGCAGTATCTTGTCACGAAGGACGGCGGCGCGCCGGGCGGGTTTGAGGAAAAGGAATCCGCCGCCAAAAGCGCGGGCGCACGTCTGGTCGTGATCGGCCGGCCGCCGGAGGAAGAGGGGCTGTCTTTATCCAAGACCATTTCCGCCCTTTGCACGCGGTTCGGCTTTGCGCCAAAGCCCGAGGTCTTCATCGCGGGCATCGGCCCCGGAAGCGAGGCGCTTCAAACGCAGGAGGTCCGCGCGGCGATCCGGCGGGCTGACTGCTTGATCGGCGCAAGGCGGATGCTGGACGCTGTGGCAGGGCCGCAGCAGCTGTCGATCGACGCGATTGCGCCGGAGACGATTGCCTCCCATATCGCGCAGCACCCGGAATGCGGGGCTTTCTGCGTCGTCATGTCGGGCGATACCGGGTTTTACAGCGGCACAAAGAAGCTCCTTCCGTTGCTGAAAGAATGCCGCGTGCGGGTGCTGCCGGGGCTCAGTTCCATGAGCTATCTCTGCGCCCGGTTGGGCGTGAGCTACGAAGACGCGGTCCCGGTCAGTCTTCACGGAAGAGATTTTGATATCGCGCGCGAGGTGCGCCGCCGCAGGAAGGTCTTCACCCTCGTCGGAGGAGACGGCGGCATGCAGGCGCTCTGCGAGCGGTTGACGCAGGCGGGCCTCGGCCACGTGCGCATCGCTGTCGGCGAGCGGCTGAGCTACCCGGACGAAGCAATCACTCGCGGCACGGCGCAGGAGCTGCGTTCCCACACGTTTGACAAGCTCAGCGCCGCACTGATTGAAAACGATACCCCCGGCGAAATCGTTACGCCCGGCCTTCCGGACGAGGCGTTTTTGCGCAATTTAGAGCCCGGGAAGCTCGTCCCCATGACCAAAAGCGAGGTGCGGAGCATCTGCCTGTCCAAGCTGCGGCTTACCCCAAACGCCGTCTGCTGGGACGTCGGCGCAGGCACGGGCTCGGTGTCCATCGAGATGGCGCGGCTCTGCGCGGACGGCACTGTCTATGCCATTGAAAAAAGCGAGCGGGCGCTGGCGCTTCTGGAACAGAACAAAGAGGCGTTCTCCGCCTCCAACATGCAGATCATCCCCGGCCCCGCGCCGGAGGCCTGCCGCGACCTTCCCGCGCCGACGCACGCGTTTCTTGGAGGCACGTCCGGGAGCGTCCGGGACATTCTCGCGCTGCTGCTGGAAAAAAATCCGCATGTGTGCATTGTCGCGACGGCAGTGACGCTGGAGTCCGTTTCCGCGCTGAGCGCGTGTATGGAAGACTTTGAGATTGCAGAGTGCGTCTCGGTGCAGGTCTCGAAAGCCTCGCCGCTCGGGCGGTACCATCTGATGCAGGCGCAGAATCCGGTCTATATCTTTACGCTTCAAAACGGAGGCACGGACGCATGAAATGGTCTTTTTATGCGCTGATTCTCGGCTTTTGCATCGACCTTCTTCTGGGCGACCCGCACGGCTTTCCCCATCCGGTGGTCCTGATTGGGAAGCTCATCGATGCGCTGGGGCGCCTGTTCCGTGCCCTCCTTCCTAAAACGAAACCCGGCGAGATTGCGGCGGGCGCGCTTATTTGGACTTGTACGGTTCTTTTATCTGCTGTGGTTCCGGCGCTGCTGCTGATGTTCGCGCAGAAAATTTCCGTTTGGCTGCGGCTGGCGCTTGAGAGCATCATGTGCTGGCAGATTCTCGCTACGAAATCTCTGCGCGACGAGAGCATGAAGGTCTATGCCGCGCTGCAAACCGGCTCGCTTTCCGACGCGCAGAAGGCCGTTTCCATGATCGTCGGGCGCGACACGGAGCGTCTTGATGAAAAAGGCGTAGCCAGAGCCGCCGTAGAGACCGTCGCAGAAAATACGTCCGACGGCGTGATTGCGCCGCTTCTGTTTCTCGCCATCGGCGGCGCGCCGCTCGGATTTTTCTACAAGGCGGTCAACACCATGGACTCTATGCTCGGCTACACGGAGCCGCCCTATAAAAATATCGGCCTCGTGCCCGCAAAAATGGATGATTTTTTCAATTTCCTGCCCGCGCGGCTCTCCGCGTTTTTTCTGCTGGCTGCGGGCTTTTTTCTGCGGCTGGATGTGAAAAACGGCTGGCGGATCTTCAGGCGCGACCGATATAAGCACGCAAGCCCCAACTCCGCACAGACCGAGTCCGTGTGCGCGGGGCTGCTTGGCCTCCGGCTGGCGGGAGACGCGTGGTACCACGGCGTGCTGCACAAAAAGGAGTTTATCGGCGACGCGGTGCGGGAGATCAAATATGCGGACATTCCGCGCACGTGCAGGCTCATGGAGCTCGCCGCGGTTCTGGCTCTCATCGTCTGCTGCGCGGTCAAAGCCTGCTTCATTTTCTGAGGAACGATTATGTTATACGAAACCCAAAATCCACACGGCGGGGATGTGTACGGCGCGGAGGTCACGTTTGATTTTTCTTCGAACGTGAACCCGCTTGGCACGCCTCCAAACGTTCTTGCCGCCATTTCCCACGCAGCTCTGCACGTGCGGCAGTATCCCGACCCCTATTGCCGTGCGCTGACAGCGGCGATTGCCGCGCACGAAGCCGTTCCGGAGGATTTCATCCTCTGCGGCGCAGGCGCGGCGGAGCTCATCTACGCCTACTGCGACGCGCTGCGCCCGAAAAAAGCGATGGAACTCGCGCCGACCTTTCTGGAATACAGCGCGGCGGCCTCCCATTTTGGCGCGGAGGTGGTGCGCGTGCCGCTGCGATCGCCGGAGTTTCTGCCGGATGACCGCCTTCTGGACAAGCTGCGAGAGGAAGCGCCGGACGTGCTCTTTCTGTGCACGCCGAATAACCCCACGGGGCAAACGATCAGCCGGACGCTTCTCCAAAGCGTGCTGGACGTCGCTCTTGCGCAGGGCACACGCGTGCTGCTCGATGAGTGCTTTCTCGACTTTACGGATGAAAAAAGCGCGAAGGACCTGCTGTCCCGGTATGAAAACCTCCTGATTGTAAAGGCGTTTACCAAAAGCTACGCGCTGGCAGGTCTTCGCGTGGGCTACTGCCTGACGGGCGATACGCGCCTGCTTTCCCAAATGGCCGCGTGCTCGCAGCCGTGGAACGTCTCGCTTCCAGCGCAGGAGGCGGCCGTCGCCGCGCTGCAAAACCCCGATTGGGTGCAGCGTGCAAGAGCGCTTGTTTCCGAGCAGCGGGAATATCTCACAAGGGCGCTGCAATCGCTCAAGCTTACCGTCTGCCCGTCGAGGGCCAATTATCTGCTGTTCCGTGCGCCGGTCGGGCTGGATGATATGCTGCGGCGCGAAAAAATCGCCATCCGAAACTGCAAAAATTACGCGGGGCTTACCCCCGGCTGGTACCGCATCGCCGTGCGGCAGAAAGAAGAAAATGAAGCGCTGGTAAATGCGATCCGGCGCGCAATGGAGGAACCATCATGGCACTGAATATCATGCTGCAGGGAACCATGTCCAACGCGGGAAAGAGCCTGCTTGCCGCAGCGCTTTGCCGGATTTTCCGGCAGGACGGCTATCACGTCGCGCCCTTCAAGAGCCAGAACATGGCGCTCAATTCCTTCATCACAAAAGACGGCGGCGAAATGGGCCGGGCGCAGGTCGTGCAGGCGGAGGCCTGCGGCATGGAGCCCGACGTGCGCATGAACCCGATCCTTCTGAAACCAACTACCGACGTCGGCAGTCAGGTCATTGTAAACGGGCAGGTGCGCGGCAACATGCGCGCGATGGAGTATTACGCAAAAAAGCGCGAATTTCTGCCGGACGTGATGCGAGCATACGAATCTCTTGCGGCGGAGAACGACGTGATCGTCATTGAGGGCGCGGGCAGTCCCGCCGAAATTAACCTCAAGCAGGACGATTTCGTGAACATGGGTCTGGCAAAGCTCGTGGACGCGCCGGTCCTTCTCATTGGAGACATTGACCGGGGCGGCGTTTTCGCCCAGCTCTTTGGTACCATCGCGCTTCTGGAGCCCGATGAGCGCGCGCGCGTCAAGGGCACGATCATCAACAAGTTCCGCGGCGACCGGACGATTCTGGAACCCGGCCTTCGCCAGCTCGAAGCGCTCTGCGGCGTACCGGTTGCGGGCGTGGTGCCGTATGCGCAGGTTGATATTGACGATGAGGACAGTCTATCGGCGCGCTTTACCAGGAACACCGCGCGAAAGCTTCTGGATGTCGCCGTCATCCGCCTGCCGCGCATCTCGAATTTTACCGATTTTTCTCCCTTTGAGCGCTATGAGAACGTCTCGGTCCGATATGTGGATAGAGTATCGTCCATCGGTGCGCCCGATCTGATCCTGCTTCCCGGTACCAAGAGCACAATCGCAGATCTTCGGTGGCTGCGCGAAAGCGGGCTCGAGGCCGCGATTTTAAAGGAAGCTGCACGCGGTACATTGATCTTCGGCGTCTGCGGCGGATATCAGATGCTCGGCCGGTCGGTCTGCGACCCCGATGGCGTAGAGGCAGCAGGTGTTACGGAACTTCGAGGGCTCGGCCTTCTGCCGGTAGATACGGTGTTCCATGGGCAAAAGGTACAGCGGCAGACCAGCGGCAGATTTTCCGGCATTTCCGGCCTGCTCGCCAGTCTCAGCGGCCTTTCCTACGAGGGCTATGAGATTCATATGGGAAGAAGCGAACAGGCCCTGCCGCCTCTCATCGGAAGCGGCAATGTCTACGGCAGCTACGTCCACGGCATCTTTGACGCGCCCGGTATTGCCGACGCTGTTTTAACGGCTGTCTGCCGCATGCGGGGCTTAGACCCTGCCGCACTCGGCGCGTTTGATCTGCGCGAATATAAAGAGCGGCAGTATGACCTTCTGGCCGATACCGTCCGCGCCGGGCTCAACATGGACTTTGTCTACCGTGTGCTGCGGCGCGAAGCGTGAGCCACACGTTTCGGTTGCAGGTCCAATGCGGTCCATCGCTTGCGCGATATGTTATAAACTTGCACCAGAATCTGCACAAAGCCGCACCATCCGGGCGTCCTGGATGGTGCGGCTTGTCAATTCGTATTTTACTTCTCTGCCGGGACGCAGTATACTGTCGTGGGCTACAAGCTTGCAGGGCTCCTCGGCGCGATCGTCGCGATCGTGGCCACGATCATTCCGCCGTTTGCGATCATCACGGTCATCTCGTATTTCTATGAGCTCTTCCGCGATAATTTCATCGTCAGCAAGCTCCCTTCCGGCATGCAGGCGGGTGTGGGCGCGGTGATCGCTTCCGTTGTCTGGGATATGGGCGGCGGCGTTTTGAAGCAGAAAAGCGCTGTTTCCGATTTTATTATGGTCGCGGCATTTCTCGCCGCGTGTATCTTCCGCGTGAACGTGGTCTATATTATCCTCGCCTGCATCGCGCTCGGCGTTTTGCGGACAGTGCTTGCAAAAAGCTCCCCACCTAGCTGCCGCAACGGTTTGCGCGGTCCGCTAGATGGGGAGCTTTCTTCGTTATTCTTTTCCGGGGCGCTTGCCGAAATGGAACTTCGGCTCGGTGCCCTGGATGAGTCTTCGGATGTTGCTGCGGTGCATGAGCAGCACAAGAAGACACGTGAAAATGCCGAGCGAAATGAGCACGGGATTTTTCGTAAAGACCGGGGTCATCGCCGCAACGGCAACGGAGGCCGCCATGGAGGACACCGACGCGGTTCTCGTCAGCGCTGCGACCACGGCAAAGACGGCAAAGGCGCTTAAAAACACGCGCCAGTCAAGCATCAGCGCGACCGCTACCGCCGTTGCCACGGCCTTTCCGCCTTTGAAGCCAAAGTAGATGGGAAAGCAGTGCCCGATCATGCAGGCCGCGCCCGCAATGGCAAGCCCGGTCGTCCCGCCGAGCCACGAACCAAGAAGCATCGAGATGATACCTTTGAGAAAATCGCCCAACAGCGTGAGCGCGCCTACGCGAGGGCCGAGCGTCCGAGCTGCATTGGCCGCGCCCGCGTTGCCGCTTCCGAGCGTGCGCACGTCCTGATGGAGGATGTATTTGGAAATCAGAATGGAAACGCTCAGAGAGCCGATGAGATAGCCCAGCACGAGGCAGGCGAGATATCGAACTGTCATTTGGACACGACCTTCTTTTTTAACAGTTTCTATACCATAGCACATCCGGCGCAAAAGTGCAATGCGTCCGGCCGCTATTTTTATGGTGCATGTGCGCTGTAATTGTGCTACAATCAGGAAAACAGAAATTTTGACAGGAGAGATGCAGAATGGAACGAAAGTACGCGGAGTTTGCGGCGACGAAGGCATGTGAACTGCTCGCCATCGACAGCCCGTCGGGTTACACGCGGAAGGCGGCCACATGGGTCAAGGAGGCGTTTGAAGCGCTCGGCTTTGCGGCAAAAATCACGACGAAGGGCGGCGTTCTGGCGGACCTCGGCGGAGCAGACAAAGACGATGCGCTTTTCCTGCAGGCGCACACCGATACGCTGGGCGCGATGGTGGCGGAGGTCAAGGCAAACGGCCGGCTAAAGCTCACGCCCCTTGGCGGCCTGCGCGCGGAAAACGCGGAAACGGAAAACGTCCGCGTCCACACAAGAACCGGAAAGATCATCGAGGGTACGGTGCAGCTGTGCAACGCCTCGGTGCATGTGAACGGCGAATACGGCGAGGCCAAGCGCACGTTTGACACGGTCGAGGCCGTGCTCGACGAGGATGTGAAGACGGCGGAGGCCACACGCGCGCTCGGAATTGAGGTTGGCGATATCGTCTGCCTCGAGCCGCGCACGAGGATCACCTCGTCCGGCTACATCAAAAGCCGCTTTTTAGACGACAAGCTCTCCGTCGGCGTGCTGCTGGGGCTGGCAAAATACCTGCATGACACCGGCAAAACGCCCGCAAGACGGGTCTACGCGCATGTGACGGTCTATGAAGAGGTCGGCCACGGCGGGTCTGGCTCTGTTCCCTCCGGCGTGACGGAGTCCATCAGCGTGGACATGGGCTGCGTGGGAGATGGGCTTACATGCACAGAAAAGCAGGTCTCCATCTGCGTCAAGGATTCCGGCGGGCCCTACAGCTACGAGGTCGTGGGCAAGCTCATTGATGCGGCCAAGAAAGAGGGCGCCGACTACACGCTCGACGTGTATCCGCACTACGGCTCGGACGTGGAGGCGACGCTCCGCGCGGGCTTCGATATCCGGCACGGTCTTATCGGCCCCGGCGTCTACGCGAGCCACGGCTACGAACGGAGCCATCTGGATGGCGTAGAGCATACGCTCCGGGTGCTGAAGGGATACCTTGACGTGTAAGTGATAAAATATCCCCCGCACAAGACGGACAGCAGTGTTCCATCTTTGCGGGGGATTTTTTCTCTTTTTAGAAGGCCCAGGTGCCGCTGCGGAAAATCGGGACGGTTTTTCCGTCCTCGCAGGTCGCGTCGATGCAGAGGTCAGCCGTGCCGATCATGAAGTCCTCGTGGATCATCGAGTCGTTCACGCCGAGCTTGCGGCACTCATCAAGCGTCCGGTTCTCAAAGCCGTCGATCGTGTCGGCAAAGCCCATGCCGAGCGCGAGATGGCAGCAGGCGTTCTCGTCAAAAAGCGTATTGTAGAACAAAATGCCGGACTGATTGATGGGAGAATCGAACGGCACGAGTGCGCATTCGCCGAGGTACGCGCTTCCCTCGTCCATCTCGATGAGCTTTGTGAGAAGGTCGTTATTTACCTCTGCGTGCCACTCGACGGCCTTTCCCTCGTGGAAGCGGATCCAGAAGCGGTCGATGAGCTGCGACTGGTAGGAAAGGGGCTTCGAGGAGTAGACGATGCCCTCTGCTTTTCCGCGCATCGGGGAAATGAAGCACTCCTCGGACGGAATGTTCGGGTTAAAGACGATACCCTGCAGGCTTTTTTCCGCGCCGCCGCAGAATCTGGCCTCGGGGATCATGCCGACATGGAAATCCGTGCCGTTGGAGGCTTTATAGTGAAGCTCTTTGATGTGAAGTGAATTGAGGTACGCGCACCGGTCGTGCAGGTCTTTGTTGTGTGCCTGCCATGCGGCGACCGGGTCTTCCGTCACGCGGGAGGTCGCGAGGATCGCTTCCCAGAGCTTTTCGATGGCCTGGCTCGCACGAAGGCCGGGGAAGAGCTTCTTCGCCCATTTTTCGCCCGGCACGGCGGCAATGCACCACTGGTACTTGTTTTCAATCTGGTCGCGGTAGCCCTTGATGATCGGGTATTTTTTCTGCTGGGCCTTGGCCATCTTCTCCTGATTGACGCCCTTGAGCCCGTCGGGGTCTTCGGACATCAGGTAAATCCGACAGGGAATCGTGTCCACATAGTGCTGCCATCTGGCTTCCTCGTAGTTGTCGAGCGTCGACATCGTCGTAAGCGTCCGGTAGCGCACATGGAGCTTTTCGATCGGCTGGTGGTTCCAGTCGACGACGACCTTTTTGGCCTTTAATTTGTAGCACTCCTCGACCAGCATCGTCACAAACTCGGGCTGGTCGAGCTCGGCCTGAATGAAGACCTCCTGCCCCTTCTGGATGTTGACGCCGCAGGCGGCAATGAGCCTCGCGTAGGAACGAAGAACGGTTTTTTTCATAGCGTATCGCCTCATAATTCATAATTTTGTATGGTTATCATACCACGTTTTCCCGCGTTTGAAAAGTACCGGGAAAATGGATTGCAAGCGGGTCGCGCGCATGGTATGATGAGGAAAATAAAATCTTTGGAGGCGCGGTATGAAAAAGACCCTTGCAAAAGAGCTTCTGCAATTTATCGAAAAAAGTCCCAGCACGTATCATGTCATTGAGAACGTGAGACGCCGCCTGCTGGCTTCCGGGTACACGGAGCTGGAGGAAAACGCGCGGTGGAACCTTGTCCATGGCGGGAAGTATTTTCTGACGCGCGGCGGCACGTCCTGCATCGCCTTCCGCATCCCGGAGGAAGCGGCGCGCGGCTTTATGCTGACGGCGAGCCACAGCGACAGCCCAAGCTTCAAGCTCAAGGAAAACCCCGAGCGCGCGGCAGCTGGGCACTATCTGCAGCTCTCGACCGAAAAATACGGCGGGATGCTGATGTCGCCGTGGTTCGACCGGCCGCTTTCTATCGCGGGAAGAGTGCTCGTGGACACCGAAAACGGCATTGAGACGCGGCTCGTGAACATAGACCGCGACCTTCTCATCATCCCGAACCTTGCCATCCACATGAACCGCGCGGCAAACGACGGGGTGAAGCTGCTGGCAAACGTCGACACGCTGCCGCTTTTGGGCTCGATCGAGAACCGCGGCTGCTTTTTGAAGCTTCTCTCCGAGGCAGCAGTCTGCGGCGCGGAGCAGATTCTGGGGCATGATTTAACCCTCTACGTCCGTCAGCCGGGCGCGATTTTCGGCGCGCAGGAGGAATATATCGCGAGCCCGAAGCTCGACGATCTGGCCTGCGTGTTTGCTTCCCTTGAGGGCTTCCTCGCAAGTAAGCCTGCCTCCTGCGTCCCCGTCTTCTGCGTGTTTGACAACGAGGAGGTCGGCAGCGCAACAAGACAGGGCGCGGCCTCGACGCTGCTTCGCGATACCCTCCGGCGCATGGCGGCCTCTCTTGGCATTACAAACGGACATCTTGCGCGGATGTTAGATGAGAGCTTCCTTCTCTCGTGCGACAACGCGCACGCGCAGCACCCGAACCACCCGGAATTCGCAGACCCCGGCAACTGCCCGTATCTGAACGAGGGCGTGGTCCTCAAATTTAACGCCAACCAGCGCTACGCCACAAGCGGCATAGCCGCCGCGCTCTACCGCAAGCTCTGTCAAAGAGCCTGTGCGAAGGTGCAGGTCTACGCCAACCGCTCGGATATTCCTGGCGGGTCGACGCTTGGCTCGATCGCGAGTACGCTCGTTCCGGTCGAGATGGCGGACATCGGCCTTCCGCAGCTGGCGATGCACTCGTGCTATGAGACGGCGGGGGTAAGTGACCTCTTTGATCTGGTGAATATCTGCCGGACGCTGTTTGAATCCGGCGTCGAAAAATCCGGCGGCCTCATCCGGCTGGTGTGAGGAGGCGAAGATGGAACAAAAACGGGTTCTGATTCTGGCAGAGCACAATGACGAAATCAAAAAAGAGCTCAAGCGCAGATTTTCCGCGCGCTGCGAGCTCATGTTTGCGGAGGACTTGCAGGATTTAGACGCCGCACTCTCCCGCGCTGAGATGATCATCGGCGAACCAGAGCAGGCGCAGCTTGCAAGAGCAGCGGCGTTGTCTGTCTTGCAGCTTACCTGGGCGGGCGCGGATAAATATGCAGGGATGCCTGATTTCCCGGAGCAGACGACGCTCTGCAATGTCTCCGGCGCATTCGGAACGATCATTTCCGAGTACGTGCTGGGCTCGATCGTCGCGTTTTACCGGGCGCTGCCTGCCTATTGGCGCGACCAGAAATCGCATATCTGGCAGCCGCGGAAATCTTCGCGGACGATTTGCGGAAAGCGCGCGCTGGTCCTTGGCATGGGCGACCTCGGCGGGAACGTCGCGCGGCGCATGCAGGCCTTCGGCGCAAGGGTCACGGGCGTGCAGCGGACAAAGAAGGCGGGCCTTCCCGCGGGCTTCGCCGAGGCGTATACGATGGAATTTCTCGACGAACTGCTGCCAAAAGCCGATATCGTGGTGAACTGCCTGCCGTCCACGCCGGAAACCGTCGGTCTTATGACGAGGCCGCGGCTTCTTGCGATGAAACAGGGCGCGCTCTTTGTGAACGTCGGGCGCGGGAGCTTCGTTCGAAATGACGATTTGGTATTCGCGCTCGAACGCGGGCACTTGGGCGGCGCAATTCTGGACGTGACGGAAACGGAGCCGCTGCCGGAAGATTCGCCCCTCTGGGACATGGAAAATGTTCTCATTACGCCGCACATCGCGGGGCCGAGCTTTGACAGCAGTCCCGACGTGCAGACGGCCATCTGGGATATCTGCATGGAAAATCTCGACAACTTCCTGACCGGCAAGCCCGTCACGCACGTTGTCAGCCGCCGGGCCGGATATTAAGCACAAAGTCTTTCCCGCTTTTCGTAGGGGTCGATGCCCACATCGACCCGGCAAATAAAACCGTTTTTACGGAAATCTCCGGCGAATTCGTAACTTCCCCACGGGGCGATGTAGGCATCGCCCCCTACGCAAAATACGATATATTCCGCAAATATCAGGGGTATATGTTGAAAAAATCCAAGGTGCACCATTCATCGGCACCTTGGATTTTTTATGGATCAATTCCGCTAGGAGATGCCTTCCAGCAGCGTCCGGGCGATGTGTCCGGCAGGGAACGTCTCAATCTTCGGCCACCAGAGCGTCACGGAGAGAAGTTTTTTGCCCTTTTGCAGCAGCAGCCGGTATGCGCCATACTGGTCCTGATAGCAGCGCGCCATAGAAGCGTCCAGATCTTCCGGAAGCGCGAGTTTTGTCAGCTCGCGTGTGTGTTTGGAAAATAGGCGGAATGCACGCCCTTCATCGTACCGGCGCAGATCGTTTGCCAGCCACTCGGCCAGCCACGGCGCGCGCAGCTCGTAGTAGTCCGCTTTGTAGATCGTGCCCATGCTTTGCTCTCGCAGGCTGTAACGCTCCGGAGCGAGCAGGCCGTGCGTTTCATCCAGCGTCAGTTCATAGCGGTCGTCCGTTTCATCTACCGGAAAAGTGGCAAAGCTGGAGAGCGTCGGAAGGGGCGCTTCGCCCGCATCGATGGTCGGAGCGTCCGGGCGGAGACGCGGCGTTACCATCATGGCAACAAGCAGAACGAGCCAAATGGCAGTCAAAACGGGTCTTATGATCTTGCCCGCAAGGCAGCGTTTTTTCTCCTCGCGCCAGCCGTCCGTATGCTCAATGTGCCCGCCGGATTGCAGGTGCTTGCGGAGCCTTCGCAGCCTGCTCCAGTCGCGCACTGCGCCCCACGTCTGCACGATGGTAACCAGGACCAGCGCCAGAAACCGAGTGGTCCCAACCGTCAAAACGCCGAGCAAAAACGTAGGCTGCTGCAAAAGAAACAGCAGGATCGGGTATAAAAACAGATAATAGCACGTCGAAAACACCCGGTCAGCAAGCGCATTCTGCACGCGCTTTAAAGATAAAGCCTGCACGGCAGGGTCTGTGTTGAGCTCGGGAAGGTGCGCGTCGCCGCAGCGGTAGATCAGAAACTCCTTCCATTCCGCGACAAACTCCCAGCCCATCTCTTCTGCCAGCGCGATGGCCGCCTGCTTCTTTTCGTCAAATTCGGAAAACGCCTTCTCCTTCGGAACTGCGTCCAGCCGGTAACGTACGCGCCTTGGCGCACCGGATTCAAAACACGCAAGGCCGAGGAAAAATCCGTCGTCCTTCGATAAAAACAGCCCCTGCATCGCCTGCTCCTCGAGCCAGCTTTCCATCGCAGGCACATCGTAATCCGGGCACGGGACGAGCACCCAGCGCTGTTTTTTCGTAATCTCATTCATGCAGCAGCCCTCCGATCGCTTCCGCGTCCCGCAGGCAGGCCGTCAGGCGGCCAAGTTCGGCGTTGTACGCGTCCGTGCCGCGCGAGGTGATGCGGTAGGTTCGCTTGCGGCCCTCGACGGCGATTTCCTCGATGTATTTGACCTCTTCGAATTTATTCAGCACCGTGTAGAGTGTCGCCGGGCCGATGCAAAGCCGCCCGTTTGTCGCCCGCTCTAAAAATGCGGCGATCTCCATGCCGCACATCGGGCGCGTTTTGAGCGCCAGCAGTACATAGAACATCGATTCCGTCAGATTTTCAAGCGGCCTGCGCGGCATGTTTATCTCCCCTATTATCGTTATATGATATCGTTTGACGATATTATAGAGCAAGCTTGAAACTCTGTCAACAGAAAATCCCCCGCATCGCGCCCATGCGTCTGCGCACGGCCCGCGGTACGGGGGATCGAAATTCAGTTCTGCTTCAAAATCAGCTCCTGAAGCTGCCGCAGCGCGTACGCCCGGTTGGGCGCGCCAAGGCTCAGAAACGTCGCGCTGCCCCGGTCGAAGCTTGCCTGCACCTGAGAGCCGGTTCTCTCATACGTCGAAGCGAAGGCGATGGTGACGTGTTCAAAATCCTTCGTCGCCTCCACATCCCAGACACCAGTCGAGATGATCTGCCCTGCCCAGTCGTAAATATACCCCTCCCAGGCGCCATTCTGGCGCGTCAGGCGGATGGTCATGTTCTCCTCCAGCCCCGGAACGTCGGTAATATACAACGAACCCTCGAACACGTCCTTTAACAGTACGCTCTGCGTGAGCGTTCCTGTAAGCGTCACATGGCAGGGCTTTTCATAGCGCTCGTCCGAAACGCTGTAAATAACTGCGTCTTCATCGTATGAAACCGTTTTTTGTGTCGGCACGAGGAAAAACAGCAACACATTCAAAACCACCAGCACCACGGCCACCGTCAGAAGTGTTTTGCTGCGTTTATTGTCCTTTTCCTGTCCCAGTCTGTCCGCCATGCTCGAATCCTCCCGCTGTGTTTTCTTTCCGCTATTATACCGGATCGCGCCGCATTTGACAACCGGGGCGCAGAATTCAAAAAAATTTAAGAATTCTTAGCTTGCGCCGCAGAAGATTTCGGCTATAATGGAAGCAAAGAGGTTACAATTTGGTAACAGTATTAGTGAAGGAAATTTCTTTTTGGAGGGATGCCATCGGTTCATTTCACACAAACTGCCTGACACAAACAACCACCATACAACCAACCAAAAATCGCCCGCGCAGAGCAGCTGCTGCTCTGCGCGGGCGTTTTGCGTGCCGATATTATTCCCAAAGCCTCGCGGGGTATTTTCCTTCCCGCTTGAGTTGCCCAATGGCCGATTTCACACTGTCGAGGTCTTCTTTGTATGTCACACCGTGCCACGTCTCCATACACGGCAGCACGCGCACACTGACTTTTTTCTCCGCCAGCCGGCTTCCCACGAACGTCGGCAGATAGAACTCGCACTTTTCCGGGTTCACCGGAAGATTTTCCGCCAAAAACGCCGGGAATGCGTCCCAGATCTCGTCCAGAATCTCCGGCGTAAAGCCCCAGAAGTTCATGGAGACGAGGCTGTCTCCCGAAAGGGGCACAAACGTCTCGCCGTCTTCCGTATAGGCCGCATCCTGCCCGCGCTTGAAGATTTTTGTCCGCTCGGTGATATCCAACAGCATGCCGTCCTGCACGTGGCACACGCCGCGCGCAACCGAGCCGAACTCCGTCACGGTGTTGCGCAGCTGATAGCCGAGCATCGCGTAGTGGTGCGGCGCTTTGTTTTCCGTCAGGAAACGATAAATTTCCTCATACGCGCCCCGGCCATAAAAATCATCGGAGTTGATGACGGCAAACGGGCCTTCCACCACGCCCCGGCAGCAGGCCACCGCGTGCGCCGTGCCCCATGGCTTTCTGCGTCCCTCGGGAACCGCGAACCCCTCCGGCAGGCGGTCGAGCTCCTGATAGACATAGTCGACATGGAACCATTTTTCCATGCGCGCGCCGATCGTCTTGCGGAACGTCTGCTCGATTTCGCGCTTGATGATGAAAGCTACCCGGCGGAAGCCCGCCTGATACGCGTCATAGAGCGAAAAATCGATGATGAAGTGCCCTTCCTCGTCTACCGGTGTCATCTGCTTGAGCCCGCCGAAGCGGCTGCCCATTCCGGCTGCCATGATGACAAGCGTCGGTTCGTGTGTCAAAGCTAACACGCTCCTTTTTTCATTGTACTTCCATTCTACCCGGTTTGCGTTCAAAAAGCAATCCCGTTTTCCAGACGCAGGAAGAGCGCCCGAGGAACGATCTTCGAGCGCTCTATGATGTTAGTCTGTCAGAATGCCTCGGAGGTCGGCAATGGCTCCGCGCGGGCACTTGACCGCGCACTGCCCACAGGACAGGCAGATGCTTTCTTCGATATGCGACAGGTTCTCCGCCACGGTGATGGCACCGGCGGGACATGCCTTTTCGCACAGGCCGCAGCCGATGCAGGAAACCTCGCAGTATTTGCGGGCGTTTTTGCCCAAGTCTTTATTGGAGCACTTGACGACGATGGGGTTCGCGCACTCGTGGATATGGATGAGTTCGCGCGGACACTCGCGCACGCACGCGCCGCAGGCGATGCACTTATCCTCGTTCACCTGCGCCACGCCGAGATCGTTGATCTCGATTGCGTCAAATTTACATACGCCGACGCACAGCCCGCACGCGACGCAGCCGTATTCGCAATCTGCCGTTGCGCGGCAGCCGCCGTTGCAGGCCACGAACGCGGCCTTATAGGGAAAGCGTTTTTTGACAGCCATACTCACACCTTCCTTTCATACGGCGTATGTGCAAGCGGCAGCTTTGTCCTGCGCTCGTGGTCATACTGGTAATAGGCCTCGGCAATCGCGGGCGCGGTCGGAATCGATGTAATTTCTCCGATGCCGATGGCCCCGCAGGCTACGTCCAGACCGGGCTTGTCGATGACAATCGCGTCGATCTCGGGGATCTCATGCGCGCGGAAAAGCCCCAGCTTTCCGTATTTGTCGATGGGCTTGCAATTTTCATCGATCGGGTACTGCTCGCGCAGCGCATAGCCCATGCTCATGACCACGCCGCCTTCGATCTGTCCCTCGCACGAGCGTGGGTTCACGGCCTTGCCCACGTCATGCGCCGCGACGATCTTCTCGAGCTTTCCGGTCTTTTTGTCGAGGATGCACATCTGCGTCGCGTAGCCGTACGCAACATGGGAAACTGGATTTGGCTTATCCGCGCCGAGGGGGTCTGTTTTCGCGTAGTATTCGCCGTAGAACTCCTGCCCATTGAGGTCCTTCATCGTGCGGCCCTCGAATGCCGCGCAGAACTTTTCGCACGCTCTGCGGCACGCTTCGCCCGTGATGAGCGTCTGCCGTGAGCCCGAGGTATCGCCGGAGTCCGGTGCGATCCACGTGTTCGAGCGCTCGTAGACGATCTGGTCGCGCGAAAGCGGCGTAGACGTTACGCACATTTGCACGAGAACCGTGCCGAGTCCCTGCCCAATGCACGACGCGCCCGCGTAGATATGAAGCTTTTCGTCCTCCTCGACGATGAGCTTACACCGGCCATAGTCCGGTAAACCCACGCCGACGCCCGCGTTTTTCATCGCGCAGGCAAGGCCAACCGGCTTTCCGGCCTTCACCGCCTCGTCGAACGCAGGCTTCACGGCCTCCAGCGTCTCGACAAGCCCTGTCTCCGCGCCCACGATCTGGCCGTTCGGCAGCACGCCTCCCGGACGGATCGCGTTGCGGTAGCGGATTTCCCACGGGCTGATGCCGATTTTCTCCGCCATTTCGTTGAGCAGGCTCTCAATTGCAAAGCACGTCTGCGTCACGCCGAAGCCGCGGAACGCGCCTGCAGGGGGATTGTTCGTATAATACGCGCGGCCCTTGATCTCAAAGTTTTCATAGGCGTAGGGTCCTGCCGCGTGGGTGCAGGCCCTCTCGAGAACGGGGCCGCCGAGGGAGGCAAACGCGCCGGTATCGGACACGACCTCCGCCTGTACGCCCTGAATGATGCCGTTTTCATCGCAGCCGATCGTAAAGTCCATCCAGAACGGGTGCCGCTTGGGATGCACGAGCAAAGACTCGGCTCTCGAGAGCTTCACCTTGACCGGCAGATGCGTCACGTAGGTGATGAGCGCGGCGTGGTGCTGGACGGACATGTCCTCTTTTCCGCCGAAGCCGCCGCCCACGAGCTGGTTTTCGACCTTAATCTTCTTTGTGCCCAGCAGCAGCGAGCACTCATGCAGCGTCGTGTGGGACGACTGGTCGGTCGTCAGCAGCATCACGTCGCCGTCGTTATCGATATAGGCCACCGCGCACTCGGGCTCCAGGAACGCGTGCTCGGTCCACGGCGTTTCAAAGTGCCGGGAGATCACGTATTTGGATGTTGCGATCGCGCCCGCCGCGTCGCCGCGGCTCACATGACGGATGGCCTGTAAGTTGGTACCCTCTTCGTCAAAGACGTGCGGTGCGTCGTCCTTCATCGCCTCAAACGGGCTGTGGACCGCCGGGAGCACCTCGTAGTCGACCTGCACGAGCTTTTTCGCCTTCTCGAGCGTCTCAGGGTCGTTCGCCACAACGAGGGCAATCGCGTCGCCAAGATAGTGCGTCAGACCGCCGACGGGCACGAGCGTATACTGGTCGTGCTTGATGTGGCCAACGAGGTTCGAGCCCGGGATATCGTCCGCCGTCAGAACTGCGCACACGCCGGGAAGCGCAAGCGCCTTCGACGCGTCGATCGATTTGACCCGCGCCCGGGCGTATTTTGCGCGGACGGCCGAGCCGTAGGTCATATAGGGCACATAGCAGTCGTCTGGGTACTTTCCGTAACCCAGCACCTTTTCCTCCACGTCCAGACGGTGGACGCTCGAGCCGACCTTCCAGTCCGTTTCCGAGGGCGCCGGAACGTGTCCGCCCTCTCTTAAAAGCTTCGCCGCCAGACGTACGGCCGCGATGATCTTCACATAGCCCGTACAGCGACAGTAGTTGTTGCGCAGCGCGTAGCGGATCTCCGCGTCTGTCGGGTTCGGATTCTTATCCAGAAGTGCCTTTGTACACAGCACCATACCCGGAATGCAGAAGCCGCACTGCACGGCTCCCGCCTCGCCGTAAGCGTACGTATAGAGCTTTTTTTCTTCGTCAGTAAGCCCCTCGACGGTGAGGATATGCTTTCCCTCCAGCCGGTCGGTCATCGGCGTGCATGCGCGGATAGTCTCGCCGTCGATGATCACCGTACATGCGCCGCACGCGCCCTCTGAGCAGCCATCCTTCACAGACGTGAGATGCAGCTCGTCGCGCAGGTACCGCAGCAGCTTCTGATTTTTTGTTACCTCGACCTCTTTGCCATTGACAAAAAAGACAGCCATTGCAAAAACTCCCTTAACCTGAATTTCGGTTCTCACGTCACAGAAGCTCTGTTCTCGGCATTTTGCCACCGTAATTCCGAGTTTTTGAGCAGGAGCCCGGCAGATTCTGCGCGAGCTCCTGAAAATCTATTTGCATTATACAATTATTTTTAGCATCCTGCAAGAACTTCACCAAAAAATCTACCAGGATCGTTATATTTTTTATCGATCACGCCTAAATGGGAACCATCTTTCAGAGCTGTTCGTCGGAACCAGCGGCAAAGCGCAGCTTGCGGTATGCGTCGATGAAAAACGCAAGGACGAACAGATAAAAAAGGATGGTCATCAGCCAGCCGCCCACGCTGAGGCTGAAATCCCAGAAGCCGTGCAGCAGCGTCGGGACAAGCAAACTCGCGCGCAGATACTGCCCCGGCGTTTCGTCGGGGAGCTCGATATAATACCGCTGCATCGCCCGCTCGGCCATCTTCGCCTGCCCGAGGTAAATGCCCATGTACACGGCAAAAAAGCAGTGTCCCGGCACAGACAACAGCGCTCTCGATACCGCGACGGCAAAGCCGTATTCCGCGACGTAGAGAATATTCTCCAGCGCCGCAAACCCGAGCGCTGAGAACACGCAGTAGACCACCGCGTCGAACCGGTAGTCAAACGCCGGGTGATTCCACGCGAATTTCAGCACGACCCAGCGCTTGCAGGCTTCCTCCACCAGCGCGACGGCCAGAAAATTCTCCAGCACCAGCCGCAGCGTGCTGCCGCCAAGCGTCACATCCAGCACGCGCGTGAGCGCGCCCTCGATCGCGCCCGCCGCTAAGCCAGACAGCGCGCCGAACAGCGCCAGCTTCAGTAAAAGCCCCGCCGGCTCTTTTTCGATCCGGTCGAGCCGATACACCTGCACCATCAGAAACGCGGCGGGCACCAGCGCTGCCAACAATAAAAACGGACTCATAGACTTCCTCTCTTTTTCTCATCAAACAATTTTGTTTCTCCGAGCGCATCCTCGTACCTTTTTGTAGGGGCGGACGACTCTGTCCGCCCTTGGGAAGCTGCGAATTCGCCGAAAATTT
>ERZ832522.774-NODE-774-length-46265-cov-13.599870_pt1 | contig 46265 bp, 46 predicted proteins | sample MGYA00519951_ERZ832522 | MGnify/ENA primary metagenome ERZ832522 (study PRJEB31850, sample SAMEA3708728) | human gut metagenome | biome: human gut; feature: human-associated habitat; material: faeces | place: China | collected 2014 ... | reverse complement strand
CCCGCGGCTCCTTTCGCTGCGAAAGCTTCTTGTTTTTAAAAATTGACTGAAAAAATACGGCTTTTCCGGTTGACATTCTTTTAAAAAGCCGATATAATAGTCCAGCTTGCGTAATGCAGGCGATCCTTGCCGCAGAGGGATTCTGCGGCCATAAGTCCAAAAGGAGGTGCAACATCATGGCAAAGCTTTCCGCAAAGTATGAGATCCTCTATATCATCGATCCCGCGCAGGGTGAAGAGGGTATCGCGGCTCTCGTGGAAAAATTCAAGGGCATCGTGGAAAACCACGGCACGCTCACCAGTGTTGACGAGTGGGGCAAGAGACATCTGGCCTATCCCATCAACGACCTGACCGAAGGCTACTACGTCTACATGACCTGTGACGTCACGCCCGACATGCCCGCAGAGCTCGATCGTGTCTTCAAGATCACTGACGGCATTCTGCGCTCGATCATCGTGGCTGTCGAAGAGTAAGGAGGCTATTCATGCTGAACCAAATCGTTCTCATGGGTCGTCTTACCCGTGACCCCGAGCTGCGCCGGACCGGCAGCGGCGTGGCGGTCGCGTCCTTTACGCTCGCTGTCGACCGCGATTTTGCGGCCCAGGGCGCGGAAAAGGAAACGGATTTTGTCGATATCGTCGCATGGCGCAACACGGCGGAATTTGTCAGCCGCTTTTTCACCAAGGGCCGTATGGCTGTGGTGACCGGCCGGCTTCAGATCCGCAACTGGACAGACAAAGAGGGCAATAAGCGCCGCTCGGCAGAGGTCGTGGCAGACAATGTCTACTTCGGCGACTCCAAGCGCGATGGCGCGGCCCCCGGCGGCTTCGACCAGACGCCGTCTTATCCGCAGGCGCCTGCCTATCAGGCTCCGGCTGCTCCCGCGCCCAGTGCGTCCGGTTTCTCCATGCTCGAGGACGACGATTCCGAGCTCCCGTTCTGATCGGGTTTTTCCCAACGAATGTTTCCACAAGACAAGATAGGAGGATAAATTATGGCAATGGCTAATGATCGTGTCCATCCTCGCAAGCGCAAGAAGGTTTGCTCGTTCTGCGTCGACAAGGTTGCCCACATCGATTTCAAAGACACTGCGAAACTCCGCCGTTACCTGTCTGAGCGCGGCAAGATCCTGCCCCGCCGTACGACTGGTACCTGCGCTGCGCATCAGCGTCAGCTGACGGTCGCCATCAAGCGCGCCCGCCACATCGCCCTGCTGCCGTACGTAGCAGAATAAGAGATAAAAAAATTCCGTCCGATGGACGGAATTTTTTTATCCCGGGGAAACCGGGGCTTTCCCCGGAAGGAGCTGCGCCTTGACTGCGCGCAAGCTTTTCATGCGCTGCATGAAAAGCTCACACTTGCAAGGCGAGAAGTATTTTTCCGGTCGGCGGAGCCGCCGGATAAAATGGATTTACATTTTATTTTGCGCCTGCGGGCGCAAAACTCTGCGAGGCTTTTGGAGGGTGCGTATGTTCTCGATGACGCTCATTTGTATGGGGAAACTGAAGGAGAAGTTTTATATACAGGCTTCGGAGGAATATAAGAAGCGGCTGGGGGCATTTTGTGATTTTACGCTCCTGGAATTGCCGGAGGTTCGGCTGCCGGAGAATCCGAATGAGACGCAGATTTTACAAGGGCTTTCGAAGGAAGCGGAACTCATCCGCGCGAAGGTGCCGAAGGGAAGCTTTTTCTGCATTCTTGCCCCGGAGGGGAAGATGCTCTCTTCCGAGGAGCTCGCGGGAAAGCTCTCGGAGCTCAAAAAGAGCGGTAAGTCGAGCGTGTGCTTTCTCATTGGCTCGTCCTTCGGCGTGGACGCCGGGCTAAAACGGCAGGCGGATCTTCTTCTCTCCATGAGCCGCATGACGTTTCCGCACCATCTTGCGCGCGTGATGGCGCTTGAGCAGCTTTACCGCGCAGAGGCCATTCAGGCGGGGACAAAATATCACAAATAGGCGCTGGCGGACACGGAACAATCGGTGTTCGCCCGCTTTTTGTTCCGGCTTTCCATACAATGTATCTTGTCAAAGTATCCGTTATCCGTTAAAATAAATCCATCTACTGTGAAGAACTGTTCAGCCCGTGCTGGATTGACCGAATTTTCTGGAAAAGGATGCTAGTATGAAAGACAAGACCGCTTCTTCCCAATCGGAGAAACAAAGCCCTGTTCTGCGTGGGGTATTGCCTGCGCTGTGCGTGGTGCTGGCCGTGTTCGCATTTGCCGTGCAGCCGCCTGCGGAGCTGTTCCGAGGCTTCTGGAAGATCCTCATCTCCGATGCAGGACTCATCACGGACCCCGCAGTTACCGGCGGCGCGGGCGCGGCGCTTTTGAACGCTGCTTTGGTGCTGGCTTTGAGCACGGCGCTGGTCTATGGCATGCGCCTTCCCGTAACGGGCCTGACGTTTGCGTGCCTTTTTATGATGGCTGGCTTCAGCCTGCTTGGAAAGAACATTTTAAACATTCTGCCCGTGCTTCTCGGCGGCTGGCTCTACGCGCGGTTTCAGGGCGAGCCGTTTTCCAAATACGTCTATCAGACGCTGTTTGCTACGTGTCTGTCGCCGCTTGTGAGCTTCTGGCTCGTGCATCTGCCGGGCGCGTGGCGCTTTGCCGCGATGCTGGGAAGCGGCGTGGCCATCGGCTTTTTGATCCCGCCTGTCGCGGGGTACACCGTCCGGCTCCATCAGGGCTTCGATTTATACAACGTCGGCTTTGCCGCGGGCTTCATCGGCCTTGGCATTGCGAGCATCTGCAAGGGGCTGGGCGTGGAATTCGTCACGGAGCTCCGTTGGGGCACGCAGGACCACGTGGTATTTTTGTGGCTGCTGCGCGTGATTCTTTTGGGACTGTTTCTCGCGGGCGTGTACCTCGGATGCAGGAAACCAAAGGATTACCGGCCGCTGCTGCGCCATTCCGGCCGTTCGGTCGCGGATTTTATCCTGATGGACGGCGCGGCGCCCACGCTTGTGAACATGGCGCTCACGGGGCTCATCGGGCATGTATATCTGTTGGCGCTTTCTCCGTTTGGTGTGCGGCTCAATGGCCCGCTTGTCTGCTGCGTGCTGAGCATGACGGGCTTTGCCGCGTTCGGTAAGCACCCCAAAAACGTGCTTCCCGTGATGGCAGGCGCGGTGCTGGCAAAGAGCCTTCTTGTCGCCGTGCCGCTGACTGCGCCGGGGTCGCTGCTTGCAGTGCTGTTTTGCACGGGGCTTGCGCCGATCGCCGGTCAATTTGGTGTTTTCTGGGGCATGGTCGCGGGATTTCTGCACATGACCATCGTCCAGAACACCTCCATCTTGCATGGCGGCATGAACCTCTACAATAACGGCTTTGCGGCGGGCCTTGTGTGCGTGCTGCTGCTGCCGATCATCGAAGCTTTCCAAAACCGCTCGAAGGAGTAACAAGGAGTACCTATGAAACAACGACATCCGCAGGCCCGGCAGAAGATGAGCCGGGTTATCGACGAAATCGGAGCCGCGCTCTTTGCCTGCGGCGCGACGGAGGTGTCCCTCCGCCTAAAAAAAGAACCGGAAGGACTGCGCCTTCTGGTTCAGGGGGATTATTCTACTGGAAACCGCCCGAAGCTCGAGCGGCTGTCCAAGCTCCTGCAGCCCGAGATTCGCGACCCGGCGCTGGCCGAGACGTTTTGGGAGCTGGCAGGCGCAGACTTGGCGGATGACACATCGGAGCTTGCCCTCGTGGGGCAGATTTTAGACGACGCGCGCGTCGTGCTGGGCGAGCAGAGCGTCGAAATGGAGCTGTTCGTCGCCCGTTGAGACAGTCTTGCGCGTGGAGATGACAAGCGGCTGACCCGTCACGGGGTGCAAAAGCTCCAAGCTTGCCGCGCAAAGCTGCTGGGTAAACAGGCCGCGCGCGCAGGAAAACAGCATCGACGCGGGCGACGCGTACTGCGGGTCTCCCAGAATCGGAACACCCGCCATCTTGCAGTGCAGCCGCAGCTGGTGCGTCCGACCGGTCACGGGGGTGAGCGCGAGAACGCTCGTGATTCCGTCCGTTTTCAGAACGCGGTACCGGCTCACGGCGCGCTTTCCGCGCGGGTCGACGATGCGGAGCAGGCTCCCGTTTCCGATTTTGTAGACAGGAAGCGAAATTTCGCCCGCGCTTTTGTTCGGGCAGCCATAGACGGCGGCCAGATATGTTTTGTGGACTTGCCCGTCCTTCATCATCTGGCAGAGCTTTGCGTGGATATGCGCGTTTTTGGCCAGCAGCACCACGCCGAACGTATCCCGGTCGAGACGCGTCACAGGATGAATGCCGCAGGGCTGGTTCGTTTCGGCGTAGTAGCCGAGCAGCGCGTTTGCGAGCGTCCCATCGTTTTTTCTGGGCGATGGATGGACAAGCTGACCGGCGGGCTTATCGAGCGCGATCAGGCTCTCGTCCTCATAGAGAATATCGATCGGAAGCGTCTGGGGGAGAAATCCCTCGGGCGCTTCTTCGATTTTCACGGTAATTTCCTGCCCCGGCCGCACGCGCGCGTCGGTGTGGACAGGGACGCCGTCGAGGTAAAACGCATTCTGCCATTTGAGCCGCTTGACAAGGCCGGACGAGAGCCCCAGCTCGCCCCGCAGAAACGTCAAAAGCTTTCCCTCGCGCTCTGCTCTATGCGAAAGCACCATCGCGCCCGCCTCCTCTCAGAAATTCTATCCTATCATACCGCAAAGAAGCCAAAGCTGCAAGCTAATTCGCACGTTCCGGCTTTCCGGCGCGTGAGGACGCGTTTTGCCCCTCCGGCGTTTTTTCCATGAGCGCCCGGTAGATCTGGCAGCAGAAAACGGAAAGGAGCGGAAACACGATCATCCCCGCCACGCCCATCACGCGGTAGCCGACGTATAACGCCGCCAGCGTCACCGCGGGCGGAAGCCCGATCTGCCCGCCAAGAAGCCGCGGCTCTAAAGCCTGCCGGGTAAGCGCCGCCGCCGCGTATAAAAGAAGAAACCCCACGCCGCACCGCGCGTTTCCCCGGACAAACTCCAAAAGACTCCATGGAAGCAGCACCGTTCCCGTCCCGAAGACCGGCAGCGCGTCAATAACTGTCGTCAGAAGCGCAAGCAGCAGCGCGTAGTCGACCCCCAGCAGCAAAAACCCTGCCGTCAGGATCAGAAATGTTACGCCCATGAGCTTCCCCTGCGCCCGCAGCCACGCACCGAGCGTGGACGACAGATGCGTCCTTGCAAACGAAAGTTTTTCCTGCCAGCTCTTTGGCACATGGCGGCGGTAAGCTCTGGTCAGATCGTCGAATTCCGCCGTGAGCATGAAGCTCGATAAAAGCGCCGTCACCGCGCCGAGCACCAGATCGGGGAGCTTTCCAAGAAACCCGGACGCGAGCGTAAAAAGCCGTTCATAGAGCTTCGCGCCAAATCCTGCGCCGCTTTCAAAAAAGCTCGTAAGTCCCGCGCGAAGGCCGGAACCCACGCCGTCCGGAAATTTGTCCGCGATGGCGTAGAGTCTGTCCTGCAAGGCCTTCGCGGGCTCTTCCAGCCTTGCGGCGAGCGCCGGCAGCTGATGGAGAAAACCGCCGACCTCCCGGCAAAGGAGCCGGCATAAAAGGAAAAGCCCCGTCCCCGCCAGCGCGTAGATCCCCAGCACGCACAAAAAAGAGGCTAGCCCCCGGGGAAGCTTCGTCCTGCGCTCCAATGCGCGAACCGGCCGCCGCGCCATCGCCGCCACTGCCAGACCGATGAAAAGCGGCAGCAGCAGCGGGAACAGAACCGCCGCAAACAGCCACAGCCCGCCCGCCGCACAGACGGCGATCAGCACGATCGTTCCAAGCTTTCTTGCGCGCATACGGGAGGCCTCCTTTCTTGTAATTTTTTCTGAAAATGCTCTTGCATTTTTGTGAAGTATGTTGTATAGTGGTCACATCAAACGGACATATGATTTCTTAGCAAAGACAAACGAGGTGAACAGCATGGAAAAAGCTCCAAAATACTTCATTGTGGATTCCTCCGCTCTGCCTGAAATTTTCCGCAAGGTCGCGGAGGCCAAGCGCATGCTCGAGACGGGCGAGACGGACAAGGTCAATGTCGCGACAAAGGCCGTCGGCATCAGCCGCAGCGCGTTTTATAAGTACCGCGACTGCATCTCTCCGTTCCAGAACATGATGGCGGGACGAATCATTACCTTCCAGATGGTTCTGAAGGACAAGGCGGGCGTTCTGTCCTCGATATTATCTATTTTTGCCAATTGCGGCGCAAATATACTGACGATCAACCAGTCGATCCCGACCGGCGGCAAGGCCATGGTCACGATTTCGGCCGAAACGGGCGCGCTGAACTGTCCGATCGAGGAGCTTACGCACGTGCTGGCCGAAACGCGCGGCGTGGTGCGTGCCGAGGCGGTCGCGGGATAAAAAAGGAGAAGAGAATATGAAGTCATTTGAATACTGCGTTCCGACACGGGTGGTCTTCGGAACGGACAGCCTCGATAAGCTCCCGGCGCAGCTGGAAAAATGCGGCGCTTCACGCGTGCTGGTGGTCTACGGCGGGCAAAGCGCGAAGAAAAGCGGGCTTCTGGATAAGGTCCTTGCGCTGCTGGACGGCGCAGGCATTTCTCATCAGGAGCTTGGCGGCGTGCAGCCGAACCCGCATCTCAGCCTTGCGCGTGAGGGCGTGAAAAAAGCCATCGCCATGGACGCGCAGCTGATCCTCGCCATCGGCGGCGGCAGCGTCATTGACACGGCCAAGGCCATTGCCCACGGCAAGGCAAACCCCGAGATTGACATCTGGGAGTTCTGGCTCGGCAAGAAAAAGGTTGAGAAATCAACGCCCGTTGGCGTGATCCTGACCATCCCGGCCTCCGGCAGCGAGACGAGCGACTCCGCCGTTCTGACCGACGAGACCATTTTGCAGAAGCGCGGCCTGAACACAGAGTTCAACCGCCCGGCCTTTGCCATCATGGACCCGTCCCTTGCCGCGACGCTTCCCCGTCGGCAGGTGGCCTGCGGCGTGACCGATATCATGATGCATACGCTCGAGCGCTACTTTAATCCGATTCAAGGGAACGAAACGACCATGCAGCTGGCGGAAGCCGTGCTTCGCGTCGTGATCGCAAACGGTCCCGCCGTGATCGCGGACGCGGGAAATCTGGACGCGATGAGCGAGATTATGTGGTGCGGCAGCCTGTCTCACAATGGGCTCACCGGCCTTGGCGGCGCGAAGGGCTTGTCGGTCCATCCCGTGAGCTTCGCGCTGAGCGAGAAGTACGATATTATTCACGGCGAAGCGCTTTCCGCCCTCTGGTGCAGCTGGGCGCGCTATGTCTGCAAGGTCAATGAAGACAATTATAAGCTCTTCGCCCGCTACGCGCGGAACGTCTGGGACATCGCAGAGCCCGACGTCAAAAAGGCCGCGGACGCCGGAATTGACGCGTCGGAGGCGTATTTCAAGAGCCTCGGCATGCCGGTTTCGATCGGCGAGCTCTCCTGCGGCGTGCAGGATGAGGCCGGGATCGAAGACCTGGCCGCCAGAGTCAGCTACCACGGTACACGCCGCGTCGGCACGCTTGTCAGCCTGGACAATGAAGCGCTGCGCGAGATTTTCGCGATGGCGAACCACTAAAAGGAGAATCCAATGAAGCAGATTGCAATTGCCGGCCTTGGTGTGGTCGGCGGCGGCGTGGCCGATCTTCTGGTGAATCACGCCGCGGTGATAGAAAAAAACGCGGGCGAGGAGGTTCGGCTCAAGGCCGTCTTCACCCGGACGAAAAAGCCGGACAGCCCGTTTGCGTCCTATTTTGTGTCGGATTTTTCCGAGATCGAAAAGGATCCGGAGATCGATCTTTTTGTCGAGACCATCGGCGGCTGCACGGTCGCGCTCGATGTTGTATCGCGCGCGCTGAAAGCGGGCAAGCACGTCGTGACGGCAAACAAGCAGCTCGTCGCGGAGCATGGATTGGAGCTCTTTGCGCTCGCAAAGGCCAACGGCGTGAACTTCCTCTTTGAAGCGTCCGTCGCGGGCGGCATTCCGGTCCTGAACCCCCTCACCCGCTGCCTCGGCGCAAACGAGATTACCGAGGTCTCCGGTATTTTGAACGGCACGACCAACTACATTCTCACGCAGATGCTGGAGAACGGCGAGAGCTATGCCGACGCGCTCTCAAACGCGCAGCGACTGGGCTACGCGGAGGCCGACCCGACGGCGGACGTCGAGGGTATCGACGCGGCGAGAAAAAGCTGCATCCTCTCCGGCCTTGCGTTCGGCAAAAACGTGAGCCCAGACGAGATTCATGTTGAAGGTATCTCGAAGGTCGACGCGCTTGACGCGCAGTTTGCCGAAGCCGGCGGCATGAAAATCAAGCTCCTCGGCAGGACGCTTGTGCAAAGCGGAAAGCGTTTCTGCTTCGTGAGTCCGCATCTTATAAAAGCCTCCGCGCTTCTGGCGGGTGTGAACGATGTGTTCAACGCCGTGTGCGTGAGAGGCAGCGCCGTCGGCGAGGTTCTCTTTGCAGGCCCCGGTGCAGGGCGCTATCCCACGGCGAGCGCGGTTGTCGGCGACATCATCGACATTGTAAAAAATCTCGGCCGCATGCAGCCTGCCGGTTGGGAGGCCTGCGCGGAAAAACCCGCGGATTTTTCGCAGTTCCACGCGCGGTTCTACATCCGTGTTCCGGAGGGCGAAAAAGAGACGATGGAGCGGCAGCTCGGCAAGATCACGTGGCTCCCCGCGCGCGCAGGGTATCTCGCCGGCGTAACCTCGCCCATCGAGGCAGGCCGCGCAATCGGCGCAAGCCCCAGACCCGTGTCCGCATGGCCGATTTTTGAATAAGCTCCAGGAGGGAAAACATGGCACGCATTGTACAGAAATTCGGAGGAAGCTCCGTTGCCAACGCAGAGCGCATTTTCCGCGTGGCAAAAATCATCACAGACGCTTACGCCAAGGGGAACGAAATGTGCGTCGTTCTCTCGGCGCAGGGCGACACTACGGACGACTTAATCGCCAAGGCCGAGGAGATCAACCCCAACGCCTCCAAGCGCGAGATGGATATGCTGCTGGCCTGCGGCGAGCAGATGTCGATTGCGCTGATGGCGATGGCGATTGAAAAGCTCGGGTATCCTGTCGTGTCGCTTTGCGGCTGGCAGGTCGGTATGAACACCTCATCGACACATTCCTTCGCCCGCATCAAAAAGGTCACGTGCGAGCGCGTGAAAGAAGAGCTCGACAAAAAGCGCATCGTCCTTGTCGCAGGCTTCCAGGGCGTTGATAAATACGGCGATGTGACGACGCTTGGCCGCGGCGGCTCGGATACGACGGCGGTCGCGATGGCGGTCGCCCTGCAGGCCGATCTCTGCCAGATCTTTACGGACGTCGACGGCGTTTATACCTGCGACCCGCGCATTGTCCCGGAGGCGAAGAAGCTTCCCGAAATTACGTATAACGAAATGCTGGAGCTCGCGTCGCTCGGCGCGCAGGTGCTCAACAACCGCTCAGTAGAGCTCGCCAAGAGCTACGGCGTGCAGCTGGAGGTTCTGTCCAGCTTTTCCGGAAATCCCGGTACGATTGTCAAGGAGGTAGTCAAGAACGTGGAAAAGACTTATATTGCCGGTGTGGCGCAGGATAAGAAGATTGCCCGGATCGCGCTGGCCGCGATGCCGGACGTGCCGGGTGTGGCTTATAAAGTATTCAGTCTGCTCGCCAAGGAAAAGATCAACGTCGACATGATTTTACAGTCCTACGGCCACGACGAGTGCAAGGACATCGTCTTCACCGTCGCGGACAAGGATGTTCCCCGCTGCGAAGAGGTTCTGAACGCGAACCGCGATACCCTGAAATTTGACCATATCGACGTCAACACCGACGTTGCGAAGGTCTCCGTCGTCGGCGCGGGCATGCAGGGCAATCCCGGCGTGGCCGCCAAGATGTTCGAGGCGCTCTACGCCGCGCACATCAACATCCACATGATCTCGACGAGCGAGATCAAGCTATCCGTACTCATCGATAAAGAGGACTCCGAGCGCGCGATGCGGGCCGTCCACGCGCAGTTCTTCCAATAAGCCGGGAGAAAAATCTTCGGGTATAATTTCACCCTCCTGCCAGTATTGTATTGGCGGGAGGGGATTTTTATGAAGGGCCGCTTTTTTCTGGCGTTTGTCCTTACGGCGCTGGTCGGCAGCGCGCTGCATTTCGGCTACGATCTTTGTCCGTCGCCGCTTGTTGGGCTTATCTGTCCGGTGTCGGAGAGCGTGTGGGAGCATCTGAAGCTGCTCTACTGGCCGTTTTTGGCTTCGGGCTTCCTCCTGAACCGGAAGGCGCAGGACGCGCAGGCGGCATGGAGCGGTACGCTGGCAGCGCTGCTGGTCATGCCCGCGTTTCTGCTCGGGATTTACTACACATTAGAGTCCGGCTTTGCGTTCACGGCAGGCTGGCTCAACATCGCGCTCTATGTGCTCTCGCTTGCGCTGGGGTTCTGGCTCATGGCGAGGCTTACGAAAACGGGCGGGCTCTCGTGGCTCTGCGGGGTGCTGGTGATTGCCGCCGGGCTCTACGGGGCGGCGCTGATTTTATTCACAATGGCGCCCCCGGCGCTTCCGATTTTTCTGGATTGAGCGAAAAAAGCTTGCATTTTCCGCAAATTTATGTTGACATCCGGCCGCTTTGCCAGTATAATAGCTGGAGAAAACAAAGAAGGAGCGGTAAGCACCGCAACTCACCTCCAGCTTCGCGAAGAGGTTGATACGAAGACGTCCCCATTCGGGGGTTTTTGTGCGGGTGCTTGTCGGCATCCGCACTTTGCATTTGGAGGTGCTTTCCCATCGGTAAATTAGAACATCAGATCAACGAGGAAATCCGGGACAAGGAACTCCGCGTGATCGGAGCTGAAGGCGATCAGCTTGGTATTATGACGTCCGCCGCTGCTTTGGCGCTGGCCGAAGAAAAAAATCTCGATCTGGTCAAGATTGCGCCGAACGCCGTTCCCCCGGTCTGCAAGATCATGGACTACGGCAAGTTCCGGTTCGAGCAGCTCAAGAAGGAAAAGGAAGCCAGAAAGAACCAGAAGGTCGTCGAGGTCAAGGAGATTCGCATGTCCCCGAGCATCGACACCAACGACTTCAATACCAAGGTCAAAAATGCCCAGAAGTTCCTGAAAGATGGCAACCGGGTCAAAGTTACCGTTCGTTTCCGCGGCCGCGAAATGGCGCACACCTCGCTCGGCGAGCAGCTGCTCAAGCAGTTCGGCGCTGACTGCGATGAAATTGCCACTGTGGCCAAGGGCGCAAAGCTCGAGGGACGCAACATGTCCATGTTCCTCAGCCCCAAGAATTCCAAATAACCTGCGAAAAAGCAAAACACGGAAGGAGAACCACTATGCCTAAGCTGAAGACCCATAGCGGCGCAAAGAAAAGATTCAATCTGACCAAGACCGGTAAGGTCAAAAGAGCGCACGCATTCAAGAGCCATATCCTCACCAAGAAGCCCACGAAGCGGACCCGTAACCTTCGCAAGAACGGCTATGCCGACGTGACCGTGGAAGATATCGTGAAAAAGATGATTCCTTACAAATAATCGGTAAGGATTGACGACACATAGGAGGATACAAGAATGGCAAGAGTTAAAGGCGCAATGATGACGCGCAAGAGAAGAAATAAGACCCTGAAGCTCGCAAAGTCCTACTGGGGTTCCAAGTCCCGTCACTTTAAGATGGCCAAGCAGGCTGTTGCAAAGTCCGGCGTTTACGCTTACGTTGGCCGTAAGCTGAAGAAGAGAGAGTTCCGTCAGCTGTGGATTTCCCGTATTTCCGCGGCCGTCGCTCCCTACGGCATCAACTATTCCCGCTTTATGAACGGCCTCAAGAAGTCCGGCATCGAGATGAACCGCAAGGCTCTGTCCGAGCTGGCCATCACCGACGCAGAGGCTTTCAAGGTTCTCGTCGAGACCGCGAAGAAAGCAATCTAATTTCAAAACCTAAAGGCCACGACCAATCGGTCGTGGCCTTTTTCTGCCTTTTGTGAAGCGCGTTACAAAATTTCCGGGAATTTTCCGGTTATGCGTAGGGGTCGATGCCCACATCGACCCGGCAAAGAGAACCGATTTTACGAGAAATTTCGGCGAATTCGTTGGTGCCCATGGGGCGATGTGGGCTTCGACCTCTACGAAAAGAGAGAAAGTCGATGCGTTCAATCGCACCTTATGAGCAGCCCGGAAGATGTCAAAGAACCGTGAATTTCTGACGCAATTGCGCCGCGATATAGGTTCGGACTCAGTCCTCCAGAAGGGCCCAGGCACGGTTCAGGACGCGCTTGGTGTTGGCAAGAACGATTTGCTCGTCCTCGCCCGGACGGAGCGTGACCTCGGCGGAGAGAATATAGGGGTCTTCGGCGTTGAAGAAGCCCTCTTCCTTCAAAATGCGCAGGAAGTCCAGCAGTTCCTTCGTGTCGTTTGCGCTGTTGGGATAGCCAAAGCGCGGGTGCTTGTCACCATAGCCGTCGCAGCTGGGATCCGTGACCGCGTTTCCGTAGTGGAAATGCGTGATATACGGCCGGAGCGTACGGATGACAAAGCGGGTGTTCTCGTGCGTGATGGGAATGTGGCTGAGGTCGACGATGAGGCCGAAGTTCTTGTGCCTCGAGCACACATCGGCGGCAAAGCGCGCAGCCAAGGGAGCCGGACCGATGAGCGCGGCCTTATCGACGTCGTAGTCAAACACCTCGAGCTCCACACCGAGCCCTTTTTCCGCCGCATAATCGCAAAGCGCGTTCGTGGTCTTTACAAGCTGCGCGTATGCCTGCTCCTTCGTCGCCTCTTCCCAGTGACCGGCGAGGAAGGCCATGGCCGTCGCGCCAAGATACGCCGCCTCGTCGATTGCGCCCTTGAGCGCGTCTTCTGCCTTCTGCCGCTCACTTTCGTCCAGCGCGTTCGGGTTCAGCTTGTCTTTGAGCTGCATCGGGTGCGCGCCGAAGCAGACCGTCAGGTGGCTCTGGTCCAGAATGGCCTTGGCCTGCTCTTTTTCTGCGCCGTAGGACTTGATCTCGACCGCGTCAAAGAAGTCGTCGCGCGCGATCGCCGTCAATGCATCTAAGGGAGCGCTGTTCGGGAAGCTCATCCACTGCAGCGTTCCGAGCTTAAAATATTTGTGAATGGATTCTTTCATCGGGATTCCTCCATATCTCTGGGCTGCGGGCGGGCAAGCGGTGATTTCAAAGAGAAGAAAAACGCCCGCCGGACCGCGTATATCATATCCGCTTTTTTGCTGCCTGTCAAATCTTTTTCCGCGCGTCCGCTGGGCATTTTCCGCGATATCCGGATGCGCTTTCGCGGGAAATTTTCGCAAAAAACGAAGACAGGCGGCGCATGAGAGATGCACCGCCGGAGCGTTATGCGTGTTTCCCGTTCAGGTACTGGACGGACTGGGTATTCACCAATGGAAAGCGCACAAGCCCGCGCGCGTCTAAATCCTCTTCGAAGAGCGAGACTGCCGTGATCTGCCGGTTTTCATAGGTCGTGTAGTAGTAAATGCCTTTGTCCGCATTGCAGCAGCTCGAATAGAGCGTGATCTCGAACTTCCCGTTTTCCAGCTCGCAGCAGCCGCGCGTCTGTTCGACGGCGGTTAAAATGTGGAAAAACTGACTGACGGACGCCATCTCGCCGTCTTCCGATTTTGCGTTCAGCCTGGTAAAGGCCGCGCGGACAAAGCGGGACGAGGACGACAGATCGCCCGGAAGGCCGATCGCGCCCATGCCGCGGGAATAGGTTTGCAGCGAAAGGTCCTTGGAGAACCGGTTCTCAGGCGGCTTCGGCGAGAGCTGGGCGTAATTGTTGAGGGCGAACAGCTGCGTCGGGAACGGGGGATTGTTTGTCAGAACGCCTGCGGGGTTTTCATAGACGTGAAGCCCGTCCGCCATCGATTCCAGCACGATACAGCCCGTCTTGTCGGCAATCATCCAGTGCAGCTGCGCCGAGGGGAGCTTGGCGGAAAACGGCGTTCCGACGAGGTTGAGGTTTGCAATGGCCTCGCGCGCCTGCCTAAGGTCCCGGCACGTGCCGAGCAGCCACAGAATGAACTCGAACTGCGCAACATTCGTCTTTCCGTCCACAGGTTCTGCGTACGCCGCATTTCCGACGAAATTGAGCCCCGCGATGCAGAGCCCCGTCTCGTTCACCGCGTCGTAAAACAGTGGGTAATTCTCCTCCACATGCGCCATGCCGATGATGGCGTGGTGCTGCGTGAGCTCCGGCAGGTGCCGCAGCGGAACCGGGAAATTCCGCGGCACGATGCAGACTTCTTCACCGTAGGGAAATTCATAGTCCAGGTTTCGTCCAAAATAAAAGTCCTTTGTCTGATATGTTGCCGCCGTACACATGGCACGCGCCTCCTTATGCGTATTGTAGTACATAGCATACCACAAAGGGTAGCTCCCAATCCACCGCGGATTTGTAAATTATTTTGCCGCGCCCAGCTCGCGGTAGGTTTTCGCAATCAGAACTGCCGCGACCGCGAACGTCAGAACGTCTGAGACAGGCATGGAGTACAGAACGCCGCTGAGTGCGAAAAACTTGGGAAGCAACATCGCAAAGCCCACGCCAAAGACGACCTCGCGGATCATGGAAAGCGCCGTCGACGAAGCGGCTTTGCCCATCGCCTGCAAGAAGATGAAGCAGGCCTTGTTGACGCACGCAAGCGGCAGCATGCAAAGATACACCTGGAAGGCGCGGATGGCAAAGTCCGTATAGTACGCGCTCTCATTGGCCGCGCCGAAAATGCCAATGAGCTGTCTGGGAAAGAACTCCACCAGAAGAAGCGCCGCAAAGCCCACGAGTGCCTCCCAGATGAGAAGCTTTGTAAAAAGAGCCTTCACGCGCGGTTTCAACCCAGCTCCCATGTTGAAGCCCACAATCGGGATACAGCCCGCCGCCATGCCGACGACGATGGAAATGACGATCTGGAAAAACTTCATCACGATTCCGACGACTGCCATTGGGATCTGCGCATACTGCGCCTGCGAAAAAATCGCATCCAGCGCGCCGTATTTGCGGAGCATGTTGTTGATCGCAGCCATTGCCGCAACGAGGGAGATCTGCGAGAGAAAGCTCGCTATGCCGAGCCCCAGCGTCCGGCCGCAAACCGCGCCATCCAGCCGGAAATCCTGCTTGGAGAGATATACGATCTTCATGTGACACAAATACCACACCGCAAGCACTGCTGTGATGGCCTGTCCGATGACAGTTGCGACGGCGGCTCCCATCATGCCCCAGCGGAAGCAGAAGATGAAAATGGGGTCTAAGATGATGTTTGCAATCGCGCCGGCGAGCGTCGAGACCATCGCAAAGCGCGGGCTCCCGTCAGCGCGGATGACGGGGTTCATCGCCTGGCCGAACATGTAAAGCGGGATACCGATGGTGATATAGAAGAAATATTCCTGTGAATGAAGGAAGGTCTCCTCGTTGACCGTGCCGCCGAACATGGCGATGATCTGGTCAGCGAAGATCAGATAGACAGCGGTGAGGATCAGGCTGGCCGCTACGCAGAGAAGGACCGCATTGCCGACACTTCGGTTCGCCTTCTTTTCTTCCTGCCGCCCGAGACTGATCGAGACGAACGCGCAGCAGCCGTCTCCCACCATGACCGCGATGGCGAGCGCCACGACCGTGAGCGGGAACACGACCGTATTGGCCGCGTTTCCGTAGGAGCCCAAATAGCTGGCGTTCGCGATAAAGATCTGATCGACGATGTTATAAAGCGCGCCGACAAGTAAGGATATGATGCACGGCAGCGCGTAGCCGCGCATAAGCTTTCCGATCGGCGCGGTCCCGAGAAATGCGTTGTTTTGTTCCATATTGTTCCTCCAAAAAATGCGCAAAAAATAACGCGGGCACTTTGCAACCGGAATTACGCAAAGTGCCACACGTTGTCCTATTTATTTTACCGGGAAGAAGCGCCGTTTGCAAAGGAAGTTTTGAACAAAAACAAGCCTCAATTTTTGGCGTTTCTGCGCATCACGGCTCGTTCAGCTGGTCGGCAAGATCGGCATATGGGCTGTCCGCGCTGGACTGGATCTCCGCCTCGGCCATATGCTGCTGAAGTTTTTTTGCCGCCGCATCGCTGGAGATGACCGTGCCCGCGCCCGCGATGCACCCGCCGGGGCAGGCCATGCCCTCGAGCAGGTACCCGTCGAATTTTCCCGCCTTGGCAAGCATCAAAAGCTTTCGGCATTCGCGAAGGCCGTCCGCGCGCTGGGTCTTTACCTCGAAATCCGGGTGCTCGCGCCGGATGATCTCCTCGACCGCCGCGGCTACACCGCCAGCCTGCGCAAAGCCGCGGCCCGCGCTTGTCGCCTGTGCGAGGGGCTCGCTTGCCGGGAGGCTCGAGAAGTCAATTTCCTTCGCTTCAAAGATGCCCATGAGTTCTTCATAGGTCAGGACAAAATCCACGTCCTGCCGGAGCTCTTCCTGCATGGCCTCCAGCTTTTTGGCCGCGCACGGGCCGACAAAGACGACCTTTGCCTCCGGCTTTTCGCGCTTGACAAGCCGCGCCGTATAGACCATCGGCGTGTAGGTCATGGAAATGTTGCCGGACTCGTTCGGGAACAGCCTCCTTGCCATCATCCGCCACGACGGGCAGCACGAGGTCGCCATGAAGCGCTGCTCGTTCGGCACTTTTTCGAGGAAATCCCGTGCCTCTTCAATCGCGCAGATGTCCGCGCCCGCCGCGACCTCGACCACATCAGAAAAGCCGAGTGCCTTCATTGCCGCGACAAATTTCGCCGCCGTTACGTCCTTGCCGAACTGCCCGGCAAACGACGGCGCAACAATCGCGACGACGTCATTTCCCTCCAGAATCGAGCGGATAACCTGATAGATCTGGCTCTTATCGACAATCGCGCCGAACGGGCAGTTGACCAGACACTGGCCGCACGAGACGCAGAGGTCATAGTCGATTTTCGCCTTGCCGTATTCATCCACGCCGATCGCGTCCATCCCGCACGCTGCCTGACACGGGCGCTCGAGATAGGTGATCGCGTTATAGGGACAGGACTTGGCGCATTTGCCGCACTTGATGCAGAGCTTCTGGTCAATGCGGCTCTTGCCGTTTACAAATTTCACCGCGCCCTTCGGGCACACCCGCTGGCACGACGCGGCCAGACATCCCTGACACAGCTCGGTCACGCGGTACTGCTTCGTCGGGCACGCGTGGCAGGCGTAGGGGATGATGTTTACAAGCGGCGCTTCATAGTACTGCTCGGCGATCGCCGCCTGGTCCATGCCCTCGGTGAGAAGCGTCCGGGTCTGCACGGGCTGCAAGGAAAGGCCCATCGCCAGACGTACGCGCTCACCTGCGATCGCCCGCTCGAGAAATACCGACTCCCGGTGCAAAGGATTTGTGCCCGGGACGATCCGGAACGGAATGTCTTCCATCTGTGTGTAGTCGCCCGAATACGCCATCCGCGCCACCTCGGCGAAGACCTGCTTGCGAATGTCCGTAATCAGCGAAGGAATACCGCGCATAAAAACCTCCAAAGAAAAAGAAATACAAATCAAAACCGCCCGTCCTTACGGGCTTCGGCAATGTTTCAATCATTGCGTAGGGGGCGAAGCCTACATCGCCCCGGCAGAACAATCTGTTTTTACGGAAATTTCCGGCGAATTCGTGATTGCCCTAGGGTCGATGTGGGCATCCAACCTACGCAAACTTAGGGGAATTTCAGAAATTCCGCATGGTGTAAAACCGGCTCACGGGTATTATACCCATGTGTACGATAAATGTCACGCTAAAAATGCCGGGTGCCCACGTTAAGAAGCGCTGTCTGCGGGCGCGTCGGTGCTTCCGGCTCCGCAAAAATCGGGCGCCCGCTGGTTCCCAGTCAGCAGGCGCCCGGTTTTTTTATGGCAGGACTCACGCAGGGGGAGCGTAAGCGGTCTTAACTGCCGGAGAAAAGAGAGACATCTATTGCAATCACCGCCTTCTCCCATAAAGACGGCAAATACAAACAAAAAATCCGCACAGCCAAACCCACTGGCCGCACGGATACACTCTCTGCGTTTGAGAGAAATACACGTTCGACCCCGGTTCCGGCGCAGGTACGGGACAGCGCTCAGCAGACCTGACTTAGCTCAAAGAGCATCACAGTGACCGACTCGCGGGGCATCTCACCCCATTCAGCCTGCGCCAAAACGGCGCGCGCGCTATCCTTTTATTTCGTTGGCTTTATTCTAGCACAGGGCGCACGGTTTTGCAAATACTTTTTTCCGTGCGCCCTGCAAAAAATCCTGATGGCAAACTTCCTTTACCGGCGGCAGGCCTCGGTGACAGCCTCGCGCAGACGAAGAAGCTCGGGACTTGATAAATCGCGCGGATACGGAATATGGGACAGATCGAATGTCTCGGTTTTCCCCAGCTCGTGCATAACCGTAACGGACTGTCCGAGCAGCAGCGCCTCGTCTAACTGGTGCGTGACGAGAACGATCGTGCGCGGCATGTTTTTTTGCAGCTGCAGGACCTGGTTCTGCAATTCCGCGCGGGTGATGAAGTCCAAAGACGCGAACGGTTCGTCCATGAGAAGAAGCTCCGCCTGACTTGCCAATACGCGAGCGAGGCCGAGCCGCTGCTTCATGCCGGTCGATAGCTCCACCGGTGAAAGGTCGGCGTAGTCCTCCAGCCCCACGAGCCGGACGTATTCCAGCGCGTGCTCATAGCGCTCTTCGGGCGTTTTTCCCACGCCGGAGGCCATCGCCACATTCTGCCGCACATTGGTCCACGTGATGACGTAGGGCTCGGGGCTGAGAAGCGCCGCGTGCCAGCCATGGGGGAGCGAAATTTCGCCGGAATCCGGCGACTCTTTTCCCGCGAGCATCTTTAAAAGCGTACTCTTGCCGCACCCGCTTCGTCCCACCAGCACCGAAAGCTGCCCGGCGGGGAAGGCGAGGTTCACATCCTCCAGCACCTTCCGCGTCCGGCTTGGGCGCTTGGCGTTTCCGATGACAAGGTCTGTAGAGAGCGTCGTGTAGCTCTTGGAGACATGGCTGATGCGAATTTCGTCCATAACGCTTCCTCGTTTCTTTCTGGATCGGGCGCAGGGGTCAGTATTTGAAAATGCTGCCGCCGACGAATTCTCTTACGATAGAATCCTTCGGGACGTAGTTCGTTGTGAGTGGCGGAAGCTCCTTCACGACGTCCATGAGGATATCCAGGTTATGCGCGCGCATGAACTCCGGGGTCAGCTCCTCGGAGAACTTCGGGATCTCGCGCAGATATTTTGTCAGGATGCACGGCTCATAGTCGTGGAAGGTGTCGATGTGAATGGACGCGTTCTTTTTGTTGGGCGCAATGTACTGCACCTCGCCCTGGTCGACCGACTGCGCGCGCTCGATGGTTTCCCGGAGCGTCCGGCCGCGGGAGAGATAGTCGCGGATCATGCGTCGGGCCACGCGCACCTGTTCGGGCTTGACGATGCGGTCGTCGGGCGTGATGATTCTCGTGCGCGGCGCAACATACACGCCCGTTGCGCGAGAGCGCATGGGATCAAAGAGGAGCGGGTTCAGCATATGGATCCCCTCGGCAATGATGATGGCCTCCCGGCTTCCCTCCATGGGCGTGTAGCCACCGGTTTTGTTATTTTTAAAATCGTACCACGGTACCTGCGCCGTCTCGCCCCGGCTGAGCTTGTCGACGGTATCTAACAGCAGCTCGCGGTTCACACAGTAGGGAGACTCCCAGTCGGTGGCCTCGGGCGGGCGCTGGTCAAGCGGCAGGAAGAAATTGTCCATGCTGAGCTGGCAGACCTTTACGCCGAGGTTTTCGAGATACGCCTTCAGGCGCATGGCGGTTGTCGTTTTGCCCGAGCCGGAGGGACCCGTGAGGCAGACGAAGGGCTTGTGCGGCTGCGCCGATAAAATGGACGCGGCGGCGGAGCTGATTTTGTCGTGGAACACCTCTTCGCAGCGCAGAACAAACTGGGTTTCATTCTGCATGGCGCGGATGATATCCGCCATGTCGATGACTCGCATAAAATCCTTCCTTTCAGGTTGCGGCGGGCGTATTCCCCGCCAGTTTTCGTTCATATTGGCGATAGATCACAAAAAAGCAGACGCTGTGCAGCACAAGCGTCAGAATCCAGCTCATGGGATAGGACCAGTAGAGGATTTCCGGCGTATGGTGGATCTGGAAGATGGTATAGATCCAGACAATCCGGCTCAAACATGCGCCGACGCCCGTAACAAACATCGGCAGCCAGGTTTTTCCAAGCCCGCGCACCATGCCGCACATAACCTCCATCAGCCCGCACAGGAAATAGAGGCTGCCGAACCGGTGCAGACGGACGAGCCCGTAGCGGATCACGTCTTCATAAGTCGCATCAGCGCTCGAAACGTAGATGCCGAGCAGCTGTCTTCCAAACAGGAAACAGGTCAGGCACAGCGGAAGCCCGATCATCAGAACCGTCGTCAGGCAGGCGGTGAGCACCTTTTTGATGCGGTCGATTCTGCCTGCGCCGAGATTCTGGCTGGTGAAGGTGATGGCAGCGTGGAAGACGGAATTCATTGCCGTGTAGACAAAGCCCTCAATGCTGGCAGCTGCGGTGTTTGCCGCAACGACGCTTGCGCCGAAGGAGTTGACCGAGCTCTGCACAAGCACGTTTGCGATGCTGAACAGCGTACTCTGCAAACCCGCAGGAAGACCGATCTGAATCATGCGCAGAGACTCTTCCCGGTCCAGCCGGATGCTTTTCAGCTCCAAATGGCTCAGTCCCTCGCTTCTGCGCAGGCAGCGCACGACGAGGAAAAGTGAAATATACTGCGAGATGACCGTTGCGGTCGCAACGCCGTCGACGCTCATGCTGCACACGATGACGAAAAAGAGGTTCAGGCAGGCGTTGACGATGCCAGAGATCGTCAGAAACAGCATCGGGCGCTTGGTGTCTCCAAACGCACGCAGAAGTGCGGCGCCGAAGTTATACATGATGGTGCCGGGAATGCCGAGAAAATAGATGCGAAGATAGAGACTCGACAGCGGCAGCACGTCCTTGGGCGTTTTCATCAGCTCCAGCATCGGCGTCGAGAGCGTCAGCCCCGCGGCCATCACGACCAGACCCAGCAGCAAACTCAGGGCGAACGCCGTGTGGACGCAGGCGCGTACACGCTCATCTTCGCGGCAGCCGAGATAGCGCGCAACGAGAATGTTGACGCCGACGGAGATACCCATGAAGGCGTTGACGAGGAGGTTGATGAGCGCCGTCGTTGCGCCGACCGCGGCCAGCGCCGTCGCCCCGGCAAATTTTCCGACGACAATCACGTCCGCCGCGTTGAACAGCAGCTGCAAAACACCCGTTGCTGCCAGCGGAAGCGAGAAGCGGATGATCTTCGGGAGCAGCGCGCCCTCCGTCATATTTACCTGTTCAATCGTAGCCGCCATATCCTCTCCCCTTATCTTGGGCCCTTCCACATCATTTTCCAAATAATTCAAGAATATCCTGTTCTGCGAAACGTTAAAGCTGATGCCCCGAAACTTGGCGGGCGCAAGCGGTATTATAGAGCGTGCATCCGAAAAAAGCAACGCTTTGTTGAGAAAAGAAACCGATTTTTCTGCTATTCGGAGAAATCAAACAGATTCCACGGAAAAACAGGAGGCGGAGCCTGAGAAAACGAGACGGGCGTCTCATTTTGCGGGTGCAAGAACGCGAGTCGCCACGACCAGAGCGCAATCGACGCGCAGCCATCCTCGTCTCCCGCACCGTATTTCCGGTCTCCGAAGAGCGCATGATCGCGGGAGGAAAACTGGATGCGGATCTGATGCGTCCGTCCGGTGTGCAGGCGGATCTTGACCAGCGATGCGTCTGCGTGTTCCGCGTAGCCGAGCACCTCGTAAGACAGCAACGCCCGCTTTACATCTTTGCCGGGCGCGTCCATGACGCGCGATTTTCGAAGCGAGCGGTTGTACCAGAGCAGATCTTCCATCTGACCGGAGGCATCTTCGAACCTTCCGTGCACGACGGCGAGATATTCTTTTTCAAATACGTGTTCTCGCACCTGTTCGGATAAAATTCCGGCGGCCGCCTGGGACCGGGCGAAGACCATGAGCCCCGAGACCTGCGCGTCGAGCCTGTGGACAGAGCGGACGCACGCGTGCTCGTCTCCGAGCTCTTTTCGCAATAGATCAACCATCCCGCCCGGCTCATCGCCCGCCGAAAGAACACCCGCGGGCTTGATGCAGACAAGGATTCGTCCGTCCTCGTATAGAATGTCCATGAAAGCCTCCTTCAAAGGGGGATATCATTTTTATTATATCAGAATTTTCACAAATGTCCATGTTCTTAAAAATTCTTAAAAACCACAAAAATGCCTCTTGCGTGTGATACAATGGGGAAAACACAGGGGACAGGGGCGTCAGCGCGCCCCAAAGCGCCTGCTTTATTGACTATTTTTGGAGGATGTTATGGATGATTCTATCCGTATTTTAGTGGTGGACGATGAGGCAGACATCCGCCGCATCATCCGCATTCTGCTCGAGAGCCGGGGCTACCGCGTGCTGGAAGCGCCGAACGGACGGCTCGCGGTCGAGACGATACGAAAAGAGCCGGACGTCGATCTGATTCTGCTCGATATCATGATGCCTGAGCTCTCCGGCATTGAGGCCAGCCGGGAGATCCGGAGCATAAGCAGCGCGCCGATCCTGTTTCTGACAGCCAGAACGCAGGAGCAGGATAAGCTGGAGGCGTATTCATCGGGCGGCGATGACTATCTGGCAAAGCCGTTTTCCCACGGGGAGCTTCTGATGAAGGTCGATTCGCTGCTCCGACGCTACCGCGTCTATAAGGGCAAGGTCACGGGAAAGCAGCTCAAAAGCGACGTGGTGCTGGACGAAGAGAACCGGAGGATCCTGCGCGGCGGCGAGGCCTTAGAATTGACGGAGACGGAATACTCTATTTTGCAGTTCCTGGCCGACCATCGGGGAAGCGTCGTTTCGGTCGCGCAGATCTATGAGGGCGTGTGGCACGAAAAATACATGCCCGCGTCCAACAACACCGTCATGGTACATATCGTGAACCTGCGCAAAAAGCTCGAGGACGACCCGGCAAACCCCCGCCTCATCCGGACGATCTGGGGAAAGGGGTATCAGATTGACTAAGCAAAAAAAGCCGCGGTTCCGGACGCTCCACCGAAAGCTGCTTGTCACGATGCTGGCCGCCTTACTCGCCGCCATCGGCATGTATTTACTGACGGACACGGTCGGGCAGGCGCTCGTTGAGCGGATTTATATGAGCGAGAGCGCGCAGAACCAGCGGAACCTCGCGACAGTCTCGTCGTTTCAGGCCTACGCGCGCGAATTTAATCTCGCGTCCTACGACACAGAGCAGATCTCCCGCTGGGCGATTTCGCAGGACGACACCTACATCTTATTATATAAGGACCGGAGGCTTGCGTTAGAGGCCGGCTGGTGGGGCATTGACGAGCAGAGCGCGGGCACGGAAAATCTGGACGATCTCTATAATGTGACGAGCTATCCTGTGTACCTGCGAGACGGCGTGTTTCAGGCCGTTGTGTACGATTTTTCCGAGACGAAGCTCTATGACGGCGTGCAGATCGGCGCCATCGCGATAGCCTGCGTGACGTTTGCAATTTTCATGCTGTTTTATAACCGGCGCATTACGCGCGCAATCGTGGAAATTTCAAACGAGGTGCGGCAGATCGGAGACGGGAACCTGCAATTGCAGCTTGTGGCGAGCGGCGATGACGAGCTGGCGCGGCTGACCGAGAGCGTCGAGGAGATGCGCAGATCCATTCTCAAAAAAACGGCCGACCAGCAGCAGGCCTTAAAGCAGAATCAGGAGCTCATCTCCGCCATGAGCCACGATATCCGAAACCCACTGACGGCGCTGCTCGGCTATCTCGACCTTGCCCAGAGCGGGCAGTACAGCTCGCAGGAGGCCTATCAGAGCTATATTTCCGCCGCCTACAGCAGAGCCATGCAGCTCAAAACGCTCACCGACGAGCTCTTCCGGTACTCGCTCGTCTTCGGCACGCAGGAGCTTCCGGTAAAGCTCGAGCGCTTCGACGCGGCGGCATTTCTGGACCAGATGGTAGGCGAGGGGATCGTGATGCTCGAGCAGAAGGGCTTTACGGTCTTACGCGCAGTGCAGCCGGTCTCGTGCGAGATCGAGGTCGACGCGTCGTATTTTAAGCGCGTACTCGATAACCTGGCGGACAACATCTGCAAATATGCGGATCCCCAAAAGCCTGTGCATGTCCTTGTTGCGCAGGAGGAGGGAACGCTCACGATCTGCCAGACGAACGCGGTCCTGAAGGACCCCGGCCAAGTTGAAAGCAACCGCATCGGCCTTCGCATCTGCGAAAAAATCATGCGCCAGCTGGGAGGGACCTTCGAAAAGAATCTGACGGACGATACCTTCACTGCCACCCTCACCCTTCCGGCGCATAATCCGGAAAACACGGAAATACAAACCTCTTAAAATTTTCTTAAAAATGTCCATAGGGGGTTTTCACTTGAAAGAAAGCCTGCTATGATAGGGGAAAACCGAAATCTGTACACAACATGTGGGGGAAGGCTCCCCACGCGGAAAGGAGTATTTATGAAAACGTATCGTATGATTGCGGCGCTGCTCGCAATTGTGATGCTGCTGGGCATGTTTGCCGGCTGCAGCAAAAACAGCGACAATACAACAGACCCTGCCAATCCCGGTTCCAGTACCGGAACAAAAACCGAAACGAACGACGAAAAGGCGGCCAGCACCAGCAAGTACGCCTATCAGGCGGAATATCTTCCGATCCCCGACAACATTCAGTATGTGAACACCTCGACGATCTCGGGTGCGAACCTCTACTTCACCGGCAGTATCATCGACGGCAAGCAGACCTACACCGACGAAAACGGTGAGGAAATCGAGTATGACAACTACCGCTCGGCGCTGTTCAAGATGGACATCGAAACCGGCGACTGCACCGAACTGACCGAATTCCAGCTGCCCGAGGTCCCGGAGGGCTGGATGGGAAGCACGGATCTCAATACCATTCAGGCCGGAGCCGACGGCACGCTTTGGGCAATCTACGGCAGCTATACCTACCGCTACAATCCGCCCGCGGATATGGCGGCGGACGACAGCATGTATAACTACTATGAGCAGGGCGAAAACAAGACCGGCCTTCTGCATCTTGACGCCGACGGCAAGGAGCTCAAGCGCATCGAGTTCAGCCAGACTGACGAAGACGGCAACAGCTTCTATGTTTCGAACTTCTTTGTCGATAACAGCGGCAACGTCTATCTCAGCGACTGGCAGAACGTGTACATCTATGACCAGGACGGCAACCAGAAGACGACCGTCGACCTGAGCGAAAACGGCGGCGAGCTGTGTGAGCTGAAAGCCGGCGTTGTGGGCGTATGCTATTACAAAAATGACGAGGCAAAGCCGGAAGAAAGCGGCCGCGTCTTCCAGGAAATCGACCCTGCCGCCGGCAAGCTCACGGGCGACACCGTCAAGCTGCCCGACTCCGCCTACAATTTCTTCCCCGGTGACGATGTGTACGATATTTACTACGATTACAACGGCAACATCTACGGCTATAAATTCGACACCGACACGAAGGAGAAGGTGATCGACTGGATCGAGTGCGACATCAACTCCAACAACCTCAATTCCTACTCTATCCTGCCTGACGGGCGCGTGATTGCGTTTGAAAACACCTACGACGACCAGACGCAGACGAACACCATGCAGCTGATCGTTATGACGCGCGTCGATGCGGCGAGCGTGGTCAATAAGACCGTTCTGACCTTCGCCTGCATGTATCTCGACTGGAACATGCGCGACGCGATCGTCAAGTTCAACCGCGCGAGCAACACCCACCGCATCGTCGTGCGCGACTACTCCGAGTATAACACCGACGACGATTACAAAGCCGGCATCCAGAAGCTCAACACCGAGATGCTCTCCGGCAAGCTTCCGGACATGATCGACATCAACACCTACAACATGCCCGTTGAGCAGTACGCGGCGAAGGGCTTCCTGACGGATCTCTACGAGCTGATTGACGCAGACGCTGACCTGAGCCGTGAAAGCTTCGTCCAGCCGGTGCTTAAGGCGCTGGAAAGCGCGGACGGCAAGCTCTATCAGCTGCCGAGCACGTTCGCAGTCAGCACGGCAATCGCGCTCGACAAGGTCGCGGGCGACTACGACACCTGGAACCTTGCAGCGGTCAAGGACGCGATGACGAAGCTCCAGGACGGCGCGTCGGTCTTCGACGTGTACCGCACGAAGTCCGACATTCTTCAGACCTGCATCTCCCGCAACATCGACGCCTTTGTCGACTGGGAGAACGGCAGCGCGCACTTTGACTCGGACGAATTCAAGGCGCTTCTCGAGTTTGCCAACCAGTTCCCCGACACCTATGACTGGGAGAACGCCACCGACGAGGAAAACGACTCGGCGCAGAACCGCATCAACTCCGGCAAGCAGCTCATGACCGACATGTACGTTTCGAGCTTCGAGGATATGCTCTATCAGCTGACCGGCTTCAACGGCGGCGTGAAGTTTGTCGGCTATCCGTCCGAAGACGGCACATCGAACCACGCCTTCCAGATTGACGGCGCGATTGCCATCTCCTCGACCTGCGCGGACAAGACCGCGGCGTGGAACTTCATGAAGCAGTTCCTCACCGAGGACTATCAGTTGGGCAGCAACGTCTGGAACTTCCCGATCAACCAGAAAGCGTTTGACCAGAAGCTGAAAGACGCCATGACGGAGGAATACCAGACCGACGAGAACGGCAACGTCGTGAAGGATGAAAACGGCAACCCCATCCGCATCCCGAAGATGACCTATTATACCACTGACACGGGCAGCGGCGTAACGTTCGGCGCAGCCACGGTGCCGGCAGCCAGCACGGTCGTGATCGGCGGCACGGTAGTCAATGACGACGGCTCGATCAGCATCTACGCGATGACGCAGGAGCAGACCGACCAGATTCTCGATCTCATCAACGCCACCACTGCGGTCTACGGCTATGACGAGAGCATCCTGAACATCATCTCCGACGAGGCAGCGGCATACTTCGCGGGCGAAAAGAGCCTCGACGACACGGCGAACATGATTCAGTCCAGAGTCAACCTCTACGTGGCAGAACAGTCGTAATCGTAAATACCAACTTCTCCGGAAGGGCAGGTTTCCTGCCCTTCCGGAAGCGCGGATTTTGACAGAAAGGAACGGACGCGTGAAGCAGGCAAAAAAAATATGGAACGGCGCAAACGTGAAAATCCGGGACTTTCTGGCCTCCCTGTGCTTCTCGGGTCCGAGCTTTCTCGGCATGCTCATCTTCTTCGTCGCGCCGTTCTGTGTGGTCATCTACTATTCGTTCATCGCCGGTGCGCTGGATCACAGCTTTGTCGGCCTGAAAAATTACATTGCAGTCTGGAATAACGGCGCATTTCAGATCGCGGTCAAAAATACCGCCGTGTTTTCGGGGCTCTCCGTACCGCTGGCGGTCGTGCTGGCGTTGGTGCTGGCCCTCATGCTCGAGTGCCGGATCCCGTTCAAGAGCCAGTTCCGGACGTTCTTTTTAAGCCCCATGATGGTCCCGGTCGCGTCCATCATCCTCGTGTGGCAGGTGCTGTTCCATTCGAACGGCGTGGTCAACGAGTTTCTCTCGGTCTTCGGCGTGAAGGCCATCGACTGGTTAAAGTCCGACTATTGCATGGTCGTGATCGTCCTGCTCTTTCTCTGGAAGAACCTCGGCTACAACATGATTTTATTCATGGCGGCGCTCAACAACATTCCAAAAGAGCTTTTGGAGGTTGCGGAGGTCGAGGGCGCGTCGAAGGCGTACCAGTTTTTCCATATTAAGCTGCGCTATCTCTCGCCGACGGTTTTGTTCGTCACGATTCTGTCGATCATCAATTCTTTTAAGGTCTTCCGCGAAATATACTTACTCTCCGGCGACTATCCCTATGAAGGACTGTACATGCTCCAGCACTTCATGAACAACATGTATAACAAAAATCTCGACTATCAGCGCCTTTCTGCCGCGGCCATCATGCTGGCTGTCGTTATCATCGCGCTCATCGCCCTCCTGTTCGCCATTGAAAACTACTTTGGAAAGGACGTGGAAGGATGAGACGAAAAAAACGCTATTTTTCGCGCGGCGCGCTGACGGTTCTGGCCGCTGTGTTTGCTTTTATGTTCCTCATGCCGACGGTGCTCACGATCACGAACTCGTTCATGACGCAGAGCGAGATCACCGCCAACTACGGTCAGGTCTTTCAGAACGCTGCCAACGGCAAGAGCTACATCAAAGATACCATCAATCTGAAATTTATCCCGGACAAGGTCAGCTTCAGCCAGTATTTTACCGTGCTGCTGAAAAGCCCGGATTTTCTCTATAAATTCTGGAACTCGGTCATTCTCGTTGCGCCGATTGTCCTTGCGCAGCTGATGGTCGCGTCCGTCGCGGCCTACGGCTTTACGAGGTGGCGCGGCAAGGTCCGGGACACGATCTTCTTTGCCTACGTCATTCTGATGCTCATGCCCTATCAGGTGACGCTGGTGCCAAACTATCTGGTGTCCGATTTTCTGGGACTACTCAACACGCGGTGGGCGATCATCCTGCCCGGCGCGTTCGCACCGTTTTCGGTGTTTCTGCTCACAAAGTCCATGCGCCGCATCCCGGTTTCGCTGATTGAGTCGGCGAAGCTAGACGGCGCGGGCGAGTGGCACATTTTCTGGAACATCTGCCTTCCGCAGTGCCGCAGCGCGCTGTATTCCATCGCCATTCTGGTGTTTATCGATTACTGGAACATGGTCGAGCAGCCGCTCATTTTGCTGCCCGACGCGTCGCAGCAGCCGCTTTCCGTGTATCTCTCGCAGATCAACGCGGGCGAGATCGGCATCGCCTTTGCCGCGGCGGTGGTTTACATGGTGCCGGGACTTCTGATGTTCCTGCACGGCGAGGCATACCTCGTGGAAGGCATCACATACGCGGGCTCCGTGAAAGGATAGGGAACTATGGATACGAACGTAAAAAGACGCGAATGGGTCAAAACCGTGGCCATCATTTTTCTGGCGGTTCTGCTGGTGCTGACCTTCTTCTCCAACACCATTATGAACGCTTCGCTTCCGGAGGTCGCGACACAGCAGGTGACGCAGGGCACGATCAACGCGAAGATCCGCGCCTCGGGCACCATCGCTGCGAACGAAACATATAACGTCAAGCTCACGCAGACCAGAAAGATCGAGAGCGTCAAGTGCAAGGTCGGTCAGGAGGTCAATGCCGGAGATGTGCTGTTTGTGCTCGAAGCGCAGGAGTCGGACGAGCTGAAGCAGGCGAAGACCGATCTTGAGACGCTGGAGCTCAACTACCAGAAGAGCCTCATCGAAGCTTCCAACGGCAATGCACAGGAGGACCGCGACGTCCAGAAGCTCCGGGACGCGTATAACGAGGCGCTGACGATCTATAATCAGTACAGCTCGATGGATCCTTCGAGCATCGCCGTCGCAAAAATCCGCGCCGAGGAAAAGCAGAAGGAACTGAACAAAGAGCTGGAAGCGGCGCAGAAAGCACTCGAAACGATCAAGAACAGCGAAGAATATAAAAATCTCGAAACCGAAATTGCGGATTTGGAGAAAAAAGCCGAGCCCTTGAAAACAGCGGCAGGTCAAGCGAAAGCAGCCTTGGAAGCTACAATTGAGAAGCTGTTCACAGAAAATTTGACAGATGTTTCTCAAATCAAGCGCCGTAACAATACTTGGCAGGATGATGTTGACACTGCAAGAAAAGCACTTGAGAGGACGATAGAATCCAAGGGAGAAAGCCTTGATCGATATCTCTATTTAGCGAACAAATACGAATCAGATTATTTGTTCTTAATTCGGCTTTATGAAGGAAACAGCCATGATGCAAAAGCCGCTATCGAGAGCGGTGATTTGGCAACAAAGCTGGTTAAAGATGGATTCGAAACAAATGAGACTGTTGCGTCAAGGGTCTCTGCTCTTAGTGATGCATACACCAATTTGAACGTGTACTATGAAGGCGAAGACACAGAAACGCAAATGATTGCCTTGGCAAAGGCAAAGGCGTACCTTGCGTATGGTGAAGCCTACCTTGCCTACAAGGAAGCTGTATCCGGCACAGAAGAATTGCAGCAGCGATACGACGCAAAAAAAGCGGAAGTCGAGCGTTACGAGCTTGCCGTCGAACGTGCACAGAATGCTGTAAACGACCAGAAGGACACCGTGGACAAGCTGACCTCGGCGGCCTCGGCGGCGGGAACGCTGAAATCCGCAAAGACGGCGCTCGAAGATAAGATTTTCGAAACGAACAAGGGCGACACGGCGGCTTTGGATATGCAGGCGGCAAAGAAGGCCATTGAGGACAAGAAAGCCGACATCGAAAAGCTGACGAAGGACGCGGACGCGCAGGAGGTCACGGCGAAGGTCGGCGGCACGATCGCGTCTGTGAACGTCACGGCCGGCGATACCGCGAGCGCCGATAACCCCCTTGCCACCATCAACCAGACCGACCGCGGTTTCACCGTGAAAATTTCCATCACGAACGAGCAGGCGAAGAAGGTAAAGGTCGGCGACACTGCCGAGCTCGTCAACTACTGGGGAGACGCGACCGCAACACTCGAGACGATCGGAAACGATCCGCAGAACCCGCAGAAAAACCGCCAGCTGACCTTCCGGCTTACCGGCAGCGACATTCAGCCGGACAGCAATATTACGCTTGCCATTGGCCAGAAGAGCGCGAGCTACGACGCGATCGTCCCCACGTCTGCGATCCGCACGGACAACAACGGCTCGTTCGTCCTTGCCATCGTCTCCAAGTCCACACCCCTTTCCACGCGATACACCGCCACGCGCGTCGATGTGCAGGTGCTCGCGAGCGACGACAAGAGCTCTGCCGTCTCCGGCATCGGCTCTGGTGAGTTCGTCATTACCACCTCGACCAAACCCATTGAGGCAGGCACACAGGTACGCCTGGCGGAGAACGGATGAGCGGCGGCAAATTCGCGCGGAGGCGGGAAAGAAAGCCGCTTCCGCTCCGGTTTCTCGCGCTATTACTGTTAAATGTGGCGCTTCTTGTGCTGGCCATCGTGTTTGCGGTCAAGCTCCATCACGTGACAAATTTGCTGATCACCCAGTCGGCCGCCGAGGTCTGGAAGGGACAGAGCGAAGAGAATTTTGTGCAGGTCTCCGCGTTCCAGCCGGTCGGCAAGGAACTCACGGAGTCGCAGATCGAAACGTTCCATCACACCCTGGAGCAAAAATTCGTCGACGCATCCCTGGAAGCGCCGGAAAACGGAAGCTTATATCAGGACGCGTGGTCGACGACCGCGCAGGACATCACCGTCTCCACAAATTCCGTCACCTACACGGCCAAGACCATCGGGGTCGGCGGGGACTTTTTCCTGTTCCATCCGTTGCCGCTTCGCTCGGGCAGCTATATCTCGAACCGCGACTTTACGTATGACCGCGTCGTGCTCGACGAGGAGCTCTCCTGGGCGCTGTTTGGCAGCTACGACGTGGCGGGGCAGACGGTCTGGATTTCCAACGAACCGTATGTGGTAGCCGGCGTTGTTTCGCGCGAAAAAGACAAGGCAAGCTCCAAGGCCTACACCGACGGCGCGGGCATGTTTGTCACCTATTCCGCCCTCACGCACATCACCGGCGGCGAGGAGGCAAAAGAGCCCGGTATTTCCTGCTATGAGCTGGTCATGGCAGAGCCGATCACGGGTTACGGCCTGAGCGTTCTGCGCGAGAGCTTCCCAACAAAGGATACGAGCGTTTTTGTCCAGAACACGAAGCGCTACAGTCTTAAAAGTCTTCTTACCACCCTCTCACAGTTCGGTGAGCGCTCGATGAACACGGCGGGCGTGATCTTCCCCTATTGGGAGAACGCGGCAAGGTTCACAGAAGACCACGCAGCGCTCGACTTCGTGCTGCTGGTTCTGTTCAGCCTTTGCCCGATCGTATCGCTCATCATTCTCATCATCCGTGAAATCAGGTCCGGCTGGCGCTACTTGAGCACCAAAATCCCGGCCGAGATCGAAGCGCGCGTCGAGAAGAAAAAAGAAGAGCACTACGTAAGAACCGGCATATAAGTTGAACCCCGCCTCCACTCCGGAAGCGGGGGTGCTTTTTGCGACAAAATATGGTATTGCCATATCGGTGCTACCGATAAACGGCAAGCGGGCGGCTCCCTTCGCGTCAGCAGGGGGCTCACCTCTTTTTGTTGCCCCCTGACTTATAGAAAGGGGGCTGCGGCAGATGGTTACATATTCTGATATGATTCAGCTTGGAATCCGCATCGTCGGCATTATTTGCCTCTTCATCCAGGTTAATAACAAAAAGAAGTAACCGCCCAATCTCCCCAGATTACGGTTACTTCTTTTAGCAATTCGTAGGGGAACTGCTCGTTTGCCGGTAGCACCCTTTGTATTTTTAGTATAGTCCAGGGACGCAAAATGTCAAGCGCAGCGGCTTTTTCTTTGGGCGCATTGACTTTTTGCGCAACTTATGGCAACATGGTGTTAAGCGGATTTTTTCTGCGGCAGGGCGAACATGGCGGGCATGCGGCGCGTGATGGCGACGCAAAGTAAGCTTCCAAGTACGATTTTCAGAAGGTCACCCGGGAGATAGATGAGCATGCCTTTGCGGATGACCTGCCAGAAGGTAAGGCCCTTGCCAAGGTAGCCGTTCGCGATCAGCGCCATATAGGGAACGCCGATGGCATAGAGAACCGCGAGGCCTGCGAGCATCGAAAGCGCCGTCCGCCAGAAGGTAAGGGGCCGCTTTGCAATCTTGCCGATCACATAGGCGCACGGGATGAGGCCCAGAAGAAAGCCGAACGTCGGCTGGAAAATATACGAAAAGCCGCCGCCGAGCGCAAAAATCGGTACGCCCACGAGGCCGATGAGCACGTAGACTGCCTGCGACAGCGCGCCATAGCCGGCGCCCAGCAAAACGCCTGCCATCGCCGTAAAGAGAAATTGCAGCGAGATCGCGGCGAGCGCAAACGGAATTTTGAAGAAGGCCCCGACCGCCGTCAGAGCGGCAAAGAGCGCGCAGAGAATCATTGTTCTGGTTTTCATGGTTCCTCCTGAATTGTAAACTTGATTTTTTGATTTTGCGGTTTACAATAGGAGTATAGCAGATACCGGCCCAAAATACAAGGAGAATTTTTATGACGAAGGATGACGTTCTGGCGCTGTTGGAGCAGGCGGACGCACCGGTTTCCGGCGAGCAGATGTGCAAGACGCTGGGTCTGACGCGCGCGGCGGTCTGGAAGGCGATCGAAGCGCTGCGCGCAGACGGATATGAAATTGAAGCGGCTACAAGGCGGGGGTATTTCCTCTGCACGCGTCCGCTTGCCAAAAACGCGCTCGAAAAGCGGCTGGCGGGGCAATTTCCCACGGAAAAGCTCATCGTCCTGCCCGAGGTCGACTCGACGAACAACTATCTCAAAACACTCGCCGCAAACGGCGCGTCGGACGGGACGGCGGTTCTGTCTCTCAAGCAGACGGCCGGGCGCGGTCGGCGGGGCAGGAGCTTTCTTTCTGAGCCGGGCGGGCTGTATTTGAGCTTTCTGATGCGCCCGCAGGAGCCCGCGGAAGCACTTTTGCACCTGACGGCACTGGCGGGGCTGTGCGTATGTACGGCGGTTAAACAGGTGACGGGTATGCAGGCCGGGATCAAATGGCCGAACGACCCGGTTCTGAACGGGAAGAAGCTCTGCGGAATTTTAACGGAGCTCTCGGTGTCTTTGGAGACGCAGGAGCCGGAATACGTTGTCATCGGCATCGGCGTCAACTGCAACCAGAATCGCTTTCCGGAGGAGCTTTCGATGGCGACCTCTCTTCGTATCGAGGGGGGAAGTCCCGTGGATGTGAATGCTGTCGCGGCGGCGCTTTTGCTGGAGCTTTCGCGTATGCGCCGGGAATTTCTGACCCGGAAGGACGCGTGGGTGCGCGCGTTCGCGGAAACATGCCTCACAGTCGGAAAGGACGTGCAGATCCTGCGCGCGGGAGACACGAAGCAGGCTAGAGCCGTCGGCATTGGGAAAGACGCGGAGCTGCTTGTCGAGTACCCGGACGGGACGACGGAAAGCATCTCGTCCGGCGAGGTGTCGGTGCGCGGACTGTATGGGTATGTATAAAAGAGCACGCCACATAACTGCGGCTGTCTGCCGGATGACGTGGTGTTGCCCGAATGGGAAAGGAGATGGATATGACAAACGAAGTATTGAAGGCCATTGAGGCGCGCAGAAGCTGCCGCAGCTATGCGGAAAAACAGATCAGCGCCGAGGAACTGAACGCTGTCACGAACGCGGGCACCTGGGCCCCCACGGCCAAGGGCCTGCAATCGCCGAAGATGGTCGTGGTGCAGGACGCGGAAACGATGGCGAAGCTCGAGCGCATGAACGCGGCAGTGCTCGGAAATCCGGATGCGCACCCGTTTTATGGCGCGCCGACGGCAGTGGTCGTTTTTGCCGATACGCAGGTTCCCACCTATATGCAGGACGGCTCGCTCGTGCTCGGAACGATGCTGCTGGCCGCGTCGTCGATCGGCCTTGGCTCGTGCTGGATCAACCGCGCGAAGGAGTCGTTCCAGTCGGAAGAGGGCAAGGCACTCATGCGCAAGTGGGGCCTGGGAGACGAGTACGAGGGCATCGGCATCTGCATCCTCGGCTACGTCAAGGGCGAAATTCCCGCCCCGAAGGCAAGAAAAGAAGACTATATCGTCATGGCCTGACGAGTTCAAAACATCAAAACAGGAGGCGCACCATGAGCTACGAGCAAACGGCATTTTGCGGCGCGGTCGGGCGCGGCGAAGAAATTTTCTGGGTAAACCCGGCCAAAAAGCCCTATGAAGCGGTAAAAGCGTCCCTTCCTTTTTCCCGTGCGCAGATCGAAGACGCAGCAAGCAGACTCGCCCGCTTCGCTCCCTTCCTGCAAATCAAGTTTCCCGAGACGGTCCCGACAAACGGCCTCATCGAGTCGCCCCTGCGCGAGATTGCGGATATGCGCGCGTGGCTGCATACGCCGTGCCCCGAGCAGATGAAGGGACGGCTCCTTCTCAAGATGGACAGCCATCTCGCGGCGGCGGGCTCTGTAAAGGCGCGCGGCGGCATTTATGAAATTCTGCACCACGCGGAAACGCTTGCTTTAGAGCACGGGATGCTGAAGGACGGAGAATCGTATGCGCGCTTCGCGGACCCGGACTTCCGGGAATTTTTCGGGAAATTTTCGCTCCACGTCGGCTCGACCGGAAACTTAGGTCTCAGCGTTGGCGTGATCGGTGCGGCGTTTGGCTTCAAGACCTGTGTGCACATGTCGGCGGACGCGAAGCAGTGGAAAAAAGATCTGCTTCGCAGCCGGGGCGTGGAGGTGCGCGAGTACGCGTCCGATTACTCCGCGGCGGTCGCGGCAGGGCGGAAGCTGGCGCAGGCGGACCCCACGGCCTATTTTGTCGATGACGAGCAGTCGGGCGACCTCTTTTTGGGCTACGCCGTCGCGGCGGGGAGACTGCAAAAGCAGCTGGATGCAATGGGAATTATCGTGGATGATGCGCACCCACTGGTGGTGTATTTACCCTGCGGCGTCGGCGGCGCGCCGGGCGGAATCTGCTACGGGCTCAAGGAAATCTATGGCGACAACGCCGTCTGCTGCTACGTCGAGCCCACCCAAGCGCCCTGCATGCTGCTGGGACTTGGCACGGGGAAAATGGAGCAAATTTCGTGCGCGGACGTTGGCTTAAGCGGTAAGACGGCGGCGGACGGACTGGCAGTCGGCCGGCCTTCGGGTCTCGTCGCCCGCGCAACAGAGCATTTGGTCAGCTGCGAAGCGACCGTCAACGACCGCGCGCTTTACCGCTACCAGAGGCGGCTCTGGGACACCGAGGGGATTTTCATCGAGCCCTCTGCCTGCGCGGGCTTCCACAGCTACGTGCAGCTCGCGCGCGCCTGCAAAGATGGCGTTTCCCCTGAGACGCTCCACCCGGCGCTCCAAAACGCGACGCACATTATCTGGGCGACCGGAGGCAGCCTCGTCCCGGAAGCGGAGCGGGAGGTCATGCTGCAAACCGAAACGAGTGCGGAGGACCTTGCACAAAGGCCGGTCATCTTCCAATAGACAGCAAAAGCGCGCAGGCAAAGCCTGCGCGCTTTTTGTGCGTTTATTCAGATGTCCTCCGATGAGGCTTGCCCCTACGGCGCTTTTGAAGTTTTTTGTTAAAGTTCGTAGGGGTCGATGTCCACATCGACCCATTGGGAAGTTGCGAATTCGCCAGAAATTATCGAAAAAACAGTTGGTTCTGCCGGGGCGATGTGGGCATCGCCCCCTACGCGTATTATTGATACACCAATTGAGTTCTGCAAGTGCGAAAAGTCGCTCAGGCCTCAATGAACCGTACGATCTTGTTGAGATCATATTCTCCGCCGTCCATGTTGACCGTCAGCGTGCGCTCGGGAGGAAGTGTGAGCCGCCAGTTATCATAGAGCGTTTTGAGCTCGTAGACGTACATAAGGTCGAGGTTATCCTCGTAGTCCCGGCCTCTTGCTCGCATGTGCTCGAGGATCGTCTGAATGGAGCAGTCGAGGTAGATATACTTGTCGATTTTCGGCATGAGCGAGCCGATACCCGTCGCGAGCTTTTCGAGCACGTCAAACTCCGCCTGCGTCAGATCGCCCTGATCGAGCCGGTAGCGCGCGATGACGAGGTTCTCAAGAAAGCAGCGGTCGAAGAAAAAGAGCTCTGTCTCGCCATTTCCGGGCTTCCACGCCGGGTCGTCAAAGTATAAAGACAAAAAGCTCACCTGCGCGTGGAACGTCCAGCGCTTCGAGTCCGCGTAATAGTCGCAGATGAAGGGATTGTCCTGCGGCCGCTCCTCGTGGAACGATGCGCGCGCGCCAAAATGATCGAGTAGTTTTCCAAGCATTGTTGTCTTGCCGGAACCGACTGTGCCGCAGATGGCGATGTATTTCATAAGCGCGCCTCCCTTCGCCGCGTTTCGCGGATTGTCAACAGCGCCTATCATACCGCAAAGGGCGCGGGTTTACAAGTCGGCAAAACGCTGAAACTTCGGGCGCTTCTTTAGAGTTTCCAATCAACCAAGACGCGAAAACTGTTCTGCCCCAGCGGTTTGCAGCCAGCGAAGAAGGAGCGTGTCCAAAAAGAGCAGCACCGCACCGAAGCCCAGCAAAAATGCCTCCGGGGATACAAGCTCTGCCAGCCACATCAGCCAAGCCGCGCCTGCCGCGAGCAAAACGCCCCAGCAAACGAGCATCGTCAGCATCACGGCCCAGCTCTGCTTTACGGCCTGCGCTTCGTTCGACCAGTCGAGCTTTGCGTGCACAATGCCCTCGCGAAGGCCAAGCGCGTTTGCAAAGCGCGCAAACAGGACGCTGTCGAGCAGGATAAGCGGCGAAAGCTCTGTTACGCACGCGCAGCAAACAGATGCGATCACAGCGGCCGGAAGCGTCAGGAGGTCTGCCATCCGGAGCTTTGCCCGCAGCACCTGCGCGCCGGGGATGGGCAGGGACTGCAAGATCCAGAGGTTCTTTCCCTCCAGCGACACAGAGCTCGGCGTAAAGAGCGTCATGCCAAGCATCCCGCCGATGGCAAGCGCGAGGAACACCGGCAGGGAAGACGCCAGCTCCGGCATCTGCGCAAGCACATCCAGAACCGCGTTCCGCTTGATCACAAGAACAACGGCCGCCGCCAGCAAAAGCAGAACACCAAGCCCCGAATTGAGCAGATACGTGGGGCTCGCGCCGAGCCGCCGGAACTCCCGACGCAAAAGTGCCGCGTCCGCGCTCGCGGTCCTGAGCGCTTTTTCTTCATAGCGCACCTTGGGAAGGCCGCGCTTTGTCGTTACAATCCGGGTAAAGCTTCGGCTAAGAAGCCAGGAAACGAGCCCGAACGGTGCGAGCGTCGCAAGAAGCGACCATACAAGCGCCGGTGCGCTTTCTCCCGCCATCGCCCGGCCGAGCCAGACAAGAAGCTTTGCGCCTGAGAGCGCTTCGGCAATCTGCGCGCCGTTTTGCGCCAGCTGCGTGATGTAGCTGTTCATCCGGAAGACGACGGCAAAATAGAGCCCCAGAAAGACGACCGAGCCGATGATTGTCGCAAGCGATTTGTTCCGCACGCGGCTTCCAAGCAGACTCAGCGCCCACGCGAGAAGACTTGTTACCGCGAGGCTAAAGCAGGCCAGCGCCGGAAGCAGCAGGATAAACGAGACGAAGCCGAGAGCCGGAAGCCTTGCCGCCTGCGTCCACGCGAGCAGCGCCGGAACAGCGACCATCAGCCCGAACAGCAGGTTCCACAGAAGCAGCGATACCATCCGGCTGGCCAGAATATCGCGCGGACGAACTGGGAGACTGAGCAGCAGCTCGTTGTCCTTCGCCTCAAACAGCTGCGCTTTTGCCGTGAAGACCGTGCCGAAGACCATCAGCGCAAATGCCGCCACGGCGTACATCGCAAAATAGAGCCAGCCGAGCGAAAGCTTTGCGTAAACACCTGACAGCGCGGAAAAGCTCGTGTAAAACAGCATGCCGAACGCGGCAAAGCAGTAAAGCATCAGAAGAAGCATGGCAATTTTCTGCGCGCCCGAGCGCTTTTTCTGGCTGCGTGACGCGCCTGTAAAATAGGCGGCAAAGGCCGCAAGGCGGACTTTGAGGAGCGTTTTCAGCATCACATCTCCGCCTCCAGTTCCAGAAATACCTCCTCAAGCGACTGGTTGCCCTTGACGTCCGCCATCGTGCCGGAGGCGATGAGCTTGCCCTTGCGTAAGATGGCGACCTTGTCGCAGAGCTTTTCCGCGACCTCGAGCACGTGCGTCGAGAAGAAGATCGCACCGCCGTTTCGGCAATGCTCGCGCATGAGCTCCTTGAGTAAATGCGAGGCCGTCGGGTCGAGACCGACAAAGGGCTCATCCATGATGATGAGCTTCGGCGCATGCAGAAGCGCGGAGATGATCGCGAGCTTCTGCTTCATGCCGTGCGAGTAGCTGGAGACCGGCTGGGCCAGATCGCTCGTCAGATCAAAAAGGTCCGCGTAGCGATGAATGCGGCTTTGCCGGTCCTCCTGCGAAACGCCGAAGATATCCGCAACAAAATTCAGGTACTGAATGCCGGAGAGAAATTCGTAGAGGTCGGGGTTATCCGGAATGTAGGCAAGCTCTTTTTTGCAGGCGATGGGGTCATTTGCGACGGATTTCCCCGCGATGAAAATCTCACCGCTGTCCGGCTGCAAAATGCCGCAGCAGGCCTTGATGGTGGTCGTCTTGCCTGCGCCGTTGTGGCCGATGAAGGCGCAGATCTCGCCCGGGGCGATATGCAGCGACAGATCGTCGACCGCGAGCTTGTCGCCGAAGGTCTTTGTCAGATGGTTGATCACTAGCATGGTTCTGATTCCTCCCTTTCGTATCAGATTAGACGCAGCGGCAGGACATTTGTTCCCCGAATATAAAAATTAGCACTCTATTTAAGCGAGTGCTAAAATTCACAGTCCGTTCATAAAAACACGCAGATTTGTTCATAATCCGGAAGTAAACTGAAGCCATAAAAAGAAAACAAGAGGGAACGAAATAAGTTCCCGTTCAGGAGGTAAATTATGATGTTAGTACCGTATAGCCGCAAGAATCATTCCGTATACAATCCGTTCCAGGACTTTGATGATCTGGAAAAGGCGTTCTTCTCCGACCGTTCGCTGGGCGAGCTGAAGACCGATATCAAGGACCTTGGCGAGAGCTACGCGCTGGAGGCGGATCTCCCCGGCTTTAAGAAGGAAGACATTCACGTCGATGTGAAGGACAACACCCTGAGCATTACCGCCGAACGCCATTCCGAGTTTGAGCAGAAGGAGAAGAAGAACAGCTACCTGCGCTGCGAGCGCTCCTTTGGCTCGTACAGCCGGAGCTTCGATGTCAGCGGCATCGACTGCGCGAACATCAAGGCCGCGTACAAAGATGGCGTTCTGACTCTGACCCTTCCGAAGCAGAAGAAGGAAGAGCCCACCGGCCGTCGCCTCGAGATCGAGTAAATGCAATCGCCGGAGCCCTTGACATTTTCTGAAAATCGGATATACTAAACATAGCGAGGGTGCTACCGGCAAACAGGCAGTTCCCCTGGAATTTGGTTAAGAAGTAACCGTCATCTGTGGGAAGATTGGGCGGTTACTTCTTTTTGTTATTAACCTGAATAAAGAGGCTAATAATACCGACAATGAGGATACCAAGCTGAATCATATCAGAATATGTAACCATCTGCCGCAGCCCCCTTTCTATAAGTCAGGGGGCAACAAAAAGAGGTGAGTCCGCTGCTGATGTGCATAGGGATCCGCCCGCTTGCCGTTTATCGGTAGCACCGGTATGACAATACTATAATTTGTCGTAAATTGCAACTGCGCTCCAGCAAAAAAATCCACCATTCTTGCTTGAATGGTGGATTTTTTATCAAAAGGCGCTGATCAGGCGCGGTGCGATTGCAATCAGACCCTGCAGGTCCAGCCGAAGGGATCGGGCTTTGTGCCCCACTGGATGCCGGTCAGCTCGTCGTAGAGCTTCTGGCTAAGCGCGCCGATCTGGTTGTGGTTGACCTCGTACTTGTCGTCGTTCCATGCAAGCTCGCCGATGGGGGAGATGACGGCCGCCGTGCCGACGCACCAGGCCTCTTCGAGCGTACCGTTCTTGGCTGCCTCGAAAAGCTCATCGACGCTGAGAAGCCGCTCCTCGACCGGAACGCCCCAGCTCTTGAGAAGCTCGATGCAGGACTTTCTCGTCACGCCGCGCAGGATCGAGCCCGTGAGCATCGGAGTGACAACGGTGCCATTGATCTTGAACATGACGTTCATGCCGCCGCCCTCTTCGACGTATTTGCGTTCCACGCCATCGAGCCACAGCACCTGCGAATAGCCCTTTTCGATGGCCTTGTCGCCGGCGCGGTTGGCTGCCGCATAGTTGCCGCCGCATTTTGCTTCGCCCGTGCCGCCGCGCACCGCGCGCACATCTTCGGTCTCGACCATGATGGGAACGGGCTTGAGGCCGTCTGCAAAGTAGCTGCCGGACGGGGAGAGGATAACGGCGAATGTTGCCTCATGCACGCCGTGCAGCGCGAGCGTCGGGTCGGTCGAATACAGGAACGGGCGGATGTAAAGGGATGTGCCGGGGTCGGACGGAACCCAGCTGGCGTCCATTTTCACAAGCGCCTTGATGGCCTCCAGACCGTCTTCCTCGTCGATGCGCGGAAGGCCGAGGCGGTCGCACGAGCGGTTCAGACGCGCGACATTCTCCCACGGACGGAACAGCTGTACCTCGCCGTCCGGGCGGCGATAGGCCTTGAGACCTTCAAAAACCTCGGTGCCGTAGTGCAGAACGCTTGCCGCCGGGGACATGGAGATCGGGCCAAAGGGGACGATGCGGGCGTTGTGCCAGCCGTCTTTTTCCGTGTAATCCATGAGGAACATGTGGTCGGTGAAAACATTGCCGAAGCCAAGCTTGTCGGACGCGGGAAGCGTGCCGTGGTTCGGGTTGGGTGTGATGGTGATCTTCATATCAGAAACCTCCTTGGTAAAACTGTATTGAAACGTATCAAAGTTCTTTCAAATGCTCCATATTCGTGCGGATACCCTCGCAGCAGGCGTGGAACGTCGCCTTTTCGTCGCCTGTCAGCGGAAGCTCGACAACCTCTTCGACGCCGTTTGCGCCGATGACGCACGGAACGCCTGCGAAGAGACCGGTTTCTCCATACTCGCCGCAGAGCTCTGCGCTTGCCGGCATGATGGCTTTCTCGTCATGCAGCACGATGTGCGCCATGCGCGCAGCCGTTGTTGCGATGCCGTATTCGGTGCAGAACTTGCCGGAGAACGTGACCCAGCCGCCGCCGATGGACTCTTTTTGAAGCGCGGCTCTGTCAAAGCGGAAACGCGCGTCCTTCTCTGCCCACACGTCAAGCGGCATCCCGCGGAAGCTCACGCAGGACCACGGCGCAAACTGCTGGTTGCCGTGCTCGCCGAGCATGTAGCAGGTGATGGACTTGTGGTCAACGCCGGTCTGCCGGGCAAGGGCGCTGAGAAGCCGCGAGGTATCAAGGCCCGTGCCGGTTCCGAAGACTCTTCCTCTCGGAAGGCCAAGCCCCAGAGCCAGCTCGCGCGTGACAATGTCGCAGGGGTTCGTGATGTTGATGAGAACGCCGTCAAAGCCCGAGGCGTTGATTTTGCCTGCGTAGCTGCGGACAGCGGGAACGGTGAAATCCATCTCGGTCAGCCGGTCGTGCGTCTCGCGCAGAAGCTCAATTTTGCCGACGCTGTTGACAATTACGTCGCACTCGCCAAGGTCTGCGAAATCGCCCGCGCGAACCGTCACCCGGTGCGGCAGATACGCCGCCGCGTCGCGGAGGTCCTGTACCTCACTTGCCAGCTTCTGCTCGTTTTTGTCGACCAGTACCAGCTCGTCCGCAATGCCCTGTACCGCGAGGGAGTAGGCGACGTGCGCGCCCACATGGCCTAGGCCGATGACACCAAGAACTCGTTTCTTACTCATATATAACGCATCCTTTCGTAAATCATTTCAAAGCTTACTCCGCCGCTCCGGCTTACATGCCGAAGTTCGGGAAGAGAACACAGGTGTAGAGCATCGCAAGCACCATATACATGCACAGGATGATCGCGAACGCCTTGAGGGTCTTTTTCATAACGTCGCTTTCGTTGCCGATCTGGTCGACCGTGGCGCAGGCGGCGACGGTGTTGTTCGGGCAGATGAGGTTGCCGAGCGAAGCGCCTGCATTCTGGCCGGCGAAGATGGTGATGGGGTTCATGGAGAGCGCTTCCGCCGCCTGCAGGTGCATATCGGCAAACATGATGTTCGAGCCCAGACCTGTGCCGGTGATGAAAGCGCCGCTCGAGCCGATCAAAACTGCCGCTGCCGGATAGAACTTACCAACGACCGAAGCAATATCGGAGGCCAGCAGGTTCATCATGCCGGTGCTGGGCGACTGCATGATGTAGGCCACAACCAGCAGGCTTCCCATTGTGACCAAAACCGGCGCCACATGGCCGACTGTGCGCTTGCAGACTGCGCTGTAGGTCTTCCGGCTCACACCGAGCGTTGCCGCGCCGAGCATGCCGCAAACAAGAATCACGAGATCGACCCAAAAGATGTAGCCGAATGTACACATGACCGCAAAGCCGTTGGGAACGACCGCCGGGAATCCGTACCGCACGAGCGGCAGCAGGACCAGCATGTAGATGTACGGAGACATTGCCTGAAACGAGGAGTACTTGCGCGCGCGCGCTTCTTCCTTGTTGCGGAACTCGTCCGGGGTCTTCACGCCGACGAGCTTCACGTACGCAACGGACAGCAGAATCGAGATGAGGCCCGTGCCCATCGAGGTGACCTCTGCGCCCACGAAGTTGGAGAGCACGAACATCACAAGACAGGTCGACACGCCTGCAAACGTCAGATACGGGAGGATTCCCTTGAAGCCCTTCTTGCCGTAGGCCATCCAGACCATGATAAAGGGGATGATGAGAACGCCGAACATGTGAAACCGGCCGACCATCGCGGAGTTGAGCGCCACAGTCGATACGCCTGCGTCTACCAGAGCCGCGCCGCCGTTGATGGTGGTCAGGCCCGCGCCGCCCCAAGAGGCCGGGGTCGCGTCACCAAGCAGCGCAATTGCAATGGAGGTGACCGGGTCAAAGCCAAGGGCTACGAGGAACGGAGCTGCAATCGCCGCCGGAGCGCCTGCGCCTGCTGCGCCCTCTAAGAAGATCGGGAGCATCATGCCGATGATGACGACCTGCACGCGGCGATCGTCGCTGATTCTCGCGATCGTGGACTTCACGTCCTCAATCGCGCCCGTCTCGCGCAGAAGATTCAAAATGGCAAAGGCGCCGAAGACCATCAGCACGATCTTGAGGCCTTCTTTTAAGCCCTTCCAGACCAGCGGGTCATACGTTGCGACGTTTTCCTTGAACGTTGCGCCTGTGACGTTAAAATACGTAAAAGCCAGAATCAGCGTCCAGACCAGCGCGACCGGTGCGACCTTTTTGGCGGACTGATGAAACGCCAGAATGCCGACCAGAACGACAACGATGGGGCTGAGCGCCATTACAAAGTTGATGAATTCCATGGGGTAGTCTCTCTTTCGTTGGAATTTTTTTATCTTGCCCGCCTCCGATTGGCCGGACCGGAAGCGCAAAGATCACGAAAAAAGAGGCTCCGCCGAAACCGGCGAAGCCTCTTGGTGCTGCATCGTTTTCTGTGCGTATCAAACGCTCATGCGAACTGCGGCATGGATTGAAAGCTCGTCAGGTTCCGGGACTCCGCAAGGGGAAGTCGAATGGAAAGAAGGGAAATAAGCGCAAAAATGGACGCCAGTACGGCGTCCAGAATAATGATGATGGAATTGTTCTCAGAGCACGCGAAACGGGCGCAGGAGCTCTGCGCAAAACGAGCGGTATTCTGATGGTGCATTGCCGAATTACGCATCGCTCGTCGTCCTTTCCGTAGGTCTTTCTGAGATGGTGCAAGAATACCACCGGCGCGGCCATTTTTCAAGAGAAAATTTCGCGATTGCCAAAAGATTGTGCCATGCGACAAAATTTCGCCGCCCGGAAGCAAAAAAGCTTGTCAAATCTACGAGCCCGGCTTCCGCTTTTTCACGGTATTTCCAGCATCTTCTTTTTGAAAGCGTCATTTGTTGGACACTTACGGGGCTGCTGCCCAATTTTGGGGCAATCGTCCGGCCTTTGCCCGTACCGATTTTGCGAAAAGCCTCTTATACTGAACCTGTAAGCACAAAAACAACGGGTTTTACAACGAAAGGACGGCTTTTATGACGCTCACCGATAAAATTTCTCACGCTGCCGAACGCAAAGCGTTTGAGACGCTGCTGGATAACCTCATCAAAAAGGGACAGACGCAGGACGCGTCGCAGGTCGCTTCCGATCTGGTCGCCATGGTGCAGCGGCTGCATGGCGACGTGTGGAGCGAGAAGTCCTTCCAGACGCTTCGCATGATCGCAAATGACCCGAACGGAAAATGGGCGCACTACACCCAGCGGCTTTTGCGGGACAACGATCCCTACATTCTCAAAACCTTCCTCACGAACGCCGTCTACGAGGGCGGCATCCGGGGCTATCATGTCGCGCAGGAGACCGCTGCAAAATACGATATCAACGTCCCTTGGCTTATTCTGATGGACCCGACCTCCGCGTGCAACATGCACTGCACGGGCTGCTGGGCGGCGGAATACGGCCACAAACAGAGCCTCACGTTCGAGGAAATGGACAAGACGCTCACAGAGGCTAAGGCGCTCGGCACGCACGCGTGCCTGTTTACCGGCGGTGAGCCCCTGATGCGCAAAAAAGACATCATCCGGCTTTGCGAAAAGCACCGCGATATTGCCTTCCACGCCTTTACGAACGGCACGCTGATCGACGACGAGTTCTGCAAGGAAATGCTCCGCGTCGGAAACTTCTTTGTCTCCGTGAGCATCGAGGGCTTCGAGGAAGCAAACGACGGCCGCCGCGGAGACGGACACTTCCAGCGGGCGCTTGCCGCCATGGACCTCATGCGCAGCTACCGTATCCCGTTCGGCGTTTCCATCTGCTACACGAGCAGAAACTACCAGGTCGTCACGAGCGACGAATTTCTGGATCTTCTCATCTCCAAGGGCTGCGTCTTTGCGTGGTACTTCCACTATATGCCCGTCGGGCAGAACGCAGATACCTCTCTGCTTTTGACCCCGGAGCAGCGGATCTATATGAAAAACCGCGTGCGCGAGATCCGCGGGGTCACAGGCGGAAAAGAGCTCTACTGCATCGATTTCCAGAACGACGGCGAGTTTGCCGACGGCTGCGTGGCTGGCGGCAGGATCTACTGCCACATCAACGCCGCGGGCGACGTTGAGCCCTGCGTCTTCATTCACTACTCGAGCGCCAACATCAAGGAGCAGTCCTTCCTCGAGTGCCTCCAGCAGCCGCTGTTCAAGCTCTACCGCAAGGGGCAGCCGTTCAACGACAATCATCTGCGCCCGTGTCCAATGCTCGAAAATCCGGAGTTGCTGCCGAAAATGGTAGCCGAGTCCGGCGCGCATTCCACAGACCTGGAAGCCCCGGAGACTGCCGAGCACCTGTGCGAAAAGTGCAAAGACTATGCCGCATGCTGGAAGTCCACGGCAGAAGCGCTCTGGCAGGCTGAGCACCCGGAACAGGCGTGATCCCTATTTACCAATACAAACCTCCTCATCATTTCTCTCTTCCTGACGGACAAACCGCGCAGCCACCGGTCCGTCCGCCGGGAGGAGAACAATGCGGCACA
>ERZ832522.763-NODE-763-length-46559-cov-7.355690_pt1 | contig 46559 bp, 42 predicted proteins | sample MGYA00519951_ERZ832522 | MGnify/ENA primary metagenome ERZ832522 (study PRJEB31850, sample SAMEA3708728) | human gut metagenome | biome: human gut; feature: human-associated habitat; material: faeces | place: China | collected 2014 ... | reverse complement strand
GACCTACACCCTTAGCAGGGGCGCCTCTTCGGCCTCTTGAGTATTTCTCCGAATTGCTTGTTTTATATAGTTTCTTTGGCTTGTCTGCCTCAGAAGCAAGGCCCATTATACTAGAGATACCAAGCCTTGTCAAGCCTATTTTTATAATTATTTTGATAAATCTTTATAAGAATGGCTCATGGATTTTACAGATCAGGTTTTTTGTCTTTTCTGACAGAGCTTTTTCCCTGAGCTTCCCCGGTAACAGGCCGAAGAAGGCTCAGGGAATCGTTTTCCGGCTCTATCAGGCTTTAAAGTTCTTCACAGCCGCTTCATATAAATTATTTCCCTCTGCGTCAATCACAACAATAGCCGGGAAATTCTCTACAGTCAGGCGGCGGACTGCCTCTGTCCCCAGATCGTCGTAGGCAATCACTTCTGATTTCGTGATACATTTTGACAGAAGCGCTCCTGCTCCTCCCACTGCCGCAAAATAGACAGCTCCATTTCTCACAATCCCCTCTATTACTTCAGGGCTTCTCTTTCCCTTTCCAATCATTCCGCCCAGGCCCAGGTCGAGAAGCTGCGGCGTATAGCGATCCATACGGCTGGCTGTGGTCGGGCCTGCTGAACCGATGGGACGGCCCTCTCTGGCCGGGGAAGGTCCCATATAGTAAATGATGTTGTTCTTCAGATCAATGGGCAGAGGCTCTCCCCGATCCAGCGCTTCCTGCATGCGCTTGTGCGCTGCGTCTCTGGCAGTGTAAATCGTTCCTGTAATATAAACATAGTCCCCCGATTTTAAGGAGAGGGCGTCCTCTTTGCTGATCGGCGCTTTGATATGACGTTCCATATACGGATTCCTGCCTTTCTCTTTGTCTATATCTTATTATATATATCTTTTACATCGGTCTGTATCGGTCAGCCGCTACAGCACTCTGTGGGCGTGGCGGTTTACATGGCAGCAGATATTAACTGCCATCGGAAGCCCTGCGATGTGGGTCGGATACGTCTCCACATTCACTGCAAACGCAGTTGTCCCGCCGCCCAGGCCTCCGGGACCGATTCCCAGCTGATTGATTCTGGACAGCATCTCATCCTCCAGTTCTCTCACCCAGGGAGTCGAAGGGCGGTCCTTCAGTTCCCTGGTCAGCGCATGCTTGGCCATAAGGGCGCATTTTTCAAACGTTCCTCCGATCCCCACTCCGATTACCATAGGAGGGCAGGCGTTCGGCCCCGCGTCCCTGACTGCTGTGAGAATAGCCTCCTTGACGCCCTCTATGCCGTCTGCAGGCTTCAGCATAAATACGCGGCTCATATTCTCGCTTCCGAATCCTTTCGGAGCTACTGTAATATCAACCCGATCTCCCTCTGTAATCTCATAGTGAATCACCGCCGGCGTGTTGTCCTTTGTATTAATCCTTTTGATAGGATCTCCCACCACGGATTTTCTGAGAAAGCCCTCTGTATATCCCTGGCGCACGCCTTCATTGACTGCGTCTGTCAGACTTCCCCCTTCTATATGTACGTCCTGTCCCACTTTCATAAATACGACCGCCATACCTGTATCCTGGCAGATAGGGATCATATCCTTGCCTGCAATCTCTAAATTTTCCTTCAGCTGGTTTAATACAAGGCTTCCGAGAGGCGATTTCTCAGCCTCCACCGATTGTTCAAAGACCTGTCTCATATCCTCTGACAGAAAGTGGTTGGCCTCGATGCACATTTCTTTAATATTTTTAATGATGTCTTCTGTTCGGACTGTTCTCATGGATCTCTCCTCCTGACATAACCGATGATGCCGTTTTGTTCTAAAAGCAGACAGACAGGCTCCGGCCCCAAATCTCCCGGCCAGGGCCTGTCTGCTGTTATCTTATAAGCGCGCCTACATGTTTCCTTCTTTTTCCAGGTTCTGCTGCTCTATTCCTCGTCTTCTGCCTGTCCCTGGAGCGCCTCTCCATTATCTTCGCCGTCTGAATCTGTGCCGAATTCCTCATCCAGCTCTTCATCCTCGTCCTCACTGCTCTCGCGGACCTTGGCGATGCTGGCTACCACAACACCTGACTCGGGATCAATATCCATCAGTTTGACGCCAGAAGTATTCCTGCCAATCACAGAAATCGTATTCACCTTCATTTTAATGATGATTCCCTCATTGGTGATAAGCATGATCTGACGGCTCTCATCTACCAGCTTGGCTCCCACCAGGTCTCCCGTCTTATCTGTAATGCGGTAGCATCTCACGCCTTTTCCGCCCCTGAACTGGCTGGTGAACTCTTCGATTGGAGTCCGTTTTCCAAGACCATACTGGGAGACAACCAGCAGGCTTTCTCCCTGGCTTGCCATCTGCATACCGATGACCTCGTCGCCCGGCTCAAACTTCATTCCGATAACGCCCATGGAAACGCGGCCTGTGATTCTCACGTCTGTCTCGTGGAAGCGGATGCACATTCCCTTCTTCGTCACCAGGAAAATATCCTCTGTGTTGTCAGTAGCCTTAACCTCGATCAGCTCGTCGTCTTCTCTGAGAACAATGGCCTGAAGACCGTTCTTTCTCACATTCTCGTACTCCTTCATCGGAGTCCGCTTCACCATGCCGTTCTTGGTGGCCATAAACAGGAACTTATCCTCGTCAAATTCCCTCATAGGCACAGTGGCGGTAATTTTCTCGCCCGGCTGAAGCTGAATCAGGTTCACAATCGCCGTTCCCCTGGCTGTTCTGCCTGCCTCCGGAATCTCGTAAGCCTTTAACCGGTAGACGCGTCCCGTGTTGGTGAAGAACATCATATAATGATGAGTGGTGGTCATCAGAAGTTCCTCAATGTAGTCCTCCTCAATGGTCTGCATTCCCTTGATTCCCTTGCCGCCTCTGTTCTGGCTCTTAAAGTTATCGCTGGACATGCGCTTAATGTAGCCTAAATTGGTCATAGCTACCACCACGTCCTCGTCTGGAATCAGATCCTCTGCTGACATATCGAACTCGTCGTAGCCGATCTTCGTTCTTCTGTCGTCTCCGTACTTGTCGGCGATAATCTGAATCTCCTCGCGGATAACGGTTAAAAGCTTGTTTTCGTCTGCCAGGATAGCGCGCAGCTCTGCAATGCGCTTTTCCAGCTCCTGGTACTCGTTTAAAAGCTTTTCTCTCTCCAGTCCGGTGAGAGCGCGCAGTCTCATGTCCACAATGGCCTGGGCCTGAGCGTCTGAAAGCTCGAACCGCTCCATCAAGGACGCCTTGGCCTCCGCCACGTTCTTGGAACCGCGGATGATTCGGATGACCTCGTCAATATAGTCTAAGGCCTTTAAAAGTCCCTCTAAGATGTGGGCTCTCTCCTCAGCCTTGTTCAGATCGTATTTTGTCCTTCTGGTGACGACGTCCTTCTGGTGATCCAGATAGTAGGTGAGCATCTGATGAAGATTCAGCACCTTCGGCTCGTTGTTTACCAGAGCCAGCATGTTGACGCCGAAGGTATCCTGCAGCTGCGTGTGCTTTAACAGCTGGTTTAATACGATATTGGCGTTCACGTCGCGGCGCAGCTCGATACAGATGCGCATGCCTTCCCGGTTGGACTCGTCTCTCAGATCCGTGATTCCGTCCACCCGTTTGTCCTTTACAAGGTCTGCAATCTTCTCAATCAGGCGGGCCTTATTGACTAAGTACGGGATCTCTGTGACTACAATGCGGCTCTTGCCGTTTGGCATGGTCTCGATATCCGTCACCGCGCGGACGCGGATCTTTCCCTTTCCTGTGCGGTAGGCCTCCTCAATTCCGGCCTTGCCCAGGATGGTAGCGCCTGTAGGGAAATCTGGTCCCTTTACGATCTCCATCAGTTCCTCGATGGAGGTATCTCTTCCCTCCTCGATCTGATTGTCAATAATCTTTATGACAGCTGCAATCAGCTCTCTTAAATTGTGGGGCGGAATATTGGTGGCCATGCCTACTGCGATTCCGGATGTTCCGTTGGCTAACAGGTTCGGAAAACGGGAGGGAAGCACCACCGGCTCCTTCTCCGTCTCATCGAAGTTGGGCACGAAATCCACTGTGTTTTTATTGATATCAGCCAGCATTTCCATGGAAATTCTGCTCAGTCTGGCCTCCGTATAACGCATGGCCGCCGCGCCGTCTCCGTCTACGGATCCGAAGTTTCCGTGGCCGTCCACCAGCATATAGCGGGTAGACCATTTCTGGGCCATATTCACCAGGGCTCCGTAAATAGAGCTGTCTCCGTGGGGATGGTATTTACCCATGGTGTCGCCGACGATACGGGCGCACTTTCTGTGGGGCTTATCTGGGCCATTGTTTAACTCGATCATGGAGTAGAGCACGCGGCGCTGAACCGGCTTTAAACCGTCCCGCACGTCTGGGAGGGCACGGGCCGCGATAACGCTCATGGCGTAGTCAATGTAGGACTTCTCCATGGTCTTTTTTAAATCTATGTCATGGACTTTGTCAAAAATATTTGGTTCCATTCTCTATCCTCCAAAATGGGGAGCTTTGACGCTCACGCTTTAAATGTCAAGGGTTCCGTACTTTGCGTTGGCTTCGATGAACTCGCGTCGCGGCTCTACCTGGTCTCCCATCAGCGTGGTAAAGGTTAAGTCCACCTCGCTGGTAGTTTCCTCATCCATGGTTACCCGCAGAAGAATGCGCCTCTCCGGATCCATGGTAGTCTCCCAGAGCTGCTCTGCGTCCATCTCTCCCAGTCCCTTGTAGCGCTGGATTTTATTGTTCTGATCTCTGCCGATCTCCTTTAAAATATCGTTCAGCTCTGCGTCGCTGTAGGCATACCAGATCTTCTTATTCTTCTCTACCTTGTAGAGCGGAGGCTGAGCCAGATATACGTATCCCTGCTTGATTAATTCCGGCATAAAGCGGTAAATAAAGGTCAGCAGCAGGGTGCTGATATGGGCGCCGTCCACATCGGCATCTGTCATAATAATAATCTTGTGGTAGCGGAGCTTGGAAATATCGAAGTCGTCGTGAATTCCCGTTCCAAACGCCGTGATCATGGAACGAATCTCAGCGTTTGCATAGATCTTGTCCAGTCTGGCTTTCTCCACGTTCAGAATCTTTCCTCTCAGAGGCAGGATGGCCTGGTTTGCCTTGCTTCTGGCTTCCTTGGCGGATCCGCCGGCGGAATCTCCCTCTACCAGGTAGATCTCGCAGTTCTCCGGATTCTTGTCAGAACAGTCTGCCAGCTTTCCAGGCAGAGCCAGGCCGTCCAGAGCGGACTTTCTTCTGGTCATCTCCCTGGCACGTCTGGCAGCCGCCCTGGCTCTCTGGGCCAGAATGGATTTTTCGCTGATGATTTTCGCAACGCCCGGGTTCTGCTCCAGGAAATAGGTCAGCTGCTCGCTTACCACGTTCAGCACAGCCGCCCTGGCCTCCGTATTGCCAAGTTTCTGCTTGGTCTGGCCCTCAAACTGCGGCTCCTCCAGCTTCACGCTGATAATCGCAGTCAGGCCCTCCCTGATATCCTCTCCGGAAAGAGACGGCTCGTTCTCCTTTAACAGCTTGTTCTTTCTGGCATAGTCGTTAAAGGTGTTGGTGAGGGCCGTCTTAAAGCCGCTCAGGTGCGTTCCGCCCTCCGGCGTGTTGATGTTGTTGACGAAGGTATAAATATTCTCTGTGTAGGAGTCATTGTGCTGCATGGCAACCTCCACATACACGTTGTCCTTCATTCCCTCGCAGTAAATGACAGGAGCGTAGAGACTCTCGCCTCCCTTGTTTAAATAGTTGACGAACTCTTTGATTCCGCCCTCGTAGTGGAAGGTTTTCTCCTGCTTTTCCTCCCTGTCGTCCCTTAAAATAATCTTCAGGTTCTTGGTCAAAAAGGCAGTTTCCCGCAGTCTCACTTTTAAGGTATCGTAGTCAAAGACCGTCTCCTCAAAGATCTCCGGATCCGGGAGGAAGGTGACTCTCGTTCCGTGCATATCAGCCGGACAGTCTCCCTTCACCTTCAGAGGATACATGGATTTGCCTCTCTCGTATCTCTGATTATAAATGTGGCCGTCCCTGTAGATTTCCACTTCCAGCCACTGGGACAGGGCGTTTACAACCGACGCTCCTACGCCGTGGAGTCCGCCTGATACCTTGTATCCCCCGCCTCCGAACTTACCGCCTGCGTGGAGCACAGTAAAGACAACCTCAACTGCCGGGATTCCCGCCTTTTTCTGAATGTCCACCGGAATTCCACGTCCGTTGTCTGTGACTGTAATGGAATTATCTGCATTGATCTGCACGTCAATCTCACTGCAGAAGCCTGCCAGGGCCTCGTCCACGGAGTTGTCTACGATTTCGTATACCAGATGGTGAAGGCCTCTTATGGAGGTACTACCGATATACATTCCCGGGCGCTTTCTCACCGCTTCCAGCCCCTCTAAAATTTGTATTTGATCTGCGCTGTATTCTGAACCCATAAGTTCCTCCTAACTAATTTTCTTCCTTAACAGTTCCGTTTACGATCTGGAATACCCGGTCAATGTGAAAGGAGTGGGTGACAAGGTCGTCCAGCCCCGTACAGGTAATGATCGTCTGAATGTGCTTAATACCGGAAAGCAGATGCTCCTGCCTGCGGGAGTCAAGCTCTGAGAGCACGTCGTCCAAAAGAAGCACAGGGTAATCCTTTACCAGCTTCTTCACCAGCTCGATCTCCGCCAGCTTTAAGGACAGAGCCGCCGTCCTCTGCTGCCCCTGGGAGCCGAAGCGCCGGATGTCAATGCCATTAACCACAAAGCTTAAATCATCCCTGTGGGGACCTGCCATGGTGGTTCTCTGCCTGAGATCCGTCTCCCTGCTTCGTTTCAGAGCCGCTTCCAGCTCATTCTCCTCCGTGTTTGGCTCATAGCGGATCACAAGCTCCTCCCTGCCTCCCGACAGATGGCTGTGAATGTCCCGGATCAGCTCGTTTAGCTGGTCCGCAAACTCCCTTCGGCTCTTAATCACATCTTTTCCAAAAGACGCCAGCTGCATATCCCAGATATCCAAGGTATCTAAAAGCTCCGGCTTAAAGGAAAGCTCCTTTAAAAGCCGGTTGCGCTGAATTAAAGTCCGATTGTACTGTGCCAGCGCGTGAACGTAAAGCCGGTTCAGCTGGCACAGCTCCAGATCTACAAAACGCCTGCGCTCTGCAGGCCCGTTTTTTATAATGTTTAAATCCTCCGGAGAAAAAAATACCACGTTTACAATCCCAAACAGCTCGCTGGCTCTGCGGATGGGAAGGCCGTTAATGGCGATTCCCTTGGTCTTGTTTTTTTTCAGATGCATGTCAATCCGGTAGGGCACTCCATCCTTGCGGATCATCATCTTAATATGGGATTCGTCCTGGGAAAACCGGATGATCTCCTTATCCTTGCTGCCTCTGTGGGACTTGGTGGTCGCGCAGAGGTAAACCGACTCCAGCACGTTCGTCTTTCCCTGGGCGTTGTCCCCGTAAAGAACGTTGGTTCCGGGATCGAACTCCATGTGAAGCTCTTCGTAATTGCGGTAATTTTTTAATTCGACTGATTCTACAAACATATGGCTCCAGTTTTCCTATTTTTCAATTTTAACGGAGGTTCCCTCAAATTCCACCACGTCCCCGTCGCAGAGTTTTTTTCCTCTCTGGGTTTCCACCTGGCCGTTGACCTTCACCAGACCGTCCTGAATGGCAAACTTGGCGTCTACGCCGGATTCCACCAGATTGGCGGCCTTCAGCGCCTGGCCCAGTTTAATGTACTCGTCTCTAAGCTTAATTACTTCCATGGTTGAAACGGCTCCTTTTACCGTATATTTATACATTTATGCATTATTTTGTCTTCCTGCGGCGCACACATTTTCGCTTTTTTGAAGGAGCGGACGCCGCATTCCGGCCCCGTCTGTTTAGACGGCGGCTGCGTTAAAGTTGACCGGAAGGATCAGATAGATATAATTTTCTTCCTCGTCCTTAATAAAGCACGGGGACTTAGGATTCATCATATAGAGAGTTACCTCTTCGTCGTCAATGATCCGAAGGGCGTCGATGAGGAATTTGGGATTAAATCCAATCATCAGATCCTTGCCGTATTTGGTAATGCCCACCTCGGCGCTCATGGTTCCGAAGGCAGAGTTCATTTTTAGCTGCATTCCCTCATCACTGATGGTAATGATGATCGGTTTTTTGTCATTTTCACGGATCAGGATGCTGGCGCGCTCAATACTGTCTAAGAAAGTCCGGCGGTTTACGCTGACTTTCGTCTCATAATCGCTGGAGAGCATCTGGCTGATCCGGAAATACTCTCCCTCAATGAGACGGGACACCACCAGAGTGGAATCGAAGTCAAACATAATGTGGTTGGAGCTGAAGAAAATCTGTACTTCTGATTCATTGTCCCCGTTCAGAATCTTGCTGATCTCACCGAGAGTTTTGCCGGGAACGATCACCTTTATATCATTATAATGCTCTTTTAAGATAATTTTTCGGATAGACATGCGGTGTCCGTCCAGGGAAACGACTTTTAATTCGTTGTCCTTTACCTCAAACAGCTCGCCTGTCATCATCTTGTTGCTGTCGTTTGGTGAAATAGAGAAAAGAGTCTGACGAATCACTTCTTTTAATGTAAACTGAGAGAGAGTAATGTAGCGATCCCGCTCAATGTGGGGGATGTAGCTGAATTCCTCCCCGTCCTTTCCCTGGATTTTGAAAACAGATTTATCGCAGGAAATGGTTGTGTTGTATTTTTCATCAGATTCTATGATAATCGGAGAATCTCCTCCGGATAATTTTCTGATAATATCGGAAAAAAGCTTTGCTTCCAGGGCAATTTTTCCATGTTCTAAAATCAGGCCTTCTACTTTTGTCTCAATGCCAAGTTCCATATCGTTTCCAGTCAGCTTGATCTCTGATCCGGAGGCATCGATAAGAATACATTCTAAAATCGGCATAGTTGTTTTGGAAGGTACAGCCTTTAAAACAATGTTGATGCCGTTTAACAGTGAGTCTTTTTCAAATGATAGCTTCATAGTTGTTGATAACTCCTTTGCTGAAAAAATGAAACGCAGTGTAAGTAAAGATATAAATAAATTCCGCCGTAATCGCCGTAGGGGGCGTGAATATGTGTATAAGTCTGAAAAGGCCTTAAAAATCAATGACTAATCCACTGGAAAAAGGTGTGTACAAGTCGAAAAAAGGCGAAGGATAACTTGAGAATTATCCACAGGTTCAAAACGAGTCTGAGGGACCTGAAAATATTCCTCAAATTATCCACAGAGTATCCAGACGGTTTTCCACGCCCATTGTGGATGAATCTTACTGCGGACTCAGTTTTTTCTTCAGTATTTCAAGGGTGCTGCGGAGAGATTCATTTTTCTCCAAATCAGCTGTAATTTTCTCCGCTCCGTGGATAATCGTGGTGTGATCCCGATCTCCCAGACACTTTCCAATTCCCTGCAGAGGAGTGCTGGTCATGGTACGGCACAGATACATGGCGATCTGGCGGGGATAAACAATCTCTTTGTTCCGTTTTTTAGAGGAAATATCAGCCGGAGTGATGCCGAAGTGCTCGGAAACCACCTGGATAATCAGTTCAGGCGTAATTTCTCTGGCTCCGCCTGGTGAAATCAGGTCTTTTAAGGCTTCCTCTGCCAGATCGGTAGTGATTTCCCTCTTATTTAATTTGGAAAGAGCCACGATCTTCGTCAGCGCGCCCTCCAGCTCGCGGATATTGGATTTCACATGGGTGGCGATATATTTGATGACTTCGTTGTCAATGTTGTAGCCCTCCAGCTCCTCCTTTTTGCGCAGGATGGCCATTCGCGTTTCATAATCCGGAGACTGGATATCTACAGTCAGGCCCCATTCAAAACGGGAGCGGAGACGTTCTTCCAGCGTCTCGATCTCCTTGGGAGGCTTATCGGAGGAAATAATAATCTGCTTTTTCGCCTCATAAAGGGCGTTGAAAGTGTGGAAAAATTCCTCCTGCGTGCTCTCCTTTCCTATAATAAACTGAATATCATCGATCAGAAGAACGTCGTTGTTTCTGTATTTTTCACGGAATTCCGTGGTGGAAATATTATTTTTATTACGGATGGCGTCGATCAGCTCATTGGTGAATTTTTCGCTGGTCACGTATAAAATTTTGGCTTTCGGGTTATTTTTAAGGATAAAATGGCCGATGGAATGCATCAGGTGGGTTTTTCCAAGTCCCACTCCTCCATAAATAAAGAGGGGATTGTAAATTTCACCTGGAGATTCGGCTACCGCAAGGGAAGCCGCATGGGCCAGATTATTGTTGGCGCCCACGACGAAGGTGTCGAAGGTGTACCGGGGATTTAAGTTGGCGTTCTGGATCACCTGCTGATCCACGTCGGAAGGCCTGGAGAGAAGCTGATTATCAGAAACTTCTGCCGGCGCCTCCTTGATTTGTTCTCTGGTAATAAAATCAACGCTGCACTCGATTCCCGTAATTTCTGCGATGGCCACGGTGATCAGAAAACCGTACTTTTTCTGCATGTACCCTAAAAAATGGATATCAGGAACCAGAATCTGAACGGTGTCGCCCTTCATGGAATAAACCTCTGTCGGCAGCAGCCAGGTCTTAAAGGATACGTCGCTCAGTTCGTGTTCTTCCTTAATATGCAGCAGAATTTCTTCCCATTTTTCTTTGATTTTTTCTAACATAGTAGATCTCCTAAATATATTAAAGAAGCAAAACTGCAAATTTGCCCAATCTAATCATATTTTACATGATTACAAATCAATTTTCAATGGAAATGTGAAAAAGTTGGGGATAACTTATGGGGATAAGTGGAAAAAAGGATATACACAGAATAGATTCCACAAAACATGAGGAAATACAAGAGATTGGGAAAAATAGAAAAAATTGTACACAGGTTGTCCAGAAGTTATTCAGTGAGTTATCAACAAGTTATCAACAGTTTGGGGATAAATTATGTAAAGCGTGTGAATAAATGTGGGATAATTTGTGGACAGCGCATAAAAAAGACTGTAAAATCAACAGGTTACAAGATGTTGTGGCGGTGGATAAGTTATCCACAAGAAGATGGGAGGGAAAAATAAGAGGGAGAGAAAAGCGCGGGAAATGCAGAAAATACTTGACTACTGCGGGGTTGTTCTATATAATCAAGAAGATGTTTAGTTTAAAATAGTCTAACTATGGATAAGACAAATTCTTTGATAATCAGATGAATGAGGAGGTGTTTTGAATTATGAAGATGACATTTCAGCCTAAGAAAAGACAGAGAGCTAAAGTTCACGGCTTCAGAGCTAGAATGAGCAGCGCAGGCGGAAGAAAGGTTCTGGCTGCAAGAAGAGCAAAGGGAAGAGCAAAATTAACTGCTTAATGAAGCGTGGCCGCAATTTTCAGTGTAAAATTGTGGCCTTTTCTTTTCTCAAACTTTAACGCTCCGCGGGAATGCGGGGCGAGTCCTGAAGCGAGGGGAGAATGCATGAAGCGTTTTAATTCGATCAAAAAGTACGGGGATTTCCAGAAGGTGTATAAAACCGGGAAATCCTATGCAAACCGGCTTTTGATTATGTATGTGATGAGGACGAAGGAGGAGACCGATACGAGGATCGGGATTTCCGTCAGCAAAAAAGTGGGGAACAGCGTGGTGCGCCATCACATTACAAGACTTTTAAGGGAGAGCTACCGACTGAACAAGGACATGGTTAAGACTGGACTGGACATCGTGGTGGTCGCGAGAGCGGCTGCAAAAGACTCGAATTTCAGGCAGATAGAGAGCGCCTATCTGCATCTGTGCGGACTTCATAACATTTTAGAGAATCGAAGTGAGAAGAATTGATGAAAAAGATCTGTATTTTCATGATCCGGGGGTATCAGAAGTATATTTCCCCCATGACAGGACCTCACTGTAAGTACACGCCTACGTGTTCTCAATACGCCATTGAGGCACTTCAGAAGTACGGCGCGTTAAAAGGTGGTTTTTTGGCCTGCAGGCGGATACTCAGATGTCATCCCTTTGCAGAAGGCGGTTATGATCCGGTTCCTTAGCAAGTAGGAGGTAGTTAATTGGAATTATTTGTAGCGACTAAGGCAGGCTCAATTTTAGGGCCTATTGCCAGCCTGTTTGGAATTGTCATGGACCTGCTGTTCCGTTTCACCAGCAGCTTCGGCATTTTCAACATTGGTATATGTATTATTTTATTTACCATCATTACAAGACTTCTTCTGTTTCCGCTTACCTTAAAGCAGCAGAAATCCTCTAAGATGATGGCTCTGATGAATCCGGAAATTGCAGCGATTCAGAAAAAATATAAGGGAAAGACCGATCAGACTTCCATGGCGAAGCAGCAGGTGGAGATGCAGGCGGTTTATGAGAAATACGGCTCCTCCCCTATGGCAGGATGCCTTCCCATGCTGATTCAGTTCCCGATTATTTTAGCTCTGTACCGCGTTATTTACAACATTCCGGCGTACGTTCCTTCTGTAAGAGTGTTCTTTGACAACGTGGTGGAGCCTCTTCAGAATCAGCCGGGTTTTGCGGAAAAGCTGATTGAAATCGGCGGAAAGATGAGCACTGGCTTTACGGCTGAGGCTTTATCCGGATCTGCTGATAAGGTCGTGGATCTGCTTTATAAGTTCACACCGGAGAACTGGGCGATGCTTCAGAACGCATTTCCGACTATTTCCGAGGTGATTGCCCAGAATGCAGACAAGATTGAGCAGATGAACTCCTTCTTTGGGATTAACCTGGCCACTGCGCCGTTTACAGGCTTTACGAACATTACCATTGCCTGGGCGATCCCGATTTTAGCCGGTCTGACTCAGTGGTATTCCACAAAGCTGATGTCAAGCACACAGAATACAGATCCTGACGCTCCGGGAGCCCAGATGATGAACAGCATGATGATTATGATGCCGTTAATGTCTGTATTCTTCTGCTTCACTCTGCCGGCCGGTATCGGTATTTACTGGGTAGTACAGGGTATTATCCTCATTTTCCAGCAGATGTTTGTCAACTCCTACATGAAGAAGGTAGACATGGACGAGCTGATTAAAAAGAATGTTGAGAAGATGAACAAAAAGCGTGCGAAGAAAGGACTTCCTCCGGCAAAGATCAATCAGAACGCCGCTGCAAGCCTTAAGAACATTCAGGCGAAGCAGGAGGCTGAGGAGGCTGAGCTGAACCGCAGACTGGAGAGGAATGCAAAGCAGATCAAGGATTCCACCGAGTTCTACAACTCAGATCCGAAGCCTGGCAGCCTTGCGTCCAAGGCCAGAATGGTTCAGAAGTACAACGAAAAGCACAACAAATAGGAGGGGTGCAGTATGGATATGATCACAGTTTCCGCAAAGACAGTGGATGAAGCTGTTACAAAAGCGCTGATCGAGCTTGAGACGACCAGTGACAAGCTGGAATATGAGGTTGTGGAGAAGGGGAGTTCAGGATTCTTAGGAATCGGCGCAAAGCCGGCGGTAATCAGAGCGAAGAAGAAAGAGCGGATCGAGGATCGGGCCATTGATTTCCTGAATCAGGTGTTCCAGTCCATGAATATGGAGGTTTCCATCACAGCCGAGTACAACCCGGAGGAGAGGGAAATGAACATTAACATGGAAGGCTCCGATATGGGAATTCTGATTGGCAAGAGAGGCCAGACGCTGGATTCTCTCCAGTATCTTGTAAGCCTCGTGGTGAACAAGAAGAAGGAAGAATATATCCGCGTTAAGCTGGATACGGAAAATTACCGCGAGAGACGGAAGGAAACTCTGGAAACTCTGGCTAAAAATATCGCCTACAAGGTAAAGAGAACAAAGCATTCCGTTTCCCTTGAACCGATGAACCCATATGAAAGACGGATTATCCATGCAGCACTTCAGAACGATAAGTACGTTGTGACAAGAAGCGATGGGGAAGAGCCATTCCGACACGTAATTATCTCTCTGAAGAGAGACGGAAAAAAAGAAAAGACGGACAGATAGCAGCAAAGACAGCTTGCAATATCCGAAAACAGCGATTCAGGCAGGGAGCAGGCTCCCTGCCTGTGCTGATTTAAAGAAAAGAACGGTGCTGAATTTATATTATGCTGTTTTACAAGGAAAGGGATTCCGGGCGCGGGATCATTTTCCTTATAAAACAGAAACAAAGACAGGAGACAGAAGAACAGGAGGCGAAGAAAGCTATGATTCATACGCTGAATAACGATACCATTGCAGCTGTTTCTACTGCGCTTACCAATTCCGGAATCGGCATTATCCGGATCAGCGGGGACAGGGCAGTAGAGACGGCCGACAGGATTTTCAGAAAACCGAACGGCAGAAAGCTGAAGGATGAAAAGACATTTACCATACACTACGGTCATATTTACGACGGAGACCAGATGATCGACGAGGTGCTCGTCATGCTGATGCGGGGGCCGAAGAGCTATACCGCGGAGGACACAGTGGAGATCGACTGCCACGGAGGCGTCCTGGTGATGAAAAAAGTCCTGGAGACTGTAATTAAAAACGGGGCCAGACCGGCGGAGCCGGGGGAATTCACAAAGAGGGCTTTTTTAAACGGAAGAATCGACCTGTCCCAGGCTGAGGCGGTCATCGACGTCATCAACGCGAAGAACGACTATGCCCTGAAAAGCTCGGTGAGCCAGTTAAACGGCGCCATGTCGAAAAAAATTAAGAAGCTGCGGGAAGAGCTGATTTACGAGATTGCCTTTATTGAGTCGGCCTTAGACGATCCGGAGCATATTTCCCTGGACGGCTATCCAGAGCAGCTGAGAGGCCGTCTGGCGCCTGTGAAGAGTGAGCTTGGGCGTCTTCTGGCGTCCGCAGACAACGGCCGTGTGGTGAAGGAGGGGGTTAAGACGGTGATTCTGGGAAAGCCGAACGCCGGAAAATCCTCGCTGATGAACGTGCTGGTGGGAGAGGAGAGAGCGATTGTCACAGATGTGGAGGGCACGACCAGGGATATTCTGGAGGAGCACATCAGACTTCATGGAATCAGCTTAAATATTGTGGATACGGCCGGTATCAGGGAGACGGACGACATAGTGGAGCGGATCGGCGTGGACCGGGCAAGGCACACAGCGGACGAGGCGGATCTGATTATTTATGTGGTGGACGGTTCCAGGCCTCTGGATGAGAATGACAGGGAGATTATAGAGCTGATCCGGGGCAGAAAAGCCATCGTGCTGTTAAATAAGACGGATCTTCAGATGGCTGTGGACGAGGAGCAGCTGAGAGAGACAGTGGGACAGCCGGTCATTCCTGTTTCGGCTAAGGAGCAGAAGGGAATCGACGCGCTGGAGGAACAGATTAAGGAAATGTTTCTGTCAGGAAACATTGATTTTAACGACGAGGTTATGATCACCAATATCCGCCATAAGGCGGCGCTCAAGGAGGCCCTGGACAGCCTGGAGCTGGTGGAGCGAAGCATTGACGACGGAATGCCGGAGGACTTTTTCTCTATCGATCTGATGAACGCCTATGAACAGCTGGGGACAATCATTGGAGAGGCGCTGGAGGACGACTTGGTCAACGAGATCTTCAGCCGGTTCTGCATGGGAAAATAGAGACAAAAGAGAAGCCCCAAAAGAAGTGCAAAGAAAAGCACAAAGAAAAGCGGGAAATAGGATGCAGAAGAAGCGTAAAAAAATGAGGATAAGAATATCAAATATATATTATATAACTTATAGTTATATAACGCAGAAAACCTTATAAAATCAGAGAAAACAGCTTTGGCAGCAAGAACAAGGAAGGAAGATAAGGTATGCCGCATTTAGAGGAGACATATGATATTGCAGTAGTGGGAGCCGGACATGCCGGCTGTGAGGCGGCTCTGGCTGCCGCACGGCTTGGGATGGAAACGGTGGTTTTTACCGTCAGCGTGGACAGTATTGCCCTGATGCCCTGCAATCCTAATATTGGAGGCAGTTCTAAGGGACATCTGGTGCGGGAACTGGACGCTCTGGGCGGAGAGATGGGAAAAAATATAGACAGAACCTTTATTCAGTCGAAGATGCTGAATCAGTCCAAGGGACCGGCGGTTCACTCTCTGAGAGCTCAGGCGGACAAGGAGATGTACACGCGCCAGATGCGCCTTGTGATGGAAAATACGGATCATCTGACGATTAAGCAGGCGGAAATTACAGAGATTCTCACAGAAGAGGGAAAGGTGACAGGGGTAAAAACCCTTTCAGGAGCTGTCTATCACTGCCGCGCCGTGGTGCTGGCCACTGGAACGTATCTGAGAGCCAGATGTATTTATGGCGAGGTGAGCAATCCTACAGGCCCCAACGGGCTGCAGGCTGCCAATCACCTGACAGATTCCTTAAAGGCTCTGGGAATCGAGATGTACCGCTTTAAGACGGGAACACCGGCCAGAGTGGACAGAAGAAGCATTGATTTTTCCAAGATGGAAGAGCAGTTTGGAGACGAGAGAGTGGTACCGTTTTCGTTTACTACAGATCCGAAATCTGTCCAGAAAGAGCAGGTTTCCTGCTGGCTGACTTATACGAACGAGAAAACCCACCAGATTATCAGGGATAACCTGGACCGTTCGCCGCTGTTTTCCGGCGCCATAGAGGGAACCGGACCCAGATACTGTCCGTCCATTGAGGATAAGGTCGTAAAATTCCCTGATAAAGAGCGGCATCAGGTTTTTGTGGAGCCAGAAGGACTCTATACCAATGAAATGTATCTGGGAGGAATGTCCAGCTCTCTGCCGGAAGACGTGCAGACAGCCATGTACAGGACGGTTCCGGGGCTGGAGCAGGTGAAAATTGTGAGAAACGCCTATGCTATTGAATATGACTGCATTAATTCCCGCCAGCTGAAGGCAACTCTGGAGTTTAAGGCCGTGGAAGGCCTGTTCAGCGGCGGCCAGTTTAACGGCAGTTCCGGTTATGAGGAGGCGGCGGTTCAGGGTTTTATGGCAGGCGTAAATGCGGCCAGAAAGCTTATGGGGAAGGAAGCGGTTGTCCTGGATCGCTCGCAGGCTTATATCGGCGTTTTAATTGACGATCTGGTGACCAAAGAGAGCCACGAGCCCTACCGCATGATGACTTCCAGAGCAGAGTACAGACTGCTTCTCAGACAGGACAATGCAGATCTGAGGCTTTCCGGCATTGGACATGAGATTGGGCTCATTGACGACGAGAGGTATGAGCGTGTGGTGAGAAAGGAACGCCAGATCAGAGAAGAAGTGGAGCGTCTGAACCAGCTTCCAGTGGGAGCCAACAGCCAGGTACAGGAGTGTCTGAGAAAATATGGAAGCACAGAGCTTAAATCGGGCGCTACTATGGCTGAGCTGATCCGCAGGCCGGAGCTGAGCTATGAGGCGGTAAAGGAAATCGACCCGAAGCGCCCGGATCTGGACTGGGATGTGGCAGAGCAGGTGAATATCAACATTAAATACGAGGGGTATATCCGCAGGCAGCTGCAGCAGGTGGCTCAGTTTAAGAAGCTGGAGAGCAGAAAATTAGACGAGCATTTTGACTATTCTTCTGTCAAGAGCCTCAGAAAGGAAGCAGTTCAGAAGCTAAATCTCTACAAACCGATGAATATCGGACAGGCGTCGAGGATTTCAGGCGTTTCTCCGGCAGATATTTCCGTACTTCTCGTCCATTTGGAGCAGATGAAGCATCAGAAGGGCAGGGAGTAAGTGTTATAAGCTCGGGAGAGAAAACGGGCAGCAGAAAAACAGAAAAGAATACAGGAAGAGCAAAAAAATAAACGAATATAAGAATATAAGAATATAAGAATAGAAGAGTAGAAGATATAGAAGAACAAAGCAATGCAGAAGAGAGCATAGAAAAAGAAGCAAACCAATGGAGGGCCTATGAGAGAAGATTTCAAACAGCAGATGGAAGAGGAGCTGAAATACGTGGATGTGACTCTGACAGACAGGCAGATAGAGCAGTTTTACAGATATTATGAGCTTTTAAACGAGTGGAATCAGGTGATGAATCTGACTGCGATTACGGAGATGAAGGAGGTTGTGACAAAGCATTTTGTGGACAGCCTGGCCTTAAAGAAAGTGATCGGAGACCTGGAGAACGCGGAGATTTCTGTGGCAGATGTGGGAACAGGAGCAGGATTTCCCGGCATTCCCTTAAAGATTGCATTTCCAGGCTTAAAGGTAACGCTGTTAGACTCTCTGAATAAGCGGGTGAAATTTTTGAACGAGGTAATTGAGCAGCTGGGACTGGAACAGATCCAGGCAGTTCATGGAAGAGCCGAAGACTTTGGAAGAGATCGTGTTTCACGTGAAACATTTGATATCTGCGTTTCACGTGCAGTGGCAAATTTATCAACTCTGTCAGAATACTGTGTGCCGCTGGTGAAGGTGGGCGGCTATTTTGTGCCGTATAAATCGGGAAAGGTGGACGAGGAGCTGACAGATGGACAGGGTGCAGTTCAGAAGCTGGGAGGAAAAATTGAGAAGGTAGAACGATTCAGTCTCCCCAATTCAGACGAGAGAACTTTGGTGATGATCAAAAAGGTGAAGACAACAGCAGGGAAATATCCAAGAAAAGCTGGAATGCCGGCAAAGGAGCCGCTGAAATAGGAAGAGAATGAAGGAAGAGCAGAATAGGCAGAAAGCGCAGAGAGTATTCTTTGCGTTTCCTGCCTGCTTTTTATTTAATGAAGAGACTTACAGGATGGAGAAACTTGTGCTGTGCAGCGAACAATATTCTGAGAGAATACGGTTTTAAAGAGGGACTGTTCACTGAGAACGCATCATTCGCTGAGTCAGTCCAAAAGAATGAGAAGCTGTTTTACCAGCTGTTCCGGCTGTTCCAATTGTGGGAGGTGTTTTGCTCTGGAAATCAGGGCGTACTCGACAGCTGGATTGATTTCACGGTACTCCTGAATGGTGCGTTTGATATTTGGCTCCTGGGCTCCTCCTAAAATATAAATGCTGTTATCAATTTTTCTCAGCGCAGGAACAATGTTGCAGCGGGTATAGCAGCACTCGGCGCTGGCGAAGACAGCTTTTGGGCATTCTCCCAGGTGCGCTGCCTCGTAGTAGGCGTCGATCCAGGCAGGCTTCAAGGCTGAGGGAGAGGAGAAGAAATCCTGTACAAATTTCTGCGTCAGCAATTCCCGGCTGGAGGCAATATGGTATAGAAGCGTGCCTATAATGGGAAGATCCAGAATAAACTTGTAAAGCTTTGCATTTTTTCCGCAAAATTGGCTGCAGACAGAAAAAGGATCTGGATTAATAAAAGCCAGTTTATCGAAGAGATCCGGATTGATGCTGCAGGCCATAACAGCAATGGATGCAGAGCTTCCTGTTGTCACTGCGCTGGTTCGGTGTCCAATTTCTGTCCGAATAAAATCAGAGAGAAGCTGCACATACAGATAGTTAGTGTAAGTGAGATTTGGCTTTTCAGAACGGCCAAATCCCAGCAGATCTATAGTGTATACAGTATAATGTTTTTTTAATAGTTTCACAGCCAGATGCCACTCATAGCCGCTGGCGGCTAAGTGGAAATCGTGGATAAGCAGAAGCGGCTTTCCAGAACCTTCTTTTGTATAGTATACCTGGCCGAATCTCCATTTAAAGATATGAGCCTGGGAGCTGCCTAAAAAGTTTTTGGATGAAGCAGAATGCTTGATATATTTGTTAAGCAGCGCTGTAAAAGCCGCAGCGGCAGAGGTCAGGGTAGTTAAGGTGAGAATTTTGTTTTTTGTGTTCAAGGTGTCAGCCTCCTTTAATGATAGCGAAAAAGGGGTATTTTTATATCGCGGGACTCATGTCCGCATAGCGGACATGAGTCCAATATAATGTCTCCCGTTAAAAACAAGATTAATTTAAGAAAAATTTAACGCCGCAGCGCGGCGCCTTTTGACAGACAGGCACGGTTTATATTCGCTAAGTGCTCTTATTATACCACAAAAAAGCGTGCCAGGCGAATGGTTATATTGATTTGACAGCCGCCTGACAGCCGCTGCAGTCTTTTACCAGTGCTTTCACCTGTGCCGCTGCGTCGGCTTGTATTAGGAAAACCACGCGATAGTCTCGAGGTTCTATTGCCCTGGCATTTGCGCTGTATTTTCCGAAAAAAAGAAAAATGTGGAACAAAAAAATACGGAAGCTGGATGACAAGTTTCACGTGAAACATTTATGAGGAATTGGGGATATTTCCTGTAGGAAAAGGCAAAAAGATGTGTTATACTAATGAAATGAATGCTTGGCCGTGTTGGAAACAGCAGGCCATATTTTATATTGATTATAGGAAAGGAAGTCATCATGGGACGTGTGATTGCGATTGCCAACCAGAAGGGCGGCGTGGGTAAGACAACGACAGCGATCAATTTATCGGCCTGCCTGGCTGAAGCCGGACAGAAGGTTTTAGCGATTGATTTCGATCCACAGGGAAATGCGACAACTGGTCTGGGCCTGGAAAAAGAATATATGGAGGAGACAGTCTACGAAATGATGCTGGGCGAATGTACGCTGGAGGATTGTCTTCACCAGGAAGTACAGGAAAATCTGGATGTGCTTCCATCTGATTCCAATCTGGCAGGAGCTGAAATTGAGCTTTTAGATTTGGATAAAAAGGAATTTATATTAAAAGAGCATCTGGATGCAGTGCGGGATAATTACGACTTTATTATGATCGACTGCCCGCCGTCTCTCAGCCTTTTGACATTAAACGCTCTGACGGCAGCAGATACCGTATTGGTGCCGATACAGTGCGAGTACTATGCGCTGGAGGGACTCAGCCAAGTACTCAGAACGATTGGATTGGTGAAAAAAACCATGAATCCGGGACTGGAGCTGGAAGGCGTTGTATTTACTATGTATGATGCGAGAACCAACCTCTCTCTGGAAGTGGTGGAAAATGTTAAGAGCAACCTGAATGAAACGATTTATAAAACGATTATTCCGAGAAATGTGCGGCTGGCGGAGGCGCCCAGCCATGGGATGCCAATTAATTTGTATGACAGTAAGTCAACAGGAGCTGAGAGCTATCGGCTTCTGGCAGCGGAAGTAATCAGCAGAGGGGAAGATTAAAGAATGGCAAGAAGAGGACTTGGAAAGGGACTGAGAGCTTATTTCCCGGACTATCAGGAAGAAAATTCCCATTCTGAGCTGGAACACGAAGTTTCAGAGCAGGATGGCAGCCATGGGGAAGACGAGCATTCTGTAGACAGAAAGGCAAAACTGGAAGAGCTGGATATGGTACTTCCTGGAAGCTCCAGGAAAGCGAAAGCAGATTCAGACAAAAAGAAGGCGAAAAAAACGGGAACAGCCGCAGGGCAGAAGGCAGCTGGAAAGAATACTTCGAAGCCCAGTGCGAAGAGCGGGGAGAAAACAGAGAAGGGGAAAACTGCAGGAGCCGGGCAGAAAGAAGAGGGAGCCAGAGAGCAGCTTTTAAACATTGCCCAGATTGAACCGAATCAGGAACAGCCGCGGAAGCATTTTAATGAGGAGCAGCTGAAAGAGCTGGCAGAGTCAGTGAAAAATTATGGTATTCTTCAGCCGCTTCTGGTACAGAAAAAGGGAGATTTCTTTGAAATTATTGCCGGCGAGCGGCGCTGGCGCGCCGCTAAACTGGCGGGATTGAAAGAGGTTCCTGTTTTAATCCGGGACTATACAAAACAGCAGACAGTGGAAATTGCTCTAATTGAAAATGTCCAGCGGGCAGATTTGAACCCTATCGAGGAGGCGAAAGCTTACCAGATGCTGGTTCAGGAATTTGGGCTGAAGCAGGAGGAAGTGGCCGAACGGGTTTCAAAAAACAGAGCTACCATTACCAACAGTATGCGTCTCTTAAAGCTGGATGAGCGGGTACAAAATATGCTGATTGAAAATCAGCTTTCCGGCGGCCATGCCAGAGCTTTGCTGGCGCTTGAGGACAGGGAACAGCAGTATGCTTTGGCCGTCAAGGTTAGAGATAACCAGCTCAGCGTCCGGGAGACCGAGCGCCTGGTAAAGCTTGCGGCAGCGCCTAAAAAAGAAAAGAAAGAACAGGAACGGGATTTGAGCTTTATTTACCGGGATTTGGAGGAAAAGCTGAAATCGATTATGGGAACAAAAGTTACTATTAATAAGAAGGATAAGAACAAAGGCAGGATAGAGATTGAATATTATTCTTCGGCAGAACTGGAACGGCTGATTGAACTGCTTCAGTCGATTCACGAAGCTTAGAAAGTCAGGAGTGATAGCAGACAATGGAAAACAGTATGTTAAATAACCTTCTTTTTGATCCAGCCTACCTGATTATCGGTCTTGCGGCGCTTACCCTGGTTCTGATGATTCTGACGCTGGTATGTTTTTCACAGTACAGAAAGTTGTACCGGCGCTATGATATGTTCATGAGAGGCAAGGACGCAGAGACCCTGGAGGACATTATTCTGGATCTGATGGATGAGGCGGCTGTCAGACAGGCCACAGACAAAGAGGGCAGAGATCAGCTGAAATCTTTGTCCAGACAGGTGAGAGCCAGCTACCAGAAAATAGGAATTGTAAAGTATAATGCCTTTAAAGGGATGGGAGGCAATCTGAGCTTCGTTATCGCGCTGCTGGACGACAATAATTCTGGCTTTATTTTGAACTCTGTTCATAGCCGGGAAGGCTGTTATCTCTACATGAAGGATGTGGAGAAGGGGAGCACGGACGTGCTTCTGGGAGCAGAGGAAAAAGAGGCTCTGGAGAGAGCCCTGGGCTATTAAATGCGGAAGCAGCCAGAGAAAAGCTGCGGTTCCAATCTATCCAGAGATTGCGGAGCATAAGTTAAGAGGAGATAGAAACGATGCATAAATATTTGCGTGCTGCTGGCTTCAGTATGTATCAGAAAAATCGAGATATTAAGGCTCTTTTAAAATGCCTGTCCAAGGAGCCGAAGGATTCCCGCTGCATTCAGATTGATCGGGACACGGACTTTTATGAGCTTCGTGCGGAAATTGCGGATGGAATTGGAATTTCCATGTGCGGAGAAATGAACGAGCAGAACGAACTGGAAATTGAGTATTACTATCCTTACCTGGAGAGCAGTATTGAGACCTCCACAGCTGAATGCTCCATTCAGAGGCACACAGAGAAGGAGACCTACGCGGGACTTTTAGACGAATATCGAGTAGGGATTTCTCTGATTTTCTATGTGACAAACGGGATGGAATATCGCGAAAGGATTTTAAAGCGAAGAAAAAGCACAGAGGTGGTATCGTCCAACTTAGCGGGATTTTCGATTCACGGAAAAATCTTGCTTCCTGTGAAAAAAACGGCAAATCAGATTGCAATGGCCAAGGTGGCGTCCAGAAATCGAAATAATCTGCTGGAAGCTGCGAAAAACGGAGATCCAGAGGCAATGGAATCCTTGACAATCGAAGATATTGACTTATATTCTCAGGCTTCCAGAAGGGCAGCGAAGGAGGATCTGTATACCATTATTGATACCTGTTTTATGCCAAGCGGGATAGAATGCGATCAGTATTCGATTATTGGAGAAATAGAAGAGATTCTTCTCAAGAAAAACCGAATTACAGGCGAAGAGCTTTACGACATGAAGCTGGAGTGCAATGACATTCATTTTCGAGTGTGCATTAATAAGGCAGATTTGTTCGGAGAACCGAAAGTAGGCCGCCGTTTTAAGGGAAAAGTCTGGATGCAGGGAAGAGTATTCTTTGACGAAGCGTTAGGATAAAAAATGAATAGAAATCTGGAAAAGCCGGGACAGAGGATCAAACCTGTTCCGGCTTTTTCTGAATATATCAGATGAGAGGCGGCGTTGTTTTTTGCGTGGGATGTGGGAAGGCACACCGTTTCCTGCATTCCTGCTGATAAAAAAGGTTACAAAGGAAAGCGATAAGCCCTCAAAGAATAAGGGGGCTTTTTAGGGGGGGATTTTTATTTGATGGGAACAATTTCCTGTGAAATAAAAAAACACACGGAAGACTTCTTTTCGAAATATCCGTGCGTTTTCGCGTATGTTCCTGAGCGGATTCGAACCGCTGGCCTTCCGCTTAGGAGGCGGACGCTCTATCCTGCTGAGCTACAGAAACATAAATTTTATCAACAATATACCATCTAACTTATTTATTATAACTGATCTGACTAAAGTAAGTCAAGACTTAAGTTGCAATTTTTGTGAGTGATTTTATGAGAATCGTAACAGCATCAGCTATGAGAAGGTTTGGGAAGGAAATGTATGGCTGATACTGTTATAAAACCTGAATCGGAGAAATAAAAATGGAAAAGATAATGGAATATTTAAAGTCAGCCTATCATCCGATTGGCATGGCTGTATATGGCTCTTTTGCCAATGGGACCAATCATTTGAACAGCGATTTTGACGCCCTTCTTGTGAGAGAGGAGGGGGAGATAAGCCACGACCATTCCTTGATCTGCGGCATAGAACTGGATGTATTTATTTATCCTAAGTCATTGTTTCAGCAAGAGTATCCTGTTGAGGATTTTGTCCAGATCTGGGATAGCCGGATTCTCTTTGATCGAGAGGATGTGATTAAAAACCTAAAACAAAGGGTGAATGACTATATTAAAACCTTTCCTGCAAAGACGAGGACTGAAAATGAGCACAATCTTGCCTGGTGCCAGAAAATGTTAAACAGAACGGAGAGAAAGGATGCAGAGGGATTTTACAGAATGTACTGGCTGTTGAAAGACAGCCTGGAAATCTTTTTTGATATAGAAATGAAATATTACTTTGGCCCGAAAAAATCACTGCGCTATTTAGAGGAACATGAGCCGGAAGTGTTTGAGATCTATGCGGCGGCTTTGAGAGAACCTACCTGCGCTCATGTTCAGACCTGGATTGATTGTTTAAAGGAAAGGGTTGAAAAAGGAATCGGCTGACACGTGCTTCTGTAATGTTTCACGTGAAACATATAATAAAACACGGATTTAAAACCTGAAAAGGAAAGTGTATGGACGGAAAAATAAAGAGAAGCGAAGAAGGGGGAACAGAGAGAATCGAATAAGGAGAAGCAGGGAAAAGAAGAAAAAAGGAAAAGGGAGATAGGCGGGAAAGAGGGATGAATCGGAGAAGAGAGTCAGGTGGAGGAATAAGAAAAGATAAAATAATAGAAAAAAATTAGTCGGAAAAATGAAGCGGCCATCCATATGTTTCACGTGAAACATATGGATGGCCGGAATCTTTCCTGCTATAATGAATCTAATTTTCTATTTCTAACAATCCTTCAAACTGCATTTGATAGTAGTGGGCGTACAAGCCATTTTTTTCCAACAGCTGCTGATGCGTGCCTCTTTCGGAGATTCCGCTGCAGTTGATTACGATAATCTCGTCTGCGTTCTGAATGGTAGAAAGACGGTGGGCGATGGTAATCGTAGTTCTGTTTTTAGCCAGCTCTTCTAGGCTTTTTTGGATATGGCGTTCGCTCTCGTTGTCCAGGGCGCTGGTGGCCTCGTCCAAGATTAAAATAGGAGGATTCTTAAGGAATACCCGAGCGATAGAAATCCGCTGTTTTTGACCGCCAGACAGCCGCGTACCGCGTTCTCCTACAAAGGTATCGTAGCCGTCTGGAAGAGACTGAATGAAGTCGTGGATATTTGCTTTTTTTGCCGCGTCGATAATCTCTTTCATAGAAGCGCCAGGCTTTCCGTAAGCGATATTTTCCTTTACAGAACCGCAGAACAGGTAGACGTCCTGCTGGACAATTCCAATTTGACTTCTCAGGCTTTCGAGAGTAAGGGTTTTAATATCTGTTCCGTCGATGAAAATGCTTCCTTCTGTCACATCGTAAAAACGAGGGAGAAGGGAACAGATTGTGGTTTTGCCGCCTCCAGATGGTCCGACCAGGGCCACAGATTTTCCAGCCGGAATATGGAAGGAGACATGGGACAATACAGGCTCATCCTTCTGGTAGGAAAAGCTGACGTCGTCATAGCGCACGTCTCCGCTGACATGGGTAAGAGGAACTGCGCCGGGGGAGTTTTTGATTTCTGGCTCCGTGTCAATTACATCCAGGAAGCGGCGGAAGCCGGAAAAGCCTTTCTGCATCATCTCAGTCAGCTCGACTAAAATCTGGATAGGGCTGATGAAAATACCGATATAAAGCGCGTACATGGCTAAATCAGATACCTGAAGCACGCCTTTGGCGATTAGATATCCGCCCCATACCAGCGTTACCAGGTACATCATTCCCTGAAAAAACAGGTTAAAACTCATAAAACTGGCCATGCAGTGGTAGTTGGCGTCCTTGGACATCAGGAAACGGTGATTGCTGTTTCTGAATTTTTCCTGCTCCACTTTTTCGTTGGCAAAGGACTGAACAACCCGGATTCCGGCCAGAGTGTCCTGTAGACTGGCATTGACGTCGCCGATTCGTTTCCTGTTATCCATAAAAGTTGTCTGCATCCGGCCGTTCTGAGCCAGCGAGAATACAAGCATACAGACAACTAAAAAGGCCAGAGGGAGAGCCAGCTGCCAGCTGATCAGGAATAAAAAGATAAAGGATCCCACGATTTTAATCAGAGAAATAAACAGATTTTCCGGTCCGTGATGGGCAAATTCCGCAATATCAAAGAGATCTGATACTAATTTGCTCATCATCTGCCCGGAATTATTTCTGTCATAGTAGGAGAAGGACAGTTTTTCATAGTGATCAAAGAGCTGCTGCCGCATATCTCGTTCCATGTTAGCGCCCATCATATGTCCCTGATAGCAGACATAAAATTTGCATAGGCTTTGAATGGTATACATAGTGAAGAGGCCGATGCCAATGGGAACAAGAGCTTTTAAAAGCAGATGAGGATCTCCGGCAAACAGAGTGTTGGTGAGACTGCGCAGAATCTGTGGATAGAGCAGATCGATCATGCTGATGACAGCCGCGCAGATGAGATCCAGGTAAAACAGAGCCTGATAAGGCTTGTAATAATGGATGAATCGTTTTAGTGTGTTCATATGTTTGCATACTCCCTTAAAAAGTGTATAAATAGGGCTCGCAAGGCGTATAATAACTTTTAGTTATAACAAGATAGTAAGCCATTTCTTATCTGACTAAAAATCAGGTCAGCCATGCGGGGTGAAGCGGCGGAATATAAACAGCCAATCCTATTATAATGGACTGCTGAAAGGAAGGCAAGGAAAAACAGAATGACAGAACAGCAGAGCAAAATAGAATGGCAGAATAGCAGAATAGCAGAACAGCAGTCCTTCGATTTCCGGCGTTCTGCAGGAAGCATAAATGGGAAAATACGGCAGATGAAAAAGCTTTTGAGACTGAGAAAGAAAAACAAAGACTGGGGATTGGGGATTGATGGTGAATATATTTTCATACAAATGAATACAAGAAGAAAAGAAGGGATGAATAAATATGCATCAAATACAAGGAGAAAAATTGATACATATTCGGTGCATATAAAATGTATATTTAGTCATTGGAAAGCGGATAGATTATGGGCAGGCGAGCGGTCTGAAAATAGGACGTGCAGGAAAAAAGCGGGAGGAAAACGTATGTCTGTGTCAGACGGACAGACAGAGGATGGAAAATGAGCGCTTCCGGGAGAGACTCAGAGCCTGCGGGTGACATCTGTTTGCCCTAAAGAGGCTCTTCTGTAAAATATCATCGACTTATTGGGCGGAATGTGGTAAAGTTAATACGTTGTCCGGCAGAAAGAGGGAAACGGTATGGTTCCTGAAGGATGCGGAGTGAGAAAGAATAGGAATGAGAGCTATGGGACATTTTATTGTGCTTGATCTGGAGTGGAATCAAAGCCCCGGAGGCAGAGAGACGTCTATGGATCGGCTCCCTTTTGAAATTATTGAGATTGGGGCAGTGAAGCTGGACGAAAATCTCAGAATTATATCGGAATTCAGCCGTTTAGTGCGCCCTCAGGTGTATAAAACGCTTCATTATAAAATATCAGAGGTTACGCATCTTTCCCAGGAAAAGCTGGAACAGCAGGGAGAGCGGTTTGAGAAGGCCATGGAGGATTTCTTGTCCTGGTGCGGAACGGATTTCAGGCTCTGCACCTGGGGCTCTATGGATCTGACGGAGCTTCAGAGAAACGTGGTATATCATGGAATGGAACTCCCCTTTGGGAAACCTCTGTTTTACTATGATCTCCAGAAAATTTACGGTTTAATCCGGGGAGATGGCAGAAGGGAGTCTCTCGACACGGCAGTGGAAGAGCTGGGGATTGAGCAGGGACGCCCGTTTCACAGGGCGTTAGACGACGCCTGGTATACAGGGCTTGTGATGGGAAAAATGGATTTCTACAGTATGATGGAATATTTTTCTGTAGATTACTATCAGACTCCGGAGATAGAGGAGGAGGAGCTGAGACTGAAGTTTCCCACATACGCAAAGTTTGTTTCCAGAACCTGGGATACCAAGGAGGAGCTTTTGAGGGAAAAGCAGGTGACAGACGTGATGTGCTGCAAATGCCGCCGGCTTTTGAAAAAGAAAATACGCTGGTTTTCTGTCAATCAGAAGCAGTATTTCTGCCTGGCAGTCTGCCCGGAGCATGGATATGTAAAGGGAAAGCTGAGAATTAAAAGGTCTGAGGACGGGAGCGTGTTTGCCGTACAGACGGTAAAGCTGACAGATGAGGCGGGAGTGGAGCTTCTGGTTCACCGCTGTGAGGAAGCGAAGAAGAAACGCGCAGAGAGGGCGAAAGCGAAAAAAGAGATGAAAAAAAGAGAGAGAAGAGGATAAAGATTCCGTTCTCTCTCTTTTTTTATTCTCTATCGTTTCCACCAGCGGCGCCGTTTCAGGGAGAATCCCTTATCCCGGCCTCGGGAAGAACGCCTGGCCTCTCCTGCGCCAGACAGGAGGGAACCGGAATGGCTGCGGGAGGATTTAGGGCGTCTGGAGGAACGCCGGTCTGGCTCAAGAGGGATGGACAGACGGCGGTTTTTCATCATCTCATTGAATTCGTCCTCCGACACGCCGGATTCTTTTAAGCGCTCCAGCCGTTTCCTGCGGCGTTCCTGACGATCGTTTTCCTCCTTCTGCCGTTTCTTCCTGAGATGGAAGAGGGCGGCTCCCAGGCCTGCTGCAGCTGCGAGAACCAGGAGAACCAGAATGAGAACGGGAAGCATCTGTTTGAGCGTTTCGTTTGAAGCTTTGTCTGCTTTAGAAGCATCAGCCTGTGCAGGAGCTTTGGAACGGTTTGTTCCCGGCTCCATACCGTCTTCCTTCTGGCTTTCGCCATCCTGAGACGCCGCTGCTTCCTGGGAAGCGCTGGCTTCGTTCCCTTCCTGTTTTTCTTCCTCATCCTTAAAATCTACCTGGGCGATCGTATCCGGCGCGATCTCTAAAAGCTTTGCCGGAATGGGGGACGTGCTGTCGGAAGCATTTGTCCCAAGGGTCAGCCAGGCAGTTCCGGCCTCGTGACTGCCCAGGAAATAGTGAATGGCTGCGATGGCGTTTTCCGGGGCATTTTCCGGCAGATCAAAGGAGATCTGGGAGGTGGTCTCGTCGAATTCCGCATGGTTTGGAAGTACAATGCGGCTGTCCGGATCCACAGTCAGAGCCGGGGCCTGGGAAGTGGGAAGCCCTGCAATAGTCAGGGAACTGCTTAACTGCTCCCAGGAGGTATCGTTTCCGGCCAGAGGCACGGAGCGGAAATTTTGGAATCCAAAGTCTAACAGGCGGCTGGTGTCCGAGTAGGTAGTTCCGTTGCTGTGGAGCACCACGGTAATCAGCTCTGTATCGTCCTGTCTGGCGCCGATTACAAGAGTATTCAGCGCAATGGAGGTATAGCCGGTTTTGCCGCCAATGACGTCGGGGCGGTACTCCGGGAAATTCTTTTTGACCATTTTATTGCCCGGCGAAACGCCCAGGCCTTCCGGATTCCTGGCATTGGGCGGAAGCTCGTAGTAGGTCGTGGAGGCGATTTCGCGGAACGTCTCGTTCTGGAAGGCGTATCTGGTGATGAGAGCCATGTCGTAGGCGCTGACATAGTGGTTTTCATCATTCAGACCGCTGGGATTGGCAAAGTGGGAGTCCACGCAGCCCAGCTCCTTTGCCTTTTCGTTCATCAGCTCGGCAAAGGCCTCTGTGGAGCCTGCCGTGTGTTCTGCCAGAGCGTTTGCAGACTCGTTTGCAGACTTTAACAGAAGCGCGTAGAGGCAGTCTTTCACCGTGGCGGTGTCTCCCGTGTCGTAGCCGGCTGAAGAGCTGTCCGCCTCTACGTTGTAAACGGCATTTTTGGAGAACGTCACTACCTCGTCCAGATCGCACTGTTCCAGCACAATGATGGAGGTCAGAACCTTGGTGATGCTGGCGGGGGCGTAAGTCTCGTGGATGTTTTTTCCGTAGAGAACCGTGCCGGACGCGGCGTCCATCACAATGCCGGCGTCTGCCTCGATGGAGACGTCCTCAGGCCACTCTTCTGACGCATGGGCTGTCTGGGAGGGAACCGCGAGAGCCAGAAGGAGAGCGAGACTTAAGGCAGCCTTCCCGGCCTTTCTGTTTCGTTTTCCAGAGCGCCTGATACAGGCCAGACAGATAAAAAACAGCGCCAGCACTAAAAAGCTGAAGGTAAAGGCAATCCGCGCCGCCGTATCTGCAAAAAATGGTTCCGGCACAATATTAATCAGAAGATCCGTGGCAGGATCCAGAATCCACAGGTCATTGTCGAAAAAGATTTTGTGGAAAATAATAAAATATTTCGTAAAGTCTGTGGATATCAGGAGAGCCAGCCCGGCGGTTAAAACCATAAAAATGCCTGTTCCGGTGCAGATGGCTCTGGGAAGAATCCGTTTTACGTCAGCTTTTACGAGAAACATAAGCGCCAGGCAAAGAAACGCCGCGGCGATGCAGGCGGTTCTCAGATGCAGCGCGCTGATAAACAGATTTCTCACGTCCTCCATATGGGCCATTTCCCGCTCATTGAAGAAGGGGCGCGTATGTCCGTCTACAGGAACGGAAATGTTCAGGTCGTCCCGCCCTTCGCCCCTCAGATACATCATCATCTCGTCTGTGACATAGAGCAAATCGTTCATTTCCATGGATACCGTTTCAGGCACATTGTACATCGTATATTCCCGTTCAAAATAGCCGGGCGTCCAGTATACGACAGATTCTGCTGATGTGATGAGAAAAATAATCATCAGACAGAAGGTACACAGGATTCCGGCCGCCCAGGCCAGAAGGTTTTTCTGCTTCATAAAATCTCCATTCTGCCTTTTAACAGGTTCGCTAAAAGGCGGCGTAACTGTTCGAGACTTCTATTATAAAGTCTTGCGTCATACATAAGTATACCATTAATGACGCCTGACGCAAGCAGAGGAAAGAAATTTTATAAAACCGTAAAAATCCGACGGTTGAAAAGGGCGGCAGGTTCGTGTATACTGCCTGTAATGAGCGAATGAAGGCTGAATCAGGGCATAAATTCTGTCAATATTTGTCAAAGGGAGGAAAAGACAGGGTGATAAAAGCGGTAATTTTTGATATGGACGGAGTCATCATTGACAGCGAAGGAAAGTATCTGGAGTATATTTATGAATTTGCCAGGGAGAAAAGGCGGGACATTCAGATCGAGGAGCTGTACGGAACAGTCGGAGCCACGAAAAGGGACTGCTGGGAGATTGTGGAGAAGGCCGTTGCAAACGGGCAGAGCTGGGAGGAGCTGCGCCGGGAATACCATGAGAGAGGAATCTGGAAACGGGCGTTTGAGGAGGTGGACTATCAGGCCATTTTCCGCCCGGAGGTTCTGGAGGTGATGGACGAGCTGAAGGCGATGGGAATCAGGCTGGCGGTGGCTTCCTCCACAGGACTGGAGCAGGTGAAGCGGATTCTCACCATGAACCACGTATGGGAGCGGCTGGAAACTGCGGTCAGCGGAGAGATGTTTAAGCGGAGCAAGCCGGATCCGGAAATTTATCTGCACACGGCGGCGCAGCTGAGAGTGGATCCCTCTCAGTGCCTGGCCATCGAGGATTCTACAGTAGGCATCACGGCGGGAAAGGCCGCGGGAATGAAGGCGGCGGCGCTGATTGACGACCGCTTCGGCTTTGACAGAAGCCTGGCGGACAGGGAGCTTGGGGATTTACGGGAGATTCCTGCCCTGGTTCGCAGCCTGATGGAACCGGAAGCTTAAATGAAGGCGAAAGTCTTTGGAAAAAGCAGACGAGAAATATGACGAAAAGGCGAATAAATTATTAAAAATTAATAAAAATTTCTTCAGACTCTTGATTTTTGAGAAAAAGACACTATACTATGGTTATGCCATGCAGGAGGAAAGCGGTTCGTTTCTTTCGTCCGATCGGCAGGAGGATTTATAATTTTATAACTTTAGTTGTAAAAAGAGGAGGAAAAAATATTATGAAGAAAACAGTTTTATTTGCAGCAGCAGCATTAACAGCATTTGCATTAACAGCTTGCGGAAGCAAGGAGACAGCAACAGAGACAACAGCAGCAGCCGTTGAGACAACAGCAGCTGAGGAGGAGACAACAGCAGCAGCTGAGGAGGAGACAACAGAGGCAGCTGAGGAAGAGACAACAGTAGCTGAGGAAGAGACAACAGAGGCAGCCGAGGAAGAGACAGAGGCAGCTGAAGAGGAGACAACAGAGGCAGTTGAGGAGGAGACAGAGGCTTAATTGTCACTGATCTTATAAAATTGCATGTTTAATATTTGCGGCGCAGATTGGTCTGCGGCGCGGAGATTATACATATAGTAAAATTCACTCTTTCACGAAAATGGCCGCCGGATTTCCGGCGGCCATTTTCACATATTGCAGAAGAAAAAGAAAAAAGTGAAACATTTTCGGTGGCTTCCATGGGAACAGGAAAATGCTTCACTTTTTCTATATTATCCTCTAATCTGCAATCAGCTCCAGATATTCTTTGGATACGTAGCCTTCCTGGCCTTCGAAGGAAATCTTGGCCCAGGTGTCGTCGTAATCTTCGATATAGTTGACCTCAGCGCCAGGCGCCAGCTGTCCTAGTTTGGAAGCGCTGGTGGACGGCTCAGAGCGGACGTTCAGCGTATCGCCTGTTTTATACCGCTTCGCAGGAGCGGCAGATTCTGTCTCCTCCTCTGTGCTGGTCTCCTCCAGGGTAGGAGCGATGGTCTCTACCTCGATGGGAGCCGTCGTCTCCACGCCGTTTTCTTCCCCTGGATGAACCATGCGGATAATGAAAATCAGGATGATAATGACCGCTACGGGAATTAAAATTTTAAGCAGGCTGCCAGGATCGATGGACGGGCCTGAGGAACGGGGACGTCTGCGCCTTGCGGAGCCTCCTGTCCGGGAGCTGCCTCTGGACGGAGCGTGGGAAGCTCCTGATCTGGAGGAATGAGGACGGCTTTCAGAGGAGGTCTCTGTCCGCTCTCTCTCCTGGGAGCGGGGAACGGGGCGTTTCTTTTTGCTTGTGAAATCGTTGGCAAAGGTATAGATTTCCTGGGAGAGCAGGTGATAGGCCTGTCCCGCGTTATATGCCAGATTATCCTCCTCGTGAACCGCCTTATTTCCGATCATGCGGATCTTGTGATAGTGCTCGCAGGTTGTTTTGTTAATAATTTCGTGCTCGTAGAGAGCGTCAATCATGTCTACCAGGCTGGCTTCCATAATATCGAAACGCTCGCAGAGGCATTTCACCATAAATTCCAGAGTCTGTCTCGCTCTGATCATACATTCATTATACCGTTTCTGTCCCAGCAGCCGTTCGGTTTCCTGAAAGCCTTTCTGTATGCGCTCCCAGCTGCTGGTATTTATATTGTCTGTGCTCATAAGACATCTCCTTTGCCGCTGAATTTTTATACTGTCATTATAATATAACTCGACATTTTCTGCACCATTATTTTCAAAAAAATTAAATTTGTAAGGAAATTGTTCGTTTATTGTCATAAAGTGTAAAAGCTTGCCGTTCCTGCAGCTATGTCTTGCAACGGGAAGTGGGAAATGGTAAGATAGGGGAATATGGAAGAACAGACCAGGAGGAAAATATATGAGATTACGCCACATACCAGGGGCGGAGGAGGCTATTGAGCAGAGCCCCTATGTGATTCAGGAACCGAAGGAAATGAAGGGAAAGTGGGACAGCGTATTTGAAAACAGGAATCCGATTCACATTGAGGTGGGAATGGGAAAGGGACGTTTCATTATGGAGCTCGCTCAGAGAAATCCCCAGATTAATTATATTGGCATTGAGCGGTATTCTACCGTTTTGTTAAAGGCGCTTCAGAAACGGGAGCAGCTTCCGGTTTCCAATATCTGTTTCATGTGCATTGACGCTAAGGAGCTGGGAGAAATTTTCGAGAAGGGAGAGGTGGAAAAGATCTATCTGAACTTCTCGGATCCGTGGCCCAAGGACCGCCACGCAAAGCGCAGGCTGACCTCCCCCCAGTTTATGGCTGTCTATGATCAGGTGCTGGCTGAGGACGGAGACGTGGAGTTTAAGACGGACAACAGGGGGCTGTTCGACTATTCCCTGGAATCGATTCCTGAGGCCGGATGGAAGGTGAAAGAGCATACCTTTGACCTGCACCACAGTCCTATGGCGGAGGGAAATGTGATGACGGAGTATGAAGAGAAATTTTCTTCCAGGGGACAGGCGATCTGCAAGCTGACAGCCGTGAGAGCAGCCGGAGAGGAGCAGAGCGGAGGAAACAAATAGGAAAGAGGGGCATAGAATAAGGAAAGAGACGCACAGGAGAAAACGGGATGAAAAAACGGCTGCTGCGCGCTCTTTCTAGAGCCACCTGCGACAAGGTCCAGCTGAACAGGACGGTGCTTTTGTGGAAAAAGCGCCTGGAGGAAGCGGAGAAAGCTCTGGGAAGGCTGGAAAAAAAATAGGATTAAAAAAATTGTAAAAAATTCTGTAAAAGAAGCGAAAAAAGGTATTGACTTTTTTGTTATCTGGAGTTATACTAATTTGCGTGTTACGGAACAGGATTTAAAAACCTGTGAGAATAACAGAATATGCGCCTTTAGCTCAGTTGGTAGAGCAGTAGACTCTTAATCTATTTGTCCGGGGTTCGAGCCCCCGAAGGCGCACTGAAAAGCACTGATTTTGGCGACTGAGAGCGTTGGGGTCGGTGTTTTTTGTTGTGATGAAATGGAAAGTGAAATAGAAAGAAAAGCAAAATAGAAGAGGGTACCGCTCTGTCACCTGAATTGAAAGTGAATTCGATGACGCCGCGGTACCCTCTTTTCATGCTATACACCCAGACGCATTTTCATCTGCTCTGGGTTCGGGCTGTAGCTGACGCAGGTTTCCCGGGTAATGAGTCCCAGCTGAAGATATTTTAACAGGCTGTTGTCAAGACTCACCATGCCCTCCGCCATGCTGGTGGAGATGACGTTCTGAATCTGATGGATTTTAGATTCCCGGATCATGCTCCGGATGGCCTCGTTGACGAACATAATCTCAAAGGCCGGAATCAGGGAACCATCCACAGCCGGCACAAGCTGCTGAGATACCACTGCCTTCAGAACCATAGCCAGCTGAACGCGGACCTGCTGCTGGCCGTCTGCAGGGAACACGTCGATAATTCGGTCGATGGTGTTGGCAGCTCCGGTGGTGTGCAGGGTGGAGATTAGGAGATGGCCGGTCTCTGCGGCCGTCATGGCCGTCTGGATGGTCTCGTAATCTCTCATCTCCCCCAGAAGGATCACATCGGGAGCCTGGCGGAGGGAGGCCCGCAGGCCGTCCACATAGGAGGCCGTATCGTGGCCGATCTCACGCTGGGTGACGACGGATTTCTGGTGGTGGTGCAGATATTCGATGGGATCTTCCAGCGTGATGACATGGGCGTTCCTGGTCTGGTTGATCCGGTCGATGACGCAGGCCAGAGTTGTGGATTTTCCGCTTCCCGCCGCTCCTGTTACCAGAACCATGCCTTTTTTCATGGAGGCAATGTTAAGCACTGTCTCCGGGATGTGGATGTCTGCCGGATTTGGCAGATCAAACCGTACAATTCGGATGACGGCTGCCAGAGAACCTCTCTGCTTCATCACACTTGCGCGGAACCGGGACAGCCCCACAATGGAAAAGGAGAAGTCGTCGTCTCCCTGCTCCTGAATGCGGGTCATATCTCTGTTTCCGCTGATGGCGTAAATTTCCCGGATATAATTGTCCATTTCAGCCGGGAATACCTTTTCTTCGCCTACAGGCTCGATCCGGCCGTTGATTTTCATGGCCAGAGGCATTCCTGGAATCAGGAAAATGTCAGAGGCCTGTTTTCTTACGGCGTCCTGAAAAAATTCTTTAATATCCATAATGAACCTCTTTGCTTAAAAGCTGCTTGGGCAGATTACTCTGCCGTTGTTTCTGCTCCCTCCGGCCCTGTCCATACAGGCAGCCGCGTGTCGATGGCGTAGTCCTCGCTGTTGAAAATGCGGGAGGAGATCAGCTGCCCGTCTGACAGCCGGTACTCGGCCAGCAGGGATTGTCCCTGGGACAGGGGAATGGTGAGTGTTACGGTACGGCTGTCCTCCGACGCCTCCACAGACGCGCCTTCTGGGACGGTTCCCAGAGACAGGGCGTCGGAAACGCTCATTCCCCGGATACTGTCAGCCCAGGCCTGAGCCTTCGCGTCAGCCTGATAGAAGGCCTGCACCGATTCTGCACGCCGTCTGGCAAAGGACAGGGACGCCTGGGCGTCGCTGAGGCTTAAAAGGGAGAATACGGCCAGGCACAGGATCAGGAGAATCAGGACAATGGAGGCGGTTCCGATATTAATTCTGCCGGTTTTCGCTGTTTCTTTCACGATCTCCCTCCTCTCTTCCTGTCATATGGCTTCCCTCCAGCGTGTAAATGGTTTCCTGGATGGATTCTGAAACGTGGGCGTCCACCTGAATGGACACGTTTAAAAGTTCGCCGTCTGCCTGGCTGGTAACGCGCAGAACTGCGTAGGTTTCCTCCGGAAACGGTCCGTCTGTACCAGGCAGGCGGCTGTCCGGATCCTCAGAAACAGGCTTCCAGGCCTGATCCAGGCAGACACTCCAGATCCCCTCTCTCTCAGAGAGGAAGGTCTGTTCCATTTCCTGTTCTGCAGCCATAACGGCCTCGTTTAAATCCTGAGCCTTCCGGCTCATGGAGTCGGCCTTTGCGAAAGCCATGACGAAAATGCAGGCGGCTATGGCGAAGAAGCCGCAGACCCACAGCATTTCCATCAGAAAAGCGTAGGAAGGCCGTTTGTTTCTTACTGTGTATTTTGTGTGCAGCATTGCCCTCCTCCTTTATTCATTTTGGCCGGACTGGCCGTCTGATGTTTCTGCCGTTTCAGCCTCTGCCGTGCTCTCCTTCGGAACGCCCAGATAGGAAAAATCCCTGGCCGGGACTTCTTCCGGGCTGCCGCCCAGATAGGAGAAGTCCCGGGAGGCTTCCGTCTCTGTCAGCGTCTCTTCTGTTATCCCTGAATATCCCTGGAGAGGAAATTCTCCGGAAGCGCTTCGAAGAAGAAGAGAGACGCTTCTTGTATTCTCCGGGGAATCTTCGCTGGAAGCTGCCTGGGAGATGGTTAAAAGGCGTTTTCCGTCCGGCTCGTCTAAGGAGAAGGACAGGTCGGGACAGGCGCAGATTTCCAGTCCGTCCTCCACGGACAGGCCGCTGCCTCTGGGAGTAAAAAGTTCCCTGAGAACGCCGTCCATGGTGTAAATCCAGGTTTCGTAGACAGCCCCGTTTACCTGGGAGGTGAGGAGCAGGAAGGTGGTTCCATCGTCGGTTTCTCCAACCGTTACGCCTCCGCTCTGGTCTGCCTGGCGGATTTTGTTTACCACGTAGCTGACCGCCGTATCACGGTAAAAGGAGTCGTTGTCCCTCTCCCGGATATTTTCGTAGACGCGGCTGCCTATGAGAACTGTAAACACGGAGCAGAAGAGAAATACGAAAAACAGAAGCATGGAAAACAGAAATCCTGTTTTTCCTGAAGCTGGAGTCCGCTTTGTCATGATGTTCCCTCCTTCTCCTGGCTGTCCGGCTCTGCAGGAAGCACGGTGATATCAGGCATTACGTTGCTGGCCCAGCCGTCGTAGAACACGTAGTACCGGTCTCTGTCAATGACGATGCCGTAGTGTTCCTCCAGGTATTCTACGCTGGGCGGATAGCGCCCCTCGATGGCGTAGCACTGGACGCAGGCCCTCTGGATGGCGTTCCTGAGAGACGCCAGGCTTTCCTCCTCGCTTTTGGACTCCATGGCCCTGACGCCAAAGAGGAAGAAAAATAAAACAGCGAGAAAGAGGAGGAGGGATAACAGATACCCGGATAAGCTCCTCTTCTCTTTTTGAACTTGTACGTGCAGCATATGGATCCTCCTGTTTGTTCACTGTTTAGCCGATGGAGGAAAGAATTCCGGCAAGGGGCAGCATGACGGACAGAAGCACAAGGCCTACCGCGACTGCCAGTACGGATACGATGGCAGGCTCCAGCCTTGCGATCAGGCTGTCGAGAGCGTCAGAGGAACGCTCGTCGTAATCTGCCTCCAGTTCCTTCATCACCGTTTCCAGCTGTCCGGCCCTGCTTCCGATGCGGATCATCTGGAGATCAAAGCCGGAGAACAGGCCGGATGGCTCGATGGAGTCGTAGAAGGCCTTTCCGGAGGCCAGCTCTTTCTCGCAGGCCTTTACGCCTGGGAGGACAGAAGCGTTGTCCACCAGGGAGGCGGCCATGCGGCAGCCCTCGGCCATATCCATGCCGCAGTGAAGCGTCATGGCCATAACGGAGCAGAAACGGCGCAGAGCGGCCAGCCTGGCGATACTGGAACGGTTCTTGATTCGGGTTAAAAGGCGGGCTGACAGGCTGTTTTCCTGGCCCGGCCTGCTGGTCAGCCGGATCACGGCGAATACGGCGATCAGGACAGCGGCGAAAATAAGGGCTCCTCCGCTTAAAATGCCTCCAAACCGGATAGCCGTCTGGGCGGCAGGGGGAATGGAGGTTCCCAGCTGCTCGTAGACGCCGGAGAATACAGGCATTACCTTTGTAAACAGAATAAACAGGATGGCTAACAGCATGATAATCATAATAGCCGGGTAGGTAACGGCGCGGCGCAGGTTTTCTCCCATCCGGTATTCCCGCTCATAAAACCGGGACAGGTGTTCCATAACGGCGTCCAGCGTTCCCGTGCGTTCGCCGAGAAGCGTCATCTGCGTTACATAGGCAGGGAAACACTCAGCCTCAGCGACAGCCTGGCTGAAAGGAAACCCCATACGCAGCTTGTCAGACATAGAGGAGAGAACCTCTTTTTCCTTTGGAAGGGAGGCGTCCTCCGCCATGACGGAAAGTCCCTCGTAGAGAGGGACCGCAGATTTCAGCAGAATGGAAATCTGCATACAGAAACCGGACAGTGAAAGACCGGTAAACGGAACGGATTGTTTCATAGTCAGAATTCCTCACAATATGTATTCAGCATGAATATTAATAGGTAAATTTAGCCTGGTAGTTGGCCTGGTTGGAAATATAATTGGACACAGATGCGTCGCCCTTGCCGCTGGAGGCGAAGGTGGGATCCATGTAGCGCCAGTTGGTTCCGTCGAAGTAGATAATATTGTCTACCCAGCCCTGGCCGGACAGATATACGCTTACCCAGGCATGGTAGGTGCCTCCGGTGTAGCCGATGACGAGCTTCGTAGGAATGTCCTGAGAGCGGAGCATGGAAGTCATCACAGCCGCATAGTCGAAGCAGATGCCCTTTCCAGAAGCCAGAGTAGCGTCAGGCACAGGGAGGTAGCCGCTCTGCACAGAGGCGGCCTTCTGATAATCGTAGGAAATGTGGTCAATGGCATAGTGGTAAACGGCCTGCACCTTTGCCAGAGGATCTGCGATTCCTCCTGTCAGTTCAGCCGCCTTGGCCACAACAGCGGAGTTTGCGTTAAAGTTGCAGAACTGGTTCGGGTACAGGAAGGGGGACTGGCTGTCCGCGATATTTGCCGTGACAGTCTGGCTCATCACCTGGGCGTAGGAGGTGCCCTGAACCTGCTGGAATACCTTGATCGTGTAGGTTCCGCTTCCCTCTGTCAGAGGAAATACCTCGTAGTTTCCGGCGGTATTCAGATCGTAGGTGTACTCGATTCTCTTGGAAATACGCACCTTGATGCGGGAGGTTCCGCCAGAATACTTGACCATGACATAGCCCTGGGAGGCGTTGGAGGCGTCGATGACGGCGCTGCCATTGGAAAAGACCGTTGTTCCGGAAGCCTGCGGCGTCCTCACCTGGGCAAGAGAGGGGACGGACAGGAGAGAAGCGGCCAGAAGGCCTAAAAGCAGAGCCTTTCTGCCTTGATTCAGACGTCTTCTGAACCGGCGCGTCATTACAGATGAAATCATAAATTATTACCTCGTTTACATATATTTTTATTTGGTTTAAAGCTGCCTGGGAAGCCTACTTTGAAAGCATGCCGCTTTCCTTTAAAACCCATTCGGCCACGGACCGGTTTGTGTCAATCCAGGCGCCGCGGGACAGCATGTATCCAATCAGATCCTTGAGCATATTGACGCGGCTTACACGGCCGATAAACTGGGGATGGAGCACAAAATTGATCATCCTGCCCTCGTCTGCCAGGGTGTCGAACTCCTCCTTCCAGATTTCAAGCATCTCTCCGGGAGATTTCAGCTCATAGCGTTCCGGCGCGCTGTCAGTGTAGAAGTCGTAGGCCGTATCGTCGAAGATGGAATCCTTGGGAACCTCCACCAGGGGAATTTTTACCCCGTCCAGCTCATGGATGAAGGGACCGTCGCTGTTTCTCCAGTTGGAGCTTGCGATATAGCCGCGCTCCACAAAAAGGCGCAGGCTGTAGTCGTGGATCACTCCGCCGGGAGCCCGGTGGCTGACCATCTGCTGGCCTGTCAGCTTCCTGATGAGCTGTTCGCACCGCTCCATGGTGGCGTTCTCTTGTTCGCAGGTGGTGGTGGAAAATTCCTCGTGGAAATAGCCGTGGAAGCCGATCTCATGGCCTCTTGCGGCGATTTCTTTTACCACATCCGGATATTTGTCCGCCACGACGCCGGGCACGAAGAAGGTAGCCTTCAGGCCGAAGCTGTCTAGCATATTTAAAATTCTGGGCACGCCCTGGACAGGACCGTAGGCCCCTCTGGACAGGTTCGTGATGTGGTCCGCATTTCCGTCTCCTCTGGTGGTCCACATGGTCTCCGCATCCAGGTCAAAGGCCAGCATGACGGCAATCCGCTTCCCATCCGGCCAGGAAACCTTCAGATCGCCGGAGAATTGAGCGGGAAATACTCTGTCAAAACGGCTGGAATCCATTTACAGCGCCTCCTTTCCGTGATGTTCTGGCGCGCTGCCGCTTCTTGGCAGCTTATGCTGGTTCAGGACGTACCGGGCCACGTTCTCGCAGGTGGTAATCCAGGCGCCGTGTCCTTTCATATAGGAAATAAAGTCTCCCACCATGGCGATGCGGCTGGCCCGGCCAATCATCTGGGGATGGAGTTTTAAGACAAAGATCTTGTCGCCCTCCTCCGCCAGACCGTCAAATTCGGCCTTCCAGTTTCCAAGCACTTCCCGGTTTGTGTACATGGCCCGGACGGCAGGATCGCTGAAGGTGAAATAATAATAGGTAAAATCGTCCATAGTGATATCGTTTGGCAGCTCCACCAGAGGCAGCTCTTTTCCATCCTGCTCCCAGAGATAGGCATAATCGCAGTCCTTCATGGAAGAGCTGTAGAGATAGCCGCGCTCTGCCAGCAGTTCGTGGGTGAAGGGGTGGATGATGCTCTCCGGGCCTCTATGTCCTGCCGGACGTTTTCCTGTGACCGCCATCAGAGCCGCTTCGCTTTTGTCAAGAATAGCTTCCTCTTCCTCTCTGGAAATGCCGCGGACGGATTCGTGGCGGTAGCCGTGGCAGGCCAGCTCATGGCCCCGTTCGTGAATCATGCGCACCTGCTCCGTATATTTGTCCGCCACAGCGCCGGGTACGAAGAAGGTAGATTTAACCTGGTGCGCGTCCAGCATGTTAAGACACCTTAAAAGTCCTGTGTGCGGCCCGTACTGGCCTCTGGAAAAATCGGTGAAGCCGATGGACGTACCCTTTGACTCAGCCCTGGAAATCCTCAGAAATTCGGCGTCAAAATCAAAGGTAACCATGACGGCGATCCGTTTTCCGTCCGGCCAGCAGATGCCGGGACCGTTGGTTTTTCCGTCAGTAAAAACAGACATAGGTTCCTCCTTTATAAAAAATGATTGAGTCTGCATATATAATCAATACCGGAATTTTGTCAAAAAATACCCCATATGTGAAAAAACGGATTCGAAAAGGCGGAAACAGCCTGGCCCGGAAAGAGGGAGACAGACCTGAAAGCTACCTGCGAACCGCTCCAATATTGAAAAAAGTCTGCTAAACAATTCTATTATACCACGGAGGAGACGGGATGGAAAGAATGGAATAAAAATGAGAGGGAAAAAGCTGAAAGCTGTCGGAAAATGAAAAAAATAATAAAAAAGGAATTGCATGGAATGTATATTTATGCTATCATAGGAACCAGTTGATCAAGAAACTGAAAAAAAGAAATAGAATGGAACGAGGAGAAAATTATGAAAAAGATAGCATTGACATTACTTACGGCTCTTACAGTCAGCGTGCTGGCCGGATGTTCAGGAAGCGGCGCTCCGGCAGAGAGTACGGCAGCAGGCACAGAGGCGGCAGAGAGTACGGCAGCGGCAGAGGATGCCGGGGAAACCACAGCGGGAGCAGAAGGCGGGGATGCAGAGGTTTCTGCGGACAACCCTTTTAACGGAAAGACTGTTAAAGTAGGCTGTTCCTCCACATTTGTGCCGTTTGAATCCATCGAGATGGACGCTAAGGGAAATAAAACATATGTAGGAATGAATATTGACATTGTGACAGAGGTTGTGGAGAAAAACGGCGGAACCGTAGAATTCCAGGATATGCCGTTTAAGAGCTTAACGGCGGCAATTCAGGCAGGACAGATTGATTTCTGCAGCGGCGGTATGGCTCCGACAGAGGAGAGAAAGAAAACGCTTGATTTCTCTGAAATCTTTTTCTACCCGAGAAACGGCATCGTATACAGGGAAGGTGATAATTATACAACTCTTGACTCTCTGGAAGGCAAGACAGTTGCATATGTATTCGGAACCAATTATCAGCAGGTGGCCGAGAGCATCGAGGGCGTGAAGGCAGTAGGAATTCAGGGAAGCCCGGCCTGCATCGAGGAGGTTAAGAGCAAGAGAGCGGACGCCTGCATCGTGGACGGCGCGGGGGCAGTGGAGTTCTTAAAGCAGAATACAGGCCTTGAGTTAAGCCTGTTGGATAAGAACGAGGCAGACTGCTTTGCAATCGGATTCCCAAAGGATTCTCCTTATTATGAGACATTTAACGAGACGTTAAAGGAAATGATGGAGAGCGGAGAGCTGGACGAGATTATTGCAGAGCATTTGAGCGAGGAGTTTATCGTCGACTAAGCGGACTGCGGCAGGGCGGAGATTACGCCCTGCCGTTCGCTGTGCAGAAAACAAGAAAAATTCAGATAGAAAGGAAAACAGATATGAGCCTTGACTTTTCAAGCGTATGGCAGTACTGGCCGTTTCTGTGGCACGGGGCGGTTCTGACGCTTCAGATGACGTTTTTGTGCCTGATCTGCGGTTTTGTGCTGGGTGTAATTTTATCGTTAATTAAAATCAGCAAATGTGCGCCTCTTGTGTGGTTCGGACGCTTTTACACCTCTATTTTCAGGGGAACTCCTCTGCTGGTGCAGCTGTGTATCGTACATTTTGGACTCCCTCAGCTGCTGGGCGTGACGTTTACAGCCGTTCAGTCGGGAATTTTAACCTTTTCCCTGAACTCAGCCGCCTATGTGTCTGAGATTTTCAGAGGAGGCATTCAGGCCATTGACAAGGGGCAGTACGAGGCGGCCGCGTCTCTGGGCGTCAGCTACAGGGACATGATGAAGGATATCATCCTTCCCCAGGCCATCAAGCATGTGCTTCCCAGCCTTGTCAACGAGGCGGTAGCCCTTTTAAAGGAGACGTCGATTCTCTCCTACATCGGAGCGGTGGAGCTTTTAAGAGCGGCAGACCAGATCACAGTTATGACGTACCGGTTCTTTGAGCCGTATCTGGTGATCGCTTTCATTTACTATGTGTTTGTCATGGTTCTGTCCACGCTGGCAGGCCGTCTGGAAAGGTGGGTGAACAGAAGTGATAGAGTTTCATAACGTGCATAAGAGCTTTGGAAAGCTGGAGGTCTTAAAGGGGATTGATTTTAAGATTGAGAAGGGACAGGTAGTCACTCTGATTGGCCCGTCCGGCTCAGGAAAATCTACGATTCTGCGGTGCATAAACCTGCTGGAGAAGCCGGACAGCGGAACTGTGCTCATCGAGGGACAGGATATTACGGAGAAAAAGGCTGACATCCAGAGAATCAGGAAGGATATCGGCATGGTATTCCAGCACTTTAACCTGTTTCCCCATATGACGGTTATGGAGAACATGATTTACGCGCCAGTGCGTGTGAACGGGCTTTCCAAGGAGGAAGCGAAGAAAAAGGCCATGGAGCTGCTGGCCCTGGTGGGACTGACGGAGAAGGCGGACGCTTATCCCAATAAGCTGTCCGGCGGCCAGAAGCAGAGAATCGCCATTGCCAGAGCGCTTGCCATGGAACCGAAGATTATGCTGTTTGACGAGCCTACCAGCGCCCTGGATCCGGAAATGGTGAAGGAGGTTCTGGAGGTTATCAAGGGCCTGGCTCACACGGGAATCACTATGGCTCTCGTCACCCACGAGATGGGTTTTGCCAGAGAGGTTTCAGACAGGATCTGCTTTATCGACGAGGGAAGAATCCTGGAGGATACGACTCCTGAGGCATTTTTCTCCCAGCCGTCCACAGACAGGGCGAAGGCATTCTTAGATAAGGTACTGTAAACTGGGAACGATGAAAAGGAGCTGTTTTACAGCTCCTTTTTTGAGCTTGCAGAAAGAGAATGACAGGGCAGAAAAGAAGAAACAGGAGATAGAGAATAAACAATAAAAAACAGGAAATAAAAACTAGAAAAGACAGGGAATGAGATAGAAAAGATGGAAAATGTGAGTAAGAAAAGCTTCAGTATGCTGACGGATCGCCCGGGAAAGGCTCTTTTGCTTTTTGCGTTTCCCCTGATTTTGGGAAATCTGTTCCAGCAGTTTTATAATATTATGGATTCGGTCGTAGTGGGGAAATTTGTCAGTGAGAACGCGCTGGCTTCTGTGGGCGCCTCCTACGCGGTTACGAATGTGTTTATTGCCGTTGCCATCGGAGGAGGCATGGGAAGCTCGGTGATTATTTCCCAGTTTCTGGGAGCCGGGCGGCTGACGAAGATGAAAACGGCTGTGTCCACGACTCTGATTTCCTTTCTGGTAATCAGCGCGGCGCTGGGGGCTTTCGGCCTTGCGTTTAACGACAGGATTTTGAGTCTGATGAACGTGCCGGACAATATTTTCGTGGATGCGGCTCTTTATCTGCGGATTTATTTCTGGGGACTGCCCTTTTTGTTCATGTACAACGTGCAGGCCTCGGTGTTCAACTCTCTGGGAGATTCCAGGACGCCTCTTAAGCTGCTGATTTTTTCCTCCCTGCTGAATATTGTCCTGGATCTGCTGTTTGTCATTGAGTTTCATATGGCTGTGAGAGGCGTGGCTGTGGCGACCCTGATTGCCCAGGGGCTCTCAGCGGCGCTCTCCTTCCTTATTCTTATGAGGAAGCTGAGAGGATACAGGCAGGATGAAGAGGATTTCCGGTTCTACGACAGAGAGATGGCGGCATCCATGACGAGGGTGGCGCTTCCCTCCATTCTTCAGCAGTCCATTGTCCAGCTGGGGATTCTGCTGGTGCAGTCGATAGTCAACACCTTCGGCTCTTCCGTGATCGCCGGATATTCGGCGGGAACGAGAATTGAGTCCATTTCTATTGTGCCCATGCTGGCCATCGGAAACGCCATGTCCACCTTTACAGCTCAAAATATGGGAGCGGGAAACCAAAAGAGGGTGAAGGAGGGATACCGCGTCTGCTATTTCGCTCTGGCAGGCTTTGCTGTGGTTCTCTGCGTATTAACACAGCTGTTTGGAAGCCTGTTTATTTCCGCCTTTTTAGACGCTGAGGCCAGCGCGGAGGCGTTTTCTGTGGGAATGGCTTACGCAGGTTTTATTTCTTTCTTCTATATTTTTATTGGCCTTAAGGCCACCACGGATGGCCTGCTGAGAGGAGCAGGGGATATGAAGGTATTTACTGCGGCTAATCTGGCCAATCTGGCTATCCGCGTCTTTGTGGCAAATTATTTCGCGCCGCGCTATGGGGTTCAGTTTGTCTGGTACGCTGTTCCTCTGGGCTGGGCCGCAAACTATCTGATTTCCTTTGTCTGGTACCTGACGGGCCACTGGAGCCGGATACGGCTGGTGGAGAAGAAGGGGTAAGGAAAGAGATGCGCCAGGGAAAATTTTCTTGTTCCATTTAAAGTCACCGAAAATTTTTCCTGGCGCATAGGGGGATGGTACAGAAGGAGCTTTGGCCTGCTGTGCAAATAATTTAAGAAAACCGTATTCATTCCTGCGTTTGGTGTGGAAATCAGGCTGGTTTTCGTTGTAGTTTCCTCCCGCCCATGGTATAATATAAACACTTGACGAGGTTTTTCACGAGCCTAGTGAGAATACATACCTGTCCCACTTAGCGAGGTTCTGTCGAGCTTAGTGGGCATGGTACAATAACCACAAAAGCATACATTTCACCACTTCGAACCTGGTTCCAGGTTCCTATTTCTCTGA
>ERZ832522.749-NODE-749-length-46981-cov-17.404509_pt1 | contig 46981 bp, 50 predicted proteins | sample MGYA00519951_ERZ832522 | MGnify/ENA primary metagenome ERZ832522 (study PRJEB31850, sample SAMEA3708728) | human gut metagenome | biome: human gut; feature: human-associated habitat; material: faeces | place: China | collected 2014 ... | reverse complement strand
AAAACGAGACAACCGCAGCCGCAGACAGATTGCCCGATCAAGTCGGGCAATGACAGAAAGGGGAAAATGTCAGAAAATGATATTCCACCCAGTCATGCTCCGGCTTGACCGGGGCATCTCCATACATTTATCTCACCTGCCAGGTGCGGCTTGACCGGAGTATCCGGAAAATCAGACGTCAATCACCATAGTACGCGAAACTTCACGATAATGCAGCTTCTTATAAAATTCCATCGCACCGCGGTTAAAGCTGTAAACAATCAGTTCCACCTGCTCCACCCGTTCCGCCCGAGCCCGTTCCATAACTTTGTCATGCAGTTTGCGGCCGATGCCTTTTTTTACAAAGCGGCTGCTGACGGCAATATCGTAAACCTCAATATACACCGGCACCCGATAAACATTCTCATTGCGTTTTTCAATCCCGGCCAGCACAATTCCCGCCACCTCGCCGTCACACAGCGCCACATAGCCGAAATTTTCCGGGTCATGCAGGATCCAGTACAAATACGGAAGCGAACGCTCCTTACCCGTTTTGGCAAAATAATCCGGATCGCTTTTGATGTGCAGAATGTTTGACTCGTAAAGCACGTTCAGCACGTCGGAAATATACTTTTCGCTGAAATCAACAATTTCTATTTCGCTGTTCATCAATTTCCTCCCGCTCAAGATATAATCAGCCGAATAAAAATTTTAAGGCTTACATCCGATCGCGAGCAGAAGAATAAGTCCCCAGAACATGCACATAATCAGAAAAAAAACGCAATTCATCAAACGCATTTTTAAACGCCTGCTGCGCCGGATGCGCCTCAATTTCTGCATAAAACTGCGCCGACACAAATTTGCCGTCCAGCAAATAACTTTCCAGCTTGGTCATATTAATTCCGTTAGTGGCAAAACCGCCCAGGGCTTTATACAGCGCCGCCGGAATGTTTTTCAGTTTGAAAATAAAGGAAGTGATAAATTTGCCGCCGTCGTCTTCGGGAACGGTTTCATCCCGCGACATAATCAGAAAACGGGTTGTATTGTTGGCCGCATTCTCAATATTCGGCGCCAAAATCTGCAAACCGTAAATTTCTGCCGCCAGTTTGGAGGCAATCGCCGCCTTGCTCTTATCCTGCCAGGCCAAAACATCTTCGCAGGACTTTGCCGTGTCTATCCGGGCCATCGGCTTAATCCCGTGCGCTTTCAAAAACGCGGAACACTGCGCCAAAGCCTGCGGATGCGACGACGCGGCCCGAATATCTTCCAGGCGGGCGCCAGGCAGCCCCAGCAGCTGGTGCTCTATGCGCAGAAAATGCTCGCCGACAATATGCAGCCCGGTTTTCGGCAACAGAAAATGAACATCGGACACCCTGCCGGCATTGGAGTTTTCAACCGGTATCATCGCCAAATCGGCCTCGCCGGCAGAAACCTTGCCCATAGCTTCTTCAAAAGTATCGCAGGGCAGATAGTCCTGTTCCGGAAAAACCTGCATCGCCGCAATATTTGAATACGCGCCGGCCACTCCCTGATATGTGATTTTCATCTTCATCTTTTAACCTTAAAAATGATTTGCAAATATTATCCCTATAGACTATAACATCAAAAAAATAAAGCATAAATTTGAAAGCCCGCCAATGAAAGTAGATATTTTTGATTTTGACTTGGACCGCAGTCTGATTGCCAGCCAGCCGGCTGATCCGCGCGACAGCTGCCGCCTGCTTGACCTTTCCGAAGACAATGCCGTTCACGACCGCATTTTCACCGAACTTCCCGAGTTGCTTAATGAAGGGGATGTGCTGGTCTTTAACGACACCAAGGTTATTCCCGCCCGTCTTTATGCCGTCCGCGGCCTGGCGGAAGTCGAAGTCACGCTCTACCACCCGGTTGACGGCATCCGCTGGATGTCTTTTATCAAAAACGCCAAACGGCTGCACGAAGGCGACACCATCACCTTTTATACCGAAGACATCAGTCCGGAAAAGTCTCAATTCAGCGCCAAAGTTATCAGCAAAAACGGTGAAGAAGGCGTTGAAATTGCCTTCGACTGTGATCCTAAAGACCTCGGCCGCCTGCTTGAAGTTTACGGCTCCATGCCCCTGCCGCCCTACATCAAACGCAGCAAACCGGACGCCGCCGACAAAGACAACCTCTGGAACCGTTACAGCGACAAGGAAAACTACCAGACCATTTATGCCAAATACGAAGGCGCAGTTGCCGCGCCAACTGCCGGCCTGCACTTTACCGACCGTGTGTTTGATGCTCTGGAAAAGAAAGGTGTCAAAAAGGTTTTTCTCACCCTGCACGTCGGCGCCGGAACCTTTTTGCCGGTTAAAGTCGAAGACACCGACGACCACAAAATGCACGCCGAATACGGCATTATCCATCAGGATGCCTGCGATGTTGTCAACCGCGCCAAAGCAGCCGGCAAAAAAATCATTGCCGTCGGCACCACCTCTCTGCGTCTGCTTGAAACCGCCGGAGATGACAACGGCATTCTCCACCCCTTCACCGGCGAAACCGATATTTTCATCACCCCCGGCTACAAATTCAAAATTATCGACAACATCGTCACCAACTTCCACCTGCCCAAATCAACCCTGTTTATGCTGATTTGCGCCATTGCCGGAACCGACCGCATGAAAGCCGCCTACCGTCACGCCATGGAGAAAGGTTATCGTTTCTATTCTTACGGCGACAGCTGCTTTTTGAAATGCGTAAATAAAATTTAAACCCTTCTCCTTTACAATATCCTCCATTGTAAAGGAGAAACCGTGCGTAAGTTCATACATAACCTTCAGCAAATTCTGCCCCTGGTGCACAACACGCACCTGCCGGCGTTTATTTTCGCTCTGGCGTTGTTGGGCTTTTACCTCTGCGGTAACATTGCCGAACAGTCAATGCTCACCCTCCACGCCGCGTTTTTTCTGCTTAACGTCACCAGCGCCGGAATTCTCATTTACTTCAACCGCCGCAAACCGGTCTTATATCTTCTGGTCATCTGTCTGAGCTATCTGCTGATTAACCATTTCAAAAAACTTTACAGTCTGGACTATCTCAGCTCTCCCGCTTACCTCAATTTATGTTTCTTCGCGCCGCTGAATCTGGGGCTGTTTTATTTTTGGCCCGACCGGCGTCTGCTTTCCCGGCACACGGTTTATTGGCTGCTGGTCATTTTCGCCGAATATGCTCTGGCCGAATATCTGACCCGCCGCTCAGATGCCCTCGTTCTCAACCTCTCCGCCGATACCATCAACCTCAATTCGCTGAGCATGGGCCTGTTCGCCGCCGTCTGTCTGGCCTCTTTCGTTCGCATGGTTCTCACCGGCTCAATTATGGACAGCGCGCTTTTCTGGTGCAATCTCAATGTCTTCGCCGGTTTTTACTACTCATCCAGCCCGACTGCGCTCACAATCTTTTTCTGCGCCGCAGCCGCCACCGCCTGCAGCGCCGTCATCAAAAATATCTATTACATGACCTACACCGACCCGCTGACCGGACTGGCCAGCCGCAACGCCTATCTGAAACAGGCACGCTCTTTTCCGCTGAAATACAGTCTCGGCATCGTCTGCATTGACAATTACGACCACTTGCGCCAGGTTTTCGGACGCCGCGGCATCAACGCCCTCACCCGCATGATTACCATGCGCCTGCAAGACACCGAAACCGAAAATCCGATTTATCGCTATTCCGAAGACGAATTTGTTATCATTTTCAAAAACGAAGATAAAAAAGAAAGTTTTGAACGGCTGGAAAACATCCGCCGCGCCGTTGCCTCCGCCGAATTTATGCTCGGCAAACGCCAAAAAGGATTAAAATTAACCGTCTCCTGCTGCGTCTCGGAAAAGAAACGCAGCGACGACAATTCGATTGAAGTTTTAATCCGCTCGCGCAAAGCACTGCAAAAGGCTTACCAGTTTACGCAGAACGTGACCTCGAAGGCCTGAGTTTCGCCCACAGAACCGCAAGGCCCGCTATCAGCAGCGGCAACGACAGCATCTGCCCCATCGTAACGTGGCCGAAGAAAAAGCCCAGCTGTGCATCCGGTTGGCGAAACTGTTCCATGCTCATCCGGAAAATGGCATATAAAACCGCAAACACCGCTGAAACGGTTCCCGTCCTGCTCCTGACGCTTTTATAACGCCACAGCCAGTTCAGAATAAGGAACATCAGCAACCCTTCGGTCAATGCCTCATACAGCTGCGACGGATGCCGCGGCACATAGCCGCCGTTCGGAAATTTCACTGCCCAGGGCACATCCGCCGGCCGCCCCCACAATTCGTCATTGACAAAGTTGGCCAGCCGTCCGAGAAAAATGCCGATCGGCGCATACAGAACCACCAAATCGGTCAGCCCCAAAAACGGATATTTGATTTTGCGCGAAAAATACCACAATGCCAGAATAACCCCGGCAATGCCGCCGTGAAAAGACATTCCGCCGTGCCAAACGGCAAAAATCTGCAGCGGATGGCGCAAATATGTCTCCTGCCCGTAAAACAGCACATACCCGAGCCGGCCGCCGAGAATAACCCCCAGCGTAATATAAAAGACCAAATCTTCAATATTTTCCTTCGTCAGCGCCAACGCATTTTTCCGCACATTCCGAGTCAACAAAAACCAGCCGATTAAAATGCCGAACAAATAAGCCATCGAATACCAACGGACGGCCAGCGGCCCGATAGTAAAAATAACCGGAGAAACGGCGGGAAAATCTAATCCATTCATTTTTGCATCCTCTGCTTTGCTAAATTTGTAAACATTATATTAATATAAAAAAATATATCCACACCTAAAAAATAAACGACGGCGGCACAAATATTAATTCCTTGTTTTCGGGCAATAAATATTTAGCAAAAAAATTTTTGCCTGTGAATTAGGTGGAAAACTCCGGCAAAGGGATTGCCTAACGCGACTCGGTAATGCAATCTTATTTTCACAAGCCCGTAGTCGTTTTTGCAAATGTGGAGAACCTGATGAATCTGGCAAAGAATTATGCCCTTAATTACAACCCGATTGACACTGTCGAGAACCTGTTCAGTGCACAATCTTACGAACTTGACCGCCGTGATGAAAACGAAGTTGTGGTCGAAGTTCAGGGAAAATGGAATAATATGCTGCTTTTCTTTGCCTGGGAAGAAAATATGCATTGTCTCCACCTCTCTTGCCTGATGGACATTAAAAGCACCATCGAAGACCGCTCGAAAATATTCGAAATGCTTGCGCTCGCCAACGAAGAACTCTGGGTCGGCCACTTTTCCTACTGGACCGAACAAAACATGCCGGTGTTCAAACATGCGGTCATTCTGAATGACAATGAAGCCAATGTCGAAAGCAAAATCGCCCAGGTAATCGACATCGCCATTAAAGAATGCGAAAGAATGTATCCCATTTTCAACGTCGTTCTGACCAAAGGCATGAATCCCCGGCAAGCCATGTATCCGATGATGATGGAAACGATCGGCCAGGCCTGAATCCACCGCACGATTTAAAAGTTGCTATTTTCCTTTTCCTATTCTACTATAAAAACGCTGGCAGTTATTTTTAAATAATTGTTAGCCTATTTATGTTAACTAAATAGTAATCGAACCAAAAGGTTCAGGAACTGTGAGAGGTTTCTGATTAACAGCGGCGGTGTTAGTACCGCCTGATTGATACTAACACCGTTCTGGTTGACGACCGGTATATTCGGCTGCATCGTTATGGTGGTCGAGATGTTCTTGTCCGTGACAAGAACAGTTATCGCTGTTATAACTCTCTCACAATCTTGACCACCACCTTCGACGGCAAGGTGCTAACGCTAACAACTCTTTTTGAGGTCTCAACCATGGCGTCTGAAATTCAACAAAATTGCAAACGCTGCACGACAGCTTCCGCGGCTGCGATTGACCGGCATATCGGCAACCGTATTAAACTGCGGCGCAATTATCTTAAAATGTCCCAGGACAAATTAGGCCGTGCGGTCGGCCTGACTTTTCAACAGATTCAAAAATACGAAAAAGGTTTCAACCGTATCAGCGTCGGGCGGCTTTGGGAAATCAGCCGCATCCTCAATGTTCCCATTGCCTACTTTTTTGAAGATCTTCCCCGCAGCGGCAATGAACAAAATGCCGAAATTTCCGGTTTCGGCGATGAAGCGCAGATGATTTACAAAGAAGACAGTCTGCGGCTTTTAAACGCATTCAACAAAATCCGCAGCCCGCAAACGGCCCGTATTGTCTTTGACCTTCTGCAAGCTCTGGTCGCCACCCCTAAAGAAGCGGAATACGAACCGCGAAAAAAATAATATAAAAAAAATCGTATCTTTCAGAGATACGATTTTTTTTAACGCGTTTAAGACTTATTTGTGTCTTACGCCGGTTCTTTGCTGAACTTTGCGGCTTTTCTTAGCTTCCGGAAGTTTTTGATACCCCCGGTTGTCCGGTTCCAGACGTTCTCCCTCTTCCTTATAACACAGAGGACGAAAATGAATGCTGTTTACCTTAAACGGCAAACAAGACAGCAACAAAGGCGCCACCAGACGAAAATTGTCCAGCCATTTGAAAAAAGTCTTCATAAATCAAAATATTTAAGGTTTAACCAATAAAATAAAACACCCGGATAACGCCGCCAAAGCCAATGCCAAGCACAGCGTTGATTTCAGAAAATACTTTTTCATCACGATAACATTTTGAATTTAACATAATACAACTAAGATAATTTATGCTTATCCGACAAATTATCCTATTTATCTTAGGATGTAAATATATTTTATCTGTTTCTCTGCCATTTGCGCACATTGCGGTTGTGCTCGCTTAAACTGCGGGCAAAATTATGTCCGCCGTTGCCGCTGGCCACAAAATAAAGATAATCGGTCTGAGCCGGATGCGCCGCCGCTTCCATCGCCGCCACCCCGGGATTGCAAATCGGCGCCGGCGGCAGACCGTAATTACGATAAGTGTTGAAAGCGCTGTCCGTATTCAGATCTGATTTTCTCAGCGGACGCTTCAATTCAAACTCCCCTTCCGTTAAGGCGTAAATAACCGTTGGGTCAGTCTGCAGCCGCATCCGTCGGTTCAAACGGTTAATAAAAACCGAGGCGACCAGCGCGCGCTCTTCCGGAACCGACGTTTCTTTCTCGATAATTGAAGCCATCGTCATCATTTCGTTGATATCTTTATAAGGCAGCCCCGGCGCCCTGTTGTCCCAGATAACCTGTTTTATTTTGGCCATGGCGCTTTTTGCCTGCAAAAGAATATTATCCCGCGGAGCATCAAGTTCAAAACTGTAGGTTTCCGGCAGCAGCTCGCCTTCTTTGACGTCAACGGTAATTTCTCCGCTTAATCCCGGATAATTGGCAACCATATACATAATCTGGCCGCTGGTCAGTCCTTCGGGAATGGTAATCCGGCGATAAAAAACTTCGCCCCGGGCAATCTTTTCCATTGCCTGTAAAACGGAAACCTTGGGCATAAACTGATATTCGCCGGCTTTAAGCGCCTTGTCCGCACCGTTCAGACGAGTTGCAATCCGAAACAGCAGCTCGTGCCGGATAATTCCCGCTTTTTTCAGCTCCTGCGCCACCAGTTTCGTTCCCGCCCCTTTGGGAATAACCACATTGACCACTTCCTGCAGCGGCCCTTCGGCCACAATCATCGCCTTCAGTTGCTGCCAACCGATAACCGCGGCCAACAAAACGGCAGGAACAATATATTTAAGACTGCGCATAAAACCTCTGCTTACAAAGAAAGGCAGAACCCGGATTTTTATTGCTGCGTTTATGCCGACAAAATCCCGTTCTGCCTTTGTTTTTTACCAAATAATTTTACTCTGCATATTTCTTGAAAATAATTGAAGAGTTCGTTCCGCCAAAACCAAACGAGTTTGACATGGCGGCATTGATTTCGCGTTTTTTCGGCTTCAGCGGAACCAAATCCATATCGCTGATGGCCTCTTCGACATTTTCCAAATTCAGAGTCGGCGGGCAAACCTGATCTTTAATGGCCATAATCGTCAAAACGGCCTCAACCGCACCGGCGGCACCCAGCAAATGGCCGATGGCCGATTTGGTCGAAGACATTGAAACTTTGGTTGCATATTCGCCGAAAGCTCTTTTGACTGCTTCGGCTTCGCCGACGTCGCCGGCCGGAGTTGACGTGCCGTGCGCATTGATATAATTAATGTCTTTCAGCTCAACCCCGTGCTCTTTGGCATGGTCAATCGCCATTTTCATTGCCCGGTAAGCGCCGTCGCCGGAAGGCGCGGTAATGTGATAAGCGTCGCCGCTCATGCCGTAGCCGACAACTTCGGCATAAATCTTGGCTCCGCGGGCCTTGGCATGTTCCAGTTCTTCCAGAACCAAAGCCCCTGAACCTTCGCCCATAACAAAGCCGCTGCGGGACTTGTCCCACGGACGGGAGGCTTTCTCCGGCGCATCGTTAAAGTCGGAAGTAACCGCCTTCATCCGCGCAAAACCGGCCAAAGCGATTGCATTGACAGCCGATTCCGCACCGCCGGCTACCATAACGTCGGCATCGCCGCGCGCAATAATATTGGCAGCGTCGCCGATAGCATGCGTTCCGGTCGAACAAGCCGTAACACAGGCATGATTCGGCCCCTTATAGCCGTATTTAATGGAAAGGTTGCCCGAAACCATGTTAATCAGGCAGGAAGGAATAAAGAACGGAGAAATTTTTTTAATGCCGTTCTCGTTAAACGCAATTGAGTTTTCATAAATATGCTGCAAACCGCCGATACCCGACCCCATCATCACGCCGGAACGGAACTGGTCCTCATCGGCTTCGGGTTTCCAACCGGAATCTTCAACGGCATCGCTGCCGGCCGCCAGACCGTACAAGATAAACTTGTCAACTTTCTTCTGGTCTTTCGGAGCCATAACCGTATCGGGGTTAAAGTCGTTTTCGCCTTCGCCGAAAGGAACCTGCCCGGCAATTTCAACCGGAATATCTTTCAAATCGACTCCCTCGATTTTGCGAATTCCGGACTTCCCGTCCAAAATACTTTTCCAGTTATATTCGACGCCGCGTCCCAGCGGGGAAACCATGCCAAGCCCGGTCACAACAACTCTTCTCATTAATTTACCTCTTAATCTTGTTTCATCAACACCTTTTTCGCAAAGGTAACTTAACCGTTTTTATATGAAAAAACTCGCTTAGTCAAGCGAGTTCATTCAATCTTCATAAAAGTTCAAAAGACTTAGGCATTCTTAGAAAGATAGTCAATTGCATCTTTTACAGTCAGAATTTTTTCAGCGGCTTCATCCGGAATTTCACAACCAAATTCTTCTTCGAAAGCCATAACCAGTTCTACTGTATCCAAGCTGTCAGCGCCCAAATCATCAATGAAGCTGGCGGTATCTGTTACTTTTGATTCTTCTACGCCAAGATGTTCTGCAACAATTTTCTTAACGCGATTAGCTGTATCAGTCATATGATAAACCTCAAAAAAATATTAAAACAAATTTTCGGACTTTCGAAGCACTCCAGCCCGTGACTGATTTGTTAGCACAATTTTATGTTATTTGACAAGCATTATTTTAAACAAGGCCCGGCACACCGAAGGCCCATTCCCCTGAAAAGGCTTAAATTCCTTGTTTAGCGGGCATTCTTAAAAGTGGATAAATTTTCTTCAGCCGCTGCTGAAATACCCGCAAAAGGTTATATATTCAAGACATATCGCCGCATCTTTGCCGCCGCAAACGGACAACGGCATAAAACTTGTCTAATTAAGTTGACAACAATTTGATATAGCAATATTTATTATTTAATGAATGTACGACCTATATCCGGAGAAATTAAATGAAAAAACTGTTTTATATTGTATTGGTTATCGTTGCTTTAATGGTCATCAGCCGCTTTGTCAAAGAAAAAAGCAACACCGCCGCGACAACCACTGCCGTTACGGCCGAAACCTCAGAACCCGTTACCGCCACTCTGCCGGATATTAACTGCATCTGCGACACCGAACCCGCCTGCAACCCGGGTGATGAAAACTGCGATCCCGATGCCGCCAAATCGACCTGCAACTGCGAACAGCCCAACGGCGAAACCGTTACCATCGAGCAGACCGTTGAAGAGGTTGAGGAAATCAACCCCGACGAAACTGCCGGCGACGATGAAACCATCATTAACGACGAAGCAGCTCCCGAGACGCCGGCACCCGCTCCGGCCCAGGCTCAGCCGGCAGCAAAATAACCGCGTAACATTGGGAAAAAAAATGTTATCAAAAAGCTGTTCCGGAGAACAGCTTTTTTATTGTTTTCTGTAAAAATATCCCTATATATAAATAAGGAAAAAATAAACAAGAAAAATATCATAAACATTGCCGGTAAACTTCCGGCCAAAGGAGAAAAAAATGAAAGTAGGAATTATCGGAGCCGGCTCGGTCGGCAGCACCACAGCTTTTGCCTTAATTATGCGCGGCGTTGCCCGTAAAGTCGTTTTAATTGACGCCAACGAAAAAAAGGCGCAGGCCGAAGCGATGGACATTGCCCACGCAACGCCTTTTGCTTACGCCAACAAAGTCAAAGCCGGAACTTATGAAGACCTGAAAGGCTGCGAAATCGTCATCGTTACCGCCGGAGCCAATCAGAAACCCGGCGAAACCCGCATAGACCTGCTTGGCCGCAACGTCAAAATTTTTGAAAGCATCATTCCGCAAATTGCTCAAGCCGCTCCCGACACCACTTTGATTATTACCTCCAACCCTGCGGATATTATGACCGAAGTGGCTCTTAAACTTTCCGGTTTTCCCAAAGAGCGCGTTATCGGCTCCGGCACGGTTCTTGATACCGCCCGCTTCCGTACCCTGCTCGGCTATCACCTCGGCGTTTCCCCGCAGTCCATTCATGCCAATGTTATCGGCGAACACGGTGACAGCGAAGTGCTGGTCTGGTCGGCCGGAGATGCCGGCACGGTTTCGCTCGACAAACTGGCGGAAGAATTCGGCAAACCTTTCACTCCGGAAGTTAAAGCTCAGATCGATGACTGCGTCCGCAATGCTGCCTATAAGATTATCGACGGCAAAGGGGCCACTTTCTACGGCATTGCCGGAGCATTGTGCCGCATTTGCAGCGCCATTTCCAACAATGAATATGCGATTCTCAACGTCTCGACCCACCATGATGACGTCGAAGGCATCAAAAACGTTTGCCTTTCGCTGCCGACTGTACTGGGCAAACGCGGCGTTCATAACGTCGTAACTCCGGTTTTAAACGACGAAGAACGCAAACAACTCGCCGACAGCGCCAAAGTCATGAAAGAATATTCGGACAAAGCTCTGGAAATGATATCGGTTAAATAATCCATATCCTCACCAAAGTATTTGCAAATCCCTTTCTTTTTACTTATATTGGGCAAAAAGAAAGGGATTTGCTTTATGTAATTCGAAAATTGCTTAAGTACCCCCCAAACAGGATATTTATCATGGTTGAAGTAGTTACCCTCGGCTGCCGCATAAACTCTTATGAATCGGAAGTCCTGAAAGAAAAATTTAAAAATGTCGATAATCTGATTATCGTCAATACCTGTGCCGTAACCGGCGAAGCCGAACGCCAGTGCCGTCAGACGATTCGCAAACTGCGCAAAAACAATCCCGACGCCCGTATTGTCGTAACCGGCTGCGCCGCCCAGATTGCGCCGTCCAAATTCGCCGCCATGCCTGAAGTTGACCTGATTCTCGGCAACAAAGAAAAAACCGAAATCGAAAAATATCTGCATAACGAACTTGCCGAAAAGACAATTGTCGGCGACATCATGTCTTATGACGATTGTGACCCGTATCTGATTACCGGTTTCGAGGGAAGACACCGTGCCTTTGTGCAAATTCAGCAGGGCTGCAACCACCGTTGCTCCTACTGCATTGTGCCTTATGCCCGGGGCAAAAACCGGTCGGTTCCGCTCCCGAATATTTTAACTCAGATTCGCGAACTGCTGAAACAGGGATTTAAAGAAATCTGCCTGACCGGCGTAGACATCTGCTCTTACCAAATTGACAGCGCGGCACACCGCCCGTCTTTCAGCACTTTGGTTCAGACAATTCTGGAAGAAATTCCCGAACTGCCGTCTTTACAGTTCGGCTCGCTCGATCCCGCCGCCATTGACGGCAAATTTATTGCCCTGGTCGGAAAATATTCCAATATTCAACCGCACTTTCACCTTTCCGTTCAATCCGGCGACAATGATGTTCTGAAAAAAATGCGCCGCCGCCACACGCGGGAGAGCGTTATCAGTCTTTGCGGACAAATACGTCAAGTCCGTCCCGAAGCAACTTTCGGCGCCGATTTTATTTGCGGTTTTCCGACCGAAAGCGATGAAAATTTCCAAAACACGGTTAAATTGGTTCACGAAGCGAGCATAAGCAAACTACATGTTTTCCCTTATTCCGAACGTCCCGGAACCCCGGCCGCAGCCATGAAACAGCTTTCCGTCGAGGTCAGAAGAGAACGTGCCCGCATTCTGCGCGAACAAGGAGAATGCGATGAGTAACTGGTTTCAAAAATTAGGCTTTGGGTTAAAAAAAACCTCCACCCGGCTCACCTCAGGCATAACCGATATTTTCATCAAACGCAAAGTCGATTCGCAAACGCTTGAAGAACTGGAAGATTTGCTGATTACATCAGACTTAGGCGTTAAAGCCGCGCAAAAAATCATCTCTTCTTTTGCCTCCCGCCGTCTTAATAAAGATGCCGACGAGCAAGAAATCAAAACCGAATTGGCCAACGACATCGAGACGATTCTTAACCCATGCGAACAACCCTTTCTCATCACGAATGAAAAACCTTATGTTATTTTAATGGTTGGGGTCAACGGAGCCGGCAAGACCACCACAATCGGAAAACTTGCCGCAAAATTGAAAGACAAACATCAAATCAGCCTCATTGCCGCTGACACTTTCCGCGCGGCCGCCGTTGAACAGCTTGAAATCTGGGGACAGCGAAACAATATCCGCGTTTATAAGGGGCCCAACGGCTGTGATGCCGCGGCACTTTGCTTCGACGGACTGAAAGAAGCCCTGAAACAAGGCGATGATATTGTATTTATTGATACGGCCGGACGCCTGCAAAACAAAACCGGACTGATGGATGAGCTGAAAAAAATCGTCAAAGTCATCAAAAAAATTATTCCCGACGCACCGCACGCCACCTTGCTGACCATAGATGCCACCACCGGGCAAAATGCCTTAAATCAGGTAAAGACATTCAAGGAAATGGTTGACGTCAGCGGCTTGATCGTAACCAAACTCGACGGAACGGCCAAAGGCGGAATTATTGTAGCCGTTGCCGAAGAAACCGGCATTCCGATTCATTATATCGGCATCGGCGAAGGCATTGACGATTTGGATGAATTCAACGCCCGTGACTTTGCCCGAAACCTGCTGGAGATTAAATAAATGGAAGATTTGTTTGCCGGGTCGATTCCCTCCCAACTATCCGCTGCTCCGGCAGAAAAAGAATTCACAGTCAGCGAAATTTCTTTTGAAATAAAAAAATTCGTCGAATCAAATTTTAACCGCGTCCGCGTCAAAGGCGAGATTTTCGGCGGCAAGCGGGCTGATTCCGGTCATTGGTACCTGTCGCTGAAAGATGAAAACGCTTTGCTCTCTGCCGTCATCTGGAAAGGAGTGGCCTCTCGTCTGACCTTCAAACCCGAAGACGGACTTGAAGTAATCGCCACCGGGAAAATCACCACTTTTGCCGGCAAATCATCTTACCAGCTGGTCATTGACAGCCTGGAAATCGCCGGCACCGGCGCCCTGCTCAAACTGCTGGAAGAACGCAAACAAAAATTTGCCGCCGAAGGACTGTTTGACCAGGCACATAAACAAAAAATCCCTTTTCTGCCCGACACCATCGGCGTCATCACTTCGGCCAGCGGCGCCGTCATCCGTGATATTATTCATCGCGTTACCGATCGTTTTCCCAGCCATATTTTACTTTGGCCGGCACCGGTTCAGGGCGAAGGAGCCGCCGAAAAAATCGCCGCGGCCATTGAAGGAATGAACAACCTGCCGACCGACGGCCCGGTCAAACGCCCTGATGTTTTGATTGTCGCCCGCGGCGGCGGCAGTCTGGAAGACCTGTGGCCGTTCAATGAAGAAATAGTCATCCGCGCAGTCTATAACTCCCGCATTCCGCTCATCTCCGCCGTCGGCCACGAAACTGACACCATGTTGATTGACTATGTGTCTGACCTGCGCGCTCCTACCCCTACCGGCGCTGCCGAATTTGCCGTTCCGGTCAGAGCAGAACTGCAGGCCCGCATACTCACCATCCAAAGCCGTATGTTCAGCAGCATGACACACTACCTCAACGAACGGCGCAATCTGGTAACCGGCTTGGGACGCGGCATTCCCAATCTGTCGCAGATATTGCAGGAGAGCCGGCAAAAGCTTGATGATCGGATTGAGCGGCTGAACCTGTCTTTCAAAAACCTGCTGAATAACAAACTTAACCGGATTGAACGCGTCAGCCTGCGGCCTTACTACATCAAAAACATTATTGAAAGACAAAGCGAAAACCTGAAAAGCCTGTCATTGCGGCTGGATTCCGTCTCAGTGGATTCGGTTCTGGCCCGCGGTTTTGCCTGGGTTAAAACCGGCCGCGGCAAAACCGTCTATAATCTGGAACAGGCCCGCCAGGCACCGACTTTGGAAATCAGCTTTATTGACGGAAAACTCAAAACCAAACCGATAGGAAAGAAAAATGATTTACAAGGCGATTTATTCGATTTGCTTTAGCCTGACATTTCTGGCACCGGCCGCTGCCCAGGCCCTGACCCTCTGCGGCAAAAGTGCCCAAGGAGAAGTTTTAACGGCCTACGCTCCGGGAGCCGTCAAAGTGGAACTGAACGGGAAATCATATCCGGTTACCCCTGACGGAAAATTCATCTTTGCTTTCGGACGCGATGAAGCCTCCTCCGCCAAACTGACCGTTTCCTACAGCGACGGCAGAACGCAGGACTATTCTCTCACCGTTGCCCCCTCCCGGTGGGACATTCAAAACCTGAAAGGAGTCCAGCCGCGTAAAGTAACGCCGAAACCTGCCGATCAAAAAGCAATAGACCGGGAACGTACCGATGTCCGCAAAGCACTGACCCGGCAAACCGAGAATATTTACTGGCAAAAGAAATTTATTCGCCCACTGAAAGGGCGCATCAGCGGCAATTTCGGCGGACAACGCATTATGAACGGCAAAAAGATGAATCCTCATCAGGGAACCGACATTGCCTGCCCGATCGGCACGCCGGTTAAAGCGGCGGCTGACGGTATCGTCACACTTGCCGGCGGCCCTTATTTTTATTCCGGCAATATGGTCGTTTTGGAACACGGACATAACCTCTCCACCATCTACGCTCATCTCGACAAAGTCAATGTCAAAGCGGGAGACAAGGTAAAGCAGGGAGATGTTATCGCCCTGTCGGGAAAAACCGGACGTGTCACCGGCCCCCATCTCCACTGGGGAGCCTCGCTCAACGGCGTCCGTTTTCGGCCGGATTCGCTGCTTGAACCGCGTGATAAAAAATTTTGTTTTGATTTATAAAGCATTAACATTTATACTATAAACTGAGTCCAGTAAAAACTGAGGTTACGGGTTATGGCAATAACAAACAGAATACACGACTTGGAAATGATGACTTGCTTAATTGTCGATGATGATAAGTTCTCGAGAACATTCATCAAGAACGCCCTCTATCAAATCGGCATCAAAACCATAAAAGAAGCAACAACGGCCAAAGAAGCCGTTGAGCTGCTGAACAGCTACAAAATCGACATTATCCTGCTTGACCAGCAGATGCCGGACAAAAGCGGCATTGAACTGGTGCAGGAATTCCGGCAGCACCCGGCCAGCGAAGTCAACAGTATCCCCATCATTATGATTACCGTTGACACCAAGGAAAAAACCGTTCTGGATGCCAAAAACCTCGGCATCAGGGAATATCTGGTCAAACCGATTTCGCCGATTGCCCTGAAAAAAAGAATTTGCAACGTTTTCGGAATTAAAGAAAGAGTATAAACGTGACTGATTTGCACTTAATGTTATTGTCCGCCCTGCAAGGGCTGACAGAGTTTTTGCCTGTGAGTTCCTCCGGCCACCTGATTTTGTTTTCCAAGTTCACAACTTTTCCCGACCAGGGATTGGCCTTTGATGTTGCCGTTCATGTCGGATCAATCATCGCCGTTATGATTTATTTTTCCGAAACCATTTGGGAAATGCTTAAGGGCGTTGCCAAAACCTATTTTATCCCTAACTTTAAAAACCCCGGCAGCAAATTGGCCTGGCTGATTGTTATCGGAACGATTCCTGCCGTTATCGCCGGATTGTTTCTGGTTGAAAACGGCACGGACGAATTGCGCAGCGCCCGTCTCATCGGCTGGACGATGCTCAGCTTCGGCATTGTGCTTTTCATTGCCGACAAAATCGGTATGACCATCCGTAAAATCGAACATCTGACGGCGCTTGATGCCGTTTTAATCGGCTTGGCCCAGTGCCTGGCGCTTATTCCCGGCACCAGCCGCTCCGGCATAACCATCACGATGGGACGTTTCCTCGGGTTAGAACGCCGGGAAGCCGCCAAATTTGCCATGCTGCTGTCAATCCCCACAATTGCCGGCGCCGGCGCCTTAGTCGGCTGGGAACTCTACCAGCAAGGCAATATGGCTGAAATAATCTACGCCATGGACGGAATAACCTATTCTTTCATCGCCTCCGTATTGGCCATCTATATCATCATGTGGTGGCTGAAAAAATCAACTTTTCTGCCGTTTGTCATCTACCGCTTATGCCTCGGCAGCTACCTGCTGTTAGATTCTTATGGATATCTTGATAATTTTTTGAAATAAATGCTTGCAATTTATTTTGAAGTGAGATAAAAGAATATCCGTTATCGAAGCCCTGGTGGCGAAATTGGTAGACGCGCATGCTTCAGGTGCATGTTGCCTCAGGCAGTGGAAGTTCGAGTCTTCTCCAGGGCACCAATCTTCACAAGCTCCTATTTTTGATAGGAGCTTGAAGTTTTTATGCATTGATATTTCAGGATTTTTTCCATCCATCAAAAAGTTCGCAAAAACGATATTTAAAATACGCCGTTTTTCTTCAATCTGCGAACTTTTGAAAATTGCAAAAGAATTTTGGCTGAAATTCAACACCTTATCAATTGCTCGTTCAACAGAGTTATCAGGTGTCTGCAATTGTTCAATTTTCGCCTGCAGCTCAATTTTAGCCGTTTCATACTCGGTATTTTTACTGCGATATACTTCGGCAGAAACCGTTCCCGCAATCAGCAAATCCAAAAGTTTCTTTTGATTTTCTTCAACATCAGCCAACTGATTCCGATTCTTTTCTAACTGGTAGTAGTTGTTGCCGTGTGTGGCTTCATAGCGTTTTTTTAATGTATCCGCCAGAGCGATTTTCAATTCATCGTCAAAACAGATTGAGGCAAGTGCCTTTTCCACTTCTTTCAATAAAATTTTTTCACTGACATTTGTGCAGTGTTCGCAATTTTTGAGGTCAGTATGTCTTAAATAAACATACTGCCCCTTCTTTGTATAAGGCGAAAGCAAACAACCGCAATGTTTGCAGCGAACCAGCCCCCTAAAGATATAGGGTTCTTTGGTATGCTTGGATGTTCGTTTGAACTTTCCTGTCCGCACTTCGGTGCATTTATCAAACAACTCTTTGGAAATGAGTTTTTCATAAATATGCGGAAAATAGCTTTTGTTGTAATACATAACCCCATAATAAAACGGATTTTGCAGAATATCTGCAAATTGGGCTTTGGTAATCGGATTGCCACTCTTACGGTTTCTTAACCCCCAATTTTTGGATTTTTTGACCAATTCATCCATTGAAAATAACCCAGTGGAATACTCTTCAAATAATTTTTTGATGAAATGTCCACGGTCTGGGTCAATGATGATGGTCTTCTTGCCATTCTCATCCTTGGTATTCAAATATCCAATCGGTGCAGGCCCAGGGAGGAGCCCCTCATTGAGCATTCGCTCCTCAGAACGCTTGACGTTATCACGAGTTGAGTTAACAAACATATTGGCTGACAAAATCTGCATCTGCCACATCGCAAGGTCAGAACTTTTGAAGTTCTTATCAATCACTAGCCCTTCTTTAAAGAAGTGAAGAGCCAATTTTTCCTTCTTAACGAGTTCCAAAAGCATCGGAAACTCATTGAAGGTTCTTTGCAGCCTGTCAACAGTATCAACAACAAGAGCCGTCAACTTACTTTGCCGTTTAATGTAATTAACGGCTTCGTAAAATTTGGTTCTTTTACCGTGGAACGAACTTTCAACAAAGGTAAATTCCTTTGCAATTTCAAGCCTTTTGAGTAAACAATAGTTTCTCAACCTGTCCAATTGTGCATCCAATGAGAACCCATCTTCCTGCATCTCGGTTGAAACCCGAGCCAAAATAACCGCTTTCATATCCATAGCTCCTAATTCTTCTGCATTTCAAGTTCTAATAAGAACATCAGTAATTGGAAAATATCTTCTCCAATTTCAATCATTTTTTTAGGATTTTTATCTTGGTAATTTGTGCAAATCATAGTTATCCCCTATACGAGTTGAAACTATATTTGCAATTCTGACTATAAATATGGATATGTATTTTAGGAATAGAGGATAAAACCACCTCATTGAACAAAGTAGATATTACATTAAAAATTTTTAAAAGTCAAATTTCTGCGAACTTTTTTTATTAAATAAAATCAGCACATTACACAGCATCATCAAAAAAATAAATTTTCGGGTCTTTTTGATAAATAAAATTATCAAAATAATTTTGCATCGCCCAAAGCTGATATGATATTATTTTGCCATCGCTGATAAATAAAATTATCAATGATGAATATTAATGGACTTTTAGACATTAATTTCCCTGCTTTTGTAAGTTTTTAGGCTTTCTCTTCCAACAAGAGGAGCATTAGAACTTTATTATCTAAATTATTAAGGAGATATTATGGAAACAAACAGATTAAACAACTTCAAAAATCATTTGGAACAATACAACGAAAAATTCACTATATTAAATGAAGACAATTTAATAACAGCAACTTCAGTAAAATTCACAGAACCAACCATTGAAGAAAAAGAACTGGATTTAATTAAATTTCATCAAAAAATGTTAAAAAATAACAATATCCAATTAATGAATAAATTTAAGGAAACCAAAAGAAATGAAATAAAAAAATACAAAGAATCCCATAGAAAAAAAGAAGCTAATAAACCAATTACTCCATATCGGCAGGAAATCATCAATACATTAAATAATCCAGCTAATGGATTTAATTTAGCACTCACTTTAAACTTCAATCCCGTTAATTTATCTGGATTATTTAACTTACAAATGGTTCAAAATAAAGTAGATGAATGGTGGAAATTATATTGTGCCTATACTCTTGGAAGAGATGCTTCCAAATATAAGACAATGAATTACATTGGAACTGTTGAACATTTTGAAAGCAATATTCACGCACATTTATCTATTAAACATCCGCAAAAATCAATGACGGATGAGTTCATCTATGATGAGGAATTAGCCATAAAAACTTTATGGAAAACAGTTCAAATGAGTGGAACAGTTTATTTAGATAAGATTTTTAGTGATGGTTGGTTTTATTACCAAACAAAAGACATTAATTTTCAAAATCATCTAATTTTTTCTCCCAACTGATAAATATAATTATCACAAACAAGGAGATTTGATGAACAATAATAAGAAAAATCAATATTTAGAGATGTTTTTGAACATTGCCGATGAGTTGCTACAAGAGCAAAAGATAAAGAGTAGAAGAGATTTCAGTACCAGATATTTAAACAAATGCAGTAATTATTTGGGTTCTCTGGTATGGCAGAACAAAAAGCCAAGCATTTCTTCAAGCTGGGCTTTGTTTGTAAATCTAAATAGAAAAAAACAACTTCCCCATTGGCAGAAAGAATTATCAAAAACCTTATATAATATGGCGTTAAAGGATTAAAAATGCGAGAAGATATAGTTTTTGAAGAACTGATTGAACAAATAGATTTAATATTAAATTCATCTAAACCCCTACCTTATCATATGAAAGCCGAGAGGAAGTTGGCTGAAGTGCTTAAACATTTGCAAGAAATTCCAGAGTATGACAATCTAAAGCAATTTGAGCCTTTGTTTGATGTAGAGTCATTTTTAATACATTTTTTAGTTTCCGCCGATTACACGGACTTACTCAAAATAATAGACCGAAGCACGATGAAATTTAAGCATATTGATGACTATACTCATTTAATGGCTTTGGTAGTGAATCCCAATATTCCATTTTTTGAAAAAACAGTAGTAGTAGACAGGATGTTAGAAATGGGTGAAGGTATTGATGTAGTTAATGCGAACGGCGAAACAGCACTGATGATGGTTGTCAAAAGAAATAATAGAAAAATGATTGAGTACCTTTTAGAAAAAGGTGCCTCTCCAAATATTCCTGATGATATGGGAATTACACCAATGATGGTGGCAACCTTTAATGGTCAATTATATAATATGGCTCTTCTTCATTATTATGGAGCATTCGCAGGAGATGTTTGTGCCGAATATGAATTTGACGCCTTTGATATAGCAGATATTACACAAAATTCCACAGCAAAAGAGTTATTGATGGATTTAGTAAAATAATAATTTCATAATAAAACCAGAGTATCAACTCTGGTTTCTTTTTTAATAATTCCATCCCATTCGTTTAATAAATCTGCGGAGTGTTATTTTTTGCACGCCCATAACTCTGGCGATTTGAGCTTTAGGCATTTTTTTATCTAATAAATCTCTTATTCTTTTAGTATTTTTGGAGAGCTTTAACTTTCGTGATTCAGAACCAAAAGGACGACCGAGTTTAACACCCGCTGCTTTTTTAGCATCTAATGAACATTTTGTTCTTTGTGATATTAAATCTCTTTCAATTTGACTTGATAAGCCAAAAGCAAATGCCAAAACTTGCGATTGTAAATCATTGCCTAAATGATAATTTTCTTTTATCGTAATAACCTGACAATTTTTAGATAAGCAAGTTTGTAATATACCCATTACCTCCAATAAAGACCTTCCAATTCTTGAAATTTCGCTACATATAAGACAATCCCCATCTTGTAATTCTTCTAATAATTCTCCTAATTTTCTTTTTTTGAGTTCCCTTCGGCTTGAAATACTTTCTTCAATCCATCTGTCTATTTTAATGCGATTTTTCTTAGTATATTCATTGATTTCAAATTCCTGATGTTCAAATGATTGTTTATCCGTGCTTTTCCTTATATATGCGATTACTGCCATCTTTTTCTCCTTTTCATATATTTATCAGGATTTCAAAGGGTTAATGAAAAATAGAGGAGCATTTTTAATGAACAATAAAATCAACCCTTTTTTATGGTTATTAGTTTTATTTTCTTTCGCTTATTTCAAAAATATATAAATGGCATTAACACAAGAAAAACCAAGGGATTTAAGGTGTTTAAAATGAGGGAATTGTCTTCTTGCAACTAACTGAAAGCAAGTCAGGACACAATCGTTGGTTTGTGTATCATAAATCCGAATTAATAAGAAAGGAGAGGCGGTATGATAGCAATGGCAAAGCAAGATGGGCAAAATGTTCGTGTTTATAATGAACGAGGTATTGCACTTTTTGTGAAAAGAGGCATTTTACAAGGATACACATCAACAACAGTCACTATTAAAGACAGTTCATCTTCTACCATAAGAGTATTTGATGAGCACGGTACTGTAACATTTATTAAGTGATAATCAAACTTTATGAATTAATTCATTGAATCTTACTACAGATTTTTAAGGTAAAATAATGAATATAGATGAAATTATAAAAAAAAATATACAAAACTATATGACTAAACAGTTTTATATGGAAGGTAAAGATAGAGATTATTACTTTGGAAAAAGTGAGCTTAACGAGAATCTTACGGTGTTTTATAATAATATAGGAAGTGAAAAAGCAAATCAGTGCTTAGAAGAAACTTTACGGGATTCTATTAAACAGGTAAGTAATGCAGAAATAGAAGGTTTACGGTTCAGGAAATGTAGAGTTTATAGTTTAAATTCTTCGGCTCTAATGATACCTGTTTATTGTTTTGAATTTGATTGGTGGAATGACAGGGCAAAATATGATGAGCTTATTGAGTATAAAATTAATTGTATGCCAGTAGGAGTGTTGGAAGAGGCAATAATAAATAATCCTAAAAGATGGGCTCATTATAAACTATTGCACGGTTAGTCGTGATTGATGGTTAAAATCAATGATTATAAAAAGATTTGATGATAATCACGGTATTTGCATACATTTATTAAAAAGTTTAATAAACTTTTATTCTCTCGGTTATAAAAATTACCTAAACAGTGAAGTAATCTTGTTTATTAGCAAGAATTATTATGTGCATTTTCTCTTCCAATGGTCTTTCTCTTTAAGAGAACTGTTTAGTTTTGATTTTTGTCTTCACCATTTTCGTTTGGGCCTATTGGGAATAAAAATTGGTATAGATTACGATAAAGTAACCACCGTTTGTAAAGATTATTATTATATAGATGACTATATTCAATTCTATATTGATAGTGGAACAATTAAAATAAACGATGAAGAAACTTCTGAGGTTGAAGATGACAGGGAAAAGCCGTTTGTTTCAAAAGAATATTTTATTTCAAAATATTTAAAAGTGTATAATAGCGATTTTTTAAATCATAAATTTGACCTAACTGTTGAGATAAATCTATTTAAAACGTATCCGATGGAAATTAATTTCAGTCGAGCCATTTTTTATTTTGATGAATGGTTGGGTTGTCGTATAGAAATAAAATTTTGGGACATTCTTCCCAATATTGATTTGTATTTATGTGGGTGCAAACGAGAATTGTCTTTTACAGCCAGAAAAATGGAGGAGGTCTCTCGTGAATTTTCTTTTGATGAAAGTTATCCATACCAAATAGATGAACACGGATTTTTGTTTCAAAAATTGAATTTGCAAACGCTCAAACAGATTAATCCTGATGATATAATGATTGTTGCAACGACGATTCCTGGAGGAATGGGATTTGCCAAAACGGCTCGTTTCTTTGTTATTGAAGATAATGAAATTAAACAATATTTCATTGAACTTTTGAATAATAAAATTGTAGATGAAGTCCAAACTATTTTTCCACCAATTACAAAATTTTATCCAAGGAAGAAAGCACTTGGTGAGGATTTTTTTGAAAAATGGCGACGTCTTGGAATGGGCGTTGGAAATAGACTGATAGTTCGTAAAGAACTTTTTGAGGAGGTTAAAAAAGAGTTGTTAGGCGAGGAAAATCGCAATACCCTTCCGTATATTTACACACATTGGTGTCAGGTTGCCCATCAAACATTGCAGAACGTTTTAACGGAAAAGGAGAAGTAATATGAAAAAAATAGTTTTCTTGATAGTTTCTTTGTTTCTAATGGGATGTTCTCATAAAAATATTGCCAATAACAAATCTTTTGCGGAAATTTGCAATACAGAAGAAGCTATTTGCAAAAGAAATTATGGTGTATTGTCTGAAGAAATTGAAAAATTTAATGCCGCAGGTGGTGCTTTTATTCTGGTGAATTTGGAAAACGATGAAGTTCTAAATTCCGCCTCCATCAGTATTTTAGAAGGTTTTGACTACAATAAAGATTTTTCATATACGTCCAACAACATTATGAAACTTTTGAAAAAGGATAGATTGGCAACTACATCACAGTTTATCCAAGATTATACCTCTTTCATCAAATCAGCAGATAAGAAAGAATTGGAAAAATTAAGAAATAATGTTACCAGAGGAACAGCCCGTAAGGTAAACATTGAAGGTATTTCTATCTATGGTCTAACGGCAACAGACTACAAGTTAGATAATCCTGATGATGTCGTTACAACGTTTTTGGGACATTTCAGTTATCAAGGACAAGATTATGCTCTTATCACTTTTTTAGATGCCCCCAAAGGCATAAAATCCACTTATAACTTTAACAGTTCTGGCTGGAATGCAACAGAATTAGCCAGAAAAATTGTTGAATCTGTTGTGTTAAATGCTAATTTGGCAAAACGATAAAAGCTATAAATTCAAAGTTTCCAGAGCATTTTGGATATTTTTGGGATTTGTCCTATAATAAATTGATAGAGTTTGAATGGAACTATGCCCTGAAATTTGTTGTATTCATGGCAGGGGATAATTGGCATCCATTAATTTGGTAAGGCAAGTCGCTCTCAATGAATAAACACGATATTGCTTATCCAGTCAAACGCCATCAAAAATCTGACGAAAAATATGAATAATTATGTATTTTTGAATATTTCAGGAAGATTCATTTTATTTTAAATAGAGATAGTTATAATACACTAAATTTATAAAGGGACTCGGTAAAATGGATGAAATAACAGATTTATTATCAGAAAAGCGATTGGCTAAATATAAGGGCATCGGTAAAGAAAATGCCATTGCTTGTCATCTGTTTAATTGTGAATTGGCGGAATCTTTTTATTCCTCATTATCATATTTTGAAATTATTTTGCGTAATAAGATAGACAAGGTATTTTCTAAATATTTGGGTGATGACTGGATTTTCAAAGATGAGTATATTATCGGCAGAAATCAAGATAATATGAAAAATGCCCTTGCTCATATTAAGGATACTAAAAAGAATCCTACCGATAAAAATCACATCATATCCGAATTAAATTTAGGGTTTTGGGTGTATTTATTTTTGCCAGCATACAATGATGTTGTATGGAAAAAGCATCCGCAGGTATTGCAAGAGATTTTTGATGGTTGTAAAGATATTAGTGTGTTATCAAGAATTTTTAATAAATTAAACCGAATTAGGATGTATCGCAACAAAATATTTCACTATGGTTCTTTACTTGTTGTTGCAGAAGAGAATAGACCTGAAAAGGTGCATAATCTAATATACCGTATGGTTGGAGATTTGAATGCTCCTAAATTACTGAAAGAATTAAGAAAGATAGATTCTTTCAATGAGAAATATTTAAAAGGGAAAAATCTCGGGATTTTAAAACGATAGAGGATGACAGCAAATACAACCAGAGAAACTCCTGCGTGAAAACGCTTAATGTATTTTATAGTCATCCTATCTGCTAAAACATATAACATTAAAAGTTATAAATGTCAAGATATATTATGCTATTTTGGGTTTATCAATAATACATTCCTGAATGTATCTATGTAATGTGTTCCAATCACAATCAAGCAATCTGGCTATTTCAGCTTTTGACACTTTCTTTTCCAAAAGTTCTACAATTTTGTTATGTTTTTTCGCCAACTTTCTATATGTGCTCCCCTTGGGACGACCAATATGTTTTCCTTCCGCCCGCACTCTTTTTAATGATTCTCTTGTCCTATCTGAAATAAGTTGGCGTTCTATCTCACTCGCAAGAGAGAAAGCAAAAGCAAGTACCTTACTCTGTATATCTGCCCCAAGCCTGTAATTTTCTTTCAAAGTCCATATTTGACACCCTTTTTCAAGACAATTTTGTAAAATTCCCATTACTTCAAGCAAATTTCTTCCCAGTCGGGATAATTCAGTTGCAATAAGAATATCCCCCTTTTGGAGCTTTTTAAGCAATTTTCCGAGTTTTCGCTCGTTTAAATGTTTTCTGGAAGAAATTGTTTCTTCAACCCATTTATCGATTTGAAGATTATTGTCATCAGCAAAAGTTTGTATGCCGTGCTTTTGGTTACTTACCACCTGATGTTCTGTCGAAATTCTACAATAGCCGTAAATCATCGTCAATCCTTTATAAAATTCATTTATATTTATCTGATTTGACGATAGCGTATAAAAAGACAATACGGAAACAAACCCACCGTTTTATTTCCGTAGCAGTTACACATTCATATACCAATAAAATTCATCTACATTATTAACACCAATCTTTTGAAAAGCAAGCATTTTAAGGTTTTGCCCACGGGTATTTTGCGTATCCTTTCTGTGCTACGGAAATAAAACGGTGGGTTTTGAGGATAAAGCATTTGATAATTCATCATCTAACACAACAGATGATTTACAAGGTGAAACACATAACCGTTTTTTGCCCCCAAATGTTGTGTATCTGTTCAATATTCAAGACAATCCTCGCCCACAAAACGACATTGATATATTAGAACAAAACATTAGGGAAAAGAGCCCCTATCTCTTAAAGCTATTACTGCAAGACAAAACAACAGGACGTTATATTCGCTGGGCGTGCGATGGTTACGCTCAATATGGCAGTTTATACACTGCTGAAAAAGAAATATTACCAGAACTAATCACAGGTGAAAACACCAAAATCATCCAACCCAGAACAGCAAAAAGTAAAGAAGAACAACAAAATCGCACAAAAAAATCTGCAGAGGTATTTACACCGTCGTGGATTTGCAACGATATGAACAATTTATGCGATGATGAATGGTTTGGTTATACAAATGCCTTTAATACCAAGCAAGAACACTATTGGTTAACCAATCTTGAAAAAATCAACTTTTCAGGAAAGAAAACTTGGCAAAAATATGTTGATTCCAAACGGTTGGAAATCACTTGCGGAGAAGCTCCTTTTCTCACATCTCGTTATGATACCACTACAGGAGAAGTATTAGGGGTTAATCAACGTATCGGCATTATTGACCGTAAGTTGCGTGTGATTTGTGAAAATACAGACAATGAAGCAGATTGGTTTAAGTGGGCAAAAAGAGCTTATGAGGCAACCTATGGTTATGAATTTCAAGGAGATAATCTGCTCTTAGCCAGAGAAAATCTACTTTATACCTTCATCGATTTTTATAAACACCATTTTGGCAAACGGCCAAACCTCAACCAAATCAAACAAATAGCAAATATTCTGGCTTGGAACATCTGGCAAATGGATGGCTTAAAAGAATGTGCTCCTTTTGATGCGGCTGACGAAGCCCAGTATGAGCTTTTTGACAATCTACCAACTCTTAATTTTCCAATCAACTGCCGCATAAAAAACTGGCGGACAAAACAGGTCTTCAATTTCAGAGACCTGAAAGGAGATAAAACAATGAAATTTGATTTTGTGATAGGCAATCCACCTTATCAGGCGTCAAGCGATACGTATAATAGGCAGGAACCTATATATCCCTTATTTTATGATGCGGCTGAATTTATTGCTGATAAATCAATTTTAATATCACCTGCCAGATTTTTATTTGATAATGGACTAACTTCAAAAGAATGGAATCAGAAAATGTTACGAGATATTCATATTAAGGTAGAACTTTTTGAGGCTGATTCTTCTAAAATATTTCCTACGACTGATATTAAAGGTGGTATTACAATTATATATCGTGATAAGAAAAAAGAATACGGGGCTATTGGAGAGTTCATTCCCAACGCGACACTTCGTAGTATTGCTGCAAAATTTATAAAAGACGAAAGACATTGTTTACCTTCTATTATGTTTGGAGGACGTTCTGATTTAAAATTTAATGATAAATACTTAAACGATTATCCTGAATCAGTTAATAAAAGGCTACAAGCTATTCAAAAAAAACACCCTGATGTTAAGGAGCTAAGCACTAATGAAGAATATGAGGTTAAATCATCAACATTAGATATTCTTGCTGATTGTGGCTTATATAATGATAAACCAAATAACAAGATATGTTATAAAATATTAGGATTATGTAATATGAAAAGGGATTATCGTTTTGTTGAACAACGTTATATGGTTGCAAGATATCCTCATAGGAATAATATTGAAAGCTACAAAGTATTTGTTCCAGAATCCAACGGAAGCGGAGCAATAGGAGAAGTACTAAGTACACCTCTTATCGGTACACCTCTTATGTCTGCTACACCGACATTTATTAGTATTGGTAATTTTGATAATCAAGATGAAGCCGAACACCTTTTAAAATATATTAAAACAAAATTGGTTCGTACATTATTAGGCATTTTGAAAAAAACACAGCACAATCCAGTATCAACGTGGGCATATGTACCCCTTCAAAATTTTACCAACAATTCAGACATCGATTGGTCTAAATCAATACCAGAGATTGATAAACAACTTTATGCCAAATATGGCTTATCAGAAGAAGAAATCAACTTTATTGAACAAAATGTAAAGGAGATGGTATAATGGGACGTTCAGGTATCTCAATGAAATTAGAATGCTGGTATTTCAATTTAATTAACTATTTAAAAGATAACATTTTAAATGGTCTCATTGTTTCTTCAATAACAGGTATTGTTGGTTGTGCGATAAAAAAACATAAAGATAAAAAACAACAGCAAAAAATTTTTTATGAACAGCTAAATAATACTATAAAATCTATTATGGATAACACATTAGAAACCCTATTTAGTGGTAAAAATTTTCTTGATATTGAAGAAATAATATATGAACTAAATCAAAAAGTTGGTACCTTATTCGATTCTGATATAGAAGCAGATATGCATTCTTTGTTTTCCCTATATCAAACATTTTTGAACCAACCCTATGGTATTTATGGATATAAACTTAGAAATGTCCTGCATAATTTTAACTCTCCAGATTCTTTAGGGAACTGGCAACTATATTACGAAATGGTTCAACAATTACAAGAGCAATTACAAGTAATTTATTATAAAAACTTAGAACCAAAATTAAAAAAGACTATCAGTAAAGGGTAAAGGATAACTACTATGGCCAAATTAAATATCAAAACCAGCAAAAAAGTCGTGCCGATGTGTTATGCTTATACAACTCCGCAAATTAAAGACCACGATGGCTGGACTAAAATTGGTTTTACCGAGCAAGATGTTGATACTCGTATTCGCCAGCAAACTCAAACCGCTGATATAGAATATAAAATAGAATGGAAAGCCAATGCCATATACGATGATGGTTCAGGCGATATTTTTCACGATACGGATTTTCACGGATATCTGAAAAAAGTAGGTATTGAACGCAAAACGGGCACAGAATGGTTTCATATTTTGCCACAGGTTTCAAAACAAAGATTTGATGAATTCCGAGCTAATCGCGGAGTGTCACAGACAGACGCAGTCATCGAATACAAATTAAGAGAAGAACAACAAAAAGCCGTTGAACAAGCTAAAGCCTACTTTAAAAATCATACGGAAGAAGATGCTGAGTTTTTATGGAACGCCAAACCACGTTTTGGAAAAACACTATCCGCATATGATTTGTGCAAACAATTGGATGCTAAAACAGTCCTAATAGTTACCCATCGTCCTGCTATTGCCACTTCGTGGTATAGTGATTATGAAAAGTTCTTAGGAACACAATCAGGATACTATTTTATTAGTCAGGCAGATGCCTTAAAAGACAAACCCTCTGTTGTTAAAAGGGAAAATTTGCCTGCGTCAGCAAGAAAATATATAGAATTTGTATCACTGCAAGACCTTAAAGGGGCAATAGAATTTGGCGGTAAATATGATAAATTAAACCATATATCCAAATTAAAGTGGGATTTATTGATTATTGATGAAGCACACGAGGGAATTGACACTTATAGAGCAGATATCGCTTTAGATAATATTCATCGCAAATACACACTTCATTTATCTGGCACACCATTCAAGGCATTGGCAAACGCTAAATTTGAATCTGAAGCTATTTACAATTGGACTTATGCCGATGAACAAAAAGCTAAAAACGAATGGAATCCTTCGAATGAAGAAGAAAATCCGTATGCTACCTTGCCAAAATTAAACTTATATACTTATCAAATGTCCAGCATCATTGCCGATAAACTAAAACAAGGTGCTGATTTTAATGATGATGGAGAGAATGAAAACTACGCGTTTGATTTAAATGAGTTTTTTGCCACTAAATCTGACGGTAATTTTTTGCACGATAATGATGTTGATAAATTTTTAGACGCATTAGTTTCGCAAACAAAATTTCCATTTTCAACACCAGAGCTTCGGGATGAATTAAAACATACATTTTGGCTTCTTAATCGTGTTGACAGTGCCAAAGCTCTCAAAAAGAAATTAAACACTCATCCAATATTTAAAGACTATCACGTTGTTTTGGCTGCTGGTGATGGTAAAATAAATGAAGACGAATTTATAGAAACACAAAAATCATACAACAAAGTTCTAGAGGCAATTAAATCTTGCGATAAAACCATTACATTATCAGTCGGTCAATTAACAACAGGTATTACCATTCCCGAATGGACGGCAGTTTTAATGCTAAGCAATGTAAATAGTCCGTCTCTTTATATGCAGGCAGCCTTCCGAGCCCAAAATCCGTGTCTTTTCCATTATGGGCAACAACAATTTCGTAAAGAAAATGCCTACGTGTTTGATTTTGACCCTGCTCGCACATTGGTTATCTTTGAACAATTTGCTAATGATTTAAGCTCAACAACCTCTGCAGGCAAAGGAAGTATTGACGAACGCAAACAGCATATTCGAGAGCTGATAAACTTCTTCCCAGTTTATGGTGAAGACGATGATGGAGAAATGATAACTCTTGATGCTGAAAAAGTTCTCACTATTCCCAGAAAAATTCACGCCCAAGAGGTGGTTCGTAAAGGGTTTATGTGTAACTTTTTGTTCCAAAATATCAGTAATATTTTCAATGCTCCGCAAGAAGTTATTGATATAATTCATAATTTTGAGCCTCAAAAGGAACCTGTTATTATCACCCCAGAAACAAAAAATGAATTATCAATCAATGACGAGGGTAATATCGAAATATCAGAGAATATCATTATAGGAAAAGCTGATAATATATTCGGCCCTAAAATATATGAAGAAGCAAAAGAAGAATTAATTGAAGCAGTGGAAACAATCTCAAAAGAAAATCAGGATAAGAAAGAACCTGATGCCATTATTGAAAAAATGAAAGAAAAATTTGGAGAGGTTGCCACTTCACTAATAAATACAGCTCAAGATTCCTATGGCAAGGATTTAAGCAAATCCACAAAGAAAGCTTTACAAAGAGAACTTGACCGTAAAGCGAATGCTATCATAGCAACGCAATGTACCAAGCATATAATTGAACAAAATGTAATTGAACGAAATCGCAAAAAAGAACTTGAAGAAGCAAGCTCAACAACTGAAAAGGAACAAATAAACCATAAATTTGATAAAGAAAAATTAGCTAGTCAGGATAAATTTTTAGAAGAGATGAAAACCGCCATAGAGGAATTACCGAAAACCTTCGGGGAAACAGTCGTTAAAGCAGTGGAAACAGATTCTAAACAACGAGAAAAAAATAGTATAGAAGATGGGGTTAGAAACCATTTGCGTGGTTTTTCACGAACAATTCCTTCGTTTTTAATGGCCTATGGAAACGAGAATACAACACTTGAAAACTTTGACACCATTATTCCTGACGAGGTCTTTAAGGAAGTTACTAGTATTTCATTAGAAGAATTCCGCTTTTTAAGAAATGGCGGTGATTACGTAGATGAACAAACTGGCGAAACAAAACATTTTGAAGGGCAACTATTTGACTCTGTTGTATTTAACGATTCTGTAAAAGAATTTCTAAGCTTGAAAACAAAATTGGGTAATTATTTTGATGAAAACCAAACAGAGGATATTTTTGATTATATTCCACCTCAAAAAACAAACCAAATCTATACACCGAAAAAAGTTGTAATTGAAATGGTTGATATGTTGGAACAAGAGAACCCGAATTGTTTTGATGATGAAAATAAAACTTTTATTGATTTATATATGAAATCGGGCTTATACATTACTGAAATTGTGAAAAGATTATACAGAAGCGAAAAGTTAAAAAAATTATATCCTGATAGAATAGAAAGGCTTAAACATATATTTGAAAAACAAGTATATGGTCTTGCCCCAACCGAAATCATCTATCGTATAGCAATAGCCTTTATCTTAGGATTTGATGATACTATTCTTATAAAAAAACACAATTTACGACAATTTGACACGTTGCCCTCTGTTCAAGCTGGAACATTAGAAACAGATTTGGATAAAGTATTTGGATAAATACCCGCAAACGTGAATTGGAAGCATTGAGAGATATTGGCGATAGTTATCCGAAAGTTATTCTGACAACGGATATTTTACAAACAAGGACAACTGAAGACGGTATCAAAATCATAAGCCTTACGGATTGGCTATTGAAAGGTAATTAAAAGATATTTTCAGATAGTTCAAGCTGAGAATAGATTAAATTAATCCAGTTATTCGAAAATTTCGAATAACTAATACTAAATTTAAACTAACATAAAAATGCACACAATCTATTCTTACGCTATCAATTTAACAAGGAAGTCAGCATCCCTTTTAATTTTTCAAATAACTATAAACCGTTGGACGAGTTATTTTAAATTGCTTGGCAATGCGTGCGATAGGCATTCCTTGATTGTGGAATGTGTTTAATTCTGTAACCTGCTCGGTGGTAAGTTTATTTTTACCGCCTTTGTATTTGCCTTTGGCTTTGGCAACAGCAATACCTTCACGCTGGCGTTCCAATAAAATAGAGCGTTCCAACTCAGCCACGGCTCCAAGCATCGTCATCATCATTTTTTGGTAAGGGTCTTGCTTTTCATTACCCTTGAAAATTAAGTTTTCCTTATGAAAAACAACTGTTGCTCCTTTTGATGTAATTTCCTCAACCAGATTTAATAAATCACGAGTATTACGAGCCAAGCGGCTCATTTCGTGAATATTGATAATATCGCCTGCTCGAATATTTGATAACATCGCTTGTAATTGAGGACGGTTGGTATCTTTTCCACTAATTTTTTCTTCATATATCCTGTCGCAAACAACATCTCTTAACTGTCGTTCGGTATTTTGTTCAATCGTAGAAACTCTTACGTAGTTAAAAATCATCACTTAACCCTAAATACGTAAAATCTATATTTAAGAATATATTTTACATCTGTAAAATTGTCAAGCAAAATGATTTAGATTTTACACTTTTACAAATGTAAAAATAGGGTATAGTCTGATTTGCAATAAAAATAAAGGATTAAACCCCATTAGCTTTATTTCATTAAATGCTTGTATTATGTTTTCCATAAGTTATTATTAAGGTAATTTACAACAGTTTAAGGGAAGATAATGACTTCTTTTGATGAAGATGATATACTAAAATTGCTCACAGACAATAGTCAAATCGAGTGGCAGATAAAAAAAGTTTATTGCGATTTTAATTTTTGTAGCACAAGAATTAAAAGTGAGTTTTTTTACTGGGACTTTACTGATGGACGTTATGAAGATAGTCATTTAATTGATTTTCTAAGCAGAAAATTAATCTACTTTTGTTTAGGAAAAAAAGAAATCTCTGAAACGTTACGGAAAGCAAAAACTCATGAAGAGATAACTTCTGCTGTCTTAGAATTACATGAACGAGCTAAAAATTTATTCATACAAGTTCATAAATTAAAACTTCAAAAAGCAAAAACGTCAGGAGAACCCGCAGAGTTGTTACTATTTGTATTCTTAGAGACAATAATGAAAGCACCACAAATTGTAGCTAAGATGGAATTAAAAACAAACTCACAAATGCCCGTCCATGGCGCCGATGGAATTCATGTCGGATATAATGATGGAACTTTATCAATTTATTTAGGAGAAGCTAAATTGTATCAGCAATGCTCTAATGCTGTATCCGAAGCTTTTAATTCAATTTGTTCTATTGCCAAAGATAAAAGTAAAAAAGAAAATGAAATACGGCTTATAAAAAGTTTTATAAATATTGAAGATGATAATCTAAAAGAAGGAATATTAGAATATTTAGACCCTTACTCAACTAAAAGCAAGAATATGAAAATTATATTTAGCTGTTTTATTGGTTTTGACTTTAATAAGTATGAAAAAATACAAACTCTTCCCCCTGAAAAGGTTAAAGATTATTTTGAAAAAGAATATAAAGAACAAGCCAAAGTAATCTGCAACTATATAGAAAACGGAGTAAAAGATTATAATGCTCATGATATTAACATTCAGTTCTTTTTACTTCCATTTCCCTCTGTAATAGATTTTAGGAAAGCTTTTTATGATAAATTAGGAATGTCATATGATTTTAACTGAGCTCAAAAATAGAATTATAAATAACAGTGAATTTCAGGAGCAAAAAAACAGGCTTTATAAACTTTCTTTGGCAAAAAGTATAGGTATGGAATTAAAAGACCTTGAACTTAATGATAAAGAAATCTGTCAATTAGTTGAGAGTGCTAGTATTCTTGCGGATGTTGATGACACAAAAATGAGGATGTTAGCATACAGAATTATTACAGAGTTATATCATATATGTTCTAATACACATGATGGATTGTATAACATTCTATACATTATTCTGACAAAGTTGGGAAATTTTCCAGCAATAAAAATGTTTAACGGAGAATATAATCTACCCGAAGGTATCCCCACATCATTGTGCTATTCCTTATTAGGCCATAAAGAAAGCAATACGGTAAATTCTGTATTGAGCAAAGAGCTGGTACTCACAGATTTTCAAACAGATTTATGGAAAACACTTAATACGGGACAATCTGTTGCTATAAGTGCTCCAACATCGGCTGGAAAATCTTTTATTATCAAAGAATATGTTCTATCACAGTTAGTTAATAATGAAGAAATCTGTGTCATTTACATCGTACCAACCAGAGCTTTAATAAACCAAGTTCAAACGGAATTTCAAAATATGGTTGAAAAAGCTAATATTCATGATTTATTCATAAGTACAATACCTAATTTGCCAGAAGATTTAATTGCAAAGAAAAAATTATTTATACTTACACAGGAGCGCCTTGAACTTCTAATCAACCCTAATTCCGATTTATATGCAGATATTATAGTTGTTGATGAAGCCCACCTTATTTCCAGTGGAGCAAGAGGAATAAAGCTTGAAACAGTTATTGAAAAAATACAAAAAAGGAAAAAGCCACAATATATCTTTGCAGCACCTTATATAACTAATCCAGATATCTTTAAAATAATTTTTAATATTTCAAACTTTGATGTGCCTAAAAAACCAGAAGCCACAGTAGCTCAAAATATAATCATGGTTGATACCAATCCTATTTTACCAAGAAAATTATCAATTAAATCATATAATGAAGGAAATATCGAAAATATTGGCACATTAGAATCGAATTTAGATTTATCATCAGAAAAAGATTATTTAGCAAATATTGCATATTTGTTGGGTTCTAATGAACAATCAATTGTTTATGCAACAGGAAAAGCATCAGCAGAAGATATTGCATTAAAAATATCTTACCACATGAATCCCGAAAATCTTAATAAGAAAAAGTTAAAAGAATTATCTGAATTAATAAAGTATCATGTACATGAACATTATATACTAGCTAAAACTGTTGAATCAGGCGTTGGTTTTCATTACGGTACAATGCCGTCAATCATTAGAAAGAGTATTGAAAATGCTTTTGAAAATGGAGATTTAAAATTTCTAGTGTGTACCCCAACATTATTACATGGTGTTAACTTACCAGCAAAAAATATGTTTATATTGAATCCTACAACAGGTAGAAATATTTATGCTAAAAAAGAAGATAATACTCATAGAGATATTCCTATGAATAGCTTTGATTTCTGGAATCTTGCAGGAAGAGCTGGTCGGCTCGGGAAAGAGTTTTGTGGAAACATTTATATTATTAATTATGATGGTTGGTTGGCTAAGCCATTAGAAGAGGGGAAAACTAAAACCGTAGATTCTTCAATTAACAATGTCATTAAAGAACATATGAATGATTTAATTCGATATATGAGAAATGAAACAAGTAAATTAGATAATGAAACTGATATAGAAGCTGCTGCTGTAAAATTGTTTAATGATTACAGAAATGGCAGTCTTGATGACACTCTACTTAAATCACCTATTCAAAATGACACAGAGAGTAAAAATAGCATAAAAACCTTGGTTAAAGAAATCGCGGAAACTATCACTTTGCCAAGGGAAATAACTGAAACAAACAATACAATTTCGCCAAATAAACAACAGAGCCTTTACGATTATCTATACAAGAACATAACTAAGAAAGGTGTTGAAAGATATGTTCCAATACATCCTCTTAGCGAATTTGATATTTCAAGAGAAAGTCTGAAATTCACATTTGCCAGAGCACTTATGCATATAAAAGGTTTTAATAGAAATGTAGCATTTTCAGTTGCGACACCATTATCTGCAACTGCTTTATTATGGATGAAAGGGGTTCCTTTACCACAATTGATACAGAATGCATATGACTATAAAAAAACAAAAACTAAGCGTGGACAACCTAATATTGCGGTTGTTATCAGAGATACCTTAGAAACCATTGAACAAGATGTAAGATTTGAATATGTTAATCTAACTTCATGTTATATTTCAATTTTAAAACAAGTTTTGATGGATTTAAATCTTATTGATTATATAGAGTCTATTCCTAATCTACCACTATTCTTAGAAATGGGAGCAGCATCTAAGACTACACTGAATTTACTTTCATTAGGTTTATCTCGATTATCTGCGAGCATAATTAGAGAGAAAATACCTAGTAGCAATATGTCAGAACAAGAGATTAAAAGTTGGCTAGTAAGATTTCCGCCTGAAAGTATCGGTTTACCAGAACATGTCATAAAAGAAATTAAAACTCTAAAAATAGCATAAAAAACTAATTAACTATAAGGATAATCATTAGAAAATTTATCCATGTAATCCTTATTTATCTTATTAGCCCAAAATCCCCTTAATTACCTGATGCATATTGGTATAAGGGCAACCAGCCTCTTCTAATTCCAAGCTATCTGCATTAACTATTGCAGAATCCAAATTATTTTTCAAATCATTAAAAATATCTGTTTTTGCTTTCAATTGCTTAACTGTATACTGAGTTTGAAATTTCTTATTGTATTCAGCTCTAAATGTTTCGCAGCATTCTTGGGAATCCTTAAAAGGTTGATTCGTTTTCTTCAAATGCAATAAAAGCCAATATTCATAACAAGGCACAGAGATAGCATCTACAAAACCTGCTTTTTTACATTGCTGAATAACTTTCTTAAATTTTTCATCATCACAATCATCTTTATCAAAAAGACAATAAATTTGTACGGTTCCTTTGTCTTTGAATAATTTCTGTTTTTCTTTTGCACTTCTTAAAACATTTTCAGGGCTTGTTCCATAAGCTTCTTCTGCTTTGATATTAATACCATTGGCTTTCCCTAAACCCTGCATATAATATTTTGAAGATTTACTGTCTTCGCAAATAAATAGATGCAACGGACGTAATTGTCTATTTTGTTGAGTTCTTGCCATCATTTAGTCTCCGCTGATGTTGGGAACAGCTCCAAAGATGCCATACATATATTCATTATAAAAAGAACCTTTTTTTCTTTTGATTTGTTTGAAATCACTCAAAGAATATAAATCGCTGGAATAACCATTTTCCTTGGATACAAACCAAATTTGGTCTCTGGTCAGATACTCTCCATCCATCAAATAATGGGCGTGAGAAGTGAAGATAAGCTGTGCTCCTTTCGGATTTGTTTCTGGATTGTTGAATAATCCCACCAAATATTTTACTAAATGAGGATGTAAAGATTTATCAAGCTCATCAATAAAAAGTATTTTACCATTTTCCAACACTGGCAAGACATCATCAGATAAAGCCAATAAAATAATTGTTCCTTCTGATTCCTCTTCTTCAAAATTGAATGCGACTTCTTTCCCGCTTTCACTTTTGTGTATAGAAAAAAGCCCATCTCTGTTAGAAACTAATCTATCAATATGAATATCTGCCTTGTTTAAAAACTTTGTTTTTTCTTCTAAATCAAGCTCTCTTTTAGCAATATCACTTCTTAAATTTAATTCATACGGGGTTGAAAGAACTGCAATATCCATAACTATCCAATTATATATATTCAATATATGTTGGTCTTGAATATTTCTATTATTCACCAATTCACTAATCAAAAGCCTATTTTTTAAGGTTTGCTTTGCAAATTCTTTATCCAAACCATATGGGCTGACAAAATCTTCTAATGACCGTTTGAACAAACACTTTTCTCTTTTATCTTCTGAAAGTTCGGTGTAAAAAGCTTCTTCCTTCGCAATTTCAGTATCATTTAATTCTATAAAATATCTGTAAGCTATTCCATTTTTAATAAATTCACATTCAAATTTTGAATTTTCTTGTTCATCGCAAAGCTTATATGAGGGAAGCTCCATTGATTCATTTAATCTTTTTAAGTAGCTACTCTCCATTAAATGCTGAAAGTAGTTTATTGCTTCAATAAAATTAGACTTACCAGAGGCGTTAGCTCCAAAAATTGCCGATGAGCTATAAACCCAAGGTGCTTTTCTATAAGCAGTTTCAACAGCATTACTAATAGCTCCATTTTTTGTTAATGGTTCCATTGAAAACTCAACACTGTCTTTAAAGCTTTTATAATTACTAAATTTGAAACCTATCAACATATAATCACCATTCTTTGCTAAAATTTTGCATAGATTTATTATTAATATAGTTAACATCTTAAGATAAGTCAACAAATACTTTATTTTATCACTCCATTATCATTTTAGAAAACACCTAATATTGGTAAAAATCTAAAATAGAATAAGGCTTTTATAAATTTCCTTATCGGTAAATTTTAATCACAAAAAATTTTTTTGAATAAAAAATTCCCTATCGGTAAAATTTTGTAGGTTGTTGTATAGAGCTATAATCTACGCAAAATATGCGGAGATTAGACTAGTTTTTCTCCGCAAAAAAACAACATCCCAAAATAATCAGATGATTCCGAAAGACATCACCTAATACCCAATTTTCTCAATATCAACATATTGGCAAATTATTTCATTTAATTCTTTTCTGATTTCATCAGTGGGAATAGCAGACCGCTCATCATACTTATCCCAACCACGTGCTTTTTTCAATATTTCGCCTAACGCTTTCGCCATATCATCAGCCTGTTTATGGCGTTCCAATTCAATAGAATTAAAATTTTCACTCTCGGTATCAAATTCAAATATTACCTTCATATTATCCACGCTCCACTTCACTTAATTCTTCAATATCTTCTAAATTGCCACATCTACGCAAGTAATCAAATCCACCATCAACGGCTACTGCTCCACACTTACAAAATTTGAAATCATTTACAGATACACTTTCTATAATATCACCACATTTTTTACATCTTATCTTATTTTTTACAATTTTTCTTGCATTAAAAAATTCTCCTGTATCATCAGATTTCCCTATCATATTTTAATCCCTCATTAATACTAATCATTAAATTACAAAAATCTCATTTTAGAAAATGCCCAATATTGGGCATTTTCTAAAATAGAAATTTACCAACCCTACATAAAAAACTGAATTATAACTGAGCAACTCTTGCTTTGATAACCTCAATAATCCTATCATAAACAGGATTATAAGTTTTTTCAGTTGTCGTCATTTCCTTGAGTTTTTCTGCCTGCACAATGATTTCTGCAGCCAATTTATCCAAAATGTCATTAATAAGTTGAGATTTCACACCAAGTTCTTTTGCCATTACCATAAAATTGGTTCTGGTAATTCTGTCAGGTTCATACTCGCCACCGATAGACATTGACATTTCTTTGGCTAGTTGCGGATAAACTTGGGTAGATACCAAATCATACAAAGGAGAAAGAACATACCCGTACGCGGTATGCAAATAAGAGAAATTCTTTCCGTGAGCATCAGAATTACCAATTAAAAAGTTAAAAACAATGCTTTTCAGAAAATGCAATTCATCTTTCGCCTTGTTCGCCAGATTATTATGGATGAACTGAAAACATTGCTTAATACTCGGTCCACCCTCAGTCCTTTGATATTTTTTATTAGACAGCCCTAAACCTTGGCAAAAATCTTCCTGCTGGATTCGCTGAATAGTATTCTGCCTGTCAAATCGCTTTGTCATATAAGCCGTTACTGAGCCAAACTTTTTAATTTTACTTGTCGCAACATTTAATCCCATAAGACCTGCTAACTTCATACAAAAATATTCATTATAGATTAAGTCTGGAAAATTCCGATTCTCAGGCTTTAAAATCCAAGTAGAAATATACTTATCAGATGGCTTATAATACTTATCATCATCTGGGAAAATTGTTAAAGCCAGCTTTTCTTGTGCCCCCGCAAGCGACAAACGAATACCTTCACCCGTTAATAATGGAGTTTGAGAAAGCTTGTTTAGAAGAGTAGCCAACTCTTCTTTGGATATTTCTTTCAAAGTATCATTAAAAATCGGTGTCATATCTTGCGGATAAAGGGAAACCGCCCCTGCACATTCTCCGCCTAATTCTCTTAATAACGCGAATGGGTTGTTGAACGAAACTTGCTTTATCTGGGCAATTTTCTTTACCACATCACCTTCGGGCAATAAATTAGAAAAGAAACTTCGTGTTTCTTTATCACCAAAAGCTTCTTTTTGCAACGGAAGCTGATGAGCAATCGCTTCTGTAGCATCATCCAAATATTTGAAACTCAATCTGGAATTATGCTCTTTCAAAATTCCGACTTTTTTATTGTGAAAATAGACATCAAGCAAATTCATTAATTTTCTCCATCAATTTTTAATTTAATTCCCAGCATATCCAGAACATATAATACTTTGCCAATTTGACAGGTTTCTTTGCCCGATTCCAAATCAACAATAAACCGCACACCGACATTGCATAAACCAGCCAACTGTGGCTGGGTGAGTTTTTGCTCTTTGCGTTTCTTTCTTATTATATCTGCCAAATCTTTTGTTTTCATAAATTTCCTCATCGGTAAATTTTCACTATAAAGAAACCTTTTGAATAAAAAATTTCCCTATCGGTAAATATACACCATTAAATGACAAAATGTCAACAAAAAATTTCCCTCTCGGTAAAGTTAAGAAAAACTAAAATAACAAAACAAGTGCGATTCCTTACTTAATTTGTGCAAAAAATCGCACTTATTATATTATTCAAAATAATTTACTTGGAAACAGACGGTGTTGTTTCGCTTGCAATCCAATCTCTTATAAAATTTTCTGTTTTAGAGATATTTTCTTTCTTTTTCTCTTTGGCTGAACCATCAACCTTATTTGTTTCAGTTTCAATCCAATCAGTTAACCAATCCCGAGTTTTATTAGACATCTTTTTTTCTCCTCTTTCATTTAAGATTTTAGTATTTTGGTTTTCCATTATTTTTCTCCGTAAAATTTCGTTATTTCTTTAATTATTTTTGTGTTATAATCGTTTAAAGCCTCCATATCAGGCATCTTCATTGTGTTATGTCATTGTCTGCCCTCCGTTAAATTTTCATTATTTCCATCCGTTTATATCAATGGTTTCATCCCTAACGGAGTTCAACAATTCGTCAACTTCGGAGCACCATAAAAAGACCTCCTTTACGGAGGTTTTTTTTTACGGTGAATCAACATTGTTGTGAGCCCGAGACGGCTAACCGCAACGGCTGCCTGCAATATTTTGGGCCGAAACGAGGTTAGTTTTGCGGCACACGCAAAACTCATACAGATAAATATTTTCGCTAACCTCCTTTAAACTGCTGGAAAAATAATTAATCCTATATTATAATAAACTATATCCATCACATAAGGAGGGTCTCATGGAGACAAACACCACCGTTGAAAACCTTCGTGCCGAGCATGCGCGTCTAGACGCCATAATCCGCGAAGAAGAGAGCCACATCTGGAAAAATCTGATCAGAATAGAAGAGTTAAAACGGGAGAAACTCCGTAAAAAAGATGAGATACTGCGCCACTCTTTGCAGAATCAATAAAATTTCTTTCTCCTTAACGGCTTCTCCGGTATCTTCCGGGAAGCCGTTAATTTCCTGAGCGTTTACCAAAAACTAACTTCTGCCGTGCTAAATTCGGAACAAACACAATAATTCGGGAATTTAACCATGATTAAATTAATAACCGCAATTTTCTTAGCCTTAGGGGTCATAACTTCGGAAAGCTTTGCCGGCGTGCGTTCAATCGTCAGCGATTCCAGCAACTCCGACGTAGCCGTATCCGGCAACAGCAACGGAAACGACTACACTTACGAAGAGCCGAGTTATGATCTTGATCCCGCCGTACAATGTCAGAATTCCGGTTTTGCCCGCCGCGGCTGTCCGTCCGGATACCGCCCGATCGGCGAATGCCCTTATGACAGCAGCTATTATGCCGGATGTTGCCTGGCCAAATATCAATATCTGGCCGAAGACTGCATCGCCGCCCACATGAAACCCAGCGCCGACAATTGCATGGGATATTATGCCTGTGAACAAATAGAAACCCCTCAATAGAATGAAAATCATCCTTAAATTGAGGGGCTGTCATATTAAATTATCTTTCTAATATCCCTTACACGGCATAAAATAAATTTTTTGAACAGTACTTCCCTGCACAACATCCCCTCCTTTAACAAAAAACAGAGGAGTATAGTGATCGCCATATTCATAATCCGTGCCATTGAGTGTTAACCTGGAAACAGGTTCTCCTGTATCTGCATTTGTTCCTCCGCTAACATAAACCCAACCGCAAGATGACGTATTCTCATCACGCCCAATTGTAATCGGATCTCTTGCGTGACTTCCTATTCCACGATTCAAACGCTTTCTTCTTGTATAATCCGGCCCCATTTTATTAATGACATCATTCGCCGTCACACAATTATACCTATTGTCAAAAGGACATTTAAGAGCCGTTCCGATACATTCCGATGTAGAAGTCAAATTATACCCTAAACTTTCACAAGAGGGAGATTGAGCACAAGACTGAGCTTGAACACTCGCTGAGGAGAAAGCTATCAATAAAGATAACATCGCTCCTGCAATTTTCACACCATTCTTTTTCATTTTCTTTCTCCTTTTGTTATTTAACCCAACATCTTAAAGCGCCATTGCACCAATAATTATCCAAATCTTTATAACCGGTAGCACAGCCGATGGTGCAATATTTCTGTGAACAGTCTTCATACTCACAAATATTCCCCACCGGACAGCTGTCCAGTTTGCATTTGTTTTCACAGGTCTTGCAATTATTGTAATACTTGACGCCGTTCATCTGACAATAGTCGCTCGGCGTAACCGGCCCGAGTTCCGTACAGGTCTGATTATAACCCGGCTTGCATTCGCAGGCGGTATATTTGGTCGTACCGTTATAGGTACAGCCGGTTCCCCGTCCCTGTTGGTTTTGCCCGGTACAGGTCTCGGTATAATTGGACGGACAGACACATTCCGAATAGTATTTTTTACCGTCTTCGGTACAGGCATCTCCGGAAACGACCTGCGGTGACGCACAGCTTTCGACCGGATAAAGCGTACGGTTGCAGATACAGCGATATTTGCCGCCGCAGCCGTCTGAACTTAATTCATTCGGATATGAACAACTGTCTGCCGTATATTTATACTTATCGGCACAGCATTGTTTGAAATAGGCATTGCTATAACGGCAAAAATCAAATTTCCAGTACCCCGCGGCACAAGAGGTCTGGGCATATCCCATACTCTTACAAATCTGGTCATAAGGGTCCGCAAATTCAATATTGCCGAAGTCAAGCTGCTTATCTCCGGTAATAAAAGTAACGTTTGCAAGTCTGGGGAAATTTTTAACAGAAACAGACCCCGCATCAGGCAGTTCCAGAGACAGGGTCTGAGGCCCGAATTCAAAGCGGTTTTGGTTCTTTTCTATGAGGGTGGCGTCGGGATTATTTGACAATCCGCCTGTTTGGTTGTTGTTGACAGAAGCCTGTGCCATGGTTGATGAATATACGACCATACTGGCACAGAAAATTATTGTCCTAATAATCCTCATAGTACACCTCGCAGATATAACTGAATCAAGCCTGTTTTTAAGGTATCATACTTGGCAGCAATTGTCAAATAATTCTTAACCTCACCAGTTTTTTTGGCTATTCCTTCTACGCGATACTGCTTAGATTTAATAATGATCAGCTGGTTTTAAAATAATTGCATTCGAGAAGACTGGCAGTCATATCAAAAACCTGAACAACATAGCAACCGGCAAAACGCTCCTGATAAACCGCACTAAAAGCATAAAAAAAAAGAGACTAATTTATTAGTCTCTTTTTGTTTTTGCAAAAGATTCTTTAGAATCCTTCAGTATCTAAGCGCTTCCGCAGCTGTTTGCGAGCACGTCTGACAGCTTCTGCCTGACGGCGGGCTTTTTTCTCTGAATTCTTTTCGTGACAACGTCTTAATTTCATTTCACGGAAAATGCCTTCACGCTGCATTTTCTTTTTCAGAACTTTCAAAGACTGAGCTACATCATTACCGATAACAGTAACTTGAACCACTTAAATCACCCCTTTTCAATTTATCTAGAAGGTTATTACACGAATACAGCCAGCTTTGTAACATAAGTTTCGGCAATTGGCAAGCAATTTCTCATCAAGCCCGTTATCGCCCAAAACGCCCAGCCCGTATAAATAAACCTGCACGGAACAGCCGCCGGCTCGCTTCTTTTAAGCAATAATGTTAGGCATAATCCGGGCTTCAACTTTTTCAATTTTCTTTTTAACGCCGGTGCGCAAAGAATTCAGTTGCTTTGCCTGGAAAAAATCGATAGTTTTGTTACGGGTTACCAAATGGCGGATATCTGAGCAGACCCTGCGTTCTTCGAGTTTTAACTCGCAAAGTTGATGCTGAAGTTTGCTCAAATTGTCATTGTTTAGCATAGACAGAACCCTTTATAAAATGAAAAAAACAAAAAAAACGATGATAAAAAAATTTTTTACTGGAAACTATTCCTTAAAATTTGTATTAGTATACAACAAATTTGAAAAAAAAGCAATACTTATCTAAAAACATTTAGGAGTTTTTCAATGAATAATACTAAAAAGATTGGCGTTTTAACCAGCGGCGGCGATTGTTCGGGATTAAACGCGGTCATTCGCGCCATTGTCAATGCGGCCTCGCAGAAAGGCTGGGAAGTCTATGGCATTCTCAACGGCACTGACGGCCTGACCGAAACACCGATTCAATATGAAGTATTAACCGAACATAACTATTCCGATTCTGCCTGGCCTCGCCTGAGCGGATCTTATCTGGGCTCTTTAAACAAAGGCGTCAAAATGGAATCATTGGAAGAAATGTCTGCCAAATTCGGACGCGGCGTTAAAGAACTCGGCCTTGATGCAATTGTCGTCATCGGCGGCGACGGCAGCATGAACATCTGCGGCAACTATTGCAAAGGCGCCGGAATTAAAATGGTCGGTATTCCCAAAACCATTGACAACGATACTCCGATTACCGAGTTTTCGGTTGGTTTCAACTCTGCCGTTCAGGTTTGCATGGATGCCGTTGACAGTCTGAATCTGACTGCCCGTTCTCATCACCGCGCCCTGATTCTGGAAGTTATGGGACGCGATGCCGGACACCTCGCCATGCATGCGGCTTTAGCCGGCATGGCCGATGTCTGTCTGGTTCCCGAAATTCCTTACAAAATTGATTCCATTATCAACAAATTGAAAGCGGTTAAGGCTTCCGGACGCAATCATGCCGTAATCGTCGTTTCCGAAGGCATCAAAAATGAAAACGGCGAACATTTAATCGGTGCTCAAAACCTGATTGGCGAAAAGGTTTACGGCGGCATCGGCGATTATCTCAGCGCCGAAATCAACAAACGCTATAAAGAATTTCAAACCCGTGTAACCCGCCTCGGACACGTTCAGCGCGCCGGAGCTCCGACCGCTTTCGACCGCACTTTGGCCGCTGTTTTCGGTGCCAAAGCCGTTGAATTGCTCGACAAAGGCGAAACCAACCGTATGGTTATTTGGAAAGGCGGAAAAGTTTCTTCTGCGGCTATTGAAGAAGTCATCAAAGAAGGAACCACCCTGTTAAATCCGGACAGCGACTACGTCAAAGCTGCCGTTGCAACCGGTATGTATGTCGGTGAAGTTAAATAACAGCGCCCAATCATCTAAAAAACCCCGCACGATGCGGGGTTTTTTAGATTAAATATTCTTATAAGGAACGAAGTAAAAACTGGGATTTCTTCCAAATGCCTCAACATAATCCCCCGGACTGACTTGAGAATAGAAAAATGTATGCATATCTGGTATTCCGGTCTGGCTGGCATAAAAACCGTTAATCGTAACTGTTCCGCCTCGATTAGTAATATCCTGTAAATGTCCTATGATAATACCATAACTGGTAACATAATATCTGGAAGAAGTCGGATTAATCAATTTCTTTTTACTCCAGTCTAAAACCATATTCTTAATCACATCCGCTTTCTTTGAAATTCAGCACATTGGATGTGGCAGCAACCAATGTGCTGAATTTCAAAGAATTTGCAGAAAAATATCTGCAGGAACATCCGATTACGGATACGGTGGGGGAAGTTTGTACGGAGGCCGGAACTGTTACAGACACATCTATGAATGATGGAAAAGAGTATACATGGTCTTATGGACAGGGAGTATTTCAGGATTATAATGCAAAACAGGTTGTGTTCCCAAATAAGCGTGCACGGCAGAAGAATGATGTGTCTGAAGCATTTCAGGCTGCACTGGAAGAAGTAAAAAACAGTGATACACTGGATACGATTTATTTCCCGGCAGGTACTTATCTTTGGTCAGGTTTATCGATTAAAAACTGGGATGGAAATGGCAAAGACGGGAAGTTAAATATTTATCTGGATGAGGACGCATTGCTTGTCAACCGTCTGCAGGAATGCACACAGGCGATGGAGCCGGCCATCGGCATCTGGGATTCTTCCAATATTACAATTTCAGGTCGTGGTATCATTGATGGACAGGGTACTTATGGATATACCTGGGATGAGGCACATGCATCACTGAGTGGACATCAGGGAGGAAGTATGGTAGTTCGCTCACAGGATATTACCTTTAACGATACCTATGTTCGTGATGTAAAGCAATGGAACTGGGAATGCCATACAGTAAAAGATATTACATACAATAATATTAAGGGCTTATCTCCATTTCAACATTCCTGGGTAGATGGACTTGATCTGACCAGTGGACAGGGAATTACTGTAAATGGTGCGATCACGATGGGAAA